>ERZ1022756.549-NODE-549-length-10287-cov-9.954750_pt1 | contig 10287 bp, 11 predicted proteins | sample MGYA00520902_ERZ1022756 | MGnify/ENA primary metagenome ERZ1022756 (study PRJEB33162, sample SAMN09537601) | freshwater metagenome | isolation source: freshwater | place: Canada:Alberta | collected 2017-07 | study: EMG produced TPA metagenomics assembly of the... | reverse complement strand
GTGTCAGTTCCAAAATAAACCCGGCTTGGATCATTTGGAATTGGGAAACCATTTGCAACCGAAAGATGAACCATCCAAGCTGTCGATGCAATCGCAAGTACAGAGGAAGCAATAAATATCTTTATACGCGGTGAAAGATTTCCGATCTTCACTTTGTACAACCCAATTAACATGATTGGCCAAATCACATAGAACTGTTCCTCTACCGATAGTGACCAAAGATGCTGCAGTAATGGCGGACGAGAAATGTTGACGAAGTAAGACTGCTCAAAAAACAAATAAGACCAGTTCAATACGAAGGTCATTGCCCAAGGTAAGTCACGACGAACGTGATAAGCCGCATCCAATACAAATAATCCGGACACCAAAACGCTGAAGAAGAGAACTAGGAAAAGCGCAGGCATCAAACGGCGAATTCGGCGCATGTAGAACCGAGCGCGATCAACAGTATTGGTTTTGGTTAACTCATCAATCAATAAGGAAGTGATTAGGAAGCCCGAGAGCACGAAGAAAACGTCTACGCCAAGAAAGCCACCAACGAGTAATGAAACATCTGCGTGATAGATGATGACAGCCAAAACTGCGATGCCACGTAAGCCATCAAGCCCTGGAAGTCGACGAATCACTTATTTGCCCTTGCAATCAAACTGGGCAACCCCGTTTCTGCCCTGGGTCAAGACTAGATCACCCGCCTCTCGCTAACGTATAGGAGTGAGTGCAGAGAAGTTCGCGTTGCCGTTGGCTGGTCCAGTAGTAGATACGCACTGCCATATGGACGTGAGTTTCGATGACGAATATGTTTTGCCTGACGTTAACGAAGCAATGGCTGCAGCCAAGTCAGTCAATGTCACGAAAGTAATTCAAGTTGGTTGCGATGTCGCCAGTTCGAAGTGGGCAGCCCAAACCGCACTTGAGCACCCAGATGTTTGGGCAACTGTGGCGCTGCACCCAAATGCTGCAGCACACGACACCGATTTGGAAAGCTCACTTGCTGCAATTGCTGAACTTGCAAAGTTGCCACAAGTTCGAGGGCTTGGCGAAACTGGCTTGGATTATTACCGAACTGAAGAATCACAAGCTGCGGCGCAGCATGTTTCGTTTCGGGCACACATCGACATCGCTCGGGAAGTAGGCAAACCGGTCATAATCCACGATCGAGATGCTCACAAGGATGTCATCGAGACTTTAGAAACTCACGGCGCTCCAGAGACAGTCGTGTTCCATTGCTTCTCAGGGGATGCCGAAATGGCAAAGATTTGTGCGCAAGCCGGCTGGTACATGTCGATACCTGGGGTAGTTACTTTCAAGAATGCGCAGCAACTACGTGATGCCGTTCTGGAAATTCCTGACCATTTACTTCTAGTCGAAACTGATTCACCATTTTTGACGCCAGCACCAAACCGCGGGCAGGCAAATGCTTCAACAAACATCCCTTGGACAGTTCGGGCAATTTGCGAAGTTCGAGGCCAATCTGAGCAAGAGATTTGTGAACTTCTTTTTTCAAACGCTGCAAGGGTTTTTGGACCTTTTTGACAAATCCGAACTTGCCTTGATGGGGGAGGTTCGGGATAACGTGGAGTTTCTGTTCAATTCATTGAACTAGTCAACAGAGACAAAGCGGGGAAGTTATGACACAACGTGGTCGCCATCGTGCGCCTGGTCGTCATGCGCGCCCGAAAAATCATAATGTGCCGCTTAGATCAGCAATTGTGGCCAGCGCTGCAGTATTGCTTACGGGCGGAATTACTGCTGCAAACAGCTCAGAGACTCCGCCACCGTACATTGACGTAGCTGCCCTTGTGATCGATTCAACCGTCACCTACAACGTTAAAGAGCACACCCTTAGCAACAAAGTGGTGACCGAAGAAACCGAAATTGAATATGTCACTTCAGCTACCGAAGATCCAACCATCGCAGCCGGAACTGACATCGTTAAGCAAAAAGGCGAAACTGGTTTAGCTGAAATCACTTACGAAGTTAAGTTGGTTGATGGCAATGAAGTTTCACGTACTGAAATTGGTCGAGTTGTAACAGCAGAGCCAGTTGAGGCCGTTGTAATTCGTGGAACTGGTGACCCAGCAAACATCGCGGTAGCGATGGCAACAGCTGAAGGTAAGACTGGAACAAAATCTGGCAACAAAGAATATGCAAAGCTCTACATCAACCAAGAGTTTGGTTGGGGAGAAAAGCAATTCGCTTGTCTAGAAACTTTGTGGTTCCGCGAGAGCAACTGGAATCACAAAGCTACAAACCCAACATCGGGTGCTTATGGAATTCCACAAAGTTTGCCAGGTCGGAAAATGGCTACCTTCGGAGATGACTGGAGAACTAATCCAGTTACTCAAATTAAGTGGGGCGCAGACTACATCGAGAAGCGTTATGACACTCCATGCGATGCTCTCGATTTCTTTTACGATCGCAACTGGTACTAAACCACTTAATGTCTGAACTCCCCGAAGTAACGTTGCTTGGTGCAACTGAGATCCGTGCCCTGGCTGCATCCTTAAACGCAACTCCCACAAAAAAATTGGGACAAAACTTTGTTATTGATCCAAATACGGTTCGACGTATTGTCACGCAAGCACATGTAAGTGAATCTGACATTGTTGTAGAAATTGGTCCCGGACTTGGCTCGCTTACTTTGGCGCTACTTCCAAACGTGGCAAAAGTCCTTGCAGTCGAGATTGATCCAGTTTTAGCTGGCGCATTGCCAGCGACTATCGCATTGCACGCACCAAATTTGATAGACAACTTCACTGTCATTAATGCCGATGCAATGCGGATAACTGAGTTGCCAGCTGCGCCCACACATTTAGTTGCCAACTTGCCGTACAACGTTTCAGTTCCAGTGGTGCTGCACTTCCTAGAAACATTTCCATCACTCAAGGAAATTCTGGTTATGGTTCAAGCAGAAGTTGCTGATCGAATGGCAGCTGGACCTGGTAGCAAAATTTATGGCGTACCTAGCGTCAAGATGGCTTGGTATGGCGAAGTAACAAAAGCTGGTTCAGTAGGACGCAATGTGTTTTGGCCAGCACCGAATGTGGATTCTGGATTAGTGCGGCTCGTCCGAAAAGATCGAGAATTTGATCCAGAACTTCGCGAACTTACTTTCACCATCGTGGATGCGGCTTTTGGACAGCGACGCAAAACCCTTCGCACTGCATTGGGCAGCGCACTTGGTACACCGCAAAGCGTAGAAAGCATCCTGCGAGATGCTGGCGTGGATCCTGGACTTCGCGGCGAACAGCTGAGCTTGGAAGATTTTGTGGCTATCGCACAGAGTGCCAAGAAAGTAATCTAAGTCCGTGACTAAATCCGTAACCGTCAGAGTTCCTGGCAAGGTAAATGTTTACCTTGGGGTAGGACCACGGGAGTTCTCGGGATATCACGAACTTGCCACGATCTTTCAAGCCGTTGGAATTTACGATGAAGTTACAGTTTCAGCTGCTGAATCATTAGCCATCAGTGGCCTTGGTCCATTTGCGGATCGAATTCCAACGGATGAAACTAACTTGGCTTGGAAAGCTGCCGAACTTGTAGCCCGGGCATGTGGCGAAGAGCCAAACATTCACATTCAAATTGATAAATCAATTCCAATTGCAGCCGGAATGGCCGGAGGCAGCGCAGATGCTGCGGCCACACTCGTTGCTTGCGATGCATATTGGAACGCTGGAATTCCACGCGACCAACTAGATGCCATGGCGGCAACACTTGGATCTGATGTCCCATTCATGCTCCATGGTGGCTGCTCATTAGGAATCGGTCGCGGTGACGTGCTCTCGCCAGTAATGACTCGTGGCAGTTTTCACTGGGTGTTTGCCATCTTCGATGAAGGTTTATCAACTGCGCAGATTTATGAAAAGACTGATGACATGCGTGGTTTGGAATTCGATGGTGAGCCAGAAGTTCCAACTGAGTTGTTGAGCGCATTGGCACGCGGTGATGCTCCGGCTCTTGGGCGATTACTGCACAACGATTTGCAGTTAGCTGCTACAACTTCGCGGCCACAACTTGGTCGAGTCCTTGAGCAAGGAATCGACTTAGGCGCATTAGGCGCGATTATTTCTGGCAGTGGTCCTACCTGTGCATTCTTAGTTCGGGATGAATCCAGTGCAATCGATTTAGTTGTTGCACTTAAAGCCTCGGGCCTCGTTGATGATGTTTTGCGCACTCACGGTCCAGTTCATGGTGCGCGAGTTATCTCGACATCAAGATAATCTCCTAGACTCTATTGCGTGAGCACATCAGATGAAGTCGACCGCATTGTCGATGCTTGGCAGCAAGAACGCCCCGATCTTGATGTTGCACCGCTGCAAGTACTAAGTCGAGTTTCCAGACTTGCTCGTCACCTTGATATCGCTAGACGTGAAGCTTTTGCCGCTAATGACTTGGAGCCGGGTGAATTCGATGTGTTGGCTGCGTTACGCAGAACTGGAAAACCATATGCGCTAACCCCATCAGCTTTGATTTCTCAAAATCTAGTAACCAGCGGAACCATGACAAATCGCATCGATCGACTTGAATCAAAAAACCTAGTTGCTCGGATGCCAGATCCAACTGATGGCCGTGGGGTATTGGTTCAACTAACCCAAGCTGGCAAGACTGCAGTTGATCGGGCACTTGATGAATTGTTGGCTCGTGAAAAGTCTCTGCTGGCTACCATTTCAAAGGCAGACCGGGAAAAGTTAGCAAGTGTATTGCGAGATATCGTGCTGCCGTTTGATGAAGAAACTTCTGGCTTAGAAAACTAACTTTCGTTTCTTTCACTGATTAATCGTGGATTAATTTCTAGTCCTACTGCGCCATTCCAAACCAAGTTAACGAGATGAGCGATAACTTCGTCTTTTGGAGTGTCTCGTTCATCTAGCCACCATTGACCAGTTAACGCAACCATTCCTACGAACATGTGCGCGTACATCGGTGCCATTTGAAATGGGAAGCCACGTAACTTGAATTCTTTTGATAGCAACTCTTCAACTCGTTGCGCAACGTCTGAAAGCAACGAAGCAAAGCTGCCAGTTGGAGTTGTTGAAGAAGATGCGGCTGGAGAGTCACGCAACAAGATTCGGAAACCATCGGTATTAGATTCGATGTAATCAAACAGTGCACAAGCGGTCTGTTCCAAAAGCAGGCGAGGATGCACTGCAGTCAATGCCTTGGTAATTGAGTTAAGTAGGTAAGTCATCTCACGATCGACAACTACGGCGTAAAGACCATCTTTAGATCCGAAGTGTTCGTAAACAACGGGCTTTGAAACGTTTGCAGTATTTGCAATTTCTTCAACCGTTACTGATTCAAAACCTTTTTCGGCAAATAGCATTCGGCCAACTTCAACAAGCTGAGCGCGACGCTCATGCCCAGTCATGCGAACCCGGTCAGCATCAGACACACGGGAGCGCCCGGATAAATCCAGGTCGTTTTCGTGATCGTGTGTGATTGCCACAGAAATCCTTTGCCTAAATGCTTGCTTGGAGAAGTGCCAACCAGCATGCCTGAGTCGACCAAATCAACTCGCTTTTAGGATACCGCGTACTTAATTGGTCACTGGCGCCCGCGAAACCCTATTCGTTTTGGGAATCTTGGCCATTGGCGAATAAGATTTGCAGGCAGGCCAAGGAAAACCAAGGCTTGCATTCCCGGATCGTCTAATGGCAGGACAGCACTCTTTGGAGGTGCTTATCGTGGTTCGAATCCACGTCCGGGAGCAAGTTCGAAACAGTAAACTAGGTATGTGAAATCAACGGGCGCGCAAACTTCTCAGCCCGCAGCAGTTATTGTCCTAGCTGCCGGGGCTGGCACCCGAATGAAATCCACAAAACCAAAAGTTCTCCATGAAGTCTTAGGTCTGACGCTTCTAGATCACGTACTTTCAGCCGCCTCAGATTTAGGCAGTAAAAAGACTTTAGTAATCATTGGCCACGGTCGAGATCAGGTTCAAGAGCATTTAACAAAGGCGCATCCAGCCGTAGTTACTGCCGTACAAGATGAGCAAAATGGCACAGGCCATGCAGTCAAGATCGCATTGGATGCCTTAGGTGACCTAACTGGACCAGTTTTAGTTCTAGCCGGTGACACACCATTACTTACAACATCAGACATGCAGTTAACGCTCGATGCGCTTGCTGGAAAATCTGCTGCCGTATTAACAGCACACCTGGCAGATGCAACTGGTTACGGTCGAATCATTCGAAATGCCAACAATGACTTTGAGAAGATCGTCGAACACCGTGATGCTTCCGATGCAGAACTACTTGTCGCTGAAGTTAATTCCGGAGTTTATGCATTCGATGCCAAGTTGCTGCGGGAAAGTCTGGCGAAGCTAACAACTAACAATTCACAAGGTGAGCAGTACTTAACTGACGTCTTGGGAATCTTGCGCGCTGAAGGTCATGACGTTTCAGCAGTTGCCACTTCAGAAGAAAACATTCTTGGCGTGAACGACCGTCGACAACTAGCTGATGCTGGCGCAATTCTGCGAAACCGGATCAACAATGAATGGATGATGGCCGGCGTGACCATGGTGGATCCAAATTCAGTTTGGATTGATCGCACTGCGGTACTTGAATCTGATGTAACACTTTTGTCTAACGTCTCAATCACTGGTACCAGCACTATTCGTGGTGGCTCGACAATCGGACCAGATTGCTCATTGCATGACACAGTTGCAGATCATTGCGCAACAGTGATTCGAACTACTTCAAATGGCGCAGTTATTGGTGAAGGCGCAAACGTTGGCCCTTACACCTACCTTCGTCCAGGCACAGTTCTTGGGGCTGGCGCTAAAGCCGGTGGCTTTGTCGAGATGAAGAATGCCAACCTTGGCGTGAATGCCAAAGTTCCACACCTTTCTTATGTTGGCGACGCCACGATTGGCGAAGGAACCAACATTGGTGCAGCCACAGTATTTGTGAATTACGACGGACAAGAAAAGCACCACACTCAAGTTGGCAGCCACGTTCGCATTGGCAGTGACACCATGCTGGTTGCCCCGCTTGTTATTGGTGACGGCGCCTACACGGCTGCTGGCTCAGTAATTACTGAAGACGTCCCGGCTGGATCCATGGCCGTTGGTCGGGCTCGCCAGCGCAACATTGTCGATTGGGTGCTTCGACGCAGACCCGGTAGCGACTCGGCCAAGGCCGCAATGGCAGACTCATCCCATAAGAACTCCAAGTAAAGGAAACTAGATGACTGGCATCACGCAGAACAATGCAAAGCGGATGGTTCTTATCGCAGGCCGGTCACATCCTGAACTCGCACAAGCCGTAGCTGACAACCTTGGCGTTGAGCTGGTGCCTACTCGTGCTTACAACTTTGCAAACGGTGAAATCTTCGTTCGCTTCGAAGAATCCATTCGTGGTTGCGATGTATTCGTACTTCAAACTCACACTGCTCCAGTCAACGAATGGATCATGGAGCACTTGCTTATGGTCGATGCACTTAAGCGCGCATCAGCAAAGCGCATCACAGTGGTGGCTCCGTTCTATGGCTATGCCCGTCAAGACAAAAAGCATGCAGGTCGCGAACCAATTTCAGCTCGCTTGATGGCTGATCTTTTTGCAACTGCTGGCGCCGATCGCTTAATGAGCGTTGATCTACACACTGCTCAGATTCAAGGTTTCTTTGACGGACCGGTTGACCACTTGTTCGCACTTCCGATTCTTGCCGCACACGTTGGTCGCACAGTTGATCGCGACAAGATCACAGTTGTCTCGCCAGATGCTGGCCGCGTGCGCGTTGCTGAACGTTGGACCGACATCTTGGGTGCACCGCTTGCCATCATGCATAAGCGTCGCGATCCAGATGTTCCAAACGAAGCCAAGGTACTTGAAGTCGTCGGTGACGTTAAGGGTCGAGTTTGTGTAGTTGTTGACGACATGATCGATACCGGCGGCACCATCGTTAAGGCATCTGAAGCATTGTTTGAAAACGGTGCGTCCGATGTCATCGTTACCGCAACGCACGGAATCTTCTCTTCGCCTGCAGCCCAGCGCTTACAGGATTCTGGAATTCGCGAAGTTATTGTTACTGACACTTTGCCAATCCCGCCAGAAAATCAATTCTCAAATCTGACAATCCTGCCGATTGCTCCATTGCTAGCTCGCGCCATCAAGGAAGTATTTGATGAAGGCTCGGTTGCAAGTTTGTTCGACCATGTTGGCGTCTAAAAACTCCCGTTAAATCAGGGTTATTTAGGTTAAGCATTCTCACTCGTTTTGGCCTTGGGTACTGACCTGGGCTAACCTAGGGATGCTCCTCGGCGAGGGCCCTAAAAAGCCGTAATCGACGAAGGTCCGTTGTGGAGCTATCCATAAATGACCTAGTACGAGGAGAAATACATGAGTGACGCATTAGTCGCAGAAGCCCGTTCAGATTTTGGCAAGGGTGCAGCACGTCGCCTTCGCCGTGACGGCAAAGTTCCAGCAGTGGTTTACGGGCACGGAATTGCTCCTATCCACGTGGCATTTGATGCCCATACCTTGAGACTTACTCTTCGCAAGAAAGTAACCTCTCTAGAAATCGTTCTTAATGGAAAAAATGAAACCGTTGCACCGCGCGACCTTCAGATTGATCCAGTAACCCGCGGCATCGAACACGTTGACTTCGTTTACGTAACCGCCGCAGAAGCTGCATCGCTTGCACGCGAAGCCGCTGAATCACATGCACGTCAAGAAGCAGATGCTGCAGCAGCAATCGCACTTGCAGAATCAAAGGCTGCAGCTCGCGCTGAAGCTGATGCAGCTAGCGATGCACCTGCACCTGCAGCTGAAGCAGGCGCAGATTCTGGTAGCAGCGATGACGCCAGTAGCGATGCACCTGCAGAGGAATCTGCAGAGTAAGACCGTGTCAGATAACGGTGCGTGGCTTGTAGTGGGACTCGGTAACCCGGGTCCCACTTACGCATCTACGCGCCACAACATCGGTGCCATGGTTATCGATGAACTGGTGAAACAAAATTCTGAAAAACTCACCAGGCACAAAAGGGCTCTTGCTGATGTTTGCGAAACTCGAATTGGCGGCGCACAAGTAGTTTTAGTTAAGCCACTTTCATACATGAATGAATCCGGTGGACCAGTTAAAGCCCTGGCAAAGTTTTATAAAGTTGCGCCCGAGCAGATCATCGTCCTACACGATGAACTAGATATTCCACTTGCGGCCATTCGAGTAAAGCTTGGCGGCGGCGACAACGGTCACAATGGTTTGAAATCAATTCGATCCGCAATGGGCAGTGGTGACTGGTTCCGAGTTCGGTTAGGCATTGGCCGGCCACCTGGTCAACAAGATCCAGCCGATTTTGTATTGCGAAATTTTGCTAGCGCGGAAAGCGCTGAGGTTGAAATCTTAAAGTCCCAAGGCTGTGAAGCTGTTTCCGCTCTGATAACTAAAGGATTGATCGAAACGCAGAATTTGTATAACTCATGAATGATCATGAGTTAGCCCGCAAGCTCGCCCGCGAAACTGGAACCTTACTTATCGGTCTGCGAAATCACGCGGCAAGTTTGTCTGGTGGTGAAGACGAAACTCATTCAGTTTTGGCAGAAGAAGTTCTTGGCAGCGAAGGCGATCGCGTTGCACATGACTACTTAATGGATCAGTTCGCCAGCCATCGACCAGACGATGTTGTGCTTAGCGAAGAAGGCGACTTGGAAGTTGCGCGCCTAAATGCAAAGCGAGTTTGGATTATTGATCCGTTAGATGGCACTGCGCAATACTCAAGTGGTGGCGAAGACTTTGCCGTGCACATCGCGCTATGGGAGGCCGATTCACAAGCGGCAAGCAATATCAGCGTTGCCAGCGTTGCCGTCCCAGCGCGCAATGAACTTTGGTCAATGGATGAACAGGCAGTGACACATGAGCTAGATGGCTCACCAATTCGAATCTTGGTATCTCGAAGTCGACCACCGCGTGAAATTCCGGCAGTTATCAAAAAGCTTGAAGAAGCATTTCCAGAGCGAGGCCGGGTAGAAACAATTCCGATGGGTTCGGTAGGCGCCAAAGTTGGAGCAATCTTGAGTGGCACCGCGGATGTGTATTTCAACTCCGGTGGATTTTATGAATGGGATTTAGCTGCGCCCCTCGGAATTGCAGTCCACAACGGACTTTCGGTAACTGACTGCAAGGGAAACCAAATAGAACTCAACAAGGTTGACCTCAAGGTTAAAGACATCTTGATTTGCCGCCCAGAACTTACCAAAACAATTGTTATGGCCTTGGAAACCAAATGACACTCAAGTTGATTAGTGATGCAATCGCTAAAGACAAGATCTTCCAAGGTGCACTTTC
>ERZ1022756.547-NODE-547-length-10327-cov-26.300331_pt1 | contig 10327 bp, 11 predicted proteins | sample MGYA00520902_ERZ1022756 | MGnify/ENA primary metagenome ERZ1022756 (study PRJEB33162, sample SAMN09537601) | freshwater metagenome | isolation source: freshwater | place: Canada:Alberta | collected 2017-07 | study: EMG produced TPA metagenomics assembly of the... | reverse complement strand
AAAGCCCCCGGCCGCGATTAGGCCAAATATGGCCATGTGCTTTTTGTAATTCATCGTGGTCCCCAGAACTAGTTATTGTGGCGGTGACGGTGGGATTTGAACCCACGGTGCGCTTTCACGCACACAACTTTTCGAGAGTTGCACCTTCGGCCGCTCGGACACGTCACCACAACAAAGCTTAGTGTTTAGCGACGCTTCTCGAAAAAGTCCTTGAGCACCTTTGAGCACTCTTGTTGCATAACTCCGGTTATGACTTCAACTGGGGAACCTAGTCTGGAATCACGCACCAAGTCATATCTGGAACCAGCACCGCCAACCCGATCATCAAAAGCGCCAAATACCAGTTTTGGTATTCGGGCAGCAATAATCGCCCCCGCGCACATTACACATGGCTCGAGTGTGACAACCAAGGTTAATTGATCCAGCCGCCACTTCGAAGATTGCTTGCCGGCTCTTTGAATAACCAACATCTCAGCGTGAGCTGTTGGATCCCCTGTTGCTTCCCGCTCGTTATGAGCGGAGGCAACTAGGTTGCCATCGGGATCAACAAGCACTGCACCAACAGGAACATCGATTCCGGCCTGGTTGGCTTCGGCCAGGGCCAAGCCCATGGCTGTATCCCAGATGTTAGTCATTTCGTGTTTACTCCCTTACTCCAAGTATTCCAACACTTTGGGGTTATCTGAGCTTCGCTTCGAAACCACTAGATTTACTTGTATGCGAACCCACGTAGCCAATCACCCTCTGGTCACCCACAAGCTAACCGTGCTCAGGGATAAGAACACTCCCTCAACTACCTTTAGGCAGTTGGTCGAGGAGTTAGTAACACTTCTTACATATGAGGCCACCAAAGAGGTAAAAGTCGAGGAGATAACCATTGAGACGCCTCTCACAAAAACTACCGGTGTCCGCCTCAGTGAGCCACTGCCACTAATTGTTCCGGTGCTACGAGCTGGTCTTGGAATGCTTGAAGGAATTCTGAAATTGCTTCCAACTGCCGAAGTTGGTTTCTTAGGCATCAAGCGCGATGAGAAAACTCTTGAGCCATTTACCTACGCAGAAAGACTTCCAGATGATCTAACCGGTCGTCAGGTATACATAATTGACCCCATGCTTGCTACCGGTGGAACTTTGATTGATTCAATCAAGTATGTTTTTGACCGCGGCGCAGCCGAGGTCATTGCAATTTGCTTAATCGGATCCCCAGAAGGATTGAAGGCTGTTGAAAAAGCTGTGGGCGACAAAGAGGTATCAATTGTTCTTGGTGCTTTGGATGAAAAGCTAAACGAAATTGGTTACATCGTCCCAGGTCTTGGCGATGCTGGAGACCGTCTTTACGGTCTCGCCGACTAGCAACTAGCTCTGGGTTTTTATTGCCTACCAATTCCGATCTCATTCAGGAAATCACTGACAAAGTTTTAGATCAAGTTGAGCTTGGTGCTGCAGCGCCAATTGTTCTCATTGACGGCCGATCAAACTCCGGCAAATCAACTTTTGCTAAGGCTTTGCAGGAATCTCTCTTTCGCCAAGGAGAATCTTTACCTCGAGTGATACACATGGATGATCTTTACCCTGGCTGGGAAGGGCTAAGCCTTGGTGCGGATTATCTAATCCGGTTCGTACTAGAACCCCTTGCTAAAAAGCAAACTGCATCTTGGCAGCAGTGGGATTGGTCAAAAAACCAACGCGGGGCTTGGGTGGAGTTTTCCGGAGGGACTCCTTTGATTATTGAAGGTTGCGGTGCATTAAGCGATCGCGCTTCGGCGGCTGCTTTTCTAAGGATTTGGCTAGAAGCAGATGAGTCAATTAGACGCTCCCGTTGGCAAGAGCGTGAGGGTAACTTAGACAAGTTTGAAATGTGGGCGGCGCAGGAATTGGATTTCTATGCCCGTGAAAAATCAGTTTCGTTAGCTGATTTGGTGATTACTACCGATAGCTAATTTGGCTTCTCTAGGCTGTCGTATTTGATTTTTTGTTTTTATACCAAGACCTAATGCCAGCAATTAGTGATGCAGCAATCACTAACACGGCAATTATGTATGTGATGTCTTTCACGAGTGGAATACTTGCCGCGAAGTAGCCAGCTAGAGAAAGCCCCATTCCCCAAACAATTGCGCCGACTAGGTTTGCGGAAAAGAACTTGTAGTAGTTCATTTTTCCAATTCCAGCGATTACTGGAATCAACACCCTCGCCATAGGCACAAATCTTGCCACCACAACTGCCCACCAACCCCAAGCTTGGTAAAACTTTTCAGCTTTAGTTATGGCAGTTTGAATAACTACGCCTTGTCGTTTATCTAGATAAGGCCTGCCGAAGTGTCGACCGAGTGTGTAACCAACTTGATCCCCAAGCCAAGCGAAGATTCCAATTCCGATACTGAGAACCCAGATGTTGATGCTCTCTGGGAAACTAGCTGCCACTAATCCCGATGCGAATACAAGAGAGTCGCCGGTAATGAAAGGAATAAAGGCGCCAATCAAAAGTCCGGTGCCGGCAAAGACCAAAGCCCAGACCGCGCCAACAAATAGGATCGGACCGATCTGGTCATACCAGAGCGCTATTTGTTCGGAAATGGGCACCTATTAAGCCTAAGGCTTGCCGTGCAAGACAATTTCCTCAAGCGGCAATCTGGTCCTGGGAGCAATCTCTCTCTCGTACGCAGCACCCTCAAACTTTTCAGGTCCAGTTCGCTTGCCTACTGCAACAACAACGGCGACCTCGAACTCACTTGGGATACTAAGGCCTTGCTGTAGGACATCAAAAACAAGGCCAGCCATTTGGTGAGTGTAGAGATCGAGTGATTGCGCTTGAACGCTCATCAGCGCCACAGCTAGTCCCGCATCGTAGAAATTCTTGGTACTTGAAGTGCCGTCTTCGTTTTTCTTGATAGAAAGCACGATTAGCGCAGAGGCGCTGGGAGCCCAGGACTGGTTAAAACCAATTAACCCCTCGACTACTTTGGTGTGAAGATCTGTTCCTCTAACTGCAACTGAGAACCTCCATGGTTGACCATTGTTTGCTGATGGTGCCCAACGCCCTGCCTCAAGAATTGAAAGCATGTCTTTGTCGGAAATAATGTGATTCTCGTCATATGCTCTTGGGCTCCAACGCTTTTCTAGTAGGTCAGTAAGCGGTGCAGAAGTGTCCGGTTTTTTATTCATTTGATTCCCAACTAAGAAAAAGTGTTTATTGTTCCTGATTTAGCTAACTGCTTTACGAAGTGCAGCAAGAAGCCCATCGACATCTGATTCCTGGGTGTCCCAAGCACACATCCAACGAACCTGGCCGGTGGCCTGGTTCCAAACATAGAACCGGTAGTCCTTGAGTAGCTTGTTTGTTACTTCGGAAGGCAAGATTGGGAATACTGCGTTTGCCTCAGTTGGATTCGGAACTGTCACAAGCGAACTATTTGCAGCTATCGCAACTACTCCCTCATGAAGCTTTTTTGCCATCTGGTTTGCGTGTCTTGCATTGGCTAGAGCTACGGCAGCTTTGTTTTCAAAAAGGCTATTCAGTTGAGCAGAAACAAATCTCATCTTTGAAGCTAGCTGCATAGAAGTCTTTCGAAGATACGGCATAGCTTCGGCAAGCAATTTACCCCTGGCAGAGCTTGAGTCGATCACGATAACGGCCTCGGCAGCCAACGCGCCGATCTTGGTGCCACCAATCGAAACTAGATCAACGCCAACGTCGGTAGTAAATTCCTTGAAGGACAAACCTAGTGCCGCCGCGGCGTTAGAAAGTCTTGCTCCGTCTAGGTGAAGAAGTAATCCGTGCTTGTGAGCAACTTTGGCAATTGCCTTGATTTCTTCTGGCTTGTACAAAGTTCCAAGTTCTGTGGTTTGGGTGATGGAAACAGCTCCGGGTTGTGCTCGGTGAACTACACCAATGTCAAAAATTTGTGATTCAACAAGCTCGGGAGTGAGCTTCCCATCTGGAGTTGGAACAGTCCAAAGTTTTAGTCCCGCCATTTTCTCAGGCGCTGCGCCCTCATCGACATTGATGTGAGCAGTTTCAGCGCAGATAACCGCTTCCCATCTTTGCAATGCAGCTTGCAGCGCAACCACGTTGGCGCCGGTTCCGTTGAACATCGGAAACCCAAGGGCTTTCCGGCCAAAGTTTTCAATTACAACCTGATCGAACTTGGCTGTTTCAGTATCGTCACCGTAAGCAATCTCGTGACCATCGTTTACTTTTAACATGGCTTCGAAAACGGCTGGGTGGACACCGGCGTAGTTGTCGCTAGCGAATCCGCGCCAGATTTTTCTTGTGGTCATCTTTGCTTGGCTTCTTTCTCTAGCTATCGATCTCGTTGGCCACCGGAATGGCAGGCGGTCTGTTTTCAAACGCGGTTGATAAAACAACTGTTGTTTGGGTGGAGCAGTTCGCTTGAGATCTAATTTTCCCAAGTAACGCCTCTAAGTCTGCAGGCTCAGAGACATTCACTTTGACTATATAACTTTCCTCCCCGGCAACGCTCCAGCAACCCTCAATTTCCGGAATTGATTCGAGTTGAGCTGGAATGGTGTCCGGTGCAGCTGGGTCAATTGGAGTCAAGGAGACAAATGAAGTCATGCTTAGCCCAACTTTTCGAAGATCTAGCTTGGCCTGGTAGCCCAAAATCAAACCACGCGCTTCGAGTCTTTTTATCTTCTGATGCAGTGTGGATGTTGGCAAGCCAACCGCGACAGATAGATCCTGTAACGATCTCTCGGAGTCTTCAGCTAGCAGGGTGAGGATTTTGCGGTCGATTGCTTCCATCAGGTGGTAATCCCTGCCTTACGCAGTTACACCTTTTGTTGAGGTAATCACATCTTGTAGATTGCGATTAAGCGTTTCAAAGAAAACATTTAGTGGGAACTCATCATCTAGAACCGCGTTGACCATTTCCTTTAGCTCTCCCTCAACCGGCAATGCTTCTGGACCCTTGGCCCATGTTGAAGCTGGGTGAGGCTGAACTAAGTCACTGACAAATTCATAAGCAGCCATCCACTGGGCCAACCTGGACCTGTCGATTCCGTCGTGGTACAAACTTTCCACTTCGACACATAGAGCAAGGATTTGTTCGTTCACTTTATCCCAGTCAAAACTGAGCTTGTTGTCGGTCCACTTCAAACCACCGTGGCGGTGCAAGTAACTAAACACGATTTGCCCACTGAGGCCGTCGTAGTTACGCACCCTAGAGCCGGTAATTGGGAATCGGAACAGTCGGTCAAACAAGATTGCGTAGCGAATGTATTTTCCAAGCCTCTCGCCTTGCTCGTCCAAAACGAATGTCTCTCGGAATGTTGAAAGGTCGCAACGCAATTCCTCGAGTGCATACATCCAAAACGGCATACGCTGCTTGATCATAAATGGATCAAAAGGAAGATCTCCTCTTGAGTGGGTGCGATCGTGAATCAAGTCCCACAAAACGTAAGTCTCTTGTGCTAGATACTGGTCGTTAACAACTCTCTCTGCATCTGGAGGTAGTGGCAGAAATAATAGCTTCTGCGCGGCTCTTGAAACCAAACGGAATCTTGCAGCCTCGCGATCGCAGAAAATCCCTCCCCAGTGAAACTTTGCTAGTTCTCTGGTGGCAACAGTCTCTGGAAAGAACACCGCGGAGAAAGTGTCGTAGCCAGAGGTGAAGGCAACAAATTCAATCGGGATAAAGGCGCTGTTTTGGTAAACCTGCTCCTTCTCGGCAAGCCAATCTGGCCAGAAGGTGTTGGTTATAACCGCTTCGAGGTTTCGATTTGGGTTTCCGTTTTGGGTATACATCGCAAAAACAGCGAGGTTTTCCACGTTGTTCTCGCGCTTTAGGTCAGGGCGAAATAGCTCGAGTGAGTCGTAAAAGTCAGGGACTTTGAAGCCACCGTCGGCCCATGCCTGGATGTCTTCTTTTGCCTGGGTCAGGTAATCATTCTGGTGCGAGAATCTTGGAGTAAGTTCTGTGATGGCCTCCAACACAAGAGCAATTTGTTTGCTGGCTTCTGCGAGGTCGTGTTGGTCGGAATCTATCGATCCGTCCTTGTTTTGCATCGGCTTGATCAATTCAACTGCAGCTGCAAGTTTTAGCCAACTAGGGTCAGTTGCTGCCCATGAAGGTTCTTTCCTTGTTTGCGCCAAAGCCGCGGACTTTCCGCCAGAAACCCAAGATGCGATATTGATCCAGAAGTTTTTGTTATCTAGTTCATCAATTGAGTCATCACCGAAGATGTCGCTGTCGGCAAGAACCACCACACGACCTTTTCCGAAATTAGTGGCCGCAACCAAAGCTGCATCCGCTGGAGTTGCAGCAGCGGAACTAGTCGCAATTACCTGGGCGTTTGACTCGGAATCAATTTCTAAAACTCCAGAGCGGTAGAAAGCGGTTTGCTCGACTTGGAATGCAAGATCAAATTCGAAAGACTTCTTTAGATCTGCAAGGACCCAAGTTGCAACGCCTTTAAAGTTGTTTTCAGAATCTTGAACGGTTGCGTTTGCAATCTTGATACCGAATTGCTCGGTCAGTTCAGAAAAGTTATTGCCGTACTTCGGTTGTTCAGATTCCCCAAGAACAACCAGTCCTCCGCCGGAGTTTACGAATTCCTTTACAGCCGAGATTTCCTCGGATGATAATTTTGGAGAACCCTCGCCTAGAGTTTTCTCCCACTCGTCTTCTGAAGCGTGTGGGATAACAAGAACATCAACGCCATCTAAGGACTGCTTGGTAAAGGCGCCGGCCTGGTGTGATCGAACCCCAAAACCAGAAGCCTCCGCGGAGGCAACAAGTTTGGAGTATCCAGAGTCTGAAGGATTTCCAGGGTTTAGGTCCTTTGCCTTGTCGGCATCCACACTCCACGCCTGACGATGCGACTGGTCAATGAGTATTTGGGCGATTTTCTGCATTCTGGGACATCCTCTGAATAAATTCCTACTTTGTACCAAAATACCAGAATTTTTACCCCAATAGCTAGGTATTTGCGTTGATTGTACCGAAAGGCTAGGTTTTTACTGCAATTAGCTTGCGGCAGGCTGCTTGGTCTCGTACTTGCGGCCAGCCAACCAGCTTCCGACCAGAACCAGCGGTAGCCCAATCAACAAGCCTGGCGTGATTGGTTCGCCCAGGAATAGCACCCCAAGCAGCAACGCAACAAGGGTGTTGATGTAAACAATAAGCGTCGCTCTGGCTGCGCCTATTTCTTTGATAAGCGCAAAGAAAAGTACAAAAGCCAAAGCGGAGCAAATTGCGCCCAACCCTAGAAGTGCCAACCAGGAATCCCAACTTGGGACATTGGCAATTTCTTGTGGAAGTTGGGTCATTGCTGGGATCAGATAGAAAAGTCCAACAAAAACCATAGACAAGCTGATGACTCCGGTTGTTGGTACAAATCCAATTTTGTAAGAGATGACTGCTGGTGCAATTGCGTAACCAATAGATCCAAGAATTACAGCGCCAACCCAAATCGGATCAACAATTCCCTGCAGTGAGTCAATCCCCACCAGAGCAACTACTCCGGCAAATCCAATGACCATGCCAATTAGGGTTTTGGGGTGCCGTATTGACTTATCACCCAAAAGGCTAGCTACCACAACGCCGAACATTGGAACTGTTGCAATCAACAAGGCTGTCAGCCCGGATGAAATGTGTCTACCTGCCTCCGTTATCAACCACCACGGAATTACCATTTCCATTACCGCGAAGAATAAAACCCACTTCCAATGTTTCAAAGCGAGTTTCAAAGCCCCGGAATTTACTGCAAGTGGAATCATAATGGCGGCACCGATTAGCACCCTGATAAAGATTATTGAGTAGCTAGAAAAGTCTTCGAGAGCAATCTGTATAAAGAAGTATGGGAGTCCCCAGGCTAAGCCGGTCGCCAAAAACAACAAAAGGGCTTTGCGGGACATGTAATTAGCCTAGCTGGTGAAAGTTAGCTACTAATCGGTGCGCTTGATCATGCGAGTAAGAAACTCTTTTGTTCTAGGTTGCTTCGGGTTATCAAAGAATTCCTTGGCTTCACCCTGCTCAAGAATCTTGCCATTCTCCAGGAAAATCACCCAGTCAGCAACTTCCCTTGCAAAAGAAAGCTCATGGGTGGCCATCAAGATCGTGGTTCCATTGGCCTTTAGATCCTTAATCAAAGACAGCACCTCGCCTACCAACTCTGGGTCTAATGCACTTGTTACCTCGTCGAGAAGCAATACTTTTGGCTCCATGGCAACTGCTCGAACTATTGCGGTTCGCTGTTGCTGTCCGCCTGAGAGCTTGTCTGGATAAGAATCGGCCTTTTCAGCAAGCCCAATGCGCTCTAGCCAAGAAAGAGCCCTTTTCCTGGCTTCATCCTTGGGTAACTTCTTGACGTGAATCAATGCCAAAGTGATGTTTTCCAGAATAGAAAGGTGTGCAAATAAATTAAAGGACTGAAAAACAAGACCTATTTCTTCTCGGACCTGATCTTGGTTCACGTCTGGTTCAGAAATTTCTCGGCCCTCTAGAAAGATTTGACCGTCTTGAATATCTTCCAGTAAATTCACGCACCGGAGCACAGTGGATTTTCCTGAGCCAGAAGATCCAATAACAGCTACTATCTGACCTGGGAATACCTCTAGATCGACTCCATCTAAAACAACTTTTGCGTCATAGCTCTTTTTTAGGTTGACTACCCTAAGCCTTGGTCTAGTCCAGTCGATCACAGTGTGTTTCCTGCCTGTTCACGTTCGGAGTACTTTCTTTGAATCCGGTCGGCTAGACGCACCGTTGGAATTGCAAGCAAAACAAACAGCAAACCGGCAACAACATACGGCGTAAAGTTTGCGAACTTGGCTACCTCGATCTGGGCACCACGCACCGCATCGATTGCACCGAGTACGGATATAAGTCCAACATCTTTTTGCAACGCTACAAAGTCATTCATAAGCGGAGGAACAACTTTGCGAATTGCCTGCGGCAAGACTACTAATCTCATTGACTTTGGATAACTAAGTCCTAAAGACCGTGCGGCTAGTCTTTGTGCGGGATGAACCGCTTCGATACCAGCTCTGAATACTTCTGAAACATATGCGCTATAAGTTAAGGTCAGAGCGATGATGCCAAGAACTTCAGATGGTATTCGTCCGAGGAATTCAATCCTGAGTCCTGGGATGCCAAATCCAACTAGGTACAAAACAAGAATTAGTGGTAGCCCGCGAAACAGATCTACGTAAGCTTGAGTCAACACCCTTAGGGGAAAGAAAATTGGGTTCTTTAGAGTCCTAAATATTGCAAGCAAAAGACCAAAAACTAGGACTAGAACACCGGATGCGAGTAGAACGCGCAAATTGAGCATAAGTCCGTCAAAAACTCTCGGGAAAGAAGCAACTGCTGTTTCCCAATCAAAAAAGCTACTTTGGACCCGTTCCCATCCCGGTGTTGCCAGTAGTCCGAACCAGACTAGTGCTGCAAATGCCAGAGTGGAAAGCAATGAGACCATAATCGATTTCCGATTACGCTTGGCTCGCCAAACGCGGCGGCGAAGTTCCGCTTCTGATGCGTTCGAATCTGACATAGCTCCCCTATTAGAAAGGGGGTGGTTTCCCACCCCCTTTACAATTTACCGCTTTACTTTAGAAACGGTATGGTCGTTGTTTCTGGTAGCCACTTCTTCTCTAACTCTGCAAGAGTTCCGTTGTCACGAAGCGTCTTTAGCGCTGCGTTTACCTTTGCAGTTAGAGATGAGCCCTTTTCTAGAACCAAACCCCAACTACCGCCGGCCTCAGCGCCTTCGAGCTGTCCTATGATTTTTCCCTCAGGAGACCCCTCTGGCAAACCACAGCAGGTGAGAAATAGCGCCGTTGGCAAATCAACAACAATTGCATCGATTTGATTGGTTGACAGCTGTTGCACTGCTTCGTCATTAGTGTTAAATGCCTGGGCAGGATTACTTGGCTTGATTAGATCCTCAATTGCGTTAAAGCTAGTTGTAGCGGTCGCTGCACCTATTTGAAGATCCTTCAAGTCTGCGAGTGAAGTTGCCTTCTCCGCCTTTGATCCAGCGACAGTGATGACAGTCTGAGTGGATACGAAGTAAGGATCAGAGAAATCAATAACTTCAGCACGCTTTTCAGTAATACTGAACTGCTGCAAGTTAAAGTCGAAGTTCTTTGGTCCTGGTTGAATGGTCGCATTAAAGTCAGTGCGAACCCACTCCACATCTTCAGGAGCAAAACCCAGCTCAGCTGCAACTGCGTAAGCGACTGCGGCCTCAAAACCCTCACCATTTTCGGGCGTATCGTCAATTACGTAAGGGGGGTAGGCCGGTAGGCCGGTTCCGATGGTTAGCTTTCCAGGTGTAATTGTTTCTGATGATTCAGTAGCTGTAC
>ERZ1022756.546-NODE-546-length-10344-cov-14.638643_pt1 | contig 10344 bp, 9 predicted proteins | sample MGYA00520902_ERZ1022756 | MGnify/ENA primary metagenome ERZ1022756 (study PRJEB33162, sample SAMN09537601) | freshwater metagenome | isolation source: freshwater | place: Canada:Alberta | collected 2017-07 | study: EMG produced TPA metagenomics assembly of the... | reverse complement strand
GCACATGCGTGCCCACATGCGGCATGGAGACCAGCAAAGGGCGCGTGCCCTGGCGAAAGCGGAAAGGGGGTTGGGTGGTTTGGAAAGTCATGGCGGACTGTAAATGGTCATGATCCGCAGGCACCATAAGTCCCACAGAGGATGGCCCAAAAGAATGCTGTTATCTTTGGCATCTGAACACGTTCATCCGACGCTTGCAAATCAGCAGTCAAGATGAACATGTCGTTTGTTCATCGAATTCTTACCCACTTCCATTCAGCCGAACATGCCCCAATTCGCCGCCAATCTGTCGATGATGTACCCCGACCTGCCGTTCCTGGACCGCTTTGAAGCAGCGGCAAAGGACGGCTTCAAGGCCGTGGAGTATTTGTTTCCTTATGCCTATCCAGCCCAAGAACTGGCCGCTCGTTTGCGGGGCAACGGTCTGCAACAAGTGCTGTTCAACACGCCATCAGGCGGCACCGACAACGCCAGCTTCACGCAAGCTTGGGAAAGTGGCAGCCGAGGCACCGCGAGCGTGCCCGGACGTGAAGCCGAATTCCGCACGGGCTTTGCACAAGCCCTGGTCTATGCCGAGGCGCTGAACTGCCCACGCATCCACGCCATGGTGGGTTTGCGCGCGGCAGGCGCCAGCCCCGAAGATGCCGACGCCACACTGGTGAAAAACCTGCAATGGGCCGCAGCCGAAGCCGCCAAAGCAGGGCGCGATGTGCTGATCGAGCCGATCAATACCCGCAGCGTGCCCGGCTTTCACCTGAACCGGCAAGACCACGCGCACCGCATCGTGCAAGCCGTGGGCGCGTCCAACGTGAAGGTACAGATGGACTTGTTCCACTGCCAAATCGTCGAAGGCGATTTGAGTGCCAAGATTGCACAGTACCTGCCCACAGGGCAGGTCGGCCATTTCCAGATTGCAGAAGTGCCCCACCGCCATGAGCCGGGCACAGGCGAAGTGAACTGGACGCACATCTTCCAGACCATTGACCGCGTGAGCGCCGAGTGCGGCTGGAATGGCTGGATCGGCTGTGAGTACAACCCCGCCGATGCTTCGGCGGGTGGCACCTCACGCGGCCTGGGCTGGGCGAGGCCTTACCTGTGAGGCTTCAGAGCGAAGCACACACCGTTTTCGAGCCCTGCCAGTTGGACATGGCCTGACTCAAATCGATGCCCCGCCGCTTGGCGGTCATTTCTGCGACGATGCTCATGGCGATTTCGGGCGGGGTGAGTGCGCCGATGTTCAGACCCACGGGGCCGTGCAAGTGCTGCACTTCGGCCTCACTCACATCAAAGCTTTGCAGACGTTGGCGGCGCTGGGCGTTGTTGTGCAGCGAGCCCAAAGCACCCACATAAAAAGCAGGGGTGCGCAGCGCCTCCATCAAGGCCAAATCGTCCAGCTTGGGGTCATGCGTGACGGCCACCACGGCGCTGTTGTGGTCCAAGCGCATGGCCAACACCAGGTCGTCGGGCATTTGATTGGACAGGGTCACACCGTTCATGGCTTCCCAGCCTTCGTGGTATTCGCGTCTCGGCTCGCACACCGTGACCTGGTAGTCCAGCATGACGGCCATGGCGGCCAGGTAGCGCGACAGTTGCCCGCCGCCGATGATGAGCAATCGCCAACGCGGGCCATGCACCGTGGTCAGGCTTTGACCGTCGAATTGCAACTTATCGCCCTGGGTGGCGGCGCTCATGCGCACCATGCCCGTGGCCATGTCCAGACGCCGTTCCACCCGTTGGTGCTGCTCAATGAGCACCAGCAATTCGCGCAGTTGCGACTGGGGTGACACAGGCTCCAGCACCAGCTGCACAGAACCCCCACAGGGCAAGCCAAAGCGCCGCACCTCTTCGGCGGTGTCGCCATAAGTCGTAGGCTCCGGCATGCGCAAGGCCAATTCACCTTCGGCCACGCGGCGGATCAGATCGTCTTCGATGCAGCCACCCGACACCGAACCCGCCACCTGTCCATCGCCCCGGATGGCCATGAGCGACCCCGGTGGACGCGGCGCTGACCCCCAGGTGCGCACCACGGTACCCATCACCACCCTGTGGCCGCAGCTCTGCCACTCGAGTGCAGTACGGATCACGTCGATGTCAGTGCTGTTCATGGGTTGATCTTGATCGCTGGAGCTGATCTGCGCAAGTCTGGCGGCCAGTGCAGGCTGAGGCCCGTCAAGGTTCGCAGGACATGGCAGTCGTCTTCATTGTCCACATCCAGACGGTATGGCGCGTGGGGGGTTTCCCACCAGCAAACACTGTCGGGGTGCGCCTGTTGCCATTGCTGGACACCCATCTGGGCATCGCCAGCCAGAATTTGAGCCACCACCGTGGCCGACAAGACCACTGGGTTGCCCGGCAAGCCTTGCACAAGAGGCCGCAGCAGCTGTGTTTCCGCGGGGCGTTGGACAAAGGCCTGCAGCAAGTCTTGCACCGACTGCGCATTGACCAAGGGCTGGTCGGCCAAGGCCACGACCACGGCATCCAAATCGGGTGGCAAGGCCTGCAAGCCCGTGCGCAAAGAACCCACATGGCCATCCTGCGGCGCTGGATTGATGACGCCCTGCGCGGCCCAGCGGGTCAAAGCGGCTTCTTGTTGAATGCGCGCGGCATGGTAGCCCAGCACCACCCGCAGAGGCGTCACGCCTGCCATCGACAAGGCCTGCAATTGCCGCTCCAGCAGGCTCACCCCGTCCAGTTGCAACAGGCATTTGGGACGGTGTCCCATGCGGCTGCCCGCGCCTGCAGCCAACACCAGGCCGCCCACCCTGAGAGCTGGACCCGACGCAGACTGCTCCATTTCAAATGGGTTCAATCGACCACTCCATGCCCGTTGCAAAGCACCCATTGTGCCGCCCTGCCGCGTGGTCAGGCTCGGCGGGTATCACCCCAGCGAACGGTGACCGTGGCCAGCCCCGCCCAAACGCGCTACAGTGTTTTTCTTTGATGACGACTTGAGGAACTCTGCCCCATGAACGCCCCTGTGCATCGCGAAATGCCTGCTGGCACCCTCGACAGCGCCCGTGCTTTGAAGGAAGTAACCCAAGCCTGGGACAGCACCATCCTGCCCGAGCTGAAAAATTACATCGAAATCCCAGCCAAATCGCCCTCGTTTGATGCCGATTGGGCCGCGCACGGCCACATCGAGACCGTGCTGCGCAACGCCGCGCAGTGGGTCGAAGCGCAAAAGGTGGAGGGCCTGACACTGGAGGTCATCCGCCTGCCGGGCCGCACGCCCGTCATGTTCTTTGAAGTGGCCGCCACCCGCGCGGCCAGCGAAGACGCGGGCCAAACCGTGCTGATGTATGGCCACCTGGACAAGCAGCCCGAGTTCAACGGCTGGCGAAGTGACCTGGGGCCCTGGACCCCTGTTTATGAAGAGGGCAAGCTCTATGGCCGCGGCAGCGCGGACGATGGTTATGCGGTCTACGCCAGCATCGCCGCCGTGCAGGCGCTCAAGAGCCAGAAGACACCGCACCCGCGCATCGTCGGCCTGATCGAGACCTGCGAAGAGTCGGGCTCTTATGACCTGTTGCCCTATGTGGACGCGCTGCGCACCCGTCTGGGCGATGTGGGCTTGGTGATTTGCCTGGACAGCGGCGCGGGCAACTACGACCAACTGTGGCTGACCACCAGCCTGCGCGGCATGGCCAGCGGCACGCTCAAAGTGCAGGTGCTGACCGAGGGCATCCACTCCGGAGATGCCTCCGGCCTGGTGCCGTCGAGTTTTCGCATCATGCGCCAGGTGCTGGACCGCCTCGAAGACAGCGCCACAGGCCGCTTGCTGCCCGCCAGCTTTCATTGCGAAGTGCCCGCCGAGCGACTGGCCCAAGCCCAAGCCACTGCGGCCATTCTGGGCGACGAGGTGTACAAGCGCTTTCCGTGGGCGCACTACGACTGCGGCGGCTCCACCAGCTTTGCGCTGCCCACCACCACCGACCCGACACAGGCCCTGCTCAACCGCACCTGGACGCCCACACTGAGCGTGACGGGCGCCGAAGGGTTTCCGGCGCTGAAAGACGCGGGCAATGTGCTGCGGCCTTACACCGCCTTCAAGCTCAGCCTGCGCCTGCCGCCCTTGGTGGACGCAGCGCAAGCCGTGGCCGAGATGAAAGCTTTGCTCGAAGACAACGCGCCCTACCAGGCCAAAGTCACGTTTGAGTCCGGTGGCGGGGCCACGGGTTGGAACGCGCCGGACACCTCACCTTGGTTCGAGCAAGCGTTGAACAGCGCGAGCCAGGCTCACTTTGGCGCGGGCGTGGGCTACATCGGCCAAGGCGGCACGATTCCTTTGATGAACATGCTCAGCGCAGGCTTTCCCAAAGCACAGATGATGGTGTGCGGCGTGCTCGGCCCCAAAAGCAACGCACACGGACCGAATGAGTTTTTGCACGTTCCCTATGCCAAGAGGCTCACAGCTGCGGTGGCCGAAGTCATGGCGCGTATGCCTTGATGAATAGACGCTGCAGGATCAGTCACGCAGCAACATCATCCACCCTACGCATCCCGGTTCAACAAAGCAAAGAATATGGAACTTCGCCATTTGAGGTATTTTGTCGCCGTTGCTGAGGAAGAGAACATCACACGCGCTGCGGCCAAGTTGTCCATACAGCAGCCTCCTCTGAGCCAACAAATCAAGGCACTGGAAGAGGAGCTTGGCGTTTGTCTTTTCAGCCGCGTAGGCAAGCGAATTCAGCTCAATGCTGCAGGCAAACTGTTTCTCAGCGAAGCACGTGAAATTCTCACGCACGCCGACACGGCCATACAGAAGGTTCGGCGGTTTGACTTGGGCGAAGAAGGTCGCATGCGGCTGGGTTACACGAGTTCCGCAGCGCTGCATGAGCTCACACCCAGAATCATTCGCGCATTCAGAGCGGCTCACCCGCTCATCTCACTGGAAATTGAAGAAGGTGCCGCTCACGATCTGCTTTGTGCGCTCGAAGAGGAGCGAATCGACGCGGCTTTTGTTCGCTCATCCGTTGAAAAATACAGCACCCTGGATTCCATGGGCTTAGACCAGGAAGAAATGGTGGTTGCCATCCCCATGGACCATCGGCTGGCCGTCCAATCCGACGAAGGTCTCTGTCTGGCGGATTTGAAGGATGAGCGTTTCATTTTGTACCGACAGGTCAATGGTTCAGGCATCAAAGAGATGCTGTTCAAACTTTGCAAAGAGGCTGGTTTTGAACCCAACGCCGTACAAGAGGTTCATCGCATGATGGGCGCCATTCAGTTGGTGGCGGCAGGTCTGGGCATTTCAGTGGTCCCCAAGTCACTGGACACAATCCAACCCAAAAGCGTCTTCTATCGCCCTTTTAATCCCTCTGATTCGGTGACCGTTCCCTTGAATTTGGCATTCAGACGCCATGTCGATGCACAAGCCATCAAGCGCTTTTTATCCCTTTCAAGTTCAATGGCTGTGACCCTGCGCTGAGCAACGGCGCTGGGGAGACCGGCCAAGTCACCCCTCTCAACGCCAACCGTTTTATCCGCATCGTGATCTGATGGGGTCAGAGGGTTGAAGGCTCATATTCATATTTTTAAAATATTATTAACGCCTAAATTTAGTATTTCACATTGTTTCAGATATAGATTAATCTGGCTTCAAGTCTGTGGTGTGGGTGGGTGCAAAGCGTGCCACCGTTGCCCAGCAGGTCGGCTTTTGCCACGTTGAATCAATTCTGGACATGGATATGACTAAAGATACGGATGTAATGATCGTTGGCGGCGGAATCGGTGGATTGGTTTTGGCGTTAAGCCTTCACCAAATTGGTATCCATTGCCGTGTTTATGAAGGCGTCAAAGAACTCAAGCCTCTGGGTGCAGGCATCAACCTGTTGCCACATGCCGTGCGCGAGCTGGATGAAATGGGACTGTTGCAGGAGCTGGACGCCGTTGGCATCCGCACCAAAGATGCATCGTATTTCAACCACCATGGCCAACTGATCTACCGCGAAGTGGCGGGCACTGCCGCAGGCTATGCCTGGCCGCAGTTTTCGATTCACCGAGGCGACCTGCAAATGCTTTTGTACAAGGCTGTGCTTGAACGCCTCGGCCCAGACAGTGTGGTGACGGGCCACAAGTTCGTGTCTGTGACTCAAGACAGCACAGGGGTGACAGCGACCTTCAAGGATGCCGATGGCAACGCGCTGCCTGCTGTGCGTGCCAACTTGATGGTCGGCTGTGATGGCATCAATTCCACCGTGCGCAAACAGTTTTATCCGAACGAAGGGGATCCGGTCTATTCAGGCTTGACCATTTGGCGCGGCGTCACACCTCACAAACCATTCCTCAGCGGTGCGGACACCATCCGTGCAGGATGGATGGATGTGGGCAAGTTGATGGTCTATCCGATTCGCAACAACATTGATGCGCAAGGCAATCAGCTGATGAACTGGGTCGCCACGCTTCAGCGACCCAAACCCACCAGCTACGACTGGAATGGTCAGGCCAAGTTGGAGGATTTTTTTGAACCCTATTCCAAGTGGAAGTTTGATTGGCTGGATGTTCCCGCATTGCTCCAAAAAACCGAGCGGTACATGGTTTACCCCATGGTAGACCGCGATCCAGTACCCACTTGGACTTTTGGCCGAGTCACTTTGCTGGGTGACGCCGCTCACCCCATGTACCCAAGAGGTTCAAACGGCGCAGGCCAATCGATTCTGGACGCGCGTTACATGACGGGCTGCTTCAAACGGCTTGGCACCACCGAGGTCGCTTTGCAAGAGTACGACAAGGTGCGTGTTGCTGCGACTGCGAAAGTGGTTCTGATGAACAGGGCCAACCCACCAGACACCGTGTTGCGGGTGGTCTTTGAGCGAACCGGAGGAAAACGATTCAACAAAATCGAAGACGTGATTTCGGCCACTGAGTTGCAAGAAATTCTGGACAGTTACAAGGCAGTGGCTGGATTCCAGATCAAAGAGCTGGCACAGCGCCCATCCATGGTTTGAACCCGACATACACATGGAGACCAAGATGAAGCTTCCAGGATTGATCGTCCCCCCACTCACACCTTTCACTTCTGATTTGAAAGTGGATGCCAAAGCGCTTGAAGCGGGTGTGAACTACGTTGTGGAAAATTGCAACGCAAGCATGGTGATCGCGGCTGGCGTTGAAGCACAGGAATACCACTATTTAACGCTCGAAGAACGCAAGAGTTTGATCGCCATGACGATCGATTACGTCGATGGACGTTGTCCTGTCGCCGTTGGCATTTCGCACCCTTCTTTCAAGATTGCGGTTGAGTTGGCGCACTATGCTGAAAAAATGGGTGCCGAAGCGGTTCAGTTGTTGGCGCCACTTCGTTCTTTTGGAGGAGAGCCAACGCAGTCTGAGTTGCTGGCTTACTTCGAGGCAGTCTCTGCCGAAAGTCATCTGCCCATGGTGCTTTACCTGAACCCCGGACCAGGCGCCAATGTCTCCATCCCTGCAACCATTGCGCTGTCGAAACTGGAGCGCGTCAAGTACGTCAAAGAGAGCTCACGCGATCTGTCGCGCGTTTCCAGGCTGATCGCCGAAGTTGAGCTGAATGGTCATGCCAAGTATTTCACCACCATGCAAATGTTGCTCATCACATTGCAGCTGGGTGGATCAGGGGTCACTTTGCCCCCGCCCGCTGCCATGCTCGCCAACAAAGTCATCAAGGCCTATTTGAATGGCGACATGCAAGAGGCTGCCAGGCTTCAGCTTCAGTTTGCGCTGTTTCCATCACGCTGGATGCACAACGGACTGACGCCCGTGATGAAAGCGGCCATGAATATCCTCGGCATCCCTGCGGGTGATCCCTATCCGCCCTACCCCCCTATCAGTGGCGAAGAACACAAGGCACTGGTTGACTATTTGAGGACAACAGATCTGGCCTGACAACCCTGTAAACACATCCCGAGCGGTACATAAGACCAGCCGAACCCAGGCAATCAATCACTAATGGAGACAAAACATGCGTAGATTTTTGAAAACAGTCCGGTGGATGCTCACCTCTTCACTGATGGCAGCCCTCGGTGTGGCTTATGCCCAAGCAGACTACCCCAATCGACCGATCAAGATCATTGTTCCATACGCCGCCGGCGGTGGGGCTGATCAGGTCACTCGACTGGTTGGACAACGCCTTGGCGATCGACTCAAGCAAACCATCGTGATTGAAAACCGCGGAGGTGGCAGCAATACCGTCGGTATGTCCATGGTCGCCAAAGCCCCCGCAGACGGCTACACACTGGGCTTGGTGACGCCCACGTTTTTGATGACACAGTCAACGATGAAAAATCATCCCTATGACACCATCAAAGATTTTTCTGCTGTGGCCATGTTCGGTGATGCGCCTTTGTTTTTGGCCATTTCTTCGACCTTGCCCGTCAACAACTTGAAAGAGTTCATCCAGTATGCGAGAACGCGGCCCGGTCAATTGAATTGGGCCTCTGGCGGCACCGCATCAACGCAAGGTCTGGCTGGTTTGATGTTCAGCGCGATGGCGGATATCAAGACAACACAAGTTCAATACAGGGGAAGCTCACAGGCCATGCCCGATTTGCTCTCGGGTCGCGTGCAATTCATGTTCAATCCATTGCCTTCAGTCGTCGTGCATGTCAAGAGTGGAAGACTGAAAGTCCTCGGTGTCGCCAGCACTGAGAGGGTTTCAGCGCACCCAGAAATTCCGGTCATAGCCGATACCGTTCCTGGTTTTAGCACTGCCGGTTGGTTTGGTCTGGTCGCACCAGCAGGTACGCCAACAGCCGTCATTGACAAGCTGAACCGTGAAATTGGGGAAATTCTCCGAAGCCCTGAAACTCGCAATGCCATGATTGAAAGTGGACTCGAACCCAGAATCATGAGCCCAGCAGAACTCGGAAGAATGATCAACGCCGACTTCGCCAAATATGTCAAGATTTTCAACGATGAAGGCATCAAGCCAGAATGACGATCAAGCTCTGACAAGACCAGCGCCCCAGCTTTAGGGCGCATCTCATGGATTCAAATACATCTCAATATCTTTACAGGAGACCACATGCTCACCATCAAACGACTGTCTTTCGAAGAAGCCGGCATCCTCATGGCTGGAGCTGCCGAGAAGGCGAACGAAATGAAAATTCCGATGTGTACCGCTGTGACCGATGAGTCGGGCCACCTGATCAGATTTGACCGAATGGATGGTGGCAAGGTCAGCAGCACTTCCATCGCTATTGACAAGGCATTTACCGGAGCAGTCGCCAGAAAAGGCACCCACATTTACAACGAACTGTGTCAGCCCGGCAAACCCACTTTTGGCATTCACATCACGAACGGTGGACATTTCAGCATCATTGGTGGCGGCTTGCCCGTGATCGTGGATGGCCAAATCGTTGGCGGCATTGGCGTGAGTTCAGGTACCGCTCACGAAGATCAGATATGTGCGGAGGCAGCACTGGATTACTTTTACAAAAAGACCGGGCTGAAACCATGAGCAAGGCAGATCATCGTCCCATTTGATGCCTCCTGATCACCGCCAGAACAACATAAGACAAGCATGTCAAAACTGAAACTCTCTCTTGCCTGTTGGAACTATGACCGAACGCGTGCTTTGATGGATGGCTCGGTCAAACCAGAAGGCATCGACCTGAACTATCTCAATCTTCCGGTTGAAGAAACATTTTTCAGGATGCTGCGCAACAGGGAGTTTGACGTTGCGGAATTGTCTTTGTCTTCCTACCTGATTGGGTTGTCAAAACCTGAGCGGCCATTTATTGCCATTCCAATTTTTCCTTCGTGTGTTTTCAGACATTCCGGCATTTTCGTCAACGCGGACTCGGGCATTCATGAAGCCAAAGATCTGATCGGCAAGCGCGTTGGGACGCCCGAATATCAAATGACCGCCGCTGTCTGGATTCGCGGAATTCTGGCCGAACACCATGGGGTTCCTTTTGACAAGATGACCTATTTCACAGGTGGAGCAGAGCAACCTGGTCGCGCTGAAAAGCTCAAATTGTCTTTGCCCCCCAACATCTTGGTCGAGCGCATTGGCCCCGAACAAACCCTGTCGCAAATGCTATTGAACGGGGAGATAGATGCTCTCTACACAGCACGAACGCCCTCAACCTTCAAAGGAGGTGCTGGCAAAGTTCGGCGACTTTTCCCCAACTACGGTGCGGTTGAGCGAGACTATTATCGAAAGACAGGCATTTTCCCAATCATGCATGTGATCGTAATTCGCCGAGAGGTCTACGAGGCCAATCGCTGGATTGCGCAGTCTCTTTACAAGGCATTTCTGGAAGCGCAACGCCTCACTTATGCAGATCTCAATGAAAATGTTGTTCTGAAGGCCATGCTCCCTTGGCTCAATTCCAATGTTGAAGAAGTCCAGGCTGAGATGGGTGA
>ERZ1022756.545-NODE-545-length-10353-cov-7.452806_pt1 | contig 10353 bp, 12 predicted proteins | sample MGYA00520902_ERZ1022756 | MGnify/ENA primary metagenome ERZ1022756 (study PRJEB33162, sample SAMN09537601) | freshwater metagenome | isolation source: freshwater | place: Canada:Alberta | collected 2017-07 | study: EMG produced TPA metagenomics assembly of the... | reverse complement strand
ACCCTTTTGCGCGGGCGCTCAGTCGGTGCACCATGTTCGGCGCGGCCCAGCAAATTGCTGTCCAACCACATCGCACCATTGCGGTTCGCAGCGTTCTTCCCCAGTTGCCAGCTCGGCACCTCTCTCGACTGCCTCACCCACTTCGTATAGCCCACCACGATTGGCTGCACATGAGCGACTCAATCAGTCCCAGCGATCAAGCAATCACCCTCAGTAACGCATAGCCTCAGGCCATGACCTCCCGTGGCCATCGGCTTGCTCTCGCGATTGCCACGTTCTGCCTTGTCATCACCTCGGTGGCCGTTCCTCAAGCGAACGCACAACGAATCAATGTCTTGATTGTCGGCGACTCCGTGGCTTCTGTCTTGCGATGGGCTCCTGAAAGTATGAAGCCGTTATGGGGCGGAACATACAACGTCACACTCGAAGTGTGGGGCTGCCAAAAGCTTCTTGATCCAGGATGCATCGATTCAGCACGCAAGAGCGCTCTTGATCAGATCGTCAAGCACAGATCCAAAGACATCGACATTGTTGTCATCGCCACCGGCTACAACGACACCGGCGCGGAGTATGTCCGTCGTGCAATTCGCAAGATCAATGCTGAAGTGAAATCGCAAGGTGCCTCGCTGATGTGGCTCACGTATCGCGAGAACGGAAACGTCAAGATCAAAAATCGGGCGTTTAACAAGGTTCTTCTTCAGGAAGCCAAGCGCCTGCGCATCACGCTTCTTGATTGGGAGTTCATTGCTCGCAAGAACAAGCATTGGTTTAGCGGTGATCGTGTCCACATGAACAAATTCGGTGGACTGCAACTTGCTCGTCACATCAAAAAGGCACTTGATCTCAAAATGGGATTCACCAAGGCGACGACCACTACAACGACTACCACCACAACAGTCGTTGCAACCACATTGCCGAGTTAGGTTGTGCACGTGGACCTACGTGTATTTACAGAACCCCAACAAGGCGCCAGCTATGGCCAATTACTCGCCGTGGCGCAATGTGCAGAACGCGCCGGATTCAACGCATTCTTTCGTAGTGATCACTACCAGGTGATGGGGACGCACTTCAGCGGTCTCCCCGGACCCAGCGATGCCTGGATCACACTTGCTGGTATCGCACGCGAGACTCACAGCATTCGCCTCGGCACATTGGTGAACTCCGCAACATTTCGTCAACCCGGAGTGCTTGCTATCAGTGTTGCCAATGTCGATGACATGTCCAATGGTCGCGTCGAGCTTGGTCTTGGTGCCGGTTGGTACGGAGTCGAGCACACGTCGTACGGAATACCCTTCCCTGCACTTGGCGAACGTTTTGACATTCTCACCGAACAACTCGAAGTGATTACTGGATTATGGAAGACACCAGTTGGAGAGTCTTTCTCGTTTACTGGCAAGCACTATTCGATTTCTGAGTCTCCTGCGCTCCCGAAACCCGTTCAGTCTCCTCCGCCCATCATCGTGGGTGGCGGTGGACCAAAGCGCACGCCCATGCTTGCAGCACGATTCGCCGCTGAGTTCAATTTGCCCTTCCAAAGCTCTGAACGCTTCATAGAACAACGTGACAGAGTTCGTGCGGCATGCACAACAATTGGCCGCGACCCAGAGAGCCTCGCGTACTCAACCGCCCAAGTGGTATGCATTGGTCGCACCGATGCAGAGATTGCGCGACGTGCTGCTGCAATTGGTCGCGACGTTGACGAGTTACGTCAGAACGGTCTGTGTGGCACTCCAGACGAAGCTCTACAAAAGATCGCAGACTGGGGAAGCCTTGGTGTTTCCCGCTTGTATCTGCAGTTCCTCGATCTCAGCGACCTCGAGCAAATCGAACTCATCGGCTCCGAGATCATCCCGCATCTCTAACTACAAAACGTTAGTGAGCAGCAACACACCACATGTTGCAGCCGCGCACAGTCGATACCAACCAAAGATGGCTAGCGACTTGCTATTGAGGTAGCCCACCATCCAGCGCACTGCAATAAGAGCCGTAATAAATGCGAAGACGAGACCGACCAAAGGCGTCATCACGCCAAACTTGTCAACCAATTCATCGCCGTGCTTCGCAAGATCAAATACCGTTGCCGCACTCAAGGTCACAAGACCGAGAAGAAAACTGAATTCAATAGCGGCCGCCAGCGTTAACCCGACTGCAAGTCCTGCGATCAATGTGACCAGGCTTCTGCTCACTCCGGGCCACAGCGCTATTCCTTGAGCAATTCCGATGGTGAGGGCCATGCGCACTGTGAGTTCATGCAATTCAGTAGTCCCGGCCCGCGGCACCCATCGAATCAACACAACACCGCCAACTGCCCAAGCAATCATCACTGGCACCGGGCCAAACAACGCATCTTTGATTGCATCACCCGCGAGAACACCAAGGATTGCCGCCGGAACAAATGCCGTGACAAGCGCAATTAAAGATGAACGACCGTGCGAGTCAGACCCAGCGAGACCACGCAACATTGAGAACAGGCGAGCTCGATACAAAAATGCGACCGCGAGGATTGCACCAAACTGAATTGCAACTGCATAGGTATCACCTGCTGTTTTTGAATCACCGGTTCCGAAATCAATCAGGTGACCGACCACAAGCAGATGCCCCGTGGAAGACACTGGTAAGAACTCAGTGATTCCTTCGACGATTCCCAGAAGAATCGCTTGAGGGACAGAAAGCAAGCCAGCGAACATACGTCCCTAGTCTTTCACTTACTCAACGAACAGTATGTTCATTCATCGTTTTGACATCTTCGTCTTGCATATCTTGCAGATATGAGCGATGCACATATTCAAGAAGTACTTCACGACCATGAGAGACAGCATCACAATGGCCGAGCACAACCATTGCGGGTGGCAGAAGTGCACCCCGTTCGCCTTGTCTTCTGGACAATCGTCATTGTTCTTATCTCTGTCGCAGCGATGACATGGGTGTCAACGATGAAGGGAGAATCTTTCCCAAAAGAATTAGGTGCCTTCGCCCTTGGCGTGGCAATCATTCCTTTTCTCGCTTCACCCATTGAGTGGTTCGTCCATCGTTTTGTGTATCACCAACCTGCCATCCGAGCGCTCTCTCGCATCTATTCGGTTCACACTGCACATCACTTTGCGTACTTCCCCACATGGCGCTATGTCACAGGCGGATCTGCTCGTCGATTGACATTGCAATCAGATGTCCGTACAAGTACCGACACCTTTTGGGGTAATGCTGCAATTCGGCTAACGCATTTCACGTGGTACATGACATTCGGAGCACTCTTCATGTGGCTCCCTGGCTGGATCATTACGAGGGACCCAGTTTTTCTCAGTGGTCTCATTGTTGGATCCATCGTGGTCTCCAACTTGTTCATCGTTGTGCACGACACCATTCATCGCCCTGGAAGTCACCGCATCGTAGAAGCGCAACCATGGTTCACGTTTCTTGACAACCACCACTACATCCATCACGTGTCATTGGGAGCAAATCTCAATTTCCTCTTGCCCATGGCAGACCTGCTCTTTGGAACACTGCGCACGCAGCTCACACCTGAAGAATTACGTGCTCACGGCTCCCTGAAAAGAGCCAAGATGATTCGAGTCGGTGAAGGCGAACCTGTTCACACAATGCGTTAGGTAATTTGCCCCCTCTCCGATAGGGTTGTAAAAGGAGCGCTGGGAAGTCTGGTCGGCATTAAACATCACATGCCATGACACTTCTCCTTCTCGCCCATCTTCTTGTTGCCGCAGTCATTCTCACTGCCATTCGTTCGCGCCCCCGCATAGCTGCGTTCCTTGGAATTGGAATGCTCCTAGCATCTGCTGCAACCACTGCACTGCTGTCTACTCGCCCGACACAAGCCAAAGAGTCTTGGGAGTGGATCGGCGAACTCGGGCTGAGTATTGATCTACGTCTTGATGGCATGGCCACACTCATGGTGTTAGTCGTCTCTTTGTTGGGCGCGATTGTGTTGTGGTACTCAATTGATTACTTCGCCGATCACATTGCCTACGTTCGTTTTGTTGGCATCTTCGTCATCTTTGCCGGAGCGATGTCTGGCCTAGTCATGAGTGCTGACCTCTTCACGATGTTTGTGTTTTGGGAACTCACTTCAGTGTGCTCATTCCTACTGATTGGAATGAACGATGAATCAGCTTCCGCTCGAGCATCAGCACTTCGCGCACTTCTTGTTACTGGAGCGGGCGGACTGTGCCTGCTAGCTGGTGTCGTGTTGTTCCAAATCGCTGCTGGTACTAGTTCCTTTAGTGAGTTAGCCGCAGCATCTCCCTCCGGCACTCTCATCACCATTGCCGCGTTGCTGACCCTCATTGGTGCATTTACAAAATCAGCACAGTTTCCTTTCCATTTCTGGCTTCCAGGGGCAATGTCTGCGCCAACCCCAGTTAGTGCGTACCTCCATTCGGCCACAATGGTGAAAGCCGGCATTGTTCTGATTGCTCGCCTAGCCCCGATTGTTGGTCAGGAAGAAATTTGGCGATGGACCATTGTCTTGGCTGGGGGTATCACCATGGTGTTCGGTGGCGTGCGCGCGATGCGTCAAACCGATGCCAAATTGCTTCTCGCTCACTCAACTGTTTCGCAATTGGGTTTCCTCACCATTCTGATGGGACTCGGCGTTCCCGGTGCCACCTATGCAGGCGTTGCACATTTGTTGGCTCACGCTGTCTTCAAGGCCGGATTATTCCTGTCGGTCGGCATCGTGGATCACGCAGCAGGCACTCGTGATATTCGCAAACTCAGCGGTATCGGGCGCTCCATGCCTCTTGTTGCATGGCTCACGGGACTTTCTGCAGCATCCATGGCAGGACTCATCCCACTCTTTGGTTTTGCAACGAAGGAGAAAGCACTCGTTGCCTTGTTGGACGCGGATGACAAAATAGGTCTCGTTGCAGTTGTGGCGCTTGGCTTTGTTGTAGTTGGCTCAGTTCTATCTGTCGCCTACAGCGTGCGCTTCATGCGCGGACTCTTTGGCATAAAGTCCGGTATCGAGCCCACACCCATTCATTCTCCTTCGTGGTGGGGATTAGTTGCTCCAATGAGCTTGACGGTCATCGGCACAGTGGTTGCAGGTTTCATGGCCTCCACCGTCGGTGGATGGCTCGACTCACCTGCACAATCACTTGACGCCAACGCATACGGCAAGCTGGCCCTCTGGCCAGGAATCAACACCGCCTTTGTCATCTCAGTGGGAGTCATCATTGTTGGCGCATTCCTTGCTCGCTCAATCCCCACGCAACCGTGGCGCAACCCCATTCAGTTTTCTGGTGAAAATGCTTTTCAGTATTTATACGACGGACTCATTACGACATCAAAGAGCATTACTCGTTTCACACAGAGTGGTTCACTGCTTGCATACAACGCCGTCATCATTCTTGTTGTGATTTCAGTTTTAATAACTGCACTGTATGCCGACGTCGGTACCGGTTTTTCTGAATTGGTTTTTGCGGACTCAGTCTTTCAATTCATTGTTGTAGTTCTCGCTTGTGTGTTTACATTTGGCGTCGCACTAACGCAACAGCGATTTGTCGCAGCACTTCTTCTTGGTGGAATTGGTTTTTCATGCGCAATCCTCTTCGTCATGTTTGGCGCACCAGACCTTGCACTGACCCAAATACTTGTAGAGACACTCATCATCGTGGTGTTCCTATTCGTCCTTCGCCAATTGCCCCGCACCTTCGAACACGACAACAGACTGACACCTCGTTCAGTGCGCATCATTATTGCGACAACTTTGGGAGTCCTCATGTCAATGTTCACTGTCATGGTGAGCGGGGCGCGCACTGCACCAACAACAGGCGACCAATACACCACACTCGCACTGCCTGAAGCGGGTGGCCGAAACGTAGTGAATGTCATTCTTGTTGACTTCAGAGCAGCTGACACTTTGGGTGAAATCACCGTCCTAGCGGTAGCTGCTATCGGAGTTGCAAACCTCGTGCGTATGGCGAATCGTCGCCGTCGAAAAGGTGGAGCAGAACACAATGATGACAACGTAGAGGAGGACGTCGCGCTATGAAAACCTCTCGCTCTGTCATCCTCGATGAGGCCGATCGTTGGCTATTCCCTGTTGTGATTCTTGTGTCGGTTTATCTCACTTTTCGTGGGCACAACGCTCCAGGTGGTGGCTTTATCGGTGGTCTTGTAGCAAGCTCCGCATTTGTGCTTCGATACCTCACGGGTCGACATCACGAAGATCCCATCTACGAAGTATTTCGCCCTCACGTCATCTTGGGTATTGGTCTGCTTGTCTCCGTCGCGACTGCACTTGCGCCACTCCTAGTCGGAGACTCTCTACTTGAATCTCATATCTGGAAATGGGAAGTCCCTGTCATTGGAGACATCAAGATTGTCTCCTCTACATTCTTTGACCTTGGCGTGTACATCCTTGTGATTGGTGTTGTACTTTCCATTCTGGTTGCACTGGGAATCAACCAAGATGCAGACGAAGAGGCGCAAGCATGAGTTTTGTTCTTGCAGTACTCATCGGCATCCTCTTCGCAGTTGGAACATATCTGTTGCTACAGCGTTCGCTCACGCGAATTGTGCTCGGAATCGGCGTTCTCGCCAATGGGGTCAACATGCTCATTCTTGCAACAGGAACTCAGCAAGGGACGCCTCCGATAGTGGAAGGCAATGAGCCCCCATTCACCGACCCTGTCCCCCAGGCGCTTGTACTCACCGCAATCGTTATTGGTTTTGCACTGACTGCCTTTCTGGCAGCGCTTGCCTGGCGTCTTTGGACAATTGAAGGCAACGACCTTGTAGAAGATGACGTTGAAGACCGTCTGATCGCTCGACGCACTCTTGCTGATCATCATCGCGATATTCGCAATCAAGAAGATGTCGAATACGACACTTATTACGATGGTGGAGACATTCGCGATCGCGAAGATGTCGACTCTTCTGATGATGGAAGAAGCGCATGAACGTCCTGCTTGCACTTCCCATCATCGTGCCCCTGTTCGGGGCAGCGCTTGCAATCGTGTTCCGTAATCTTGTAATCCAGCGTGTTATTAGCTTTGTCTCGCTCTCGATTTCACTCGTATCAGCCACCATCATCACGATTGATGTCTCGCGCGACACGAGTATTGCCGTGTCACGATTGGGGGGATGGCCAGCCAATATTGCCATCACTCTGGTAGCCGATCGCTTAGCGGCGATGCTGCTCTTCATCTCAGTGAGCTTGCTGCTCATCGTGTTGTGTTTTGCCATCGGACAACGCTCAGTTGATGAACATTCACCGATTTACCATCCCGTCTATCTCATCTTGGCGACAGGAATTTCGCAAGCATTCCTTGCTGGTGATCTCTTCAACCTCTTTGTCGCATTTGAACTGATGCTGATGTCCAGTTATGTGCTGCTCACTCTTGACGGAACCGACAAACAAATCAAGTCGGGCGTTACATACGTCGTACTCAATGTTCTGAAGTCGCTATTACTTCTCACTGCAGTTGGGCTCATCTTTGCTGCAACCGGCACCGTCAATATGTCTGAACTCCCCGAACTTCTTGCAGCACTACCGGAGAGTGTTCGAACTGGATTGAACTTGTTGTTACTCGTCGCATTTGGAATCAAAGCTGCTGTCTTTCCGTTGTACTTCTGGCTTCCCGACTCATACCCCACCGCCCCTAGTTCTGTCACAGCTGTCTTTGCGGGTCTATTGACCAAAGTGGGCGTCTACGGGATTATCAGAACTGAAACGCTGCTGTTTCCCGGTGACCAAGCAAACTTGCTGATATGGATTGCAGCTTTCACCATGGTGATTGGAGTCATCGGTGCGCTGGCTCAGACACAAATGAAGCGTCTTCTCAGTTTCCACATCGTGAGCCAAATTGGCTACATCGTGATGGGCATTGGACTCGGAACAAAAGTTGCACTGACAGCAACTGTCTTCTACATCATGCATCAAATTCCAGTGAAGGCATCTCTGTTCCTCGTAGAAGGAATCATTGAGCGTGAAACCGGCCAGACAGAGTTTGACAAAGTGGGTGGTCTTGCTCGAAGGTCAGGGTTCTTCGGACTCTTGTTCTTAATTCCTGCCTTGAGTCTCGCGGGCGTACCACCATTCTCTGGATTTCTTGCAAAGTACACACTCATTCGATCGGGTTTTGACGATGGTCAGTGGGTGATTATTGGTATTGCTATTGCTGTCAGTCTGATGACATTGATCTCGATGACCAAAATCTGGATTGGCCTTTTCTGGGGCGAGATAATGCCTCCCGTACCAACCGAACGCGTCGGAATTCTTCGTCATCATCAACTGATGACGTTTTCCACTGTTTTTCTTGTTGGCGGGACCCTTGTCGTTGCACTAATGGCAGGACCCCTCTATGAATTCTGTGTCGGTGCAGCGGAACAATTAGTTGATCCCATGATGTACGTGAATGCGGTGCGCGGATCATGATCGGTCGCTGGCTCGTTCTCATCATCATCTGGGTTGCACTATGGGGTGAAATATCTGTGGTCAACATATTGACTGGCCTTCTTATGGTCGCAGTGCTGTCAGCACTCTTTCCTGGTCCATTGCAAAGTTCACATCGCATACGGCCAATGGCGGCAATGTCGTTTTTCTTCTACATGTTGCGCAGCATTGTTATGTCCAGTTGGGACATCATCATTGCGGTTCTCTTCCCCACTGCAGAGCGCCGTCATGCTGAAGTTATTCGCGTTTCACTGACAAGCAAGTCGCCGCTCGTCAAAGCCATTGCCGCCAACACAATTAGTCTGACCCCCGGCACAGTTGTTGTCGCTGTCGACCCAGAGGGCAATTTTTTTGATATTCATGTCCTTGGCCGATACAACTCTGAAGAATTTCATCAACAGATTCATGATCACCAACGACGTATCGATGCCTTCATCGTGGAGAAGAAATGAATATCTCACTCATCATTGCATCCATTGCTCTACTCGCAGCAGCTGCGCTCACAACTTCCCGAGCCATTCGACGTGGCACTATTGGTGACCGCGCTGTTGCCATGGATGCCCTCACCTCAATCATCACTTGCGGGCTGTTGGTTGCAACTGCCCTGACCGAAGATGCATGGTTCCTTGATCTTGCACTTGTTTTGGGACTCTTGGCATTCCTCACCTCTGTCGCCGTTGCACGATTTATCGAGCGGAGGGGTTTGTGAACGCTGTTCTTAACGTTGCAACCGTTGTGCTCATCCTGATCGGCGCCATCGTTGCACTCATTGCTGCAGTGGGAGTCGTTCTTCTCCGTGATGCTCGCTCCGCCATGCATGCCGCAACGAAACCCGCAACACTGAGCGTCCTCCTCATCGGAGCTGGCACAGTTCTGCAGCTCGATAGCTTGAGCACAGTCAGCAAGTTAATCGTCATCGTTATTCTGCAGTTTGTAACTGCGCCTGTAGGGGCACACATGCTGTCCAGAGGAATCACCTCGGATACAGATTCAAGCGACGACAATTACGATTAGTTGGCGAATTGGTGAAGGCGAACCTGTTCACACAACGAACTAGTCACATGGCACTCCCAACGGGATTCGAACCCGTGCCGCCACCTTGAGAGGGTGGTGTCCTAGGCCACTAGACGATGGGAGCCTGTAGCGGGTTCAAATCTACAGCCCTCTTCTGAAGATGGGCACGGCTAGTCCCTACAGATTGTCCCCAAAGAGCAGGTGGCGAGCCGCTTGCATAGCAAGTTCGTTCCAACCCTCGCCAAGTTCGTTGTCCTGAGTCAACTCCACCAGCACACGTCCAAATGATTGAGCGTCAAACCAAGCCACAAAGGCTCGTGTGTCGAGATCTGCTCGCACGAAACCTTTTTGTTGGGCAAGGCCAATTGCTTCAGTGCCTATTTCCAACGCCTCAAGTTGGGATTCTCTCAAGAGTTGCAATAGCTGAGGCCGCCCAAAAGAACTACCCAATGCATTCGCACGCTGTAATCGGGCGATGGTTCTCTTGGAATCCAAAAATGTCACTAACAAAAAATCGATTAGTTTCCTGAATTCCTCAACGGAATCAATAAGTTCCACCCGTTGTCGCACTTCAGTGGCATTACTGATATTGACCCGACGAAATCTCTCAACCTGAGCAGCCTCAATGAGTCCCGTGAGATTGCCGTAGTGGTAGTACAACGAACTGGGAGACACCCCAACCTTTTCGAGAATTGCATCAAGTCGAATGCCATCTTCGCCTGAAATATCGATGGCCTCTATTGCTACACGCAACATCGCATCCTTCGTTGTCTCAACAGGAAGCTTGCGCATCTTCATTGCCGACAAATCTAGGGCACAAAGAAAAAGACCCCCGCATTGCGGAGGTCTTCAAACGAGATTTCGCTTGATGTTGTTGGGGAACAAGGACTCGAACCCTGAATAACAGTACCAGAAACTGCTGTGTT
>ERZ1022756.544-NODE-544-length-10412-cov-9.253162_pt1 | contig 10412 bp, 9 predicted proteins | sample MGYA00520902_ERZ1022756 | MGnify/ENA primary metagenome ERZ1022756 (study PRJEB33162, sample SAMN09537601) | freshwater metagenome | isolation source: freshwater | place: Canada:Alberta | collected 2017-07 | study: EMG produced TPA metagenomics assembly of the... | reverse complement strand
AAGTGGGCCACTACCAAGCACAAAAAGGCGATCATCGACTCTCGTCGCGCGAAGCTATTCGCAAAGCTGATAAAGAACATCGAGGTAGCAGCTCGCATCGGTGGACCAGACCCTGAAGGAAATCCCACCCTTTATGATGCAATTCAAAAAGGCAGGAAGAGCTCTCTTCCTAACGACAACATTGAACGCGCAGTCAAGCGCGGATCAGGTCAGGATGCAGACGCTGTTGAATATCAGACGATCTTCTACGAAGGCTATGGACCAAATGGAATCGCCCTTCTGATCGAGTGTCTAACCGATAACAAGAATCGTGCAGCTGCTGATGTTCGATTGGCCATCACCCGAAATGGTGGAACCATGGCTGATCCGGGAAGCGTGTCTTACTTGTTCAGCCGAAAGGGCGTCATCACTATTGAAAAAGCTGACGGAGTTACCGAGGACCGCGTACTCGAAGTTGGTTTAGATGCAGGCATCGAAGATGTTGAGGTTAGAGACGCAAGCTTTATAGTCACTACCGACCCGTCAGCGATGGTCGCTGTCCGAACTGCTCTTCAGTCTTCTGGTCTTGACTATGAAAGCGCCGACGTGGAATTCGTACCAGCTGCAAGTTTGCCAGTTGACGTCGAAACGGCTCGCACGGTGTTTAAACTCATCGATGCACTAGAAGACTCCGATGAAGTTCAGAGCGTTTATGCAAACTTTGATATCAGCCCCGAAGTTCTAGCCGAACTCGAGGCTTAGTTGTGACAAAGATTCTGGGAATCGATCCAGGTCTAACTCGTTGCGGCGTAGGCGTTATTGAGCTTTCTAAAGGGCGTAAGGTTTCGCTTGTTGATGTGCGCGTACTAGTTTCACCAAAGAGTGAAGAGCTTGATGCGCGGATTGGCTCAATCGGTAAGGAATTAGATTCTTTATTCAAAAAGCATCGGCCGGATGTGGTCGCAATTGAGCGAGTATTTTCGCAGCAGAATTTGTCGTCAGTCATGGGAACAGCGCAGATTTCCGGTGTTGCAATCTACCTTGCTAACAAATACGCGATCCCAATTGCAATGCACACGCCAACCGAAGTAAAGGCAGCAGTCACTGGGTCTGGGCGTGCGGGGAAGGCACAGGTGGGTCAGATGGTCGCTCAGCTTCTTGGACTGAGGGAAATACCGAAACCCGCGGATGCGGCCGACGCCTTAGCCATCGCAATCTGTCAGGGCTTCCGCGGAGTCAACACCTCGGCTAGCTACACCAAGGCACAACTCAAATGGAGTGAAGCTGCGAAATCAGCGAGTGCAAAAAGCAAACGCTAAGTAGGCTAATGGCGTGATTGCCTCGCTGACCGGTTCGGTCCTTTCTTGCTCAAATGGGCAAGTCGTTGTTGACGTGCAAGGTGTTGGCTATCTCGTTCACTGCACCTCAGCCACCATTTCGGAGGTTTCTGGGGGAGATCAGGTTGGTTTTCACACCAGTCTGGTGGTCCGAGAAGATTCATTTACTTTGTTTGGTTTTCTCAATAGGTCAGAGTTAGAGGCCTTTGAGCTGCTTAGGAGTGTCAACGGAGTTGGCCCTAAGTCGGCTCTTTCGATCTTGAACCAGATGACTGTTGACCAGATAGCTCAGGCCGTAGAACAAGAATCAGACTCGTCATTCAAAGCAGTGTCCGGAGTTGGAGCGAAAACCGCAAAACTGATTACCCTGACCCTATCTGGGAAGATGTCGTCACTGTCCTCGAAGAGTGCTTCATCAAGCCATGTTGAGAGCGCTATCAGTGCACTTGTTGGTCTTGGCTGGAGCGAACGTCAAGCTAGAGAAACCATTCTCGAAGTCGGGGAATCGGGCATGAGCGACGAGCATCTTCTGAAGGCTGCTCTGAGAACACTTTCAAAGGCGCGCAAGGGATGAGCGAGCTTCTCGATGGTGTAGCAAGCGAGAGCGATCTCGCTTTTGAAAGTGCACTTCGGCCCGCAAGTCTTTCCGAGTTCATCGGTCAATCAAAGGTCAAGCAGCAGTTAGATCTGCTGCTAAAGGCAGCTGCGCTTCAGAAGCGATCACCTGATCACATTCTTCTGGCAGGACCGCCTGGGCTAGGCAAAACAACCCTTGCGATGATTGTTTCCAATGAAATTGGCTCGGGGTTGAGAATGACCAGCGGGCCGACAATTCAACACGCGGGTGATCTTGCTGCGGTGCTATCCTCACTCAGCGCTGGCGAAGTTTTATTCATCGACGAGATCCACCGAATGGCACGGCCCGCGGAAGAACTGCTGTACATGGCCATGGAAGATTTTCGAGTGGATGTAATGGTAGGCAAGGGTGCAGGAGCCAGCTCGATATCTTTAGAGCTGGAGCCATTTACCTTGGTGGGAGCCACTACAAGATCTGGGATGCTCCCAAACCCGCTTCGAGACCGCTTCGGGTACACAGCTAATCTTGAGTTCTACATGTCTGATGAACTGCATTTGGTACTTCAACGAGCTGCAGCAAAGTTAGAAATCGAGGCCGACGCCGAGGCGATTTCCCTTGTTGCTGCTCGATCTCGAGGAACTCCGAGAATTGCAAACCGCTTACTTAGAAGAGTTAGAGACTTCGCACTGGTACAAAACACCAATCTGATTTCCCGTCCAATTGCCGCCGAGGCACTTGATCTCTACGAGGTTGACTCTCTTGGACTAGACCGCCTAGATAAGCAGGTTTTGATGACATTGATCAAGAAGTTCGAAGGAAGGCCAGTAGGGCTTGGCACTTTGGCGGTGGCAATCGGGGAGGAGCCGGACACGATTGAATCGGTGGTTGAGCCGTTTCTGCTTCGAGAGGGACTAATTGAGCGCACACCCAAGGGTAGGCAGGCCACACCTCTTGCCAAACGGCACCTCGGCCTGCCGTTATAATTGGATGGAGCTTAAATGCGAAAATTGCTTTTTTCGCAGACCCACTAGATAGGTACTTCTTTCATGGATGACAGTCTTTTCCTGTTTCTTGCCTTGGCTTTTTTGGGGGCGATGTTGTTTTACTCAAGTCGCAAGCGCAAGAAGGCCGCAGAAACTCTGCAGACTCAGGTTGTGAAGGGCGCGTACGTCATGCTTACTAGTGGCATTTTTGGAAGAATTACGGCTGTCATTGACAAGCGTGTCGAGCTCGAGACCTCTCCAGGCAACAAACTTCTCGTCGCAATCGGTGCCGTTGCAAGTATTGAAGATGAACCAAAAGTCCCCAAGTCTGCAAGCAAACCAGCAGCAAGGTCAACTTCGAGTCCAAAAACTTCATCCGGCACGGCCAAAACCTCCACTAAGAAGAAGTAGGGCCTGCCACTTTGTCTGCTTCACCTTCACTAAAGTCGGCTCGCAAGTCTCTATCATGGCTTCTTGCTCTGCTTGTTGGTCTAACCGGCCTCATCGCCGTTGGTTCACTCTCTGATGAGAACGCGAGCTTCACCCCAGAGCTTGCACTCGATCTGCAGGGCGGTACTCAAGTAATTCTGTCCCCACTTCTGCTGGACGGGGCGGAAGTGACTCCCGAGCAGCTGGACCAAGCCGTCTCAATTATTCGACAGCGCGTCGACGCCAGTGGAGTTAGTGAATCTCAGGTGGTAACTCAAGGAGACAGGAACATCATTGTTTCCATTCCTGGTGTTCCTGACGAGAACACTTTGGCCCTGATCAAAGCATCGGCCAAGCTTGAGTTTCGCGCTGTGTTGGTAACCAGCGCCGGAGCACCTGCTTTGAACGTTGATGGAGGCGCTAGCGTTGTTGACGGCGAAAGCACTGAGTCTGGCGCGGCGGTGGAGCAACCTGTGACTGAGGAGCCGGCTCCCAGTGTGCCAAATGCTTTGCCAACTGACCCAAGCGACTTGAATTGGGTATCGCCAGAACTGCAAGAACGTTTCGATGCACTTGATTGCGCTTTGCCATTCCGTGAGCCGGGGCAGGTGGATGACCCTACTGTTCCTCTAATCACGTGCGATGTGACAGGAACCCAGAAGTTTATTCTTGGTCCTGTTGAAGTCGAGGGCGCTAACATTTCTGACGCATCTAACGGGACTATCCAGAGCTCGACAGGTGCGTCAACAAATACATGGGCTGTGAATCTTGATTTTGATGCGGTAGGAACACAGGCGTTCGCCAATGTGACACAGAGACTTTATCCCTTGATTGAACCAAGAAATCAGTTTGCAATTACGCTTGATGGTTTCGTCATTACTGCCCCGGCGACTCAAGCGGTTATCACTGGCGGATCGGCTCAGATCACTGGAAACTTTGATCGCGACTCATCCAAAGTTCTCGCCGACCAGTTGAAGTATGGATCCCTGCCTATCGGCTTCGAAGTTGAGAGCCAAGAAAACATATCAGCGTCGCTTGGTTCTGAGCAGCTTCAGAACGGTGTTTTGGCAGCGCTCATTGGGTTGGTCTTAGTGTTGGCTTACTCTGTGTTTCAGTACCGTGGCTTGGCTGTGATTACACTCGGGTCTTTGATTGTTGCGGGAATTCTGGTCTACCTCATAATCGCCGTGTTGTCTTGGCGCCAGGGGTACAGGCTTTCGCTCGCAGGTGTGACGGGTTTGATTGTTTCAATTGGAGTGACAGTCGACTCATTCATCGTTTTCTTTGAACGAGTCCGCGACGAGATTAGAGAAGGTCGCTCTCTCGAAACTGCTGTGGAAAATGGTTGGAAGCGAGGCATTAGAACAATCCTCGCTTCAAACACTGTGAGCTTTACTGCTGCCATCAGCCTTTTCCTTCTTACGGTTGGAAACGTGCGAGGCTTTGCATTTACACTCGGCCTAACCACTCTTGTGAATCTGGTTGTGGTCGCATTGTTTACGTTCCCGTTCCTTCGGATTCTGGCCCGCACGAAGTTTTTCTCCTCGGGGCACTCTTGGTCTGGTTTTGACTCGAAGCATCTCAAAGCTTCTGGATACATCGGAAGGGGTCAATTCAGAAAAGCAGACACCCTTGCGTCGGGGAAAATTGAAAAAGCTTCAGGCGAGGCCGAAAGACGCCAAACGATTGCTGAACGCAAAGCGCAGGCTGCATTCGCAGAGGCAGAAAAGACAGGTGACAGGTAATGTCAAAAATTAAAGATCTTGGTAATGACCTCTACAGCGGAAAAGTATCCTTCGATTTTGTGGGCCGCCGAAAACTCTGGTATCTCATCGCAATTGTCGTTGTTGTTTTCTCCATTATGGCGCCTGTCCTCAAAGGTGGCTTCAACTTCGGAATTGAGTTCCGTGGGGGAAGTGAATTCCGAATTGATGGAGTTTCAAACCTCTCTCAGGAGCTTGCGAGAGATGCTGTTCAGAGTGTTGAGCCTGGGATTGAGCCACTTGTCACGACAGTTGGCTTGAGCTCCGTACGCGTTCAGACAGAGCAGCTTGATGACGTCACAAGTGAGGAAGTAAGAATCGCTCTTGCCGGCGCTTATCAGGTTGAGTCAGCGGCCGTAACTTCCTCCTTTATAGGCGCGAACTGGGGGGCTGACGTAACCGAAAAGGCCATTCTTGGCCTGATCGTCTTCCTGATACTAGTGTCTTCGTTTATGGCTCTGTACTTCAGGACCATCAAAATGTCTATTGCCGCCCTTGTGGCTCTTGCACACGACATGTTGTTCACTCTTGGGATTTACGCTCTATCCGGGTTCGAAATCACCCCAGCAGCCGTAATCGGATTCCTAACCATTCTTGGCTACTCGCTTTACGACACAGTGGTTATCTTTGACAAAATAAGGGAGAACACACTAGACGTGGAGTTCTCAGAGACGACAACATTCTCTTCTCAGGTGAATCTAGCGATTAACCAAACTATTGTCCGATCCGTTAACACCAGCATCGTCTCAGCTTTACCTATCGCATCGATTCTTCTAATCGGAGCAGTGGTTTTGGGTACTGGAACCCTCCGGGACATCTCACTTGCTCTTTTTGTTGGAGTCATCGTTGGAACCTACTCTTCGGTTTTTCTCGCAGGTCCCCTTTACGCGCATCTTCGAGAAGGTGACGCTAAGTTCACCGCAGCTAAGACCCCTGCTCGGGCTTAACTTTCTGAACTCCTCCGCAGTAGGCTGGCTTTATAGTCGCAGCGAGGGAGATGAAGAGTGACAGACACCACCTCAAATTCATTGCGATCACGTCTCCCGAGGATTTTTGCAAAGCCGGGTGCCTACAACACAGAACTCCAGAATGTGATTCGTGCTGTCAAGGCAAACCATCAAAAAGCTGATGTCTCTGTTATCGAGAAGTCATTCTTTGCTGCAGAGAAGGCGCATGCTACTCAGCTACGCAAATCGGGGGAGCCTTACATTACTCACCCTCTTGCAGTCGCTCAAATTCTTGCTGATCTTGGTATTGGAGCTACGACAATCGCGGCTGCTCTTTTACACGATACCGTTGAGGACACTGACTACACCCTAGATTACGTGAAACGAGACTTTGGCGACGAAGTCGCCATGCTTGTCGATGGAGTGACCAAACTCGACAAGCTCAAGTTTGGTGACAGCACTCAGGCTGAAACTGTTCGCAAGATGGTTGTTGCAATGTCTAAGGACATTCGTGTTCTAGTGATCAAACTCGCGGACCGTCTTCACAATGCCCGAACGTGGAAGTTCGTTCCGGAGGAGAGTGCAAAGCGTAAAGCGCAAGAGACCCTGGAGATTTATGCTCCACTAGCGCACAGGCTCGGAATAAGCACAATCAAGCTTGAGCTCGAAGATTTATCCTTCGAGGTTCTTTACCCGAAGGTTTATGAAGAGATTGTCAACCTCGTGACTCAACGAACACCTAAGCGAGAAGAGTACATCGATTCAGTTATTGGTTCAATAGAAGAAGATCTTAAGGACTCCAAGATAAAGGGGAAAGTTGCGGGTCGGCCGAAGCAGTACTACAGCATCTACCAAAAGATGGTTGTCAGAGGCAGGGAATTTGACGACATCTATGACCTGGTAGGGATTCGAGTTCTTGTGCCAACAGTCAGAGATTGTTACGCCATTCTTGGCGCCATTCACTCGCGATGGAATCCAGTTCCTGGGCGCTTCAAGGACTACATCGCTATGCCTAAGTTCAATCTTTATCAGTCCTTGCACACAACCGTTATCGGACCATCTGGTCGTGCGGTGGAGATTCAGATTAGAACCTCCGAGATGCATAACAGAGCAGAGTTTGGTGTGGCAGCTCATTGGAAGTACAAGGAGCAAACTGGGACATCACAGACTCAAACCGAGGACGACATGGTCTGGCTTAAGCATCTTTCAGACTGGCAGGCCGAAACTCAGGACCCAGGGGAATTTCTAGACGCACTTCGATTTGAAATCGGTGCAAAAGAGGTTTACGTCTTTACCCCAAAGGGTAAGGTGATTGGCCTCCCCACCGGTGCTACCCCTGTCGACTTCGCCTACACAGTGCACACCGAAGTCGGCCATCGAACCATCGGTGCCAAGGTAAACGGGAGGCTTGTGCCACTTGAGAGCTCCCTAAACTCAGGCGACGTTGTTGAGGTTTTCACCTCGAAGTCCCTGGATGCAGCTCCAAGTAAAGACTGGCTTAACTTCGTCAAGTCTCCAAGGGCAAGAGCAAAGATTAAGCACCACTTCTCTCAGGAGCGACGCGAGGACGCCATCGAGCATGGGAAAGATGCACTAACCAAAGCGCTGCGAAAGCAGAATCTACCGTTGCAGCAGTTGATGTCTGCAGAATCCCTCTCGAAGATTGTTGCCGACCTTCGAATTTCTGATGTCAGTTCTTTGTTTGCAGCAATAGGGGAGGGACAGGTTTCAGCTGCGTCCATCATTGAGAAACTCACTCAGCCAGTTGGTATCGAAGAAGACCATGATGTGGAATTTGAACTCCCTCTAGCGCCAAAGTCCTTTAGGCACATCGGTGGAAGCGATTCAGGCGTTTTGGTGAAAGGCGACGCGGATGTAATGGTCAAGCTTGCCCGTTGCTGCACTCCCGTGCCTGGGGATGAGATTTTGGGATTCGTTACCCGCGGCTCTGGCGTTTCTGTGCATCGCACCGACTGTAAAAACGTTGGCCAACTCCAGCTTGAACCAGAGAGAATTCTTGAAGTCTCCTGGGCCCCCACATCAAAGAGGCTTTTTCTCGTCCAAATTCAAGTGGAAGCTCTTGACAGGTCTGGTCTTTTGAGCGACGTGACGAGAGTACTAAGCGAACACCACGTGAACATTCTCTCAGCATCAGTCTCTACAAGGACCGACCGGATCGCGCTTAGTAGGTTTGTGTTTGAGATGGGTGACCCTGGAACTTTAGAGCATCTTCTGAATGCAGTGAAGAGGATTGAGGCGGTGTACGACGTATACCGAGTGTCCCAGTAGTTAGTTTGCGTTTTGTTTGACAACCTCTAGCCAGGATTTTCTGGCAGCTAGGGCTTCGGTTAGCTCTTTTGTTTTCTTTGAGTCATTCGCTGCAGTTGCCACCGCAAGTTCTGATTCGATGTTTGCGATTGACTCCTCGAGCTGAGACAAGACACCATTTGTGCGCTCAATTGCTGCCGGGTCTGATTTTCTCCACTGTTCTTGCTCAAGATCTTTGAACTTCCTCTCGACCGAGCGCATTCGATCATCTGTCTCACGTATCTTTTCGCGAGGGACCTTGCCGGCTTTCTCGTACCGCTGCTGAATCGACAAGAGCTGCTTCTTGGCCTCCGATAGATCCTTAGTTGGGTCTAGCTTTTCTGCTTCGACAATTAGTGCGAGTTTAGCCTCGTAGTTTGCGGTGTATTCAATTTGCTCTTTAGCTAGGGTGTCCTTGCGCAATGCATAGATTGCATCTCCAGCAGTTTTAAATCGGTCCCATAGTGTGTCATCTTGTTTGCCTTGAGATCTTCCAGACAGCTTCCATTCGTCAAGAAGTTTCCTGTAGTCGCTTGACGCGTCTGAACCCTTGGCCACTAACGATTCCGCCCTTGCAACTAGTTCAGACTTCTTGGTCCGGGCATTCTTAGTTGCAACAGTAAGTTCAGCAAAGAAAGAGCGCTTGTTGGCCTCGAACTTGGTTCGAGCCTGAGAGAAAATCTTCCAAATTGCGTCTGCTTCTTTTCTCGGAACCTTGGGGCCTGACTTCTGCGATACCTGCCACAACTCAAACAATCCACTCATTTCCTGCGAAGCGATCTTCCACTGCGTCTTCTTTGGATCCTTATCCGCTAGTAATGCGGCTTTCCGTGCAATCTCTTCGCGAGCCTTCAGCGTTGCGGAAACAGCTTGGGAGTTTGCCTCAGTCTTCTCTGCGCGAATCCTCTCGATGTCTGGAGTTACTGCAGCAACACGATTGCGCAGCTCCTGGATGTTCCCAACAGCTGCGGGTTCAGTCAGATCTTTTGCCAACTTGTCTGCAGCCTTGGCGATACTGGCTGGGTCAGCGTTGCTTTTTAGTCTCTGTTCAAGAATGCGAACGCTCGACTCAAGCTCAGAAAACTTGCGCTCAAAATAGGCTAAGGCTTCGGCTTCTGTGACTCCTGGGTACTGTCCAACCTTGCGTTCGGTCCCACCATCGGAAACGAAGACGTTGTTTTCGCTGTCTACTCGTCCGTGACTGCTCGCAATAGGGGGCACAGTAATCTCCTGATGGCTTTAGGTTTGCTCTTTATCTTAGTTCGATAGAACTGAGCAGTGTTTCCATGACCGGTGGACCATCTGAAGCCCCGCCTTGGACGCCAGCACTAACTACTGGCCCGAGCTGGTCGAGTCCTGAAGTGATCTTTCCAAATACCGTGTATCCACCAGCATTATCTGAGGGAATTCGGGAGTCCTGGTAGACGATAAAAAATTGACTTCCCATACTGTTTCCGTTGCCACCCACTCTCGCCATTGCAAGCGAACCTGTCGCATAAGTGTCGTCGGCTGGGGCATTCTCAATTGGCCCAAAGTTGTATCCAGGTCCACCGCTACCGGTTCCGGCGGGATCGCCACACTGGAGCACAAAAATGCCGTCAGTCACAAGTCTGTGACACGTCACTCCCTGATAGAAACCAGACTCACTTAGCGCTAGAAAGTTTGCAACTGCTTGAGGTGCATTTATTCCATCGAGTTCGAGTCCCAGTGTCGCTTCTCCGACATTCATAGATCCAGTCCATAACCTCGACTCAGCCAGTGCTGGATCTGGAACAAGCTCAGAATTTTCAACAGCAGGATTCTCAGAAGATTCCGTGATTGATCCTGGACCAAAGCTGAAGTAAGCGAGCTGACCTACCAAGGCGAGCACGATTGCACCCGCACCAAACAACACGGCTAGTTTGTTGTCTGTCTTTCGCCTGGACGACTTGGCGGTCTCAAGTACTTGTTTGGCTTGAAATGACGATAGTCGCTCTGATGCCGAATTGGCAATCTTCTTCTGAGTGCTCACGGTGGTGTTTCCTCCCTAGCTTTATGGTTCATAGAGAGTTTACAAAGCTTTTGTTGGCGCTTCTTATACTCTTGAGAAA
>ERZ1022756.543-NODE-543-length-10416-cov-24.649262_pt1 | contig 10416 bp, 6 predicted proteins | sample MGYA00520902_ERZ1022756 | MGnify/ENA primary metagenome ERZ1022756 (study PRJEB33162, sample SAMN09537601) | freshwater metagenome | isolation source: freshwater | place: Canada:Alberta | collected 2017-07 | study: EMG produced TPA metagenomics assembly of the... | reverse complement strand
AGCGGCCACCGCTGGATGCCTCTTCCGCAAAGCAAAAGGGCGGCCCGTTGCCGGACCGCCCTTTCGATAGTTCAGGCGTTCAACGCGATCAGAACAACACGCGGACCCCGAAGCGCACGCCCCACAGCGAACCATTGATGTTGGTCGCTTCGACAGGAGCAGCGAAGCGGTTCGCATTCGGCCCGGTGGTGACGCGGTTTTCGTAGAGGTACTGCGCGCAAGGCTGGGCCACCGTGGCGACGCTGGCGGCGTTGCCCGGCGTCTGCAAGCAGCGCACGTTCACCACCGGCGAGGTGTAGGGGAAGCCGACCTGACGGATCGTGCCCCAATCCTTGTCGATGAAGTTGAGGACGTTCTCCATTTCCATCGACAGTTCCATCTTCCCGCCCAGCGGCAGCGGAACCTGCTGGCGAACCGACAGGTCCAGCTTGTGCACCCACGGGGTCCGGGCGATGTTCTTCGGTGCAATCTCACCCTGATAATCTTCCAGTTCCGAGTTCTGGACGAACCGCTGGAAGCCGGCGAAATCAAAGTTCGACGCGTAGATCACGCGCGGGTCGGCAGTCGCACTGCTGACGTTCGGCACGTAGAGCAGACCACGTTCGTTGCGACCAGGCACGCCGAGCACGCTGGAACGGTTGGTTCCGGCCAGCTGATCGGCGAAGGTGTAGCTGTACCGCTGGCCCGAACGCACGTTGTAGAAGAATTCGACGCGGGTGATGTTGTCGCCGAACAGTTCGTTATCGTAGCCCGCCACCAGACGGAACTGGTGATCGCGCTGATAGTTCGAAATGCCCTGCGCCGCGAAGTTCGCATCAACGACAGCGGTGTTCTGGTAGTTCGAGAACGCGACCGACGAAGTGCCCGGGTTCTGATCCTGCACGTCGCCAAAGGTGTAGGCGCCGTTCAGGAAGAAGCCGTTGTCGAAGCGACGGTCGAACCGGCCGACCACGTTCCAGCTGTCACCGAAGCCGGTGTTGGTCAGCAGCATGTCGGTGTTCACACCGGTCTGGCCAGTGAGGATGTTGTAACGCGGACGGCCGTCCGGCAGCGTGCCGTTGGGCACCGAACGCAGATCGGTCCACTCCAGCGCATCACGCACCTTCGAATAAACCACGTCTGCGCCCAAACGCCAGCCATCGCCCAGGAAGCCGAGATCGGCTTCATAGTCGACCGAGCCCGAGAAGCGCCACTGCGACTGCGGCTCGAAATTCGGGTCGAGCGCATTGGTCGGCGAGGCTGCCGAGCCGGTGGTGCGGACCGCGTCCAACAGCTGCTGCGGCACGCCGGTGCCGCCCGACACGTTGTTGAGCGTGGCTGCGCCAATAGCGTTCTGCTGCGCTGCCGACAGGCCGGTGACACCCACAACAGCGAAGGTGTCCTGCGCCGGGGTTGCCCCCGGAGTGCGGCGCACCTGCACGCGGCCGAGCGTCGGGCCGGGGTTCGAATAGTTGTTCGAAATCCAGACGTTCGGGTTGCCGCCACCAAAGACGCCGGCCGAGCCACGGATCTGGAGCCGATCGGTTGCCTGCCAGTTCAGGCCGAAGCGCGGCTGGAACAGGTCACGCCCGTTCAGCGTCCCGGTGTTGGGGAAGCCGAAGCGGTTGAGGAAGTCCTGGTTGAAGAACGGCTCATCGGGCGTGTCGAACAGATCGTAACGCATACCGGCAACCACGGTCAGGTTGTCGGTCACGTCGATCGTGTCCATGATCCCGAAGGTCCAGCTGTTGTTCTGGAAATCGGCAGTCACGGTTTCGATGCCGCCGCGCAGCGGCACGGCGATATCGAGTTCGTTGGCGCGGCGGTTCTGGAGGTCGTTGACCCCGTCGAACAGCCACACGCCCGAAGTGCGCTGGGCAAACAGGTTGCGCACGTTCTGGGTGCGGCGCTCGGCGATCACCTTGACGGTGTGGCTGTTGAGGTTGAGCGTCGCAGCGAATTCGAAGTTCAGGCTTTGCGCGTCAAGCTCGTTGGCCTGACGGCTGAGATCCGGGCCAAAGCGCAGACGGCGCACGCCGGCCGGGCACACCAGCGGCAGCGGAGTGGCGATGCTTTCAAGGCAGACGTTGAATTCACCGAAGCTGGTGTTGCCACCGATCGGCTGCTGCAAACGCACGTAGTCGGCATAGGACACGCGGAACTGGGTCGAGAAGCTGTCCGACCACTGGTTGTTCGACTGGATCATCCCGAAGTGGTTCTTCGCGCCCTGCGTGTAATTGTTCGACAGCAGGTTGAAGGTCGGGTTGTTCTGGTTGAGCTGGCCGATGCCGGTGTCGCCGGCGAGCAGCGCGCTTTCGTTCCAGATATAGGTCGCGCTCAGACGGTGACCATCGGCCACGTTCCAGTCCAGCTTGGTAACCAGCTTGTCATCGCTTTCCACGATGTCGTTGGCCACGCCAAGCGTGTCGAACTGGTAGGTGCTGCGCGCGATATCGTTGATCTGGGTCAGCTGCGCATCGGTGATGCCGAGCTGGGTGGGCGCAACCTGCGCCGGCACGGTGTCGCGGGTGCGTTCATAGGTGACCGCGAAGAACAGCTTGTCCTTGATGATCGGGCCGGTGACCTGCGCCGTGTAGATCTGCGATTCGAACGCGCCGACACGGGTCAGTTCGCGGGCGCGGCTGCCGCGCAGATCGTCGTTCTGGTAGTAAGCGCCGCCCATGAAGGTGAAGCGGTTGCCGCCCGACTTGAGCTGCGCGTTGATCGCGCCGCCCTGGAAGAAGCCCTGCTGGACATCGACCGGCGCGATTTCAACAGCGAATTCGCCGATCGCATCGAGCGGAACGGGGCCGCGGGCCGAAACGAGGCCGCCCGATTCCAGACCGAAGGGATCGCCAAAGGCCACGCCGTCGATGGTGAAGCGGTTGAAGCGGTTGTTGGAGCCGGCGATGCTGATCGCGCCGTTGTTGGTCGCGTCCAGGTTCACCAGCGGGTTACGCGCGGCCAGGTTGCGGATGTCGCGGTTGACGTTGGCAACGCCCAGAATGTCGCGCGCCGAAAGCACAGTCGCAGCGCCGGTGGCGAGCTTGATCGACGAGGTCTGGCGCACGCCCGACACAACGATCGCCTGACCGGCATCGACCAGCGCAACGCTGAGGCGCTGTGCCTGACCAGCGGCGAGGAAGCCGATTTCTTCAGAGGTGGTTTCGAACCCGGCCGCGGTCACCGTGACGGTGAACGGCCCGCCGAGACGCAGGCCGGGCGCGTTGAAGCTGCCGCTGGCGTCGGTCGTCTGGGTCGACGTGGTGCCCGAAGGAACGTGCGTGACGGTCACGGTCGCACCGGCAACGGGCGCCCCGCTCTGATCGGTCACGTCGCCGCGCACCGTGGAGGTGGTTTCCTGCGCGAAAGCCGGCGTGGCGATGGTGGTGGTCGCAGCAAGGCTGACGATGCTCGCCGCAAGGAGATACTTAAGCTTCATGGATCGAGGCCCCTGGTAACGGAGTGAAGAGTGATACATATTTCGTGGTGCGGCCTGCACTAGGCCCGAACGCTTGCGGCAAAGCGACTGTTCTGTGACAGCTTTATGAAAGTGCCCTGCCCCCTGCGCGGCGATTCCTTAATGCCAGTCTCTGGAAACGCCACAATCCTGTCCGATTTGCGCGACTTCCGCACACGTGTGTTGCATCGCAGCAACGGCTGCAGCATTTTTCTCAAGCGTATCAACAACCGGTAAATCGGGCGCCGGTCAGGCGAGATTGATCTCGCGCAGGCGCTGCATCAGGAAATCATGCGCAGTGATCGGCGGCTGCGGCGGATTCGCCCCGTCCGAATCGATACATTCCGGCAGCGGCTCGATCAGGAAATCGGGCCGGAAGTGCAGGAAAAACGGCATCGAGTACCGCGCGCGCTGCGCCGCTGCCCCACGCGGATTAACCACCCGGTGGGTGGTCGATCGCAGCTTCCCGTTGGTCTGCCGCTGAAGCATGTCGCCGACGTTGATGACCAACGCGCCCTGCGGCACGGCAACCGCGTGCCATTCCCCCGAACGGGTGAGCAGTTCCAGCCCCGCTTCCTCCGCGCCCAGCAGCAAGGTGATCGTGTTGATGTCTTCGTGCCCGGCAGCACGAATCGCGCCTTCCGGCGCACCCGGGCCAAGCGGTGGGTAATGCAGCAGGCGCATCACCGAATTGCCGTCTGCAACGCTGTCAGCGAAGAAATCGCGGGGTCGGCCAAGGTGCAGCGCGATGGCTTCGAGCACGCGGGCGCCGGCCGCTTCGAAAGCGGCGAACAGCGCCGTCATCGTTTGGTGGAAGCCTTCAATTTCGGTCGGCCAGACATTGGGAGCCATGAATTCGGCCAGCGGGTGCCCTTCGGGCAAGGAGCGGCCCACGTGCCAGAACTCCTTGAGGTCGAACACCTCAGCATCCTTGGCTTTTTCGGTGCCGAACGGGGTGTAACCGCGTGCACCGCCGCCGCCTTCGATCTTGTAGGCGCGCTTGACTGCATCGGGCAGCGCGAAGAACGCTTTGGAGACGGCTTCGGCCTCGTCGATCAAGGCCTGCGGGATGCCGTGATCGCGCACCACGGCAAAGCCATATTCCCCAAAGCTTCTGCCGAGTTCATCAGCGATGGCTTCAAGCGGCTGGGCGAGGCTGACGGATGCGATATTGGTCATGCCCGCGCCTTACACCTGCGCGGGCCAGCCTGCCAAGCGTCAGAGCGGCAAAAACAGGCTGGCCAGCGCCGCGCTCATCAGGTTGGCGAGGCTGCCCGCAGCGAGCGCCTTCAGACCAAGCTTCGCGATCACCGGACGCTGGTTGGGGGCAAGCCCGCCAGTCACCGCCATCTGGATCGCGATCGACGAAAAATTGGCAAAGCCGCAGAGCGCAAAGGTGACGATCGCCCGGCTGCGCGCGGTCAGCTCGCTTCCCTGCATGGCGCCCAGATCGATGAAGGCGACAAATTCGTTGAGCACGATCTTGGTGCCGAACAATCCGCCCGCGATCTGCGCCTGTTCCCAATCGGAGATGCCGATCAGGAACATCACCGGCGCAAACAGGTAGCCGAGCAATTTCTGGAAGCTGATACCCTGCAACCACGCCGCCGCATCAGGGCCGAAGGGGACGCCCATGCCGTCGGCCAGGCCCACCATCCCGCCACCGATCCCGGCCAGCAGTCCGTTGGCAAGCGCCACCAGCGCAACGAACACCATCACCATCGCCCCAACGGCGACCGCCAGTTTGACGCCAGTCTGGGTGCCTTGGGCAGCGGCTTCGATGATGTTGGCGGGGCGCTGGCCTTCTTCAAACGTTTCCGCCGCGCTCACATCGTCAGCCTTGCCCCCGCCTTCGAGAAGCGAAGTCGGGCCGACTGCGCTGGTCCGCGCTTGAGGGAGTTCAACCTCCTGCCCGTTTTCGTCATACATGACCACGCGGGTCGCTTCGGTCAGCTTGTTGCTTTGGCCCCGTGCGAGGGCGACAGCGGCCGCGCCGATGGCGTCATTGGCTGCCCCGGCAGCATCGTCCGGCATCATGATCTTTGCCATCAGGATTCCACCCGGCGCCGACATGAAGGCCGCAGCCAGCAGGAACGGCACGGCGTCTTCGCCGATGAAGCTGGCATAGGCGGCCAGAATTGTCCCTGCGACCCCTGCCATGCCGACCGTCATCAGCGTGAACAGGCCCGACGGGGAAAGCGCCGCCAGATAGGGGCGCACCACCAGCGGGCTTTCCGACTGGCCTACGAAAATGTTTGCTGCCGCGCCCAACGCCTCAACCCTGCTGATGCCGGTGATCCAGCCTATCGCTCCGCCCACCCAGCGCACCAGCCGCTGCATGATGCCGAGGTGATAGAGGATCGAGACAATCGCGGCGAAAAACACGATTACCGGCAGCGCGGCAATAACAAACGTATTGGCGAAGGGGTTGGTCTCCATCGGCCCGAACACGCTGGCGATGCCGATCTTGGAAAAATCGAGGAGCGCGATCACTCCGCTGGACAACCCGCCGATCACCGCCACGCCCGCATCGGTGCGCAACACGATCAGAGCGGTGATCGCTTGCAAGGCGAACGCCGATCCGACCACGCGCAGATTGATCCTGCGCCGGCCCGAAGACAGCGCGAAAGCAATGGCGAGAATGGCGAAGACGCCGACAAGGCTCAGCAGAGTGGACGTGATACTTCCGTTCACGGCGGCAGATGCCCTTCTTTTATAGGAAAGCGTTGACCCCTGATGCCCGCCAAAGCGCCTGCTCGGGCGGCAACGCCTCGGCGTGGCAGTTTGCGCAGGACGTTGCAAGCGTGATGACCCTGCATGGCGCGCAAGCTTGGGCAAAAGTGCCGGTGAAAGGTCGCGCAGGCACGCTTTCCATTTGCGCCCGCGCTGGGTAGCACTCCGGCCATGAACAACACAGCGCCCGCCGCCCCGCCCGCCAGTATGCCTGCCAATATGCCGCTGGGCCTCTTCGTCTTCACCCTGCTGTATGGTGGGATGACGGTGCTGGCAGGTGTGCTCGCGTTCAAGCAGGTGCAATTGTGGCCAACCGATCTCGCGGTCGAGAGCGGGATCTTTGCCTTCCTGCTGCTGGTGGTGGTGTCCAGCACGCTATCGCAGCTTTACGGTCGCCGGTTTGCACAGCGGATCGTGTGGTGGGGCTTTCTGCCGCTGCTGATTTCATCGTTGCTGATGCTGGTGGTGCTGACGTTGCCCGCCTCGACCGAGATGGCGGCAGGTCGCGCCGATGATCTGGCCGCTTTTGAACGTGTGCATTCCACCGTGTGGCGCGTGTGGGCGGCAGGGCCGGCGGCCTACATCACGTCACTATTGCTCAACATCTGGATCTTCGACCGGTTGAAAGGCGACGGGGCAGAAACGACCATCGGGTTGATGGTGCGCGGCGCAATCGCCTCGGCGTTGTCGCAGGCGGTGGATTCGGTGATCTTTATCACGTTGGCATTTTATGGCCTGTTCCCGATCATGAACCTGCTGATCGGCCAGGTGATCGCCAAGGTGGTGCTCAGCATCGTGCTGGTCCCATTCCTGATCACCGGCGGTATCAAGGCGGCCCGCTGGCTGGACGCGAAGAACGAGGGCTGAGGCACGTCAGCACGGTGCGGAGCTTCCGACTTCGCGCGAGGATGTGTGCGAAGCGGACGGGGTGTCAACTTTGTGCGCTTTGGCGCCCCCTGACATTCGGCAGCCTTCAGCGCGAAACAGCGCCAGCCGGACATCACCTCGCGCCCAGCTTGCTCACCCGGTAATCGGCCAGGCTCATCCAGTACGCCAACTGCCAGCGCACCCGGTTGAACCACGTCGCCTCGCGCGCGTAGCGTTCACGCGTCATCTCTTCGCTGGCGGCTTCCATATGGTCGATCAGTTCGCGCAGCTTCGCCGCAAGCGCGGCATCCTCGATCCGCACCATCAGTTCGACATTGATGCGGAACGAGCGCTTGTCGAGGTTGGCGCTGCCGACATAGCTCGCATCGTCGACCACCAGCAACTTCATATGCAGCTTGCAGGGCTGGAATTCGTAAATCCTGGCGCCTGCCGACAGGAGCTTCCGGTAGAGCAGCCGCGCCATGTCGATCGCGGCGCTGATGTCGGACTTGCCCGCCATGATCAGTCTCACCTGCCCACGTGTCGCCACCCGCCGGATCAGCCGGCGATAGCTGCGCGGCGGGGAGAAATAGGCGGACACCGTGTCGAGCCGCTTGGCCTTCACAAGATCCTGACGGAACACCCACGCCCAGTGCCCCTTGCGCACCAGCGGCCCGCCAACCAGCAGCCGTACCGCCCCGTCTCCGCCGTCCCACTGTTTCACAATATCGCGAAGCCGGCGCAGGTAGCGGGTGCGTCCCTCGGCCGCGTTCGTCACCCAGCTTGACAGCAATCCGGCCCAGCGGACGAACTGTTCGACCACCGGCCCCTTGATCAGAACCGAAAGATCGCACCAGCCATTGTCAGCCGGTGTCGCGAAGTAATGGTCGGAGACATTGGCCCCGCCCGTCATCACGCGGGTTTCATCGACGATGACAAACTTCTGGTGGTTGCGCACAAAATAGCGCGTGCCCCATTCGGGGGAGAACACCGCGAATTTGCCGCCCGCCTCAACCAGCGGTTCAAAGAAATCGGCGCCCGCATCATTGCCGAACGCATCGACGATCAGTTCGACCTGCACCCCGCGCCGCGCCGCCGCAATCAGCGCATCGCGCACCATGGTGCCGGAAATGTCGCTGTCGAACAGGTAATAGAACGCCGTAACCCTGGTGCGGGCGCTTTCGATCAGGGAAAGCAACGCCTTGAGCCGGTCCTCACCATGGGGAAAGAGAGTGAATTCATGTCCCGCCGCGGTGACGCTGAACGGCTCAGGATCGCCATATTCGGACGCGCTATCGGGCGATTCGGCGGGGGCTGTTGCCATAGGCCCAATCCTTGCCCGAAGCAGGGGCAACGCGACAGCCCCGCGCGACGAACGGGCGCAAGGGTGCGAGACACGGCGTTGCGCAGACCAAATGAAGGCTGAGAAAGGCTCTAAACACCAAGGCTCAACACAAATCCGCCCGCCGCACACACCGCCAGCAACCGCAGAACGGACCACTTCGCCCCAAAGGCCAGCACGAAAGCCAGCAACGCCAAGACCCCTGCGCGCCAGTCAAAGCTGGTCAGATCAGGCCACGACAGGCTGAACAGACCGACCCGCGCCTCTCCCACGCGAGCGAACAGCACGTGGAGGGCAAACCACGCCGTGAGATTGGCGATCACGCCGACCACCGCAGCCGTCACCGCCGCCAGCCCGCCCTTCAGCCACACAGCCTGCCCCAGCCGGTCGATCCACGGCGCAAAGGCAAATATCCACATGAAGCACGGAGCAAACGTCACCCAAGTCGTCAGCCCCGCCCCCAGCAGGCCGGCAACCAGCGGCGAGAACGGTTCGGGCGCGCGGAATGCGGCGAGGTAGCCGACGAACTGGGTCACCAGGATCAGCGGCCCGGGCGTCGTTTCGGCCAGACCCAGCCCATCGGCCATCTCACCCGGACGCAGCCAGCCGAAGCCCTGCACCGCCTCCTGCGCCATATAGGCCAGCACGGCATAAGCCCCGCCAAAGGTGACGATCGCCAATTGGGAGAAGAACGCGCCGATATCCCACAGCACATGATCCTGCCCCAGCGTCGCGGCGATCAGGACCATCGGCGCGGCCCAGATGGCGCTCCACACCAGCACCGAAAGGATCGTGGTCCGCCACGGCCGGGCCAGAAACTGCGCCGCCGCCGTGCCCGGCTTCAGCGCCAGCAGATCAGGCCGCACTCGCGCAATCACAATCCCGATCACCCCCGAACCCAGCACGACCAGAGGAAAGGGCAAGTCCAGCAAGAACAGCCCCGCAAACGCCCCCGCTGCCAGCGCGCGCTTCACGCCTGTATCCAGCGCGCGGCCCGCAATCCGCAGCAAGGCCTGCACCACAATCGCCAGAACCGCCGCCTTCACACCCAGAAACAGCGCCGCCACCCAGCCAAGGTTCGCTGCCAGCGCATACAGCACCGACAGAGCAAGGATTATGCAGGCACCGGGAATAACAAACAGCAACCCGGCCGCCAGCCCGCCGCGCCAGCCGTGCAGCCGCCAGCCAACCCATGTGGCCAATTGCTGCGCTTCCGGCCCCGGTAGCAGGTGGCAGAAATTCAGCGCGTGGAGATAATCCTCCTCGGCCACCCAGCCGCGTTCCTCCACCAGCTCGCGGTGCATCAGCGCGATCTGCCCGGCAGGCCCGCCAAAGCTGAGGAAACCGATGCGGGTAAAGACGTGCAGGAGATCGGGGAACGAAACCGCCGCAGGAAGATCGGCCTGCGCCGGTGAAGAAAGCGATGGGTCCATCTCAGCTACCTGCCACGAGAGCCGCCCGCCTTGCAGAAAAGCACAGCGGATGCACGGAGGGCAGGCATGAACCTCAAGCGGCCTCGTCGGTAGGTGGCCTGCGCCCCGCCACCGTGTTGGTAAGCGGGGCGGAAGGTGTGTGCAAGGGATGGCGGCGACCCGGCTTCACAATCACAGACAGCCCGTGCCCATCCCTCCTGTTCCTTGACTTCACGCGGCTGCGGGCCTAGCGCCCACGCTTTCCTATTCCCTGCGATTCTGACAAAAAGGCTGCCCATGGCCCGCGTTACCGTTGAAGATTGCGTCGACAAGATCCCGAACCGCTTCGACCTGGTGCTCCTCGCCGCTCAGCGTGCGCGTGAGATTTCGGGCGGCAGCGAACTGACCATTGACCGCGATCGCGATAAGAACCCGGTTGTGGCCTTGCGCGAAATCGCAGAACAAACTGTCACGCCGGGCGGTCTGCTTGAATCGTTGGTTACCGGCCTTCAGAAGATCCTTCCCGATGACGAGGATGAAGCGGACGAAATCGGCTCGCTCAGCCAGTCGGCCGAAGCTCTTCGGATTACCGCATCGGCACCGGCCCGCACGTCTTCGCTGGG
>ERZ1022756.542-NODE-542-length-10458-cov-15.599250_pt1 | contig 10458 bp, 10 predicted proteins | sample MGYA00520902_ERZ1022756 | MGnify/ENA primary metagenome ERZ1022756 (study PRJEB33162, sample SAMN09537601) | freshwater metagenome | isolation source: freshwater | place: Canada:Alberta | collected 2017-07 | study: EMG produced TPA metagenomics assembly of the... | reverse complement strand
GTTGGCTACTAAAGGCAAAGAACGCTTCCTCGACAATCGAATTTCTTGCACCAAAGGTTTTTGTTGGTGCTGGGGGATGGGCTCTCAAATTACTTCAGCGGGCACGCGTCAAAGAAGTAAGCGGCTATGGAACATTTCCCGTCAGCGGGCACTTCCTAAAGACGGAAAACGCCGATCTAGTTGCAAAACATCAGGCAAAGGTTTATTCCCAGGCTGCAGTTGGGGCTCCGCCGATGTCGGTTCCTCACTTGGACACTCGTGTCATAAATGGCAAGACATCGCTTTTGTTTGGACCGTTTGCGGGACTGAACCTAAAGTTTCTAAAGCGAGGTTCCTGGTTAGACCTTCCTGGATCAATACGTTTGGCAAACCTGGCTCCGTTCCTTTCAGTTGCGCTTAGAAATTTCCCGCTAGTTGTTTACTTAGTGATGGAAATTTTGAAATCACCAAAACAAAAGATTGAGAGTCTGAGGCAGTTTGTTCCTGATGCCGATGCAAAGGACTGGGAGCTTTACGAGGCTGGTCAAAGAGCCCAAGTTATAAAGCCTGTAAATGGATTGGGAGTTCTTCAATTCGGAACCGAAGTTATCAGCTCGGATGATGGATCGATTGCTGGACTGCTTGGCGCCTCACCAGGGGCATCTGTTGCAACCAGGGTGATGCTTGATGTAGCAACAAAGATGTTCAATGAGCAAGAGCACCCTTGGATGAAAACAATTGCGCGCTCAGTTCCAAGTTTTGGAGTGAAGCTAAATGATGATCCCGCGAAGGCTAGAGATTCTCTAGCGAAAACCGCGAAGGTGCTAAAACTTAAGGCCTAGGCAACTGCGACGCCGAGCAAAGCCCCAACGCCATATGCAGCTGCCATCGTCACAAGTGAAACCGCAACGTTTCTTAGAACTGGACGCAATGGCTTTGCTCCACCAATGATTGCAGCCACATACCCGGTTATTGCGAGAGAGATAACTACCGAAATGATTGTTGCAAGCTCTCGGTACTCAGTCCAGGGGCCAGAAATGGCAACAATCGGCAGCACTGAACCAAGGGCAAATGAAATGAAGGACGCCACCGCTGCCGACATTGGTGAAACGTGTTCACCCTTTGGAAATTTACGAGGGCTTCCAGCTTGCTTGAGGCGCGAGGCGATCTCACTGTCGCGCTGAGCACTCACGGATGCATACTCACCACCAGCCATGGAAATCGAACCCGCCACCAGGGCGGCAATTCCGGCTATCAAGATCGCATTGTTGTCCGTGGTTGCACCGGCGACTCCCATGACAATTCCGGCGGTGGAAACAATGCCATCGTTCGCCCCAAGCACTGCGGCCCTGAGCCAGTTGAGCTTCTTGGCGAGTTCGAGACTTATGACATGTGGCTGAGCGGTTTCCATTTGCTTCTTCCTGGCTTTTCTTGACTCGCAATGTTACCAAGCTCAATGCGGTTAGCTCGTTAGGATTGACCGTAGTCGACGGCCGGATTGGAATAAGTCAATTGGAACAGCAGATATCCATCATTTTGGATGGCGCCAAGCAGCAGGTAAAGCTTGGTAGCACTGGTTTTGAGCTGTTTGCTGACAAGACGGTCGTGGCAATGCGCGTTTCGGGAGAGCTTCGTGACTTGGCACATGCTGTCTCTGAAGGAGACTCCGTCGAATCTGTTGGAATTTCTTCCCAGGATGGATTGAACATATTGCGTCATTCGACCGCTCATGTTGTTGCTCAAGCCGTTCAAAAGATAAACCCAGAAGCGAAGCTTGGCATCGGACCACCGATTGTCGATGGCTTCTACTACGACTTTGACGTAACAGACCCCTTCACGCCCGAAGATCTAAAGAGCATCGAAAAAGAGATGGAGCGAATCATTCGCTCTGGTCAGCGTTTTGTGAGAAAGGCTGTAACAGAAGAAGATGCGCGCAAGGAGTTAGCCAACGAGCCGTACAAACTTGAACTCATCTCTATCAAAGGTTCAGCAGACTTGGCAGAAGGATCAGCTGAGGTAGGCGCCGGAGAGCTAACGATCTACCACAACACCGAAGCCCAATCTGGTGAGACCATCTGGAAAGATCTTTGCCGCGGCCCGCATCTTCCAAACACCAGAATGATCGGAAACGGATTTAGCCTCACCAGGCTGGCTGCTGCCTACTGGCGAGGAAACGAAAAGAATAAACAGCTTCAGAGAATCTATGGAACTGCTTGGCCATCCAAGGATGAGCTAAAGGCCCATCTCGAAAGATTGGAAGAGGCAGCAAAGAGGGATCACCGCCGTATTGGACAAGAGTTGGACCTATTCTCATTTCCCGAGGAAATAGGTTCTGGTCTTGCAGTCTTCCACCCCAAAGGCGGAACCATCAGGCGCGTTATGGAGGACTACTCAAGGCAGCGTCACGAGCAAGCAGGTTATGAGTTTGTTTACTCACCGCACATCACTAAGTCAAACCTTTTCGAAACTTCCGGACATTTGGCTTGGTACGCAGAGGGGATGTTCCCTCCGATGAAGCTCGACGAAGAAGTTGATGAGCAAGGTATCGTTCGGAAACAAGGTCAGGACTACTACCTAAAACCTATGAACTGCCCGTTTCACATTCTGATCTATAAAGCCCAGGCTCGGTCATATCGAGACCTCCCGCTTCGGATGTTCGAATTTGGTTCTGTTTATAGGTATGAGAAGTCGGGGGTAGTCCACGGATTGACTCGCGTTCGCGGTATGACTCAAGACGATGCGCACTTGTTCGTGACACTTGAGGATATGGAGTCTGAGCTCCAGTCAGTTCTTAATTTCGTTTTGGATTTACTCCGGGACTACGGTCTAACGGATTTCTATCTAGAGCTTTCAACCAGAGACAAAGACAATGAGAAGTTTGTCGGCAACGATGATCTTTGGGATATTGCAACTGCCACGCTTGCCAAGGTTGCAACTGATTCAGGTCTTGATCTGGTTCCAGATCCGGGGGGAGCGGCGTTTTACGGACCCAAGATTTCAGTCCAAGCGCGAGATGCAATCGGCCGAACCTGGCAAATGTCTACGATTCAGTTAGATTTCAATCTTCCTGAGAGATTCGACATTGAATACACCGCAAGCGACGGTCTAAAGAAGCGTCCAGTAATGATTCATCGGGCTTTATTTGGGTCAATAGAAAGATTCTTTGCGGTGCTGACTGAGCACTATGCCGGACACTTTCCACCATGGCTAGCTCCGATTCAGGTCATGGGCATTCCGGTTGCTGACGAGTTCGCACCATATCTTTCTTCGGTTATCGCAAAGCTAAAGTCGCACGGAGTTCGTGCCGAAATTGACTTAGGTGACGATCGGATGCAAAAGAAGATCCGCAATCACACCAAGGACAAAATTCCTTTTCAGCTGATAGCAGGCGGCGACGACCAAGCGAGCAATTCAGTCAGCTTTAGATATCGAAACGGAGAACAAGTAAATTCTGTTGCGGTTGAAGACGCGATTGCTCTAATTCTGGATGCGATCGAATCCAAGAAGCAGGTCTAATTGTCCGGCCCTGAGTTTTTGCCAGGAGTTCCTGATAACTACCAAAGGCTTTGGACCCCTCACCGTCTTGTCTACATACAAAACGGTCAGCAACCTAAAAAAGAAGAGTGCCCATTTTGTTTGGCTCCTCAGGGCTCTGACGAAGATGGCCTCATTGTCTTTCGTGGAGAGACATGTTTTGTCTTACTAAACCTTTTCCCCTATAACTCTGGTCACCTGCTGGTTTGCACCTATCGACATGTTGCCGGTTACGAAGACACAACCCCTGAAGAGGCGGCCGAGATGGCTGCCCTAAGCAAGCGTGGCATGCAGGTTCTGAGGAAGGTCTCCAGAGCTCAGGGGTTCAACTTGGGTATGAATCAAGGTGAGCTTGCGGGTGCTGGAATAGCAGAGCACCTGCATCAGCACATCGTTCCGAGATGGAGCAATGACTCAAATTTCTTCCCGATTATTGCTCAAACCAAGGCCATTCCAAGGCTCCTAGGAGAGGTCAGGGCCGAGATCCAGAAGGCCTGGCCAGAAAGCTGATTGGTCCTTTGGAAGGTTACAATATCCCAATGAACCCTTCTAAGAATGAATCAACACCGCTAGTTAAGCGCGGCCTAGCTGAAATGCTGAAAGGCGGCGTGATTATGGACGTCGTAAACGCTGAACAGGCGAAGATCGCAGAAGATGCTGGTGCAGTGGCGGTTATGGCTCTAGAGCGTGTTCCTGCGGACATTCGTGCTCAAGGTGGCGTTGCCAGAATGAGCGATCCAGACTTGATCGACGAGATTATCGCGACGGTTTCCATTCCGGTTATGGCGAAGGCTCGCATCGGTCACTTCGTTGAAGCTCAGGTTCTCGAATCTCTCAAAGTTGACTACATCGACGAATCTGAGGTGTTGTCACCAGCGGACTACGTAAACCACATTGATAAGTGGAAGTTTGACATCCCGTTTGTTTGCGGAGCTACAAACCTGGGCGAAGCTTTGCGCAGAATCACTGAGGGTGCAGCAATGATCCGCTCAAAGGGTGAAGCAGGCACCGGAGACGTATCTGAAGCTACAAAGCACATCAGAACAATTCTTGGAGAAATCAACCACCTAGCCTCAAAGACCGAAGACGAACTCTATGTTGCGGCCAAGGAGCTTCAGGCACCTTACGATTTAGTGCGAGAGGTAGCAAGAACTAAGAAGCTACCAGTTGTGTTGTTTGTGGCAGGTGGAGTTGCAACTCCAGCGGACGCTGCAATGATGATGCAACTCGGTGCTGACGGAGTGTTTGTGGGTTCTGGTGTGTTCAAGTCAGGCGAACCGGCAAAGCGTGCGGCAGCGATTGTCAAAGCTGTTGCAGCATTCAACGATCCAGCAGTTATTGCCGAGGCATCAAGAGGTCTTGGCGAAGCGATGGTTGGCATCAACGTTAAGGATCTTCCAGCACCTCATCGTCTTTCGGAGCGCGGTTGGTAATTGCGTATCGGAGTTTTAGCTCTTCAAGGTGACGTCAGAGAGCACATCAGCACGCTCAGTCAGCTCGAGTGCGAACCCGTAGAGGTAAGAAAAGCATCCGACCTAAGCAATCTTGATGGACTTATTATTCCTGGGGGAGAGTCCACCACGATTTCCAAACTGTTGGATATTTTTGACATTAGGAATCCAATTCTGGAATTCATCAAATCAGGAAAAGCAGTCTTTGGCACCTGCGCCGGGATGATCACTTTGGCAAGCGAAGTTCTAGATAGTGCTGCTGGTCAGAAAAGCCTTGGAGTCATGGACATCTCGGTGCGAAGAAATGCTTTTGGCTCACAGTTAGATTCATTCGAGGATCAAATTGTCTTTGACGGAGCAAAGATTAACGTCGCATTCATCAGGGCTCCTATTGTTCAGAAGGTCGGAAAGGGTGTTGAGGTGCTTTCCAGCCTTCAGGACGGCCGGGTGGTTGCCGTGAGGCAAGACAACCTGTTGGCCACTTCTTTCCACCCCGAGATTACGGGTGAGACATTTGTCCACCAGTACTTTTTGAACATGGCTAGCTCGACTAACTAGCTTCTGATTTAGAATTCAAAGCGACAGTAAACAAGGAGCAAAATGTCAGGTCATTCCAAGTGGGCTACCACCAAGCACAAGAAGGCGATTATTGATTCCCGCCGTGCCAAGCTTTTTGCCAAACTTATTAAGAACATAGAAGTAGCTGCTCGTATTGGTGGCGCCGACATGGACGGCAATCCAACTTTGTATGACGCAGTACAAAAAGGGCGAAAGAGCTCGCTTCCCAATGACAACATCGAAAGAGCCATTAAGCGCGGCTCGGGACAAGACGCAGATGCAGTTGAGTATCAAACAATTTTCTACGAAGGGTACGGTCCAAATGGCATTGCTATTTTGATTGAGTGTTTGACTGACAATAAAAATCGTGCTGCTGCCGATGTTCGCTTAGCTGTGAGCCGCAACGGTGGCACAATGGCCGACCCAGGAAGCGTTTCCTATCTTTTCAGCCGCAAGGGCGTAATTACCATTGAGCGGTCTGACTCTGTTTCCGAGGACAAGATCCTTGAAGTCGGCCTCGAGCACGGCCTCGAGGATATCGAGACTAGAGAATCTAGCTTTGTTCTGTTTACCGATCCCTCATCCATGGTGTCTGTTCGTACCGCTTTGCAGGGAGCGGGTCTTGATTACGAAAGCGCGGATGTTGAATTTGTTCCAGCGGCATCAATTCCGGTTGATGCAGAAACTGCCCGGACTGTAATCAAGCTGATTGAGGCACTTGAGGACTCTGACGAAGTGCAGAGTGTTTACTCGAACTTCGATATCTCTTCAGAAGTGCTAGCCGAGCTAGAAGCATAGAAGTGACTCGAATACTGGGAATCGACCCCGGTTTGACTCGCTGTGGTGTTGGTGTAATCGACCTCGGAAGATCCAGGAAGACCACCCTTGTTTTCGTTGATGTCGTCCAATCCCTGAAAACTTCGGAACTCGACTCAAGAATTGGATCAATAGGGCAGGAGCTTGAAAAGCTCATTGCCAAATTCAAGCCTGATGTTATTGCCATTGAGCGCGTTTTTTCCCAGCAGAACCTGTCGTCGGTTATGGGTACCGCCCAGATATCTGGTGTTGCAATTTTCTTGGCCCACAAACACCACATTCCAATTGCTATGCACACGCCAACCGAGGTTAAGGCTGCGGTTACCGGTTCAGGCAGAGCGGGAAAAGCACAGGTCGGGGCTATGGTTGCGAAGCTCTTGGGGTTGGAGGAGGTTCCAAAGCCTGCAGATGCTGCTGACGCTCTGGCAATAGCTATCTGCCAGGGATTTCGCGGAGCCAATAACTCATCCAGCTACACGAAGGCGCAACAGAAGTGGCACTCCGCAGTGAAATCAGCAAGAGGCAAATCAATTCGCTAGTTAGGCTAAGTGCGTGATTGCCTCAGTTTCCGGAAAAGTAATAAGCAGCTCGCTGGGCGCGGTCATCATAGAAGTTGGCGGAGTCGGTTTACACCTAAACACAACCATCCGCACCTCAACTTCCCTAGATCCCGGTCAACACTCATCACTTCTCACTGTTCTGATTGTTAGAGAAGACTCCCTTACTCTTTATGGCTTTCTAGAGCCAATGGAGCTTGAGACCTTCGATCTCTTACGATCTGTCAACGGAGTTGGCCCAAAATCTGCACTTTCAATCTTGAGCGCGCTTACTGTCCAAGAGATTGCCGATGCCGTCTCGAGTGAATCGGATGCCGTTTTCAAATCGGTTCCTGGAGTTGGCGTAAAAACCGCCAAGTTGATCACAGTATCTCTAGCGGGGAAGTTAGCCTGGGGCTCAAGTTCAGGATCTTCGTCTTCAACTAACAGAGCAAGCGTTGATGCTCTGGTCGGACTTGGCTATAGCGAGAAAGAAGCAATAAAGGCCGTTACCAAAGTTTCAAAGCCCGAGCGTTCGAACCAGGAGATTCTAAAGCTTGCTCTCCAGCAGCTGGCCAGAGGTGATTCAAGGTGAGCGACATATTGAGCTCTTCTGTATCTGAAAGCGATCTAGCTTTTGAGTCGGCACTGAGACCAGCTACTCTTGCCGAGTTCGTAGGTCAGGACAATGTCTCAAAGCAACTTGGGTTGCTTCTAAAGGCTGCCTCGTTACAAAACCGTGCTCCGGATCACGTCCTACTTGCAGGCCCTCCAGGGCTTGGAAAAACTACGCTTGCGATGATAATCGCCTCGGAGATTGGCTCTGGGCTTCGAATCACCAGTGGGCCAACCATCCAACACGCGGGAGATCTTGCGGCAATCCTTTCTTCTTTGTCGGCGGGTGAGGTCTTGTTTATAGATGAAATTCATCGCATGGCACGTCCAGCTGAAGAATTGCTGTACTTAGCAATGGAGGACTTCCGAGTTGACGTCATGGTTGGCAAAGGCGTGGGAGCTTCTTCCATCTCACTTGATTTGGAACCTTTCACTCTCGTTGGTGCAACGACCCGTTCTGGAATGCTGCCCAATCCACTTCGAGATCGTTTTGGCTACACTGCCAATCTTGAGTTTTATAAACACGATGACCTAGCAACCGTCCTGGCGCGAGCGGCGAAGCAGCTCGCTTTGGGGGTTGAAGCACAGGCCATCGAGTTGATCGCCAGCAGATCAAGAGGGACCCCCCGTGTTGCAAATCGTCTGCTTCGGAGGGTTCGCGACTTCGCTCTAGTTGACGGAGCCTCGGTTATTTCTTCTGATGTTGCACTGCGAGCTCTTGAGGTCTATGAAGTCGACGCTCTGGGTCTGGATCGGCTTGATAAACAGATTTTGGAAGCCTTGATCCATAAGTTCCAAGGCAAGCCCGTCGGCTTGTCTACTCTTTCGGTCGCGATTGGTGAGGAACCGGACACCATTGAGTCCGTCGTTGAGCCTTACCTTTTGAGAGAAGGGCTAATCCAACGCACAACCAAGGGCAGGCAGGCAACACCTCTTGCCTGTAGGCACCTTGGAGCCCCTGAACCGAGTTAACAGGGCTCTTACTGGTTGAGTTATAATTAGGGACGCGCAAAAGCGCGACTTTTTTTGACGTTAGGTTCTCATGTCGGACACCTTGTTTTTCTTTCTAGCTCTCACTTTCTTGGGCGTTTGGATCTTCATTTCTGGACGTAATCGTAAAAAAGCTGCAGAGAAACTTCGTTCCGAAGTGGTCAAGGGTGCTTACGTAATGCTTACTAGTGGAATTTACGGGAAGATTCTTTCTGTGAACGAGGACCGAGTTGATATCGAAACAGCTCCAGGTCAAAAACTCACTGTTGCCATAGGTGCCGTTCGTGGAATCGAGCAGCCACCAAAGAAGACGAGCCCTGCCAAGCCTCCCACCAGCTCTGTTTCCAAGCCAAAGGCCCCTAAAGCCAATCCTGGTAAGTAACGGGGGATTTCAACTTGGCAGCCAGCAACACCGTAAAGTCCGCACGCAAATCCTTAATTTGGCTTTTTGTCATAATTTTTGGTCTCGCGGGTCTGATTGGTTTCGGGTCGACTACCGATGAGAACGCTAGCTTCACTCCAAAATTAGCTCTTGACCTACAGGGTGGAACTCAGATCATCCTGTCTCCATTGTTGCTAGATGGACAGCAGGTAACAACTGAACAGCTGGATCAGGCCGTGTCCATCATTAGGCAACGTGTTGACGCTAGCGGTGTTAGTGAGTCTCAGGTCACCACTCAAGGTGACACCAACATCATTGTTTCTATTCCGGGTGTTCCAGACGAGAACACACTTGCCCTAATCAAGGCTTCAGCGAAGCTTGAGTTCCGTGCCGTGCTGGTTACCAGTGCTGGAACCCCTACATCTGCAGTTGATGAGACTGGATCCGAGGGAACCGACCCCGAATCTTCACCATCACCAATTCCGGAAGAAACTCCTGCTACCGACGAATCAGGAGCCGCGCCAGTAGACGCGAGCGATTTGAATTGGATTACGCCCGAGATTCAAAAAGAATTCGATGAACTTGATTGCGCTACAGCATTTAGAGAGCCTGGGCAGATCGACGATCCGACTGTCCCTTTGGTAACTTGTGACCGCAACGGATTCTCGAAGTTTATTCTCGGACCTGTTGAGATTGACGGGGCTACCATCTCCGATGCCTCTAATGGAACCGTTCAGTCATCCACTGGCGCATCAACCAACACCTGGGCTGTCAACCTAGATTTCAACGACATCGGTAGCGCTGCCTTTTCAACTGTTACCCAAAGGCTTTTCCCGCTCGAACAGCCTAGAAACCAGTTCGCTATCACGCTCGATGGATTCGTGATTACTGCTCCCACAACACAGGCTGTGATCACAAACGGTTCGGCACAAATCACCGGAAGCTTCGACAAGGACACCTCTAAGGTGCTTGCCGATCAGCTCAAGTATGGTTCTTTGCCAATTGGTTTCGAGGTTCAGAGCCAGGAAAACATCTCGGCAACCCTCGGCCAAGATCAGCTAACAAGTGGTCTGCTAGCAGGTCTCATTGGTTTGATTCTGGTTGTCATCTACTCAGCTTTCCAATACCGCGGACTAGCAATTGTGACAGTTGGTTCGTTACTTGTAGCAGCAGTCCTGGTCTATCTTCTGATCGCTTTCTTGTCTTGGAGACAGGGATACCGTCTTTCAATGGCTGGGGTTGCGGGTCTGATTGTTTCCATTGGTGTCACTGTTGACTCTTTCATTGTTTACTTCGAGCGAGTAAGAGATGAGATTCGCGAAGGTCGAAACCTGGAGGTCGCCGTAGAAAACGCGTGGAGACGTTCTATTCGGACAATTTTGGCGTCCGATGCCGTTAGCTTCATCGCTGCCGCGACGTTGTTCATTCTGACAGTTGGAAACGTTAGAGGATTCGCGTTCACGCTTGGTTTGACTACCCTCGTGGACTTGCTTGTTGTGATGTTGTTCACCCACCCTCTTCTTCAGTTACTGGCACGAACGAAGTTCTTTAGCTCAGGACACCCTTGGTCAGGCTTTGATTCGAAAGCACTCAAGGC
>ERZ1022756.541-NODE-541-length-10459-cov-78.945982_pt1 | contig 10459 bp, 10 predicted proteins | sample MGYA00520902_ERZ1022756 | MGnify/ENA primary metagenome ERZ1022756 (study PRJEB33162, sample SAMN09537601) | freshwater metagenome | isolation source: freshwater | place: Canada:Alberta | collected 2017-07 | study: EMG produced TPA metagenomics assembly of the... | reverse complement strand
AATCACAGCCGTCGATTTGAAGGAGCATCATGGGTCTGAACCAGAACTACCTGGCCGTTATAAAGGTCGTTGGAGTTGGTGGAGGTGGAGTCAACGCACTCAACCGCATGATTGAGTCCGGTCTGCGCGGCGTGGAGTTTGTCGCAATCAACACCGATGCACAGGCACTGCTGATGAGCGAAGCACACGTCAAGCTAGACATTGGTCGAGACCTGACCCGCGGTCTAGGAGCTGGAGCTGACCCTGAAATTGGTAAGCGCGCAGCCGAGGATCACGAAGAAGAGATGGAAGCTGCTCTTCGCGGATCAGACATGGTTTTCGTAACTGCAGGTGAAGGTGGAGGAACTGGAACTGGTGCAGCACCGATTGTTGCCCGAGTTGCCAAGCGCGTTGGAGCACTAACGGTTGGTGTAGTTACCAAGCCATTTGGTTTTGAAGGCAAGCGCAGAATGCAGCAGGCCGAGCGCGGAATCGAAGCACTTCGCGCCGAGGTAGACACCCTCATCGTGGTTCCAAACCAGAGACTTCTAGAAATTGCAAATAAGTCCGTCTCGGTTGTAGAGGCATTCAACACAGCTGATGATGTTCTTCGCGCTGGTGTACAGGGAATCACCGACTTGATTACTACACCTGGCCTAATCAACTTGGACTTCGCGGATGTTAAGTCCGTTATGCAAGGAGCGGGCTCTGCTCTAATGGGTATTGGAACCGCTAAGGGTGAAGACCGTGCAATTCGCGCAGCGGAGATGGCGGTTTCTTCTCCATTGCTTGAAGCAAGTATTGATGGCGCTCACGGAGTTCTTTTGTTGGTTCAGGGTGCATCAGATCTTGGACTTCACGAGATTGACGAAGCCGCCAGACTGGTTCAGGAAGCCGTCAGCCCAGAGGCAAACATCATTTACGGAACAACAATCGATGACACACTTGGCGACGAAGTCCGCATCACTGTAATTGCCGCTGGTTTCGACGGAGGTTTCCCGAAAGCGCGTAAGGCCCCTAGAACAGTATTTGCGGAGGTTGAACAGTCGATGCCGGTTGTAACTCCAGTTGCGGCACCGGTTGTTGAGTCAATGTCGTTCTTTGACACACCTGCAATCGAAACAGAGGCCGAACCAATTCCAATGCCTGTTCAGAGCTTTGCGATGGACTATGCCGAGGATCTTGAGATTGAAATTGATCAGTCTCCATCTTTACCAAAGAGACCGCAGACAGCTGACGGAACCTTTGGTGACGATCTCGACATCCCTGAATTCCTGAGAGGTTAATTGACCGAGCTTGGCCAGCGATACCAAGCAATCGTCGAGGCGATAGCGTCCGCAGCCGTCGCGGCCAATCGCGACCCTAACGAAGTCACTCTTGTTGTGGTGACAAAGAATCACCCTCATCAGCTCGTTCTGGATTTGCTGAATCTTGGCGCTCGAGACTTTGGTGAGAATCGCGATCAGGAGGCAAGCCCCAAGGCTAAGCAGATTGCAGAAGAATCCCAAGAGAAATTCAATTGGCACTTTATCGGCCAACTACAGACCAACAAGGTCAAATCTGTTCTTGAGTATGCACATCTGCTGCACTCACTAGATCGACCTTCATTGCTAGATGAGCTTCAAAAACGCACCCTAGATCGAGAGGTGCCTCTGAAAGTGTTTGTCCAAGTCAATTTGACCGAAGATCCAGACCGCGGGGGAGTAAACCCAGGGGATTTGCTTGGATTCTCTGAGCGAGTACTCTCCAGCCCCGGTCTAGAGCTAGTTGGCCTCATGGGAGTCGGCGGCCTCGAGGTTGCTCCAGAACTCGAATTCGAAAGACTTGCCCAACTCTCGACCGAGCTTCAAAAGCTCGCCCCAGGGGCCAACAGGCTCTCGATGGGCATGTCTGGGGACTTTGAGACAGCCGTAGCTTACGGCGCGACACACTTGCGAATAGGCACAGCAATAACGGGCAAAAGGCCCACTTAGCCATATTCTTAGAGAAGTTAAACCCCAGGAGGAACTAATGGCCGGAATACTACAGCGCAGCATGGAATTTCTCGGATTCGCCGAAGAGTCCAACGAGCTGCCAACTCGCCAGGATTCAGTCGCTACTGCAGCACGTCCTGCACGCGTGATGAGCCCACGACCTCGTCGCGGTTCAAATGATGTGGCGGAGATTTTTACCATCGAGCCAAAGTCTTACGAAGAAGCCCCAATGGTTGCAGCACACTACCGCGTTGGTATTCCGGTGATCGTAAACATGGGTGAGATGAGCGAAGTTGAATCTCGTCGCATGCTTGATTTCATGCTTGGACTAAAAGAGGGTCTTGAAGGCCACATGCGTCGCGTAACTCCAAAGGTTTTCTTGCTGACCCCGACCCACGTTGCAGTCAACGAGGAGCAGGCAGCTGACAACTCCAGCGAGGTCGACGAGCTACTAGTTCGTCCATAGGTTCCGTAATGGGGCTTATCGCACTGATTGCATATTGGGCACTTCAGCTTTACTTTTATGCCCTAATTGGTCGTTTGATTCTTGATCTGTTGATGTCTGTCAATCCTTCATTCAGACCAAAGGGCATTTTGTTGCCAGTGGCCGAAGTTATCTTTACCCTCACTGATCCACCACTTCGTTTCTTGAGGCAATACATAAAGCCGGTGCGAATGGGCGCTATTTCTTTGGATTTCGCCTGGACAGTGCTTGTGTTAGCCGTAGTGTTCGCCCAAAGTCTGGTTCGCGGCCTCATATAGCGAGCAAATTCATCTTGGGTTAGGCTTGGAAAAGCTATGGCCCGAGCTGGCCAATCGAAAGAGGAAGACAGTTATGCCACTAACTCCAGAAGATGTAGTCAATAAGCGGTTTCAGCCAACCAAGTTTCGCGAAGGTTATGACCAGGACGAAGTAGATGACTTTCTAGACGAAATCGTCATTGAGCTAAGAAGGCTCTACCAGGAGAATGAAGACCTCCGCAGACGCCTATTGGCAGCTGATGGAAGAATTGCTGAACTTCAGAGAAGTGGTGCGGACCTTCCAGCGCAGTTGGTGTCTGCCCCTCCAGTTGCTGCTCCGCCGGCAGCTTTCCCAGAGGCTGTGGCCGACCCGTCGACTTTGGATTCTTCGAACACAAACAACCTGCTCCAGCTTGCCCGCAAGCTACACGACGAGCACGTGCGCGAGGGAATGGTCAAGCGCGACGAACTTATCGCCGAAGGCCACGCAACCGCAGCCCGTCTAGTTCGCGAAGCAGAAGCACAGCAAAGATCAGACCTTAACCGCCTAGAGCAGGAGAAGGCAGTTATCGAGCACAGTATCCAGCAGCTTCGTAGCTTCGAGCGCGAGTACCGCACACGCTTGAAGTCCTACATCGAGTCTCAGCTAACCGAGCTAGATTCCGCAGGCGTTGCGCCTTCGCAACAGGCACCTGGATACACACCCGGCATTAGCGGGTAGTGCAAGTCCTTGAGCAAGTCAGAAGCAGCAGTTAGTCGCTGGCTGTTTATTGTTATTGCCCTTGCTCTGCTAACTCTTGATCAGTTCACAAAGAATCTTGCTATCGCTACTCTCACGCTGGGAATTGATTATCCAGTTCTAGGTGAGGTCTTGTCCTGGCGTCTGGTTTACAACGACTCAGCAGCTTTCTCGCTTGGCTTTGGCCAAACTTGGATACTGGCTGTGATTGCAGCAGTAGCAACTCTTGCAACCATTTGGTATTCACGAAAGATAACCTCACGTTCATGGGCGATCATGGCAGGAATCTTTCTTGCCGGTGTAGTGGGTAATCTGGTGGACCGGTTGATTAGAGAGCCAAGTTTTGGCAACGGCCACGTGGTTGATTTCATAAAGATTCCATTCAACTTTCCGGTTTTCAATCTCGCTGATATCTTCATCGTCTCCATGGCGATTCTTACGGTTATAAGGGTTTTCCGCGGCGAGGACCTTGGCGGCGTCGCGCCAAAAGTCAAATGAGCCAGACCTACCTAATTGACGAATCTCTTGCGGGAGAGAGGGTCGATACAGCCATAGCTCGATTGCTTGGAATATCGCGGTCAGCTGCTGCAGAGGTTTGTGAAGCAGGCGGTGCTCGGGTTGGAAAAAAGACTCTTTCAAAATCGGACCGTTTGAGCATTGATGACCAACTACAAATCGATCCTCCCAAACCAGCTGAGGAACTTAAGGTAGTTGCGACTCCAGTAGATGATCTTCTGCTGATCTACCAGGATGACGACCTAGTCATTGTCGATAAGCCGGCGGGAGTTGTGGCCCACCCTACAGTTGGATTTGAAGGACCAACTGTTGCTGGGGCTCTACTTGCGCGGGGAATACAGCTGTCAACTTCTGGGGCTCAAGAGCGCCAGGGTATCGTTCAACGACTGGATGTTGGAACAAGCGGACTGATGATGCTTGCGAAATCCGAGCTGGCGTATTCCAGGCTCAAGCAAGCTTTTCGCGATCGAACCGTAAGCAAGATTTATCACACAATAATTCAAGGCCACCCAGACCCAATGGAGGGCACCTTTGATGCTCCAATCGGCCGGCATCCCAGAGCTGAATTCAAGTTTGCAGTTATGGATGATGGAAAACCGTCTGTGACCCATTACAAAGCACTGGAACTATTTGCTGCGGTTGCTCTTTGTGAAGTGAACCTCGAAACCGGTAGAACTCATCAAATTCGAGTTCACTTCTCTGCTTTCAAGCATCCTTTGTTGGGGGACACCATGTATGGAGCAGATCCGACCCTGGCCAAGAAACTTGGTATCGACCGCCAGTGGCTTCACGCTAAGGAACTTGGATTTACTCACCCCATCACGGGCAACCCGATGCACTTCGTGTCTGAGTACCCAAAGGACTTGGCCGATGTGCTTGTAAAGCTTCGGAGCTAGAAGCCCTTAGGCTAAAAATCCCACCAACCACTGCTACTTACCTGAGGCCCCCTTGTCAGCAAATGATTCCTTTGTGCACCTTCATGTGCACAGCGAGTACTCAATGCTGGACGGCGCAGCTCGAGTAAAGCCCCTCACCGAAGAAGCTGCCCGATTGGGTATGCCAGCGATTGCAATCACAGATCACGGCAATAACTTTGGTTCGTACGATTTTTATCAAACCGCAAAAGCTAACGGAATCAAACCAATTATCGGTATTGAGGCATACCTATCGCCTGGTACCCCAAGGACGGAGCGCACCAGAGTTCAGTGGGGCGTAGGTGGCGAAGATGACGTTTCTGGTGGCGGTGCATTCACGCACCTTACGATGTTTGCCGAAACCACAGAGGGTATGTACAACCTATTCAAGATGTCTTCCAAGGCTTGGTTAGATGGTTTTTACTTCAAACCCAGAATGGATCGCGAGCTACTGCAGGAATACGGCAAAGGAATCATCGCCACCACAGGCTGTGCTTCGGGTGAAGTTCAAACCTTAATTCGACTTGGCCAGTATGACAAGGCACTTGAGGCAGCAGCTTTCTATAGAGACGTCTTTGGTAAAGAGAACTACTTTGTCGAAATCATGGATCACGGCATCGACATCGAGCGCCGGGCGATGACTGATCTTCTTCGATTGGCAAAAGATCTTTCATTGCCGCTAGTTGCTACCAACGACCTTCATTACACCCATGCGGCAGACGCTACAAGCCACGAAGCCTTGCTCTGCGTGCAATCAGGCACAAACTTGCTCGATCCAAATCGGTTCAAGTTTGATGGGCGCGAGTACTACCTAAAAAGTGCCGAACAGATGCGGGAGTTGTTTAGAGATCACCCGGATTCTTGTGACAACACTCTATTGATCGCCGAGCGATGCAATGTGGAATTTCAAAAACGTGATTTGATGCCTAAGTTCCCTTTGCCTGACGGCGAAACCGAAGCGAGCTGGTTTGCCAAGGAAGTAGAGCGGGGAATGAAGCGCCGCTACGGTGAAGTGGTCCCTGAGCGGCAAGCCAAGCAGGCTGAGTATGAAGTAAACGTCATCGCGCAGATGGGTTTCCCAGGCTACTTTCTCGTAGTTTCAGACTTCATCGCCTGGGCTAGGGCCCAGGGAATTCGCGTTGGGCCCGGTAGAGGTTCAGCCGCGGGATCGATTGTGGCTTATGCAATGGGAATCACTGAGCTGGATCCGATTGTCCACGGATTAATCTTTGAGCGTTTCTTGAACCCAGAACGTGTTTCGCCGCCGGATATTGACGTCGATTTCGATGATCGAAGACGCGGTGAAGTAATTAGATACGTGAGCCAAAAATATGGCGAAGACCGAGTGGCTCAGATTGTGACTTTTGGAACCATCAAAGCAAAGCAGGCCTTGAAGGACTCAGCCCGAGTTCTTGGCATGCCGTACGCATCAGGTGAGAAGCTCACAAAGTTGATGCCTCCGATGGTTCTAGGCCGTGATGTGACTCTTGGAGAATTTGTCGAGAAGCCAAAGGATAAACAGTCCGAGCAAAACTCTCGCTACAAAGAGGCAGCCGAGTTCCGCGATGCAATTGAAGCTGACTCGGATTCGGCCAAGATCTTTGAACTCGCAAGAGGGTTAGAGAACCTCAAGCGCCAGTGGGGAGTCCACGCCGCTGGCGTAATCATGTCTGCCGAGCCATTGCTGGATGTCATTCCAATCATGCGACGTGAAGACGATGGGGCAGTAATCACTCAGTTTGATCAGCCGCCTTGCGAGAAGCTGGGCTTACTCAAGATGGACTTCTTGGGCCTTCGAAACCTCACAGTCCTTGACGATGCATTGGCAAACATCAAAGCCAACCGCGGCGTGACCGTTGTGCTTGAAGAGCTAGATCTGAATTCCGATCAAAAAACCTTCGAACTTTTGTCGAGGGGAGACACTCTAGGTGTATTCCAGCTTGATGGGGCTCAGATGCGATCTCTCTTGCGAATGCTGAAGCCAAGTGAATTTGAGCACATATCTGCTGTTATCGCACTGTATCGACCTGGACCTATGGGTGAAAAATCTCACACCAACTATGCCCTCCGTAAGAATGCTCTTCAGAAATCGGAAGCTATCCACCCGGAGCTTGCAGCACCGCTAGCTGAGATTCTTGATCCAACCTATGGATTGATTGTTTATCAAGAGCAGGTAATGGCGGTTGCGCAAAAGGTAGCCGGTTTCTCTCTTGCCCAAGCTGACCTACTTAGGCGCGCGATGGGAAAGAAAGACAAGAAGGAGCTAGACCGTTCCTACAAGGACTTCAGTGAAGGTATGGCGGGCCAAGGTTACTCAGAACCGGCAATTGAGACACTCTGGAAGACACTGCTTCCTTTCGCTGACTATGCCTTCAATAAAGCACACAGTGCCGGATATGGAGTTTTGAGCTACTGGACTGCATATCTCAAGGCAAATTTTCCAGCCGAGTACATGGCTGCACTGCTTACATCAGTGGGAGACTCCAAGGACAAACTTGCAATTTACTTGAATGAGTGTCGTCGAATGGACATTCAAGTTCTTCCCCCAGATGTAAACCAGTCAATTGGGCCATTCAGTGCAGTGGGGGACACCATTCGATTCGGTCTAGGTGCGATTCGAAATGTTGGACACAACGTTGTTGATGGGATCATCGCAGCTAGAGAAGGCAAGCCATTTTCGTCATTTACTGACTTCCTAAAGCGCGCACCCCAACAGGTTTGTTCTAAGCGCACCATAGAGTCCTTGATCAAAGCAGGCGCCTTTGATTCGCTGGGGCACACCCGTCGTTCCCTTATTGAAATTCACGAAGAAGCTGTTGACTCACAATCTGTCATCAAGAAGAACGAATCAACCGGCCAAGTTGACCTATTCGGTGATTTATTTGCAGACTCTGACTCTCAGTTGGTAATCCCAAATCGTCCGGAGTGGCCAAAGGCTGAGAAGTTGGCCCACGAGCGCGAGATGTTGGGTCTTTACGTATCGGACCACCCGTTAGCTGGAAGGGAACGGCAGCTGGCTCAGTTTGCCGATCTAACAATTGGGGATCTGCTAACTAGCGAGGAGATTCGTGACGGCGAAACAGTGACCATTGCTGGCTTGATTTCTAGCGTCACACATCGGGTGGCTCGTTCATCCGGAAACCCGTACGCAAACGTGACCATTGAAGACTTCGAGGGTGAGATGTCTGTGATGTTTATGGGCAAGACCTACAAGGAGTACTCGGAGGCACTTGTTAATGACGAAGTGGTTTTGATACGTGGTCGAATCAACGCTAGAGATGACGGCTACGCAATTTCCGCATTCTCGATGGAAACAATCGCCTTGGGGTCAGAAGGGGCCAATCATGGTCCACTGAGACTCCAGATTCTTGAATCGGATGCGACCAGATCAGTTCTCGAGAATTTGGATGCCACTTTAAGGGCTCACCCTGGAAAAGAAGAAGTGCAGCTTAGCTTTATTGACCAGGAAAACCCAAGAAGCTTTAAGCTCTCGCCCAAAGTAAAGATTTCAGATGATCTAATCGGAGAGCTAAAAGCTCTTCTCGGATCTGGTTGCTTAGCTCAGAGTGCGGTTTCAGCAGGAGTGAAGTAGGACCGCTGGTTGTATAGCAGCGCCTTGTCGTCTGCTCCAAGTTTTCCAGATAGCACCTCTGTAATGAACACTGCATTTTGTTCAATTGCATGGAATTCTCTTACTTTGGCAAACAGAACCGCCGTGACACCGCTAAAAACTGGCAAACCAAACTCGGAGAACTCCCAATCAGAATCTGAAAAACGCTTGGTGTGATCCTCTGCCATTTTTTTGGCTAGATCTAGGTTCTTTGCACCGAGCATGTGAAGTGCAAGATGAGTTGACTTCGAAAGAGCGTCCCAGGATGAAGAAGTCCGTGAAACGTTGAAAGTCACAAGAGCAGGATTTGAGCCGAGCGAGGTCATGGACGTTGCAGTAAATCCGACAGGAGCCCCAGTTTCAGATTTGGCTGTGATGATTGCAACCCCAGAAGCATGTCGGCGAAAGGCCGCCTTTAGGGCATCAGTAGCGTCGTGATTTAAGTTGTTTTCCAGCATCGCTTACAAGATTAGCCGAGGTGAAAGGCGCCTTCTACCAACGGCGGTAGCTCTTACGCCGAAACAGTTGCAGAGATTAGTGCTCAGTGCGCTCTAAAATTGAGGAAGTAGGGAAGGAGTCGAGATGCATTGTCCGTTTTGCCGTTATGCCGATTCCCGCGTGACCGACTCCCGCACTAGCGAGGATGGCTCAGCTATTCGAAGGCGCCGTCAGTGTCCAGAGTGTGGCAAGAGATTTACCACTTCCGAGACTGCATCCTTAACCGTTATAAAGCGAAGCGGCGTTACGGAACCTTTCAGCCGGGAAAAAATCGTGAGCGGTGTCGGAAAAGCCTGCCAGGGCCGACCTGTGTCAGATGCTGATCTTGCAGTTCTAGCCCAGCAAGTAGAAGAAATCATTAGGTCTTCAGGAGCTGCTCAAGTGGAGGCTCATGAAATTGGCTTGGCCATTTTGGAACCTCTACGAGCACTGGATGAAGTTGCATTTATGAGGTTTGCAAGTGTTTATCAGGGTTGGGAGTCTTTGGAAGATTTCGAAGCTGCAATTAGCGTTCTTCGCGCCAGCAATTCCATTTCTTCTGAGGAAACCAAAGGCTAGCGTGATCTAGCACATTGATCTATCGGGCTTTTTTCAATCTAATCTTTTCGCGTTTCAATCCTGAAACTGCTCATCACCTTGGCGTTGTTCTTATCAAGCTTCTTGGAGCCACACGCCTTGCGAATCTGAGTCGTGTTGGAGCTAAGCCGAAGGTTGTCAAAGTTTTTGGTCTTGATTTCAAGGGGCCATTCGGAATGGCTGCGGGTTTCGATAAGAACGCTGAGATTGTGCAAGAACTAGGGCAGCTTGGCTTTTCGCACGTTGAGGTCGGCACTGTCACTCGATTCGCTCAGGATGGAAATCCAAAGCCTAGGCTCTTTAGGCTCAAAAAAGACCTGAGTCTTATAAACCGGATGGGCTTTAACAACGAAGGGGCCGACGCAATTGCCGGCAGGCTTCACAAGCTTCGATCGAGTGGAGCGTCGTTGCCAATTATTGGTGTCAACATTGGCAAGAGCAAGATCACCGAACTTGATGACGCAGTGTCCGACTATGAGTACAGCGCGGAAAAACTTGCCCCATTTGCCGACTACATTGCTGTGAATGTTTCGTCACCGAACACTCCTGGACTTAGATCACTTCAAGCTATTGACCAGCTAGAGCCAATTCTTCAGGCCGTGCAATCCAAGTCTTTCGGCAAGCCAGTGCTGGTGAAGATTGCTCCTGACCTAGCCGATGAAGATATTGTTTCCGTCGCTAAGTTAGCTACAAGACTTGGGCTAGCCGGAGTAATCGCAACAAACACGACAGTTTCCAGATCTGGCCTGCAAACTTCGCCCGCTTTGGTTTCTGATATGGGTGCTGGGGGATTGTCCGGTCCAGTTCTAAAGCAGAGATCGCTTGAAGTGCTTGGGCTACTGCGCGCGAATCTTCCTAGCTCGATGGCTGTTGTTTCTGTTGGTGGAGTCTTTAGCGCCGCAGATGTTTTAGA
>ERZ1022756.540-NODE-540-length-10474-cov-14.558691_pt1 | contig 10474 bp, 5 predicted proteins | sample MGYA00520902_ERZ1022756 | MGnify/ENA primary metagenome ERZ1022756 (study PRJEB33162, sample SAMN09537601) | freshwater metagenome | isolation source: freshwater | place: Canada:Alberta | collected 2017-07 | study: EMG produced TPA metagenomics assembly of the... | reverse complement strand
TACGAATCAGATGCACAGCTAATTAGCGAAGCATCGGCTTTTCAACTAGCTAGGGAAGTGTGTGTTCGCTTTGGCTCTGACGTTTCAGGAACCCTGAGCGATCTAGAGCTAAACATCGACACCTTGGTTGAAAAGGTAATCGAGCTAGCAAGAGCTCTAAACGACAACGGCCAAACCGCCAGTAACTTGCAGAGCGAAATCGAAAGAACCGTCGATCACATCGCCAGGCTTCCAAAAAAAGCCGAAGAAGAAGTGAGCTCCAGATTTGGCTATGTGGTCACAATCGTTGAAGAGCTAAAGCCAGCACCGCTAATTGCAGAGCTAGCTGAGATATTCCAAAAAGAGAAAAAGCTCCGCTCAATGGTGGACTACTCCGATCAGGTGGCTTTGGCACTGAGGGCGGTCAACGAGTTTCCGGAGGCGGCTGAATCTATCAGGGGAACTTATTCCCAGGTGATGCTAGATGAGTATCAGGACACTTCCGTGTTGCAGACCAAACTTCTCTCGAACCTCTTTGGTTCGAGGTCAGTATTTGCCGTGGGGGATCCCAACCAGTCAATCTACGGTTGGCGTGGAGCAAGTGCTTCGAACCTAGATGAGTTTGATTCTGATTTTGGAACAGCCAAGATTTTCAGCCTTAAAACCAGTTGGCGAAATCCAATTCAGGTGCTGAATAAGGCAAATGAGATCTCTTTGCCACTTGCCACCCAAGCTAGTTATGAAATCCAAAAACCTCTAGACAAGCGGGTCTTGCCGGTAACTCTTGAAGCGATGCCAGATGCACCCGATGGTGAAGTTCAGGTTCGCTTTTTAGAAACCATCGAAGAAGAAGCCCAGCAAATCGCTGATTGGTTCAAGCCTGCTTTAGCCAATGGTGCTAGCTGCGCTGTGCTGATGCGTAAGCGATCAGCCATGGCGCTATTTGTTGACACCTTGAAATCAAACGGCATCGAGGTTGAGGTGGTTGGCCTCGGAGGACTTCTCGAGCTTCCAGAAATAGTTGACCTGGTTTCAGCCTTGAAAGTTATCCAGAGACTAGATGCCGGAAGCGAGCTAATCAGGCTGCTTGCTGGCGCCAGATGGCGAATTGGTGCCAAAGACATAGATAGGTTGTTCGTTGTTGCTAGAAAACTCTCTGGTCCAAAACAAGAAGGTGTATTCCGTCAGGAGCTAACTCTGGTTGAGGCCCTCGATGAGGTAACTAGCGAAAGCCTCGAGTTATTGTCTGAGTTTTCTCCCACCACTCTTGGCAGATTGCGAGATGCGGCGACCCTATTTAGAAACCTCAGGTCGGCAACCGCCTTGCCGCTAGCTGATTTTGTAAGGGTGGTAGCCGAAGAGCTATGGCTGGATATTGAACTTAGGGCCAATCCCACGCTCAAGAACCCGCTTGCCCAGCTGGAGTCTTTCTATGAAACCGTGGCAAGTTTTGGAACTGCCAGTGCCGGTTCCCAGCTAGGACCATTTTTGAACTGGTTGGACTACGCCTCGAAGAAGGAACGTTTCGAGATACCAAAATCAAACCCAACCGCTGGGGTGGTGCAAGTTCTTACCGTGCATGCAGCTAAGGGCTTGGAATGGGATTACGTGGCGGTTCCAAACTTGGTAGAAGATGATTTTCCAAGCAAGCCAAGATCTGTTTCCGGCTGGCTCTCTGGAGCGGAGCTTCCTTATCCCTTACGCGGTGACGCAAGATCTCTTCCGGTGTTTGCATACGAGGCAACTAAAACTCAGCCAGAAATCAAAGCTGCCAAAGAACAGTTCCGCGCAGACAACAAAGAGCATCAGCTACGCGAGGAGTATCGACTTATCTATGTTGCTATCACCAGAACCATGCAATCTCTGTTGCTCACTGGCTCTTACTGGAAACCAGGCAACTCGAACTCCAGAAAGCCATCTCGTTTCCTTGAGCAACTAGCGGGCGAAGGCTTTGAGTTTCCAGAAGCTATTAGCCAAGAAAACCCACTTGATCTTTCACCAAAAACGGCGCACTGGCCACTTGATCCAGTCGGCGAAACCTATGCAGCAACTTTGAGTGACGCCGCAAAGAAAGTTATGCAAGCAAGTGAAGGTCTTGAGCAAGGATTAGTCAATTCAGCTTCAGGAAGCATTCAAGAGGAAATCGATCTACTGCTCAAGGAGCAAGATGATCGCATAGCTCGCTTGGCTGTAGTGGACTTACCTATTCGAATCCCAGCGTCAAGGTTCAAAGAGTTTATAAAAGACGTTGACGCAGTGGCCGCAAAGTATCTGAGGCCAACTCCCGCAAAACCATACCGAGCCACCCGAACTGGAACTCTTTTTCACTCCTGGGTTGAGGACTTCCTGGTTTCCGAGAATGACCAGCCAAGCTCCGAATCAGTTCAGGATCTCGCGGAGGTCTTCAAGAATTCACGCTTTGCCAACCTCAAAGATTCCGAGATTGAAATAGAAATCAACCTAACTCATGGAGTTAACACCTTTGTATGCAAGCTCGACGCGGTTTTCCATACAGATGGCCGATACGAGATCGTTGACTGGAAAACTGGGAGTCCGCCAGAGTCCAACGAGCAAGAGCGGGAAATGATTTTGCAGTTAGCCCTTTACCGCTTTGCATTCTCAAAACTTCGAGGCATTCCAATTGAGCAGATTGATGTTTGTTTCTACTTTGTGGCGAACAACACAGAACTTAGACCAGAGGTCGTGCCTAACCCCGAAGAGTTGATGCAGTTGTGGGAAAAGCTGTTTAGCTAAAAAAGTTCGTCGTTTTTGACTGGGTTAGTTGCAGCTTCCTCAGCTCGTCTTTGCTGGGCTAGCTCGGTAGCAAGGGGAGCGGCGGTAATTCTCTCGGCTTTTCCAGATTCGACTTCTTCGGTAAGAACTAGAAGCATTCCAACAGCGTCTTCGATGATTTCTTGGCTGCCTTGTGAGTATCCGTGCAGCAACCACCTTGCTAGTTCTAGTTCGGAATACAAAAGCGCTCTCGACCACAAGTTCACGTCTGCACCAGGTCTTGCTTCGAAATACCGTGCGATTAGGTTTCTAGCTAGGTCGGTTGTGGCTCCACCAAGGACCCAAGATAGATCTTCTGCTGGATCAGAGATTCGAAGTCCGCTCCAATGCAACACTCCAGAAACTTTGCCATCTAGTTCCAAAACGCTGTGTCCATTGATTGCACCGTGGACCACGGTTGGCTGGTAGCGGAACATGCTGGAATCTTCCAGAGCTGTTTCCCAGCGCTGCAAGAGAATCGGTGGAACTTTTCCGGTTTGGGCAGCACGGTCAAGTTCCATGACGCGATACTTCAAGTTTTCATTTGGGTCTAATTCAGGGAAGCCTGATTTTTGAACAAGTTCTTTAGGAAGGTTGTGAATTGATGCAATTGCAAAGGCAATGCTGGCGGTCAATTCAGAAATCGGCTCGACTCGAGATAGCTCAATGGAGTTTCCATAGACGAAGTCAAAAACTAGGGCTCGTTGACCATCCGAATCTTGGGTGTCGCCAATGAGTTGACCAATTTGGAATGGAAGGTTTTGGCGAACCAGAGAAGAGAAGCACTTTAGGGCTCTAATCTCAGCTTCGAGTTCTGTCCCGGCTGTTGGGCTGTTTGCCATACGAACCACGAAGTGTTCTCCGCTTTTTGCGGTTAGCAGGGCGGCGTCAAAAGCACCTGATTGTCCAGCGTCCAAGTGCTTTACTTGTGCGAAGTCAAACTGCGGAACTGCGTCTTTAGCCAGTGCCGCTAAAATCAAGGGTGATCTAGCCATAAATTTAGGTTAGACAACATTGCCCAATCTAATCAGTATCGCCACGCGAGGATAAAGTGACCGAAATCAAGGTTCCGCCGCTAGCTCGCTGGGCGCTTGATAGAGACTACTTATCTAGGTCGAGGCCAGAGCTCTTTGATGAGCTCTGGGCCAAGGAATCAACCCGAGTGCTCGCAATGCACGAGGGCAAGGTGCTGCTTCGACCTGGAGCTAGCTCACCTGAGCTTTACTTGATGCCGGTTGATCAAGTTCCCACTGCGAATCTTCGGGTGTATCTGGGTAAGACCACGACAGCGACCGCGACAGAGCCAGCAGGTTCTGCAATTGTGCTGGCAATTGTTAACGAGAACTCGGCTATGAAGATCCAACAAGACGCGGCTTCCTGGAAGGGGCTTCGAAGCCTTGGTTCGGATCTTTCCGATAGAGATGCAGGCTTATTTACTCAGGCCCTTGCGTTGAACAATTGGCATCATTCAAATCAGCATTGCCCAAAATGTGGAACGCCAACCGTTATCGAACAAGGTGGTTGGGCCAGAAGATGCTTTAAAGACGACAACGAGATTTTTCCTCGCACTGACCCGGCGGTAATTGTTGCGATAACTGATCAAGACGATCGAATCCTTTTGGGCTCCCAGGGGACGTGGGAAGAAAATCGCTGGTCTATCTTGGCCGGTTTTGTCGAGGCTGGCGAGTCTCTGGAAGCAGCCGTGGTTCGTGAAATGAAAGAAGAGTGCGGACTCGATGTTTTTGACATTGAGTATCTTTACTCGCAAAGTTGGCCATTTCCGCAATCTCTAATGCTTGGATTCACAGCGAAGGCCGACTCCAGTGTTTCCCTAATTCCAGATGGCGAAGAAATTGTAAAGCTGCGCTGGTTCTCCAGAGACGACATTGAGGCAGAAGCAAAGTCTTTATTGCTCCCAGGGGAGACGACCATCTCAAGATCTCTTATTGAACATTGGTACGGTTCAAGAATCGTATCAGCGACTGAAGAATCCAAAAATGGCCAACAGTAGCGCGGAACAAATTCTTGAGGGCTTGGATCAAAACCAGAAAGTGGCCGCCCAGTCACTAGTTGGACCAACGGTTATCTTGGCTGGCGCAGGAACCGGAAAAACTAGAACTATTACCCACCGAATTGCATATGGTCTTGCTACCGGGCACTTTGCCGCCAATCGCGTGCTAGCTCTGACTTACACAAATCGTGCGGCGGGTGAGTTGCGATCCCGACTTCGCCAGCTTGGAGTTGGGGCGGTTTCGGTAAGAACTTTCCACGCCGCCGCGCTTTCGCAGCTGGAATACTTTTGGCCACAACTAGTTGGTGTTCCAGCACCTTCAATTCTTGACTCCAAGGCGAAACTAATTGGTCAAGTCTCCAAAGCGATGTCAATAAATCTCGACGCTGCCGCACTTAGAGATCTTGCTAGCGAGATTGAGTGGCGAAAGTACTCGATGCTTTCGATGGAAGAGTATGCCCAGCTTGCTGACTCCAGAGCACAAGTGGCTGGACTAAGTTTTGCTAAGAATCTTGAAATTCAGGCAGCATACGAGCAAGAAAAGATTCGAATGCAGCGCCTGGATTGGGAAGATGTTTTGATCTTAACCCTTGGTTTACTGAAAGCCGAGCCTAGAGCGCTCTCGCACGTTCAGAGTCAGTATCGCTTTTTCACAGTAGATGAGTATCAGGACATTTCTCCCTTGCAGCATGCCCTGCTAGATCAATGGCTGGGTGAACATGCAGAGCTTTGTGTTGTTGGGGATCCAAACCAAACGATTTATTCATTTACTGGAGCTAGCAGTGAATTTCTTCGGAGCTTTCCTGACCGATTCCCGGGCGCCACGGTAGTTGATCTAACAACCAACTATCGCTCAAGCAAGCAAATCGTTGCATTCGCTAACCGACTGACCAGCGAATCGACAATGGGTGGAGACCTTGAGGCCGCTGGCGGTTCAGGAACCGCGCCAGCTATCGACGCCTACGACTCGAGCATCTCGCAAGCGAAAGCCGTTGCCAAATCAATTAGTGAAGCAATCGAATCCGGCGTCCCCAAAAGTGACATAGCCGTTCTGTATCGAATCAACAGTCAGTCCGAAGAACTTGAGCGATCTTTGGATCAGCTTGGTATCGCTTACCAACTTCGAGGGGGAGAGAGATTTTTCTCCCGCCCTGAAATTCGTAGTGCTGTTCAGCTAATTAGAGCCGAGGCTCTGTCGCCATCGGGCAAGCCACTTGACCACGCGGTCAGTGACATAGTTCGGTCTTTAGGTTGGCAACAGCAACGTCCAACCCAACAGGGCACTGTTGCTAGTAAGTGGGAAGCGCTAAACGCCTTGCTGTCAATGGTCGATGAACTCCCAGAAGGTGCTGGGTTGAAAGAGTTTGCTCTTGAGCTTGCTGACCGAGCGCATTCACAACACGAACCAACCCAAGAGGCAGTTACGTTGTCTACCATCCATGCCGCCAAGGGATTGGAGTGGCCAATTGTTTTCATAATTGGACTCAATGAGGGATATCTCCCGATTACTTACGCAAAGACCGATCAGGAAATACAGGAAGAAAAGAGACTTCTTTATGTCGGTATCACACGAGCCAAAGCTTCACTGAGGCTCTCTTTTGTGAATCAAGATAAAGGAAGAGAGCGCTCACCCTCGAGGTTTGTGCAGATCTTGCAGGCGGGTCTAGCCCAGTAAGTCCCTTAGGGCAGCGTCAATTTCGTCTTCTGGATTTTGCTTCAGTGCTCGCGCAATTAGCTTCGCTGGGTCTTGAATGTCTTGTTCGGTTGGTATCAGGTCAGGATGTGACCAAATGGAATCTCTTTTTTCTATTCCAACTGCATCAGTAACTTGTTGCCACATCGAAGAGGCTTCTCTAATCTTTCTTGGCCTTAGCTCCAGTCCAATGAGGGTCAAGAAGGTGCGCTCTGCTGGACCAATCGATGCTCGCTTGCGACGCATGGTTTCAGCGATCGCTAGCGAACGAGGTAGGCGCTTGGTCGCTGCCTGAGTAACGCAGTCAACCCAGCCTTCGATTAGCGCCAGCACTGTTTCGATGCGCTCAAGAGCTCTGGTTTGAGATTCGGTTCTAGGGGCAATCAGGGCACCAGACTCCAGGGCTTTTTGAATGTTGCCCACCTCGGCTGGATCAAACCCTTCGGAGAGTTCAACAATCTTTGAGTTATCGATAGTTATTTCGCTGGCGTAAGAGGTAATCAGGTTGACAATGTAACCGCGCAACCACTTGCTGTGCTTGAAGAGCCTCGAGTGCGCGAGCTCTCTAACTGCTAAGTAAATGTACACCTGGTCTGCTTCTTCTTCTAGCGAGGCAACAAATTCGGCGAGGTTCTGTGCAACAAAAGCCGCTCTGGCTTCTTGGAAGATTGGTAGTCCGATGTCACCACCGCTAAGAACTTCTTCAGATAGCTTTCCAAGCGCTTCTCCAAGTTGCATCGCGAACATCACAGAGCCCGCTGATTTCATGATGCCGCTGGCTTGAGACAAGAAGCCAGCGAATTCTTCTGGCAAGTTCTCTTGGAAGTTTTCAGTAAGTGCGACTGCCATTCGTTCGGCGACGGGAGTTGCAAGGTCTTTAAACAATCCAATTGAATCCGCTACCCACAGTTCCCTAGAAAGCAGCTTAGGTTCGATCGAGATTGGGCCCAGATCGGTTGCCTCATCCAGCCAAAGATTTCCGGTCGCCGTTGCGGTATTGATTGAGCGTCCCACGGACTCGGCAACGGCCTTGGTGTTCTTTGCGGCAATTTTTCTTGATTGGGTCTGAACTAAGTTCCAGTTGATGCCTTCTTCTTGGTTGCCAGGTACTATCGCGGCATTAATCTGAGCCAACATCTCCTGCAGAGCTTTCGGGTCCAACGGTAACCCTGCGGCTTGAGCTAACTGCTCGGGATCTAGTGGCTGCCCGGAGAGAAACTTACGCAACATAGCCTCGAAGCCTTCGGGCTGTTGCTCATTTTCGTTCAATTGGTTACCTGCCTGTTCGTGGTTAAAGGCTACTTGCTGAGCTTGGCTAATCTGCCTGAACTAGCTGTCTGAATACTGGGTGTTCGCCGAGAGCGTGGGTTTTTGGGGATAGTTGGATACCCGCCTCGCCTAGGCTAAAGGACAGGCTTACAAATCAAGGCAGGTATGACTTTTTTCCAGCGGGGTAAAACTAGGGCGAAATCTAGTGACCAGGCAAAACGTGCGGTTGGGTTCTTTGCCAGCCTTACCTTTTTTGCGGGGTTTTTGACCCTGGCTGTTTTGCCTACTCCTTACCTAATCGAAAGAGCGGGACCTACCTACGACGTGCTGGGTGAGATTTCCGGAGAGCCTGTAATCGAGATAACCGGAACTGAAACTTATGAGTCAGAGGGGGAGCTCGAGATTCTAACGGTCAGCATTGTTGGAACACCGGAGCGCACTCCGAACTGGATTGAAGTGGTGCTGGCATGGATGGATAGTTCTCAGAAAGTTGTTCCTGTTGAACTTCTTTATCCAAAAGATCGCACCACCGAAGAGGTCAGATCCGAGTCCAGCGCGATGATGGAGGTTTCTCAGCAGGACGCGATAGCAGCTGCGTTGGACCACTTGGGCTACGAGACCCCAAGGCAGGTTTACATAGCTGAGGTAGTTGCAGATGCGGCTGCGAGCGGCAAGTTAGTGGCGGCAGATTTCGTTACTTCTATAAACGGAGAAGCAATTACCGATCTTGATCAACTGAAATCAATTGTCACGAGCTGGGACGAGGCCGAACCGCTTGAGGTAGTAGTTGATAGAAGTGGCCGAGAAGTTACAGCACAGGTTTCACCAATCAAAGATGCCGAAGGTAACTACAGGCTAGGGATTCTGGTTGGCTACAAGTACGACTTCCCAGTAGACGTGAAGCTCCAACTAGGAGATGTTGGTGGTCCATCTGGCGGAATGATGTTCGCCCTTGGAATCATTGACCGATTGACCCCTGGCAACCTAACAGGTGGTTTACACGTTGCCGGAACGGGAACCATGGCCGAATCAGGTGAAGTTGGGCCAATCGGCGGTGTGGTTCAGAAGCTTTATGGAGCGAAGCGTGCGGGGGCAACTGTGTTTTTGGCGCCAGCTGACAACTGTGAGGAAATTGTTGGAAATGTTCCTGCCGGATTACGGGTTGTTAAAATAGAGAAGCTTCAAGATGCGCTCGACGCTCTTGAGAAACTTTCGGCGGATGAGCAAGACAAGTCTTTACCAAGCTGTACAGATTAGGAAAACAGGAGAATCATGACACAAGCGACTAACCAAGGCATTCCAAGGCCAACCATCTCGCCATCCACAATCGCCATAGCAATTGTGGTTGCAATCGGTGCGATCTTGCTAAGCGTTGCCGGTTTGTACACCGATGTGCTGTGGTTTGAACAGCTTGGTTTCCTGAGCGTACTTAGCACCCAAATATTTGCTCAGAGTGCGCTGTTCACAGCCTCTGCTGTGGCCTTCACTCTAATTACGGGTTTAGGTCTTTGGCTAGCGTTTAGATTCAGACCGGTTTATATAAAATTTGCTGATGAAAGATCTCCGTTCGAGCAGTATCGCGAACTAATTGATCAGCTAAGAAAAGCGGTCATGATTGGTGTCCCGCTTGCTCTTGGTGCTTTAGCGGGCTTGGCAGTTGCTCCAAACTGGGGGATTGTCCTTAGTTACTTGAACCGAACTCCTTTTGGCGACACTGATCCACAATTTGGTTTAGACATTTCGTTTTACATCTTTGAACTTCCTTTTTATATTGGTCTAGTTGGTTTTCTATCAGCCGCATTCTTGATTGCTTTGCTACTGGCCGCCGGAGTCCACATTATTTACGGCAGCATCAAATTCAATGGGCGCGAAACTTTTGTTTCCAAAGCAGCCCGCATCCAAATTGGCGTATTGGCTTTTGTTTACCTACTAACCCAAGGCGCATCGCTTTGGTTAGACCAGTATTCAACTCTGACCAGCTCAGCTGGTTTATTCACTGGAGCAAGCTACTCTGACGTGAATGCGGCAATTCCAGGTTTGCAAATACTCTCGCTTATTTCTGTAGTGGTTGCGCTGTTGTTCCTAGTTGCTGCATTTATCGGAAAATGGCGCCTACCTGTAGTTGCTACGGGTCTGATGGTTGTTAGCTCATTAATTCTGGGTGGATTGTTCCCTTGGGCAGTTCAGACCTTCCAGGTAATTCCAAATGAACGAGTGCTGGAATCTCCTTACATACAGCGAAACCTCGAAGCGACATCGAAGGCCTTTGGTATCGACACTGTAGAGCGCATTGAGTACAACGCGGTTGTGGACGCCGAGCCTGGAGCATTGCGAGAGGACGCCGAAACTACAGCTTCGATTCGAATCTTGGACCCAGCTCTTGTTAGCTCGTCGTTTAGGCAGCTGGAGCAGTTCCGTCAGTACTACAACTTCCCAAACCAACTAGATGTTGGCCGCTACGAGATCGACGGCAAGGTCCAAGACACTGTTCTAGCGGTGCGTGAACTGAACCAAGCTGGTCTTGGCGATTCACAGTCTTGGTACAACAACGTAGTTGTTTACACCCACGGTTTTGGTGTCGTTGCAGCTTATGGAAATCAGCGCACTCCGGATGGAAAGCCGGTGTTTATGCAATCTGGTATCCCATCGGTTGGTGAACTTGGTGAGTACGAGCCAAGAGTTTACTTCGGTGAAAACTCACCGACTTACTCAATCGTTGGCGCACCCGAGGGTGCAGAGCCTTTAGAGCT
>ERZ1022756.539-NODE-539-length-10475-cov-10.237908_pt1 | contig 10475 bp, 10 predicted proteins | sample MGYA00520902_ERZ1022756 | MGnify/ENA primary metagenome ERZ1022756 (study PRJEB33162, sample SAMN09537601) | freshwater metagenome | isolation source: freshwater | place: Canada:Alberta | collected 2017-07 | study: EMG produced TPA metagenomics assembly of the... | reverse complement strand
GACGAAATCATGGCTGACAAAGTGTGGCCTGGAACAGTCCAGTTAGCTCATACCCACCGAGCTGCGGGTCACCAGGTTTGGTTGGTTTCAGCCGCACCAATAGAGCTGGCAAATATCATTGCCACGCGCCTTGGATTAAGTGGCGCGATTGCCACAGTCAGTGAAGTTGAAAATGGGGTCTACACCGGTCGGCTGAAAAATCCTCCGATGCATGGCGAGCAAAAAGCTATTGCAGTTACGAAGTTAGCAAGCGACCACGGATTGGACTTAGACCACAGCTTTGCTTATTCCGATTCCAGCAATGACATTCCGCTTTTGAATAGCGTTGGTAATCCAACTGCGATAAATCCTGATTCATCGCTGCGAAGTCATGCCATTGAAAATGGTTGGCCAGTTCATGATTTCCGCAGACAGAGATTAGTTAAGCGATATGGCGTACCTGCGGGCGCAACAGCCATTGCATTAGTAGGCGCGGGTGCCGGGATAGCAATTGCTGCCACCCGACGCTCCCGCGCCTGAAGTTTTTGTAAGGGGTTTACTTACCCTTATTGCGACGCTGTGAACGCGTCTTCTTAAGCATTTTGCGATGCTTCTTCTTGGCCATGCGCTTGCGGCGCTTCTTGATCACCGAGCCCATTTGGACCACCTTTACTTGTTGTTAAACCTGAGTCTACGTGCTTGCTTTAGTGAACTTGCTTGTGGTCTGGAAAGCTCCAGAATCCACAATGATTAACCTGCTTCTACAAATGATTCTTGTAGGTAGGTGTGAACAGCTTGTTCTGGAATTCGAAATGATCGACCAACCTGAACTGCTGGTAGTTCACCGTTATGCACTAAGCGATACACGGTCATTTTTGATACACGCATTGCAGTTGCAACTTCAGCAACAGTTAAGAAGCGAACTTCTCCGAGCGGACGTTCATTGGATGCACCCATAGGTCACCGAAACCATTTCTGTGTGGGCTAAGCACCGGCTTCCCCTCCGGGCTGAACTTCACACTCATTCGTAGATGCTTACATTAGTGGCGAATGGGACTCAAGTGAAAGTCGGTTCAGAAAGTAACTTAAATTACACTTGTGTAATTTATTGCATGGCCAAGTCTCGTGATTTTTGAGCAGTGTTTATTGGTTCAAAAGAACTAGTTATTGCATACCTAGTTCTTTTGAACGATCTCTCGCCGCTTCCATCGCACTCAAGAACGCAGCGCGAACTTTAAAGTCATCAAACTGGCGCAATGCTGCAACTGTGGTTCCACCTGGAGAAGTAACTTGCTCCCGCAAAACCGTTGGATGTTCATTGGTTTCCCGGAGCATGGTTGCTGCGCCGTAAACAGTTTGTAGCACCAATTCATTGGCAACATCGCGCGGTAGGCCAAGCATGACTCCACCTTCAATCATTGCTTCAACGACGTAAAAAATGTAAGCCGGTCCAGAACCAGAAATCGCAGTTACTGCGTCCTGATATTTCTCAGGAACTCGGACAACTTGGCCAACACTTCGTAGCAAAGTTTCAACAGTCAACAGATGTTCCTCGGTGCTGTTGGTACCCGAACTAATTGCAGCCATACCTTGATCAACTAGCGCCGGAGTATTAGGCATCACACGGATCACTGGGGTTTGAGCGGGGAGCAAATTCTCCATAAAGCCCGTTGTGATTCCAGCAGCCAGTGAGACAACCAAAGTCCCTGGCCTTAAGGCGTCCTTAATCTCATCAAGAACTATCGCCATATCTTGGGGCTTGACCACCAAAACGACCGTGTCAGCCTTAGCGGAAACTTCTTGATTAGTGCCGTTTGCGACACCATGGGCCTTGGTTACTTCAGCCGATCTTTCAATCCGGCGATCAGCAATCAATAGTTCCGACTTAGGAACTCCAGCTCTTAACAGGCCAGCTAATAAGGTCTCCCCCATTACGCCAGCCCCGATGATGGCGGTCGTCATAACTCAAGCCCTAACTTTTGGAAACCAACGAGCGCAAGAACAATGAAAGATTGGATGGCTTCTCTGCCATGCGACGCATTAAGTATGGGTACCACTGATCGCCGTAGGGGACGTAGACCCGAACCTTGTGGCCTAGTTCAGCTAGGCGAACTTGCTCATCCGGGCGCACGCCAAGCAGCATCTGGAACTCAAAAGTTTCTTTAGCGCGGCCACTACGAAGTGCGAGCGCTTGACCAATCTGGATTAGACGTGGGTCATGCGTCGCCAGCATTGGATAGGCATCTGATTCAATCAAAGCGCGCATGCTGCGAACGTAAGCTTTATCAATTTCGCCACGATCAACGAATGCTACGTCTGCTGCTTCGGCGTAAGCGCCCTTGCATAACCGGATTCGGGAGTCGTTGTAAGAGTAGGCAGCAACATCATCTTCGGTTCGATGCAATTGCGCCTGCAGTACGCCACCAGTTGTTGGGAATTCTTTACGAACTTCAGACAGGATTCGCAGGGTTGAATCGATCGTGGTGTGATCTTCCATATCGAAAGTAACGGTCGTACCAACTTGCTTGGCGATAGAACAAATTTCAAGTGCGTTTTCAAGTGCGATGCTTTCGCCGCCATCAGCAAGGGCTTGTCCGACTGCAGATAACTTGACGGAAACTTCAGCGCTGTCGGAAAGTCCTGCACCCGACAATGCGCGAAGCACGTCCTTGTAATCCGCAACTGTTGTATCTGCCGCAGCACGATCCAATGTGTCTTCGCCTAGACGATCGACGGTTGCTAGCAAACCAAGGTCATGAAGGTTCTGAACAGTTGCAACAACGTCAGCAGTCGTAGTGCCTGCTACGAATCGATTTACAACACCGCGACTCAATGGCGATGTTGAAACTAAGTGTTCCAACTTTTCACTACGTGAAGCTGAAACTAGTAATTCGCGAAGCATGGCTCTCCCACCTTTGGCGACCCAAGTAATGGATCTAGCCCTTACTTTACGGGGTATTTGAGTTACTCGGCATCGTCAGGGAACCAGTCCAAGCGACGCAGGATGATTCCCTCCCGAAGAGCCCAGGGGCAAATCTCTAAAGAGTTCAGGTTGAAAAATTCCATAGTCTCTTGGGCAACTATTGCGCCCGCCAGCAACTGATCAGCTCGACCAACGGAAATACCTGGCAGCTGTGCGCGTTGGGCGTAATCCATTTCTGCAATTTTTGGCACCCATTTATTCAGGCCGTCTAGCGTTAACTCGCGCTGCACGCGTTGACCTTCACTTGAGGGTGCTGCGCCACCGAGTCGGGCTAGCTGCTTAAACGTCTTACTCGTTGCTACCGCGTGTTCAAATTCGTTTTTCAACAAGTGCGAAAAATCTGTTTCCAAAGTTTTCTTAACGTGCTTTCGCAGTGACTTAATCTCGTCAGCGCTGGGGGTCTCAGTGGTGAAGAAATCGCGGGTTAACCTTCCGGCTCCAAGCGGACTCGACATCGCAAGCTCTGGATGTTCATCTGCTCCGATTGCCACTTCTAATGAACCGCCACCGATATCTGCAACTAGCAGTCGTCCGGATGACCAGCCAAACCAACGGCGAACTGCCAAGAAAGTCAGGATGGCTTCATGCTCGCCATCGAGTACCTGCAGGTCAATACCAGTTTCAGTCTTTATCTTTTCCAGGATGGAATCTGAGTTCTTTGACTCTCTAATTGCAGAGGTGGCAAAGGCAAGCAGCTCATCGCAGTTGTGTTCCTCGATGAACTTGTTGCATTCATGTAGAACCTCAATCAATGTCTTAACTGAGGACTTCTTTAAATCGCCGTCATTCTTGAGTTGTTCAGCTAGGCGCAGTTCGTACTTTTGGGACATTGCCGGAATTGGCGCAGCGCCAGCGTGAGCATCGACGATTAATAGGTGAACAGTGTTTGAACCAACGTCTAACACTCCCATTCGCATACTCGAAACAGTACTAGCGGACTAGGTGCAGTGCACGTAAGCACTCCCAAGCACATTAGGATTTATCCGTGGTTGAAAAGAATCAAGATTTCCCTCGTGCGTGGGTTGAGTTTGTTGACCCCGAGGACGACACAAATTTGTATCGCTGCGATCTGACCTGGCTAACAAGTCGTTGGACTTGCATCTGGGGTAACGGATGCAAAGGCATCGACAAAGAAAATCCTGACGTAGGTTGTTGCAACCTAGGCGCACACATCGCCGATAAAGAAGATTTCAAAAACACTAAGAAGCACGCAGCAATGCTGACTCCTGATATTTGGCAGAACTACGACGAAGGTCACGCCAATGGCATGTTTGAAAAAGACGACGATGGCGCCAAGAAAACTCGGGCATACAACGGTGCTTGCATCTTCCACAATCGCAACGATTTCGAAGGTGGCGACGGTTGCTCGCTTCACATTCTTGCTGGGCAACTAGGTGTGAATCCACTGGTAACAAAGCCACAAGTTTGTTGGGAACTTCCAATTCGCCGAACCTTTGAAGAAGTAAAGCGTCCCGACGATGTAGACATCATTGTGATTGGTATCGAAGAGTACAACCGACGCGGCTGGGGTCCTGGCGGCGAAGACTTGGATTGGTACTGCACCACAGCAACTGAGGCTCACGTTGGAGCCCGCGCGGTTTATCAGTCTTATGAACCAGAGCTAACTGCGCTGATGGGCAAGAAGGCTTACAAGATTTTGGCAGACCACTGTGCTGCACGCGAAGAAATGATTGCCGCTGCAAGAGCATCGGACAACACCCGTGCTATCAAGTACCTTGCGATCCACCCAGCAACGCCAAAATCCTAAGTTTTTATTCACAGGCTCGGCATTCCTATATAGGAGCACCAAAAGCTCCGCCTGTCGGTGCGCACGCGTAACCTAAGGTCATGGCTAAAGCAGTTCGCGCGACTTACAAGTGCACCGAGTGTGGTTGGACTGGCCACAAATGGGTGGGCCGTTGCCCAGAATGCCAAGCCTGGAGTTCAGTTACTGAATCATCCGTTGCCGCTAGCAGTGCGGGCTTACGCACTTCAACAGCCGGAGTAGCGCCCGGTAAACCGGCGCGACCTGTTAAGGAAATTCCACTTGGCGAAGTTGAGCGAACATCTACTGGGATCGAAGAATTCGATCGCGTACTTGGTGGCGGATTAGTTGCGGGCCAATGTGTTTTGCTCGCTGGCGAACCAGGCGTAGGTAAATCAACTCTGTTACTTGAAGCCGCAGATAAATTCGCTCGCGCATCAGGCAAGCCTCGAAAAGTTTTATACATCTCAGGCGAAGAATCAGCTGAGCAAATCGGTATCCGTGCCAGGCGGATTGGAGTTAATGCGGACACATTACTTATCGCTGACGAAACTGATTTGGCAGTACTGCTTGGGCATGTTGAAGATGTTGATCCAGACTTACTGATTGTTGACAGTGTGCAAACCATCGCATCGGCTGAATTAGATGGTCGGGCTGGTGGCGTTGCTCAAGTTCACGAAGTTACTCAAGTATTAACTCGGGCTGCCAAAGGTCGCCGGATGCCTCTGTTGTTAATCGGGCAATCAACGCGAGACAACTCAGTTGCTGGGCCACGTTCCCTGGAACATTTAGTTGATACCGTTTTAACTTTCGAAGGCGACCGCGGAACTCCCCTGAGATTACTTCGCGCAAATAAAAATCGTTATGGCCCTGCTGATGAAGTTGCTTGCTTTGAACAAGCCGATGACGGCCTGCGCCAAGTCACAGATCCATCAGCTCTATTTCGATCCCAGCGAGATCAAGCCATCCCAGGAACTTGCATTGCCATCACACTTGAAGGCCGTCGGGCGTTGCTTGTAGAAGTTCAGGCTCTGACCACAACCAGTCCTGGTAACAATCCAATGCGTCGGACCACCGGTTTTGATAACGCTCGCGCAGCTATGTTGATCGCAGTCACTGAGCGGGCAGCTCGACTAAAGCTTTGGGACAAAGACGTTTACTTGGCAACTGTGGCTGGCGCCAAGATCTCAGATCCAGGCGCTGACCTGGCGATGTGTTTAGCTATCACCTCAGCGGCTCGCGATACCGCATTGCCTATTGACCTTGTCGCTATTGGTGAAGTTGCGCTGAGTGGGGATGTCCGACCAGTTCCTGGCATGAATCAGCGGCTAAGTGAGGCCGCCCGAATCGGATTCAAAACTGCGCTGGTGCCAAAAAGCACCCGACTGCCATCGGGGGTCAAGGGCCTGCGATTGATCGAGGTCGGCTCACTTACGGATGCAGTCAACGCAATCTAAATTTTTTTAGCAATCCTGCAAAACCATTGAGTTCAGACGTAGACTCAACTCAACTCCAGTGAGAAAGAAAACCCGTGCCAACCAAAGAGCAAGCCAATTCAGCTGAATTATTGAGATCTGTTTTGGCACAAGTTGCCCCTGGCACTGAACTACGCGATGGTCTGGAGCGAATTCTGCGCGGTAACACTGGCGCTCTTATTGTGTTGGGTCAAGACAAAACAATTAACACCATAAGCAGTGGTGGCTTTGATGTAAACATTGATTTCACCGCGACCCGTTTACGTGAGTTAGCAAAAATGGACGGCGCCGTAATTTGTGATCGCGATGCCGTCCAGATTATTTCGGCCGCAGTTCAATTGCTTCCAGATCCGTCGATTCCAACTAACGAACAAGGCACTCGCCATCGCACCGCTGATCGCGTTTCCCGACAATCTAATTTGCCAGTTATCAGTGTGAGTAAGTCAATGCGAATCATTGCGCTTTACCTTGATGGCCGTCGATACGTATTGGAAGATTCTGCAACGATTCTTTCCAAAGCAAACCAAGCACTCGCAACTTTAGAACGATACCGAGCCCGGTTAGATGAAGTAGCTGGATCGCTTTCCACTATGGAAATTGAAGACTTAGTAACAACTCGAGATGTTGCCACCGTAGTTCAGCGACATGAAATGGTGCGAAGAATCTCCAGTGAAATTTCGGCATACGTTGTTGAACTTGGTACGGATGGCCGATTGCTCTCACTGCAACTTGAAGAATTAGTTTCTGGCACTGCTGCAGATCTTGGCTACATTATTCGCGACTACATGCCAGCAGGTGGGCGAAAAGCCAATAAAGCAGAGGGAATTCTGGAAGGAATTGCCGAACTCGATGCCACATCACTTTTGGATGTTTCAAATATTGCGCAGGTTATTGGACTGCCAAGTGACACTGAATCTTTGGATAACACAGTGCATCCGCGTGGCTTCCGATTACTTGCAAAGGTGCCAAGACTTCCAGAACAAATTTTTGAAAACTTGCTTCAGCACTTTGGCAGCCTGCAACACCTATTGTCGGCTTCTGCTGAAGAGTTGCGAGATGTTGAAGGCGTTGGTGAAACTCGTGCCCGAGCGATTCGAGAGAATCTGTCACGCGTGGCCGAAGCTAGTTTGCTAGAGCGCTACGTTTAGTTTTTGTTACTGAACGACAAACTTAACGCCATCGCTATTTAAGCTGGCATTTCTACCATGTGCCCAATACGCACCAGGTTCAGCCAGGTTTGTAACTTTGCAGCCCGTGGCTGTTTGTTTACCGATCCAGACAACTTTTACATTCCATTCCTGACCTGGAGCTAGCTCCACTAAATCTTTGTCAGTATTTGGATTGCAATGATCGGTTGACCAAATCAATGCTGGGCCAGAAATCACCGTTACTTCGTTGGCTCCGCTGCCAACATCACGCTTACAAGTTGTTGCTGAATTATTCTTGACAATCATGTTGATGTGAACGCCTTCGCCAACTGCAGTTGTCTCGCGATCAACTACTACTCGGATAGAGGTGTCGGCGTCGGAACATTCACCTTCGGCAACCGCTGGAACTGTTGGTTGAGCAGTTGGTTGGAGAACTGCTGGTGTTGGCATAGCAACAACTGTGGGTACTGCGGATGGTTCTGGCGCTGCGGCAACGGCTTCGGCGCTTGGGGTTACCAATACTGCAGCTGGAACGGGGTCTTCGCCACCAGTAAAGCTACGCACAATCACAATCAAGGTGACCAGGGCAGCTAGCCCGAGCACCAAACGTCGTCGCCAATAGACCTGAGGCTCTTCAGGTCCAACAGGATGCACAACGCCGGTCACATATTTAAGGTATTAAGCAAATGGCTCTAAATGCCTTAGGCGCGAGCAAGCAATCGTTTAGAGATTAGATTTAACTTAGTTTGGACAAGTCGGACTTGTGAACTAAACCGAAAAAGCTGGGATTACTTTTCCAACGTGCACGCCGCCACCAAATAACTCTTGGCTATCTAACTGACGTTCGACTTCTTGGGAAACTACGCCCATTACCTTTTGCAGAATCGACATTGCCACAACGATTCGTGCTCGGTCAGCACCGTCTTCAATCTTTAGAGCTAGTGCTCGCCCATCTCCTAGGCCAATTCCATAAACAGCTTCGGCCCCATCTTTGGCTACTAAGCCTGGGACGCCCTGCATAAGTTTGGTGACATCGCGTCTGGTGCCACCAAGGTACTGAGGGTTTTCTTTGATCGCGGTTGCAATCTTCTTTTGGTCGGCATCAGCAGATGGGCCGGCAAATTGTGAAAACGATCTTGCAAGTCCGGTTAATGACATTGACATCAAAGGTGCGCCGCAGCCATCAACACCGATGTGCTGAACTTTTTCGCCAGTTACGGACTCGATCACTTCTTGGCAAGCTTGTTGCATTGGATGATTTGGCTTTAAGTAAGTACCGGTATCCCAGCCATTTAGAACACTGGTGAAAAGCATTGCGGAGTGTTTACCGCTGCAGTTCATATAGAGCGGTGCTTTACCAATTCCCTCAGCCAAGAACGTATCTCGCTCAACTTCATCTAACGGCCAATCGGGTGGGCACTGCAAAGTTGAAGTATCTAGATTTGCCGCATTCAATATGTCTTGGACTCCAGCTAAGTGAAAATCCTCACCACTGTGTGACGCGCAGGAAAGTGCCAGTAGTTCGTTCGTTAGCGGCAATCCATTTCTAAGCATTGCCAAACCTTGCATAAGTTTGTTTGAGGATCTGGGAAACATTGCACTTGTTACGTCACCGATGGACCACTCAACTTTGCCTTGAGCGTCTACGACTACAGCGCTGCCAAAGTGCGCGCCTTCGACAAGTCCACTTCGGACCACATAAGCAACTGGAACTGACACTCCCCTATAGTTCCACGACCTCGTATCGGACACCTAATGCGAACTGCCGTTAAAGCACGGCAGAATGTGAGTATGCGTGCAGTTGTTCAGCGAGTTGATGGTGCCAGTGTTGTTGTTGAAGGTGAAACCATCGGGGCATTTGTCGGTCCCGGACTTTTGGTCTTGATTGGCGTAAGTGTCGATGATGATGACAGTAAGTGCGCGGTCCTAGCTGACAAGATTTGGAAGCTAAGAATCTTCGAATCAGCAGCCCTTAAGGCAGCCGGTAAAACTGTTAACTCAGAGTCTGTGGAAGTTGCAGCGGCCGATGCTGGTCTCCCAATCTTGGCAATCAGTCAGTTCACGCTGTTTGCGGATACCTCAAATGGTCGTAGGCCAACTTGGCAGCAAGCAGCTCGTGGTCCACAGGCTGAACCATTAGTGGACAAAGTCGTTCAATCCTTGCGGGATCTTGGTGCCCAAGTTGAAACTGGAAAATTTGGCGCGGATATGCGCATCAGCGCGGTTTGTGACGGTCCAATGACAGTCACGCTAGAGGTTTAGTTACTCAACAATTACAGTTTGGCTAGCTGCGACAGTGCCAGCCGTTAGTACTACATCAGTTGGAACTGAGCGCTTAATTACAGCTAGGGCAAGTGGACCACTTTCGTAATCTTGGGTTACCGAAGTTACACGCCCAACTTCTTTGCCATCAAACAACACTGCATCGCCAACTGCAGGCAATTCGTTAGTCGAGCCATCCAGTTCAAGTTGAACAATTCGACGTGGCGGTTTACCTAAGTTATAAACCCGTGCCACAGTCTCTTGGCCGCGGTAGCAACCTTTATTTAAGTGAACTGACGAGCCAATCAAGCCAACCTCATGCGGAATTGTTTTGTGATCAGTTTCAAAGTTAAGTCTTGGCACACCTGCGCGAATCCGATGTGCTTCCCAAGCCCACGTGCCAACTTGAGTCTCTTGGCTAAGTACTTGATCCAGTTCATCGCGCGGCACAAATAGTTCGCTAACTTTCCAGTCCGCTGGTCTAACTGCAACATACTTGTCGCTTACCTGCAAACCATTTACAAAAGCTTCGGATGAATGCCAAACCGGATAAGCATCTGATTCGATCCAACCTGGCGCGCCAACGATTGCAATCTGATCTGAAACATCCGTTACTTCCACTCGAAGCATGAACTTCATAGATTCCAAATAATGGATCAAGTCATTCACAGTTCCAGGTTCACAACTAATCCAAACTGTTTCATTATGTTCAGCCACATGAATGTCATGCTCGATATGTCCGTGCGGGGACAAAATCAAAGATGTTAGGTGCGCAACTGGTGACTCAAAATCTTGTGTGGTGATGGAATGCAGCCAAGACTTTCGATCTGGCCCAGTAACCGTAACTACCCCACGATGCGAAA
>ERZ1022756.538-NODE-538-length-10480-cov-24.900432_pt1 | contig 10480 bp, 10 predicted proteins | sample MGYA00520902_ERZ1022756 | MGnify/ENA primary metagenome ERZ1022756 (study PRJEB33162, sample SAMN09537601) | freshwater metagenome | isolation source: freshwater | place: Canada:Alberta | collected 2017-07 | study: EMG produced TPA metagenomics assembly of the... | reverse complement strand
GACTTGCTAGTTGTTCATCATCAAAGTGGTCGGCCTGCCAAGTGATCTCAAGATCAGCTAGCGGTCCATCTTGGCGCATTGCAATCGCCGAGAGGCGATACAGCTCCAAAACAGCAAGGAATCTTGCCACCACAACTGCTCGATCTGTTTCTTCGCGAATCAGATCAAAGAATGTCAGACTTCCAGCTTTCCGGAGTCTAAGAATAACCTCGGTTGCCTGCTCTCGGATGCTTACTGCAGGGGCGTGAAGGTGTGTTAATCCAATTCCTGGAATTTCTCTAGGAGTAAACACATCTTGAGATAGGGCGTGGAACTCCTCGAGTGTCATTGTCCAAACCAGCTCAGGTGTGCTCTCTCGGAAGCGGTTCTCAATTGGAACATCACGAGCTAGGCGCTTAGCCTCAACTTCAAACCGCGAGAAGAACCAGGTTGCTACTTCCTTGAATGCCTTGTACTGGAGCAATCTCGCAAACAGCAGGTCCCTAGCCTCAAGCAGTGCAACATCCTCTGCATCAACAAGCTCTCCCTTAGGTAGCAAACTGACAATTTTTAGATCCAGAAGGGTTGCTGCAATAACGAGGAATTCGCTGGCCTGCTCCATTTCCTCATGCTCGTCTAGTTGCTTCACGTACTGTATGAATTCGTCGGTGACCCTGGAAAGCGAGACCTCGGTGATGTCCATCTCATGCTTGGCGATCAAAGACAGCAAAAGATCGAAGGGGCCTTCGAAGTTACTGAGTGTTAGCGCAAAGCCGGAGTCCTTAGGGGGCTCCAGCACCTCTGGGCTATGGGGCGCTGCCACGGGCTACTAGCTCTCTTGCTACGGTGCGGTAATACTCGGCCGCATCTGATGTTGGTGCAAATTCGGTTATTGGCAAAGCTGCGATTGTAGCGTCGGGGAACTTGACGGTGCGATTGACAATGGTGTCAAATACTTGATCTCCAAAAGCTTCGTAGAGTCTTTCAACTACTTCCCTTGCGTGGAGCGTTCTCGGGTCATACATGGTTGCAAGGATTCCATCTAGTTTGATGGCTGGGTTTAGGCGATCTCTAACCTTTTCGATGGTTTCGATAAGTAGTGCAACGCCTCGAAGTGCAAAAAACTCACAGTTTAGAGGAATGAGCACTCCGTGAGAAGCAGTTAAGGCATTCACGGTTAGAAGCCCCAGCGAAGGCTGGCAATCGATGATGATGACATCGTAGTTTCCAAGAATCGGGCGAAGAATACGAGCCAAAATTTGCTCTCTGGCAACCTCATTTACCAACTGAACTTCAGCAGCCGAAAGATCAATGTTGGCAGGAATCACATCTAGATTTTTTACGCCGGTTTTGACAATAACTTCTTCGACGTTTAGGTCTTTTTCAACCATGAGGTCATAAATGGTCTTGATATCGTGTGCTACAACACCTAGACCTGCCGAAAGGGCGCCCTGGGGATCGAAATCAACAAGTAAAACTTTGCGTCCGTATCCTGCAAGAGCAGAAGCTAGGTTGATGGCCGTGGTGGTTTTACCCACCCCGCCTTTTTGATTACACATGGCGATAATTCGCGCTGGACCGTGAGAAGAAAGCGGTGCGGGGATTTCAAACTTTGGCCGTTTTACTGGTCGCTGTGCCATGAATCCTCCCGAGCTAATAGCCTACCTTCCCGAAATAGCCCCTATTTCCTGGCCCGGGGATGGCTGGTGGCGTATACCTCGCGCAGGGCATCAACCGTGACGAGGGTGTAAATCTGAGTGGTAGCTACCGAGGAGTGGCCAAGAAGTTCTTGCACAACTCGAACATCCGCTCCCCCCTCTAGAAGATGAGTGGCAAACGAATGCCTAAGGGTGTGAGGTGAAATCTCCCCCATGATTTTGGCTTGGTCAGCTGCATCGGAAATAATCTGCCAAGCCGACTGCCGAGATAATCTGGTTCCCCGCTGGTTTAGAAAAAGAGCTGGGGTACCTCTTCCTTTACCAATCAACGCCGGACGTGATCTCACAAGGTATGTACTTATCGCCCGCTGCGCAAAACTTCCAACAGGAACCACTCGCTCTTTGGAACCTTTACCAAAAAGGCGGATCATTGTGGGATCTAGCAAATCGTCTAAGTTCAAAGCAGTTAGCTCACTGATTCGAGCCCCCGTTGCGTAAAGCAATTCCAAAATGGCACGATTTCTAACCCGCGCCATATCCAATGCGGTTGCGTCCTCAATCTCCGGGTCTGGACCCGAAGCGTTTATCAGCTTCTCAACCTCAGACACACTTATGGCTTTAGGTAGTCGCTTTGGAAGCTTTGGGGGCTTTACCCGGGCACTTGGATCGCCAGTGGTTATTGATTCGAACAACCAAAACTTATGCAATCCCCGGACTCCTGCCAGCATTCTGGCAACCGAATTAGAGGCCAAGACACCAGATGCACCAATTGACTGAAGGTAATCATTAACGGTCGCCTCAGTGATGGCACCGGGTTCAGAAATCTTGTTCTTGTCTAGGAACAAGAGGTAGCCGTTTAGATCTCTTCGATAAGCAGCAACGGTGTTTTTCGCAAGACCGCGCTCAATACTCAGGTGGCGTAGATACTCCTCAACTAGTTGAGCAAGTGTCTTCATTTGGCCAAGATACCTGTTTTTAAGGCGTAGGCCATGATTCCAACTACTGCGGTTGGGCTTTTGATTTCGGAACTAAGCACACTTTCCAATGCTTCCTGAATTGGTACCCAAGTTTGTGGCATGTCTTTTTCTTCACCCGAGGTGACATAGTCCGAGTTAGCGCTACTCAAACCCTTGGCAACAAAGACGGTCATGGTTTCGCTGTTTCCTCCGGGGGTGGCATGGAAGCTAATCAATTCTTCCCAGCTGCTTGCTGCCAGATTGGCCTCTTCGGCAAGCTCGCGTTTTGCGCAATCTAGTTTGGCCTCACCGGGAACATCGAGCAGCCCTGCAGGAAACTCCATCAAAAAACTACCGACTGGCCTGCGGTATTGCTTCATAAGCAAAAGTTCGTTTTTTTCGTTGATAGTCAAAACCGCAACTGCTCCGGTGTGCTTTACATACTCCCGAGTTAGCTGCTCGCCATTGAAATCAAATGTGTCGGCAACTAAATCCCAAACCATACCCTTGTGAATCAAGCGGCTGCTTATCGCCGCAATATCGACCGGTTGGTCTTTAGGCATCCTTGACCTCAAAGAGCCTGCTTGCTTCTTGGCGCTTCAGGCTGGCATCAATCAAACCAACAAACAGTGGATGACCCTTGGTAGGACGAGACTTGAACTCCGGATGGGCTTGGGTAGAAACGTAGTATGGGTGAACATCTCTTGGGAGTTCAAGAAACTCAACAAGTGAGCCATCAGGAGATGTACCTGAAAACACCATTCCAGCTTTTTCTAACTGTTCACGATAAGAGTTGTTTACTTCGTAGCGGTGACGGTGACGTTCGACAGCAGTTTCACTTCCGTAAACTTCAGAAACTATTGATCCCTTCGAAAGTTTTGCTTCGAAAGAACCCAGTCTCATGGTTCCACCCATTTCGCCCGCTGCAAGAATGTCAACTTGCTCCGCCATGGTGGCAATCACCGGATGCTTTGCGTTTTGATCAAACTCTGTTGATGATGCACCTTCTAGGCCAACCACGTTTCTGGAGTATTCAATAACCATGCACTGAAGTCCAAGACACAGACCAAGAGTTGGAATCTTTTGTTCTCTAGCAAATCTCAATGCACCGAGCTTGCCTTCGATACCGCGCACACCAAATCCACCTGGAATACAAATGCCGTCTACATCCGACAACAGCGCTGCTGCACCCTCGGCTGATTCACAAGCATCTGATTGCACCCAGCGAATGTTCACTTTGGTCTGATGGGCAAATCCACCGGCACGAAGTGCTTCGGTAACAGAAAGATAAGCATCCGGCAAGTCAATGTATTTTCCAACTAGCGCAATTGTGACCTCATGCTTGGGCTCATGAACTGCAGTTAGAACGCTTGACCATCTGCTCCAGTCAATCTCGCCGGCCTTCAGGTCTAGAGCCTTGATGATGTAGGCATCGAGACCTTCATTGTCCAAGACTGTTGGAATTGCGTAAATGCTGGAGGCATCAGCGGCGTTGACAACGGCCTTGATATCTACGTCACACATCAAAGCAATCTTCTTCTTGATTGATTCTGGAAGCTCGCGATCAGATCGGCAAACTATGGCATCGGGCTGAATACCGATGGAGCGAAGCATCGCAACCGAGTGTTGCGTGGGCTTGGTTTTTAGCTCTCCCGACGGACCAAGGTACGGAACTAGAGATACGTGGACGAAGAAGACATTGTCACGACCCACGTCGTGACGAATTTGACGAGCTGCTTCCAAAAATGGCTGGGATTCAATATCGCCTACGGTGCCACCGATTTCAGTAATAATCACATCGGGAATTGGCTCTTCGTTTGCCTGCAATCTCATTCGACGCTTGATCTCATCAGTGATGTGAGGAATAACCTGAACGGTATCTCCTAGGTACTCTCCGCGTCGCTCTTTAGCAATAACAGTTGAATACACCTGACCGGTGGTGACGTTGGCAGCTTGAGAGAGATTGATGTCCAAAAAGCGCTCGTAATGACCGATATCCAGGTCGGTTTCAGTTCCATCTTCGGTGACAAATACTTCACCGTGCTGGAACGGGTTCATGGTTCCAGGATCAACGTTTAGGTAAGGGTCTAGCTTCTGCATAACAACAGAGAGACCACGAGCTCTAAGGAGATTTCCAAGACTGGCGGCGGTAAGGCCTTTTCCAAGTGAAGAGGCGACCCCTCCGGTGACGAAGATGTGTCTCGTTCTACCCGGATCCAAGGTTTCTACCATGGAATTTCATCTTACTAGTTGAATCGTCTCGAACTCAATGATCGATAACGACACGCAAAACTACTTTGTAAGGGCGCTTTGAGCTAAGTCCAAAAGCTCCTTGGCGTGTGACCTTCCGCTCTCGGATTCACTTAGTCCTGAGAGCATTCGAGCCAGTTCCTCAACAACCTGCTCGCCTTCAAGACGAACCACATCCGTAGCAGTGAATTCTGCCGTGGAGGACTTTAGGACCCTCAAGTGAGCATTAGCAAAGGCGGCTACCTGGGGCAAGTGAGTGACAACAATGACTTGAGCGTTTCTAGCCAGCATGGCTAGACGCTTCCCTACCTCAGTTGCTGCTGCGCCGCCAACTCCGGCATCAACTTCATCAAAGATAAAGGTTGGAGCAAGTTCACTCTTTGCCAGAACTACCTCGATTGCGAGCATGATCCGAGAAAGCTCTCCACCGGAGGCACCTTTACCAATTGGCCTAGGTTCAGCTCCAGGATATGCACTGAGCAACAGGGCAACCTGATCAAACCCATGGGCTGAAAGTTCGCCAAGCCTTGAAACTTGAACATCCAAACTTGCGCCGTTCATTGCTAAAGCCGCAAGTTCAGCGGTCACTGCTGCTGAAAGCTCAGCTGCGGCCTTAGTTCTAATCGCACTGATCTGCTCCGCCAAAGCCTGGGCTTGCGCACTAAATTGCTGCTCCTCAAGCGTGAGTTTGGCGATTGCCTCATCGGAAGAATCCAAATCAAGCAACCTAGACCCCGCAGTTTCCAAGTAGGTGATTACTTCATCCAGGCTTGGGCCATACTTTCGCATTGCGGCCGATAGCTCGGCACGGCGCGACTGAACTGTTTCAAGCTGGGATGCCCCATCGCTGTCTAGGCCGGCGATATAGCTCGAGATGCTAGCTGCGGTCTCGTTGAGAGAAAAGCCAATTTCCTTTAGCTGCTCGGCAAGTTTTTCAAGTTCAGGGTCGTGATTGCTTACCTGCTCAAGGGCGCGTCTTGCCTTGCCAATTGAAGTTATGGCATCTCTACCGTCATCGAATGATTCACTGCTTAGTTCTTCGTGGGCATTAGCGGCAGCGATGCGTAATTCCTCTAGGTGAGTGAGCTTTTCTGCAAGTTCAGAAAGTTCTTGATCCTCGCCCGGTTTTGGATCTAGCTTGGTCAGCTCTTCAACAGCTGCCCTTATCTCATCTGCTTCTCGAGCCCGGGTTGATGACTCGGTGGACAGCACGGCCAGGCGGTTCGCAGCCATCTTCCAAGCTGAGTAAATCTCGTCGTATTCGGAAAGAAGCTTTGCCAAAGCGCTGCCCGCGAACTGATCGAGAGCATCACGCTGAGCGGCGGAGGATTTGAGTCTGATTTGATCAGATTGGCCGTGAACTACAACTAAATGCTCACCGATTTCCGCTAGGACTCCTACCGGCACTGATCTACCGGAAACAGTTGCCTTCGAACGACCTTCGGAGGAAATGGATCTAGAAACAAGCAATTCGCCATCTTCTATTTCGATTCCAGATTCCGTTATTCGAGTCAGTGCTTCCTTAGAAAGAAGCCAGCTTCCTTCAACAAAGGCTTGCTCCTGTCCTTTTCGAATTGCACTGGCATCGGATCTTGCACCAAGCAGTAACCCAAGCGCGTTTAGGACCATAGTTTTTCCGGCACCAGTTTCACCAGTTAGAACAGTTAAGCCAGGGCCCAAATCAAGCGTTGCTTCGCTGATGACCCCAAGATCACGTATGCGGATTTGTTCTATCAAGCGCTAGTCCTTTTTAGAATCCGGTCCGCGCCAGCCTTCAACAGGAAGCGAGAACTTTCGTACCAAACGATCTGTGAAAGGACCCTGACGCAATCGCGCCAGACGAACTGGCTTATCAGATTTGCGAACCTCAACTCGAGCCCCTGCTGGTAACTCTGTGCTTCGCCTGCCATCGCACCAAAGCACTCCAGTTCCTGCAGAGCGTTTGAGAACTTCAACAGCAACTAGCGAGTTAGGGCTTATGACAAGCGGTCTTGCAAAAAGAGCGTGAGCACTTAGAGGAACCATCAACAGTGCATCAACCGATGGCCAAACAACCGGACCTCCGGCTGAGAATGCATAGGCAGTTGAGCCGGTTGGGGTGGAGATTACGATTCCATCGCAACCAAAACTTGATAGCGGTCGCCCGTCTACCTCAACGACCACTTCAAGCATGCGCTCTCTTGCGCTTTTCTCAACAGTTGCCTCATTCAAGGCCCAGGTGCGATAGACCTCTTTACCATCGAGTTTTACGCTGACATCAAGAGTTAGTCGCTCCTTGACCAGGTAATCCTTAGCCACAACCCTGGCAATTGTTGAGCCGATCTCGTTTTTCTCGCTCTCGGCCAAAAAACCAACATGTCCTAGGTTGATGCCTAGCAGTGGTGTTTGAGAGTCGCGGACTAACTCCGCCGCCTTCAAAATAGTTCCATCTCCCCCGAGCACAACCGCCAGTTCTAGATCGGTTTGCTTGGCATCTTTCCCAAGTTCCAGCACTGATGCCGCAACTTCAGATGAAACGGTCTTGGCATATTCAAGTGTTGCCTTTAGTTGCTGCTGCTCCATAACTGGAGTGATGCCTTCTTTAAGCAAGGCCTCGGCGCATTCCAGCGTTGCCGAAAGAGCTTCCTGGCGCGCGGTATGCGAAACCAGCAGAACAAGTCTCTGATTCGTCATTTACTCTCCCTGGCCAATTGCTCAATTCTCTCAGTCCATTTTGACTGATTTGGGGCCTGTGAAGTACTAATCCAAAGCAAGTACTCTATGTTCCCGTGAGTTCCAGGCAATTCTGATCGCTCTAATCCAAGCATTCCAAGGCCCAGCTCGCGACAACAATCCACAACCTGCTTTATAGCCATGGCCCGAAGCCTGTGATCCGAGACCACACCCGAGGCGCTAAGCGATTGCTTTCCGACCTCAAACTGGGGCTTTATAAGTAGTACAAAATCCGACCTAGGGGCCAGTTTGGCTAAAGCCGGAAGAACCAGGGTCAAAGAGATAAAGGAAAGATCGGCTACCACCAGGTCAATTTCAAGATTCTTGTCTTCAGTGAGTTCTCTAAGCTGCTCCAAGCTAACTTCACGAGCATTGATGCCCTCGAAGGATTGAACCCTTGGGTTGTTTATGAGCTCTGGGGCAAATTGCTCGTGGCCTACGTCAATAGCCACAACTCTTGCAGCACCGTGTCGAAGAAGCACATCCGTGAATCCGCCGGTAGATGCCCCAACGTCGAGACAGGTCTTGCCCACAACCTCCAAAGCGCCGAAGGCATCTAGGGCACCTTTTAGCTTTAGCCCTGCACGCGATACATATTCGTCGGCAGCTACAACAGTGATCTCGGCATCCATCGCAACCGACTGACTTGGTTTGGTAATTTCTCTAGTGCCAATAAGCACTCGTTTTGCTTTGACTAAATCGGCTGCGTGACCGCGAGATCTTGCAAGACCGCGCTCAACAAGCAATAAATCGATTCGTAAATTACTCAGAGTCTTGTGGCCTTGAGTCGGCAATCATGGCCTCTAGCTTCTGGCGGATTACCTCGAAGGCAGCAGGCTGTTGATCAATTGGCAACGAACGTGCCTTGGCGATTTCGCCCGATAGATCATCTAGAAGTTCTGACATGCTTTCCTCGTTTCCTGATACCAGCTTATTCGTAAAGTGCACTCTCAACATCGAGTAAATGAATCGGTGTTCCGCTAGACCAGATAGTAAGGCATGCAGCCTTTAGGGCATCCAATGACTTAGGGTCCCCGAAGCTAACAACAACCTTTTCTCCGAGCAGCTCAACCTCTGAATCACCTAACTTGTAGCCGCGCTTGGTCTTGACCGGTTCACGGTAGGGGCTCAACAAATCTTTCAAGGTTCCAAGAATGTACTTAGGTCTCGAATCAGACCTTGCCGCAAGCAATTCTTTTCTCGTTGTGACCCCAGTCATAACAAGAGCTGAGCCAAGGCCTGCTTTGTTGGCACCAACCACATCAGTATCTAAGCGATCACCAACATAGATTGCATTTTCAGCCTGGAACTCTCGCATTGCTGTTTCAAAGATCGCACGTTCTGGTTTACCCGCAACAACTGGCAACTGGCCAACTGCGGTATGAACAGCGGAAACTAGAGTTCCATTTCCCGGAGCTAAACCTTTCTCACGAGGAATAGTCCAGTCTTGATTTGTCGCAACCCACTTAGCTCCTCGTTGAATCGAGTAGCTAGCTTCCGCTAGGTCTTTCCAACCAACCTCGGGTGCAAAACCTTGAATGACAGCAGCGGGGGAATCATCGCTGGAGGCAACTAAATCAAAGCCTGCTTCCAGCACCTTAGATCTAAGTCCTTCGCCGCCAACGACCAAAACCTTCGAGCCGGCTGGAATCATGGTGGCCAGCAGCTCAACACCCGCTTGAGCTGAAGAGATAACTTCTTCTTCGGATAACTCGAGGCCGAAGCCTCGAAGCTGCTGCGCAATAGTTTCCGGCTTTCGAGATGAGTTATTGGTGATGTAGCCAACCTTGATCCCTAAATTTCGAATAGACGCAATCGATTCAACTGAATCCACGATTGCGTTCTCGCCTTCGTAGATCACTCCATCCAGGTCAAATAGGACAGTCTCAAACTGATCAAATACCTTAGCGACCACGCGGTGCGCTCCTGCCAGGTCGCCCCGGTCCATCAAAACCGCGGTCTGAATTTCCTGTTCCGCGCTTTACAAAAGGCTTCTTCTCAAAAGGTGGCTTGGCAGTTGGGTCAAATTTAGGACGATCCGCAAATTTTGGTATCTCGATTTCCTCGACAATTTCCAAGACATCTTCTGGCTTGCCGGCCAAGGCAACTTCAGCGCGCTGAGCTAAATCCGCCCACTTCTTCGCCTCGGCGCTTTTGCCCAAAATTTCAAGAGTGTCTGAGTAAGCGCGAAACAGTGGCGGTGAATAGTCGAACACTTTGGCTGGATTCAACTCTGGAATCTCAAGTTCAGATAGGGCCAGCTCGTTCTCCCCAAGATCTAACCTCGCTCCGCTGGTAGCAATAGCCAAGTTCACGCGAACGGCCGGGGTGAGCGATTTCCTGTCGGCTTCCCGCGACATCTTCAGCGCTCGATCAGGACGGTTCATTCCTCGTTCGGAATCGACAATTAGGGGTAGTTGATCGTTGGAGCCAGAGATTCGGCGGTGAGCCAGTAGCTCACGAAGGGCCAGTGGGTAGTCCCCGACCGTATAGGCAGTGACGCCAACGGTTTCTCGAACCACAGCTATTCGGCCAGCTCTTCGAGCTGCCGACAAAGCGTGCTTGTGAGCTAGCTCCGGGTCCTGATCAATCAAAAGTGAGACCATTGCCAGATGCCTGGCAACCATTTCGGCGTTTTCCGGAGTTAGTGTCTTGAGCTGAACTCGAACCACCATGTCAACATCATTTGGAGTGATCGATTCAGGAATCAGTGGGGATTTTTCACGATTTGGATCACGCTGCATTTCAACGCGCTGCTGCCAGATCGGACGTTCACCTTGTTCTTGTCTTTGACCTCGACCGGCGGGGGCATCCCTTGGGGACCTTCCGGCTGGACGCTCTGGACGAGAGCGTCTTTTATCGTCATCGGTCATGATCTAATTCTTCCTTAAATGAAGATGGCCACCAATTAATTGGTGGCCATCT
>ERZ1022756.536-NODE-536-length-10501-cov-17.561555_pt1 | contig 10501 bp, 12 predicted proteins | sample MGYA00520902_ERZ1022756 | MGnify/ENA primary metagenome ERZ1022756 (study PRJEB33162, sample SAMN09537601) | freshwater metagenome | isolation source: freshwater | place: Canada:Alberta | collected 2017-07 | study: EMG produced TPA metagenomics assembly of the... | reverse complement strand
AGTTGATATTATATATAATTTATATAACACGTCAATAGGATTAATCAAAAAAAATATATTATAATTCCTAATTAATACAAAATTAATACCCCACTTAAGTGCCCGCTATCACTTGTATATTGTAGGCTAGTATGACAATACATTCCCTGTCATACTTGATCAGTCCATCAACAAATACAAAAGTACCTTGGCCAATGCTCAACATGGCTCGCTGTACCAACAATGGTTTATACAGTGCTACTTCTATTTTAGTGATTAGACCTTCATTTTTGGTTATATCGAGCCAATGCTCCCGCATATTTAAGTAAAATCTTCCCCACTGAGTCCCTTTTGATGTCATAAAGAACTCTGGTTGTGCTAATACTCGTCCACTAATACTTACCATATTTACATGAGCTTTGCAAGACTTTTAATTAAAATGGTATACCTTCTCCTTCCATTTCAAAAGGGTCGTACTCTTCGATGTACTCAACTTTTCTAGGTTGATTGTATTCGTGGGAATTTTGGGGTGCATTGTGGTTGACATTCTGGGGAGTATATTCTGTGACGGTGTTCTGTGTCTTTGGCTTCTCAACAAGTTTCATTACTCCTCCACCAGGAGCGACTTCTATGTCGGTTGATTGTCTTAGTATACCATCGTTCCCCTTGTATTCTTTGTATTTTATAGAGCCCTTAACATATATTACCGCGCCTTTGTTCACTCTTTCTTTAGCTATTTTGACCAGTAGCTGCGGATAAACTACTACGTTGTGCCAGCTTGTCCTATCTATATACTGCTGTGTTTGTTTATCAAAAAAATTATAACTGGTCGCCAATCTTATTTTAGCGATTTCATCCCCGTTGCTCATTTTAAAGAATTCTGGGTCTTTCCCGACACGTCCTAACAGTGTAACGTCATTTATATCCATTTTTATTCCTCGTTTATATTGTTTTTCTAGCATTTTACGTTTAGATATATTGAGGTTTTGTGGGCAAACAAATCCAAATGGTTCTCTTGAAAGTAATCGCGCACCCAGGGCATTGGGTGTTTACTTTGTTTAGGCGGAGAGAACTTGCATGAAGAGTTAAAGTTGTACTCAGCATAGTCCCTCAAAGTTTGTTTGGTTATGCAGTTTATCTCTTTTAAGTCCCCAAATATATATTCAATGACCTTATCTTGCAGGCTTAGAATTTGTAACTCTTCATCTTGGGCAATGCCATTCCATATACCTACTATACCCCCATGTAATTTATCTAGGGTTAGAATGACGTGCCGTATACCTTGTACATGTAACAGCTCATCACGCATGGAATAGCGCACCACTTCCTCTAGGCCAGCAAATAAATTCAGCTCTTTATAGAAAGATAGCAGTAGCACGAAGAACGTAAATAAGAACACACCCTCTTGCGCTAAGTACCTGTACAGAAAAGCCTTAAATAAGCTACGAATGTCGTGAATATCTTCAGTTTTACTGATCTCAGTCAACTCCCTGAACACTGGCACACTTTCAAACGAGCTGTAAAATGCCTCATCAGCACCCACGATATCAATAAATTTGGCGTAGGCTTCTGCGTGTACTGACTCTATCGCGCTAAATGTAGCTACCATACCCAGAAGTTCAGGTGCTCCCTCGAAGAGATCAAACAACAATGTCGCCTGTCCATTCTGTACATTCAAATCAGCCTGCGTAAAGAACTGTAGAATTCTCCATAAGTGCGGCATGGTCTGAATGTTATGTTGCACGGCCTGCATCTTATCACGTGAAAATTCTATCTGGTCGGGAGTCCACGCAGATAAGAGTTGTTCATCTCGTAGCTTGGGCGCCAACTCAAATACAAAGGGTTTAAATAGATTCCTTGAGAAAAGGATTTGTTTTAAAGAAGTCAAGTTATTAGTCATTTTTTCATCCGTAAGTGGCTTCTTAATTTTCACAGGCCTGGCAATAATCACCTCCTAAATTACATACTTTATCTGTTATAGTTGAATGGTAATAGACCGTTTTAAACCCCGCATAATATAGCGTTTCTATATGGTCAGAGTGCCTCTTGAGTAGGTCGCTCATCGACTCATTGCTATCTAAGTCGTAAATGGTAGAACAGCTAATACCTTGGTCTATATAGGGCGTAAGCTTGTAAACTATATACTCCATGAGGTTTGTGTCTAATGGGGATGTCTCAACATCTATGTAGTATTTGTTGGGTTTGTTTAGGTTGCTCATATAGAACAGGTCTTTGGCCGCATCATCCCACACAGGACATATTACTTCCTTCTTGAAATTCGATAAATGCTTTGTGTACACTTTGTCTGGACGCGGAGATACCCCAGCTGAACACCCCATGATAATTGAGGTGTAAGTATTCGGTGCTATCGCTAAGATCGGAACGTTCGGAAAGTGCTCCTTTAACTTGCGTAGAACGTAGATGATATCCGCAATGACACCGTCAATGTAATATTTAGAATGTTCTTTTTGCGGGCTGTTGCATATTCTGTTTATCACATCAAATATTCCAGCTAGTCCTAAACCAACCGCTCTACTCTTAGGGATGGAGTCTATTATTCCAAACTCACTGTCCCTTTTGTTCTCGGCCTCTTTCCTTATATCCTGTAGCTTTATTATTAGCAGATACATTAAATGGTAAAGACTTTCCCTGTCTAACTTCATAGTATCCTGCAGAAACTCAGATAAGTTTACAGTCGCCAAACAACACACTTCTATCTGATGCGTGCTAGTATCAAGCAGTACTTCGCAACAAAGATTTGGGCATTTGACATTGCTTTTCCGCCGGAAAAATAAAGATGGATTGCCTTTTCTGAGGCGTGCCGCCGCTATCTTATTGAGTAGAGCCCGAGCACTAATGACTTTGCAATTGGTGTTGCAATGTGGATACTTCTTATAGTATTCGTCTGAGTTTTTTAGCCTGATTGTTGTGTCATTTTTGACAGCATTCATGAACTCATCAGTGATTACCACACCAGTTTTAAGCTTTTGCACTGTGCTTTGCGGGTCACCAATGGTTAAGAACTCCTCAATCTCTGGGTGGTCAACATTCAACCAAGCTATCCCCGCCCCGTCTCGTAGCGAGGTTTGTTTAATAGCGCTAATGGTTGAGTCAGCAAGTTTAACAAAAGGCATAATTCCTTGTACAAGATTGTACCCATTGCAGAACGCTCCCATACTTCTGATGTCACCCAAATACAATGAGACACCGCTACCTTGGGACGCATAGTGCGTTAACCTCTGAAATGCCAACGTAATAGATGGTAAATTATCCTCAGGTGTTATTATCACACACGCAAAAGGAGAGAGATTTGCCACACCATAACCTGACATGATAGGTGTCGAGTAGCAATATGTGTTGCCTAGCGACCACTTTTGACTATTATCCGATACCATTATTGGATTTAACCGCTTTTCTAAGTCTGCCAGTGTTTCACCTGGGTGACAGTAGACTTTGCAACTTGTGTTAATCATGTTTCACCTTTTAAGAGGTATTTTATGGATTATATTGACTCTGTTCTAGCACAAATTGAAGAGATATTAGGCAAAAAAGTTGATAGGAAATTGGTTTTGGAAACATTATTTTTGATGCGTAGTGTCTTTGAAGCCCGAGCTAAAATGTACGGTGAGCCCGCGGAATTCCTTCATGATATGTTTGCTGCGATGGACGCTTTATATCCTAATGATAGTGTTAAAAAACGCGACAGCCTAGTAACATTCTTTGTCGTGATGATATCGTTAAAACTTTCACGCTTCGCTAACGATCCATACGGGGAACACGGTGAGGACTCTATGCTCGATATGGTAAACTACGGCATCCTTCTTTTGATAGAATTGCGGAAGATGAAAGAATCCAGGAAGAAACAGAACCCCGACCAGGAAAGTTCCGAACATGACAGTCCCAATTAATAGGCATCAAAATACTCGGGGGCAAGATTGCTCATGTCATAGGTATAAGTACCGTAATATTTATAGCCATGCAAAGCCGCCTTTGTACAGTCGCAATCTCGCACACCACTTTGTTAGCATAGTAAAGCCTACTGACGATATAACTTTCGGCGCTATGTTAACAACACATAATAAGTTATTTAAAATTATTTGTAAAGAGATTTCTGGATTCACATCCTTATCTAAACACTTAGGAATCTTCCTAAAGTATTATATCTCTCATATAAAGATATTGACATTATTGACCCGCAGTGATAACATAAAATCAGGACAAATTACAAAACCACAAGGAGTAAATAATGTCATTGATTAACACTACCATTTTAGAACTAAGTAGTCAAGGTTTTTTTTGTATCTGTTTCTACAAAAAATTTGTAGATGACAGCGGAAAGATCAGTAAAGACCAAACTTTCTCGCACTCTGAAAACAAAAATGGCGTGCCTTCAGCTACAGAGTTTAAAAGTCGTTGTATTCCTCCGGAAAAATGGCGTGAATTATTTGAATTACCATACTGGAAAAGAGTTGATAGAGTAGCTGTTGTTGCTGGTAGAAATGGGGTTCTAGCTTTTGACTTTGACATCAAACACTTCGCTTTTGATCCAGAAAAGCCTGAAGAATATGATGAAGAAAAATATAATAAAGCCTGGCAAATATGGAATAATTTTAAATCCCATCTTGAAATTAATAATATTCCATACTATCTTGAAAAATCTAGGTCTGGTGGCGAGCATGTAATACTTCTTTGCAACCCCGATGTAGAGAATTTCCAACCAGTAGGTGATATATGCCCATTTTTTGGGAAGCCATTTATTGAGTGTTTCGCAAGGAAGCGCCCATCTACTAGGCCAGAGAGCGAAGGTAAGGAGTCGATGCCTCAAAGTATAACAATAGCACCATCAGAAGGATATAAGAGGCTATCTGAAGTTTCTTTGTTAAACTTGCAGCGCATTAACTCTGATCAACGAGAGCTAGCTCTATCTTTTTTTGCATCATATCAGAAGAAAGATAAGGAGAAACAAACTAAGAACATAGTAAAACCAGCAAAAACAAAGAAAGAACCAAAAGAATTTAAGCACAATCTGACTTCAGAAGAGATCTACGAGTATATTAGAAGAGATCACGATCTAATTACAGAGCTTGAAGGTTTGGGATATACGTGTGATTGTAAGACTAATAGGGTGTCTAGACCAGGAAAGCCCGAATCCGAGACTGATATCGATATTTTAGATGGTGGTAGGAAAATTAAATGTTACGCAAACACTGATGTGCTTTACAATAATGGTAAACCTTGCGATGTTATCGATGTACTACGCATTAGGTATGGAGACGATAAGATAAAGGAACTTTACGTGAATATATTAAAACAGTATTCCCCGCACCAAATGACCCCTAAGGTTTTAAACGCTAATACTGATGACCAATTGATATCAGAGATACGTACGAGTTCTAAAGACCGTATTGTCATGAATGTATACGAATCGCCTGATAAATCTGAAACCATCATTGAGGCCAAGACAATCAACGGCGCAACAAGATTCTTTGACCTTAAGGAATTCCTAGGGATACGACTAGAGTACACCGGTGCTGCATATTTTGAGTCAACAGAATATAGAACTCCAGGGGGATCTTTCTCACCGTTGAAAAATAAGATACTCGATGAGAAGTTAAGCGCCCCAAGAAAATTATTACTTGAAACTTCGGGTTGGATTGATGGGCGTTTCTATTATAAGAGTTCGGATGAATGTTATATCCGCAATGAATTATTTGAGAACTCTGAAGCTTCGTTTGAGGATTGGAAAACCAAGGTATTTGATGTTGGAATTAATAGCCCTGGAACCGCATTGGGGCTGCTCATGGGATTTGCTGCACCCTTCGCTGATATATTGCACCAGTCCTTCGGTGTGAATCTCGTAGGGGATTCTAACATTGGTAAAACTATGTCCCTGCGTATCGCAAAAGGTATGTTCAAAGACCCCGACCAATTAGAATCTTGGAGGGGAACTATATCCGCCATAGAAATACAAAAGCTTTATTCGGCCAATGGGGTTCTGTGCTTAGATGAAATGTACCACGCTGATGAGAATGCCCTTGGTTCTATCATGCAGTTATGTGGTGTCACGGAACGCAAGCGCTGCTCTTGGGATGGATCCAAACTTAATATGGCTAAATCCAATGAAGCCCCCGTATTAATATTATCGACCTCAGAAATTCCTTTCTTGCAGGCAGCTAAGCGCTGCGAAATGCAAGTAACTAAAGGGCAGCTTAATAGGTTCTTGGACTTGAACGTGACCAAGAGTGATTTCCCACCTAGCAAAGACCTCACTGAGATGTTCCATGCCATTAAAAAGACTCAAGGCGTTGCTATTGCTCAGCTGTGTGAGTGCCTTCGTGGTGTAGATGTCAATACCCTACAAGATGAATTTAAAAAGTTTAGTGAGAAGTATAATGCTAGGTTATCAGGTATGTCTTTTGCAACCCAGAGATCGCTAACCCACTTAATGTTTTTGGATTTTGTCGCTGAATTCGTTACCTCAAAACTTAAGCTCGAGGGAAGCAAAATGTTTGAAAGCGCTAAAGTTCTTTTCGAACGCTTCCTCAATGATAGCCAAGAGGTTCTTGAAGATGGTAGCGCTCTGGAACTTAATGCCGTCAAAGAAAAACTAACTCAAATGCTAGGCTCAGGTAAATATGTATGTCGTAATGATACTAATTATAGAGCTAATGACGACACGTGTTTTTTTACTGATGACCGCGAGGGTCAAAACGCAATAGTATGTTACACCCCAAAGCTTATCTCTATCTTAACAAGAGATTTAAATTTAAGTTCAAAACAAGTTCGGTCTTTATTAAGATCCCTCGATATTCTTGGGCAAAGGAACAAGATACTTATACAACCACTAGATTGTAGGTTACATGTCTACTCGATACAGAACCTAGATAAATTAGATCATGATACTATGGTAATTATATAGATGAGCCACGCTATTAAGCGCGACACATCACAATATCCGAGTGCAGGGTGTCATTTTCGTACTAAGAACACAAACCCATTGTCGGAAAATCGGTGAACCTAAATAACACAGGGTCAAGCCCTCTCGAATATCGATAATATATACATTATTTGAGCATTAAAAGTCAATCTGGATTTAAAGCCCACTGGTAAGCATTAGCTACCACCGAGTATGATTGAGTTTGGTGAAGGCGCTTTGTACTTCTATGACTTCATAGATAGCTAATACTACGTTAATCAAGCCAGTGTTTAGAATCTCCGCATCAATAGAAAAGTGTGGTAAGCAACCTAAGTCCTAAATCTAATACACTGGCCTGACAAATACTTTATTCTGGAACTGATATGAAAGTCAAGAGCCATTAGCCATTTTTAAGAGCGTGTCTTATCCTTAGTCATTATTCCTCAGGTCTACGTAACAACACAAAAAACAAAACACACTCTTAAAAGTATAAATATACTATATAAGGGGATTCCGTCAAGAGAATTTTTTTAAAATTCAGAAAAACTTTAGTGGTCTTAGGACTGATAGGAGTGCCCTTGACCTCCCGGTCAATGGGGCACTCCATATAGAGATTTTTTTTTATTATATTTCTCACTTCAAGATGCTCTAAATTCTCCTTGGTTATATGTATATTGTAGGTTGATTCAAATCGTAGCAGATCTTGAAACCCGGATTCCGAACTCGCATTTTTTACATTGAGGGTTTACTGCCAAAAATCAAATGCTAGTAAAAAATAAGTAGCGGATAATCTACATTTTTTAATTCGCTGGGAGGAATCCGATATCCGACATTGGGGTTTTTTGCCATTTTCGGGGGGTGCCATTTTAAAAAAGTTGTTGGGCAGCTGGGCGCACGTATTTAACTTATGGATAATCTACTGTTTTTTGCGCCCAATTGCAGTTGGGCAATAACTGGGCGCTAAATTAGTAGTTGGGCGCATGGGAATAAATTCAACAACCGACACTAGAGATCCTCTTTTTATTTTGCTGGGTATTTTTATGCCATATAAAGCTGATGACAGGGTGTGAGACTTGTGCTATAGTTAAAGTCTTAGGTCTAATAATAGAGTAAAAGATTATGAGTGAGAAAAATTTAAGAGATATACAAATGCAACATGTATCAAGAATGATTTGTGAAAATGTTGACCCTCAGGGTTATACTGTATATCTAACCGGCACTGAGGAGTTTATTAAGTGGTTCAGCCAGACGTTTGATAATTACAGTGAAGGTAAGGCATTCGAGGACACACATAAATGGAGTTTTTTTGATTTTTTCTTGCGCGCGGAGTTTTGGAATTTAAAAGGTGGCGAAGATAAACAGGTTGAGACGCGTGAATGTTTAAGAGATAAGTATATTAATTATAGTCGAGCGGATATTCATCATGCCTGTAGGGTGATACTTACAAGGCTTCTGGTAGATTATATGTATAAAAAAAGTAATATATTATCGCATATAAACAACTATGTTAACGATGATTCTACTCTAAGTGCTCTGATGAAAAAAGAATACAGGACACATGTATTAAAGTTTCAATTTACACCCTCTTTTTTTAAGGATAATGGACCAATAGTAAGAGCTCTATTGCACGATATATATATTGGTTTTTCTGTAGGTGCTTATAATATAGAGGAAGAGTTGAGAGGAGAGTTTTAGATAAAGTGTTTCGCAGACTGAATATTTTCAACGATAGAATGGAATTGATTCTGAGTGATGAGGTCACGAGGGGAATTTATTTGTACTTAGAGAATGAATTTGTGCGGTGGTTTCTGTATTTTTCTGAGTGGTATCGTGCAGAGTTCTTTAAGTTCCCGCGTGATTTTGGTGATGAAGGTTATTACTCTGATGACTTTGATGGTATGGATACGGATCAATTACGTAAGATATGCGAGGGTATAATCGTTAGGAAGATAGAGAGTGCTTGCTTCAACTTAGTGGGATTAACTTTTGTATCTAACCTTGATATACAATTCGATAGGGATTACTTAGATTGCAACAAAGAAATTATAACATTGTTCTTGAAGATTATTTTCTCGGAGTTTTGTTTTGGGTTGTACAGCAGGAAGACTTGCGATATAGGATGAGTCTGAGTATATATGTATTGGCATATGGTAAAGATAATACTGGATGGTAAAGAGCTAAAATTTGACTGGCTAAAATCGATAAATGTAAATTTGTGTAATGTAAAAGTGGGGGATCAAGAGGGAGACTTGAAGGGAGAATTCAAAGAGCTCAAAGTGTCAGATATGAAACTGAATGGTAAAAAGATACGCTTGGAAGATATAACTGAATTACTTAAATCGGGGAAGGTAATAGTTAATGATCAAGAGGTAAACTTGTTAGAGCTAGCTGGATTATTTAAATCGGTAAAGGTAACATTGGATGTGGAGATATAGGGTTGGCATATGGTAAAGATTAAAGACCTAGGGTTTGATACGATATTTGCCTTAGATGGTTTTTTCGGGGATTTCCAGGCTTGGAAATTGCATGAGTTAGATAAATTTCATGAATGGTTTTTCTCTAAGTATCCTGATATTGAAAACCCATTAATGAAGCAGTACCCAGAGGATACGAGGGATGGAGTTATTGGTGAAGGAATTTTTGAAAGCATAGATGAATATCAATTCCATTATGGTCATAGGTTAGCAATAAGTAAACTGATAAAAGACTTTTGTGTTGACGTTATGGGTGCGACAAGTGCAAATATTGATAATGATTTTGAGATCAACGGGGAATTTATAGCTAAGTATGATATAGTTGTGAGAGCATTTTTAAATACTATCCTAAGAGGTAGACTGGATGGAGATATAAGTAAAGGTTAGCAATAAGTAAACTGATAAGGTGGCAGACCATTTTCCCGAGGTCAGGAAAATGGTCAAGCTTGGTTCGGGGAGTGAACGGGAAATCGATTTTAAATACTATCCTAACAGGTAAACGGGATGGAGATATAAGTAAGGGAGATATAAATGTCTAAGAAAAACGAAGAAGAAATAAAGGATTATTTAACGCTGGATTTATATGAATCTAAAGGAGATGATAGCACTGATGAGCTTGATGAGGAGGACGAGGAAGGCGATCAAGATAGCGACGATGAAACTTTCGAGGACGACGAAGAAGACGAAGAAGATAAGAAGGCCAATAAAGATGAACTGAAGGCCTACTATTCTAATTTACTATGATCAATATACTAAAGTGGTTAAAGAATAAATTCTGTCGGAGAATATCTAAAGATGCGAGAGAGCGTATATATGCGCGCTCTCAGGCGAACTGTCAGGAAAACTCTCAAAACCAATCTCTAGACCCATTTGATCTATCGTACCGTACAAAAATGTTAACGCAAGCCGAGCGGGAAAAGATACTAAAAAGAGCATCGGACTGGCGCAGACGTTAACGGATATACGTGTAACGGTATAAAACTCACAACAAACGCGCACGCATAAGATAAAACAAGTATGATGACTTGTGCTATAGCAAAAGTTTTTTTACATTTTCATACAAAAAACTATTGCGTAACTCAGATATTGTGTTAACATAATAATAGAACGTGTAAAGCAAAACACGAATAAC
>ERZ1022756.535-NODE-535-length-10506-cov-26.390106_pt1 | contig 10506 bp, 10 predicted proteins | sample MGYA00520902_ERZ1022756 | MGnify/ENA primary metagenome ERZ1022756 (study PRJEB33162, sample SAMN09537601) | freshwater metagenome | isolation source: freshwater | place: Canada:Alberta | collected 2017-07 | study: EMG produced TPA metagenomics assembly of the... | reverse complement strand
AATACTCATCGACACTAGCGGTTGCATCTTCGGCCCTTAGTGTCCAGCCATAAACCATCAACCCGGCAGCTTTGGCTTCATCAATTAGCCCATTGTCAATCGTGTGATTGCCCGCTGAATCAAGATCTAAAGCCAGAGCCAGATCAACGCTGACGCCATCAAAGCGCGAGGCGAGTGAATCCAGATACTCACGGGACATGCGAGTTGATCCCTTGGGGAGTCGATCCAGCTCAGTCAAGAAAACATACTTCTTATCCGGCCCACATTCATCCCTTAGGTGCTCCAGCATCTTTTCATCAAAGGTTTCAATGATGATTGAGATTCCGCGCTCATTCCAATCTGATTGATCTAGCTTGCCAGCCAGGATTTCCGCCATGTTGATGCCGTTTTCCATAAAGTGCATGCCGTGCTTGATTTCAATGACTAAAGTTTTCCCGTTCATGAATTCAGCAGCCAAAAGATCATCAATTGTTGGAATCAAAAATTGACCGTCAAATTTGGCGCTGCCTGGCCGAGTATCTGGCATCCGCTCAATGGCCCGAAGCTCCGAGAGCTCAGCCAAGTTGTAATCCTCGCTGAACCAGCCAGTCTCGGTCAGTCCATCCGAGTAGCCAGAGGACTCCGAGCCTTGGAACTTTGCCACCGATGCAACGTTGGTTGTTCCGTTGAGCCAGTTCTCATGACGAATGATTAGTTCACCGTCTTTGGTTGGAACTAGATCGCACTCAACTCCATCGGCACCCTGTTGGATTGCAAGTTCAAAAGCTTCAATTGTGTTTTCAGGTCGGTAACCGCTGGCACCACGATGACCAAAAACTAGCGGCTTCAAGAAACTACTCCCACTCGATGGTGCCAGGTGGTTTTGAAGTCACATCAAGCACAACGCGGTTGACACCTTCAACCTCATTGGTAATTCGGTTTGAGATTCTTGCCAACAAGTCGTAAGGAACGCGGGTCCAGTCGGCGGTCATCGCATCCTCGCTTGAGACCGGTCGCAAAACAATAGGGTGACCGTAGCTTCTGCCATCACCTTGCACTCCAACGGATCTAACATCCGCCAACAAGACAACTGGGCACTGCCAAATCTCAACGTCTAATCCGGCTTCAGTTAGCTCAGCTCTAACAATCGCATCGGCTTTACGAAGAAGGTCCAGTCTTTCTTTTGTTACCTCACCAACAATTCGAATTCCAAGACCTGGGCCTGGGAAAGGCTGCCTTTGAACAATAGGTTCTGGAAGGCCTAGCTGTCTGCCGATTTCACGAACTTCGTCTTTGAACAAGGTTCGAAGTGGTTCAACAAGTTCAAACTTCAAATCCTCTGGCAAACCACCTACATTGTGGTGGGATTTGATGCCGGCGGTTGCGCCGCCGCCGGATTCAACTACATCCGGGTATAAAGTTCCCTGGACCAAAAACTTGATCTCTTGATTGGCGCTACTTGCCTCTTTCATCAAATCAGCTTGAGCCTCTTCAAAGGCACGAATAAATTCACGACCAATAATCTTTCTCTTGGTCTCCGGGTCAGTGACTCCGCTAAGAGCGCTAAGGAATCTCTCCTGCGCATTGACGGTCACAAGTCTGATTCCAGTGGCGGCCACGTAGTCCCGCTCAACCTGTTCGGCCTCGCCATCGCGCAGCAGTCCGTGATCGACAAAAACCGCCACCAATTGATCGCCTACTGCTTTGTGCACCAGGGCTGCCGCCACAGCTGAGTCCACTCCACCAGAGAGACCGCAAATAACCCGGCCAGATCCGACCTGCTTCTTGATCTTCTCAACTTGCTCGGCGATGACGTTGCTTGAATTCCAGTCAGGCGTGATGCCTGCCGCGTTATGCAAAAAGTTTTCTAGAACGTTCTGTCCAAAATCAGAGTGTTTCACTTCTGGATGCCACTGCACTCCGTAAATCTTTTTGGCGGATGATGCAAAGGCTGCTACCGGAGTGGTTTCGGTTGAAGCCAAAACTTCGAATCCTGCAGGAGCCTTGACAACCTGATCACCGTGGCTCATCCAACAAATTTGCGCATCGGGTTGACCGGCGAGAATTTCTCCAGCTGAGGACACATTCAAGTTTGTGGCGCCATATTCGCGCTTACCGGTTTTATCGACCTGGCCACCAAGTAGTTGCGCCAATTTTTGAAAACCGTAGCAAATGCCCAAAATAGGAATTCCAAGTTCGAGAATTTTTGCCTCTAGGTCTGGTGATCCAGACTCATAAACGCTTGAGGGTCCGCCGGAAAGGATTATGGCTTGCGGATTTTTAGTTTCAATTTCTGAAGCAGTTATGTTGTGTGGGACTATTTCGGAGTACACGCCAGCTTCACGAACACGCCTGGCAATTAGTTGGGCATACTGTGCACCAAAGTCAACAACTAGTACCGGACGGCTAATTTTTTGCTCCTGAAAGTGAGTCTGTAATTTCTTTTTCAGCTAGCTCGGCATAGTACTTCTCGGTGTAGAAAGAAAGAAATGGAACAACTCCACCTGCCGCAATAATCAAAAAGCGTGTGAAGCTCCAGCGCATTAGAGTCCAAACTCGGAAATCGGCAAACAGATACAAAACATAGAGCCAGCCATGAACCACCAAAATTGCAACCGTGAGGCTAAGGCCGGTTTCAGGCATTCCTTCGCCCTCGTTTAGATAAGGCTCCGCGGTAAGAAAACCATTGGGTCCAGCTATCCACAAGTCATAACCGATTAGCGCCCCAAAGGTGACATTCTCAAGACGTCGAAGTGCCCAGGTTGCCATAAGAAGAAGTAAGAAAATGCCAGTGATAAAAGATGAGACCTTGTAGAGCTTCAACGCGGAGCGGATGGCTGGAACTTGAAGCTTGTGAATTGGTCTAGACATAACCTAAGTTTACCTAAAGCAAACTCGAGCTATTCTTCAGCACTCGTGCGGTCCTGAGCTTCCCTCATGCGTTGATCCTCAACTAGTCTCCACCACAAAAACACTGCAAATCCAGCAAACAACGCCCACTCCAAGGCATAAAACAGGGTCAACCAATTCACTTGAGTGCCCGGCTCTGGCGGGGCAATCACAATCGGCTCTAACCCAAAGCCAGGTTCGGCGTCCAAAACCATGAATCCCGCGAGACTGTTTAGATTGTCACCCTTATATAGGTTCACTAACTGGGCGAGCGAAAAGCTTTCCAGCAAATAGGCCTTCGTGGGATCCCTGATTACTTCAGGTCCCTCTGTTTGAAGATATCTTCCCGTTTGATTCAAAAAAGCCTGAGCCTGTATTGACTCCATCAATTCGACTCTCGCAGCCTCTGCGACCGACAAGCTTTCTGTAAAGCCAATTCCAACACTCAAGCTTGCAGTTGAGTCACCATCTTCTAGAAGCAATCTTGAGTTTGCAATTACCCAATATCCAGAAAGCACTTCGTCGTTTGCGCGCTGTAATCGATTGGCAACGATGAAAACGTTCTCGGTATCAAGCATTATTTCTGCTTGAACTCTTTTGTTGGCGGCGGTAACTGTAAGTGGTGCTCCGGGCTTTTCTGTTTCAATAAGAACCAGTGGTGCTTGCGTGAGATCTTCTGGTTCAACCTCAGTGAAAGATCTTTCTAGCTGCCACTGACCCAAGAGAGCGAAAACTGCTGCAACCGCTAGAGCCAGAAATAATCCGGCAATCCACTTGGGTCTTCTGGCTACCTGAGACCAGGTTGGGTTTGTCATTAGCTCTTTACGTAAGGAGCAATTACAACTTCAACGCGCTGGAATTCTTTTAGATCTGAATAACCAGTTGTTGCCATAGATCTGGCAAGAGCGCCAACAATGTTGGAAGCACCATCAGCCGAAGAAGAAGGTCCGGTAAGAATCTGACTTAAAGATCCGGTTTGCTCAACGCGCACGCGATTGCCCCTTGGCAACTCCGCGTGGAAAGCTTCTTGACCCCAGTGCCAACCGCGACCTGGTGCATCAGTTGAACGGGCAAGAATGGATCCAATCATGACCGCGTCTGCTCCGCAGGCAATTGCCTTGACGATATCGCCTGAGGTTCCAAGACCTCCGTCGGCAATTACGTGCACGTAACGTCCCCCGGACTCGTCCATGTAGTCACGCCTTGCCCCGGCTACGTCGGCTACCGCAGTGGCCATTGGAGCGTGAATACCAAGCACCGCGCGGGTTGTGGAGGCGGCTCCGCCTCCGAAGCCAACCAAGACACCGGCTGCGCCGGTGCGCATCAAATGAAGGGCTGCGGTGTAGTTGGCTACCCCTCCAACAATCACTGGTACGTCTAGCTCGTAGATGAACTTCTTTAGATTCAGCGGCTCAGAGTCTTTTGCAACATGCTCAGCCGAAACGGTGTTACCGCGAATCACAAATAGGTCAACACCAGCTTTCAAAACAGCTTCGCTGAACTGGGCGGTGCGCTGCGGTGAAAGAGCGGCCGATACAGTTACACCGCCAGCACGGATCTGCGCGATGCGATCGCGAATTAGTTCCGGTTTGATTGGCTCGGCGTAAATCTGCTGCATTCTTGCAGTGGCTTCAGAATCTTTGAGCTTAGAAATTTCTACTAGAAGTTTTTCAGGGTTGTCATACCTGGTCCAAAGACCTTCAAGATCCAAAACTCCAAGGCCGCCGAGTTTTCCAATTTCAATTGCTGTCTCAGGTGAAACAACTGAGTCCATCGGTGCTGCAAGAATCGGCATTGAAAACTGGTAGGCGTCAATTGACCAAGTGGTCGAAACGTCTTTGGGGTCACGGGTTCTTCTGGTTGGAACAATCGCGATGTCGTCAAATGCGTAGGCGCTCTTGGCGCGCTTATTTCTTCCGATTTCTATTTCGGTCATGAAGATTTCTCCTAGCGAGTTCCGTAGTTCGGGGCTTCAATGGTCATCTGAACATCGTGCGGGTGTGACTCTTTGAGTCCAGCTGCAGTGATTCGAACGAACTTTCCTTTTTGCTGAAGCTCGGGAATTGTGCCTCCGCCAACATATCCCATGGAAGCTCTGAGGCCTCCGATTAGCTGGTGAGTCACGGAAGCTACCGAGCCGCGGTAAGGAACCTGACCCTCGATGCCCTCGGGCACTAGCTTGTCTTCGCGAAGCACATCGTCCTGGAAATAGCGGTCTTTGGAGTAGCTCTGGGCCTCTCCTCGGGACTGCATGGCTCCAAGAGATCCCATACCTCTATACGTCTTGTATTGCTTGCCGCCAACGAAAGTGATCTCGCCCGGGGCCTCGTCGGTTCCGGCAAGTAGTGACCCAATCATTACGGCGTTTGCTCCCGCAACGATGGCTTTTGGAATGTCCCCTGAGAACTGCAATCCACCGTCTGCGATAACTGGAACGCCGGCTGGCTTGCAGGCAAGACTTGCTTGGTAAACAGCGGTGATTTGTGGAACGCCGACTCCGGCAACAACTCGAGTGGTGCAAATCGATCCAGGCCCAACTCCAACTTTCACGCCGTCGACGCCGGCGTCAACGAGTGCTTGCGCACCCTCGCGAGTTGCAACGTTTCCGCCAATGACATCTACGTTTTTTGCAAAAGGTTCTGACTTTAGTTTTGCAACCATTTCCAAAACTGCTTTGTTGTGGCCATGAGCTGTGTCAACGACCAAAATGTCAACACCGGCATCAACTAGTGCCATTGATCTTTCCCAAGCGTCAGTTCCAACACCGACGGCAGCTGCAACAAGTAGTCTTCCGCTGGAATCTTTCGAAGCCAATGGGTACTTTTCACTCTTGTCGAAGTCCTTGACTGTGATAAGTCCACGAAGTTTTCCTTGCTCGTCAACAAGCGGCAGCTTCTCGATGCGGTGCTGAGCAAAAATTGCAATTGCTTTGTCTGGAACAATTCCAACCGGTGCGGTTACAAGGGGCATAGGGGTCATGACATCTTTAACCAAAGTTGTGGTTCTTTGCACATCCAGCACAAATCTCATGTCACGGTTGGTGACAATTCCAACCAGCAAGCCGTCTTCATCAATTACCGGCAAGCCCGAAACTCGGAACTTGCGGCAGAGGTCATCAACTTCCTGAATTGTGGCAAGTGGGGCGATGGTTACCGGGTGGGTAATCATTCCCGCCTCAGACCTCTTTACTAGGTCTACCTGGCTGGCCTGGTCTTCCAAAGAGAGATTTCGGTGCAAGACGCCAATTCCACCCTGTCTGGCCATGGCAATTGCCAGCCTGGCCTCGGTAACGGTATCCATGGCGGAAGAAAGCAGGGGCACATTGATGTCTACTCTTTTGGTGACCTTGGTTCGGGTGTTCACCTGGGAGGGAACTACGTCTGATTCGCCCGGAAGAAGAAGTACGTCATCGTAGGTCAGACCAACTAGGCCAAAGGGGTCTGGCTGGGCCATTTTGTACCTAACTATTGGGGGTTGAAAGCTTCTAGTCCCAAGTCTAGTTTTTTTTCAGGCCTAAAGACAGTGCTATTCTTTGGTAAACCCTGAAAACTGGGGTAAATCTTAGATGAGGCATCGATGCCCAGGAATGACATGGAGGCACCTTGATCCTCTCAAAAACCCAACGAGGTTCTAGAAGCTGGATTCAGCTACTAATGCTGGCCATTGTTACCTCTATAACCTTCGGTGGACTGTTCGCCACCAGCGCTAGCGCTGACGAAGTCAACGCAGATCTGCCATTCAGCATCGTCGGAAACGTCAAAAACGAAGGAATTGCCCTTGAGGGTGTTCGAATTGTTGTTTCCGGAGGTGGTTACACCGCCGAAACAGTCACTGACGCCGAAGGTAAGTGGTACATCGGAGTTCCTGAGAAGGCCGGTTACACAGTAACCCTCGATCAAGAAACTTTGCCTGCTGGTATTGCCGTGGTTGAAGAAGGTGGAGCTGAACAGTCAGTTGAAATTGGCCCATCCGGTCGCGTCACCAAGAACTTCTTTATTGGCCAGGGAGAAAGAATTGTTGTCAGCATTTTTGACCAGCTGATTGCGCGCGTAATTTACGGCTTGAACTTTGGACTAATGCTTGGTCTTGCTGCCGTTGGTCTTTCTCTGGTATTTGGAACAACCGGTTTGTCAAACTTTGCTCACGCTGAAATGGTTACCTTCGGTGCCATCACAGCATTCTTTCTCGGTGGAGTCCTAGCGTTACCGATTTGGGTTGCGATACCAGCGGCAGTTGTCATAAGCGGTCTGATGGGTTGGGGTCTGGATTCCGGGCTTTGGCGACCGCTCAGAAAACGTGGTCTTGGACTTGTTCAGCTGATGATTGTTTCCATTGGATTGTCTCTTGCTGTTCGTTACTTGTTCCAATTCTTTGTTGGCGGAGGAACTACACAGCTTCCAGGATTTGATGCACCGAAAATCAAGCTATTTGGTGCAACGTCCTTGAGCGTTATCGATATGGCTTCGATGGTTCTGAGCTTGCTAGTGATCATCGGATTCGCCTGGTGGTTGATGAACACTCAAACCGGTAAAGCAACCCGTGCCATCTCAGATAACGCAGACCTGGCAGCCGCATCCGGTATCGATGTGGACCGCGTGATTAGGACAGTCTGGATTGTTGCAGCTGGTCTAGCCGGTCTAGCCGGTGTGCTTTGGGCCTACTTCCGCCCAGGTATCAAGTGGGACATGGGCGCTCAGATTCTGTTGTTGATCTTTGCCGCGGTTACCCTTGGTGGCCTTGGAACCGCTTTCGGTGCCCTACTTGGCGCTTTGGTAGTGGGTCTGTTGGTCGAGGTTTCAAGCCTCGTGATCCCTGCAGACCTGAAGTACGTAGGAGCGTTGGTCGTTCTGATCGTGATCTTGCTAGTAAGACCGCAGGGAATCCTGGGTCGAAAAGAACGAATAGGTTAGGGAAGCAAGCTATGGACTGGTCGTCAATTTTATCCAACACCGCTCAAGGTCTCCTGAGCCCGGCCACTATGGCCTTCGCTCTCGCGGCGCTAGGTCTTGCTATGCACTTCGGTTTCGCAGGACTGCTGAACTTTGGTATCGCCGGCTTCATGGCAGTTGGCGCATACGGTTACGCAATTTCAATCTTGAGCTTTGGCTTTGAGTGGTGGCAGGGAATTCTAGTTAGCTTGGTTGCCTCGGTAATCTTCGCGCTGATTCTTGGAATTCCAACCCTTCGACTTCGCGGTGACTACTTGGCTATCGTGACTATCGCTGCTGCGGAAATTCTTCGCTTACTATTTCTTACCAACGCGTTCGTTGATGTTACAGGTAGCGCCGATGGTCTCTCTGGTTACCACAACAGCTTCCGCGCTGCCAACCCGTTCCCAGAAGGCAACTACGGATTCGGACCATGGACTTACAACAACATCGAGTTGTGGGTTCTAGTTTTGGGTCTGATTACCCTGGCTATTTGTGCATCGCTACTTCTTCTTCTAATGAAGAGCCCTTGGGGTCGAGTCATCAAGGGTATCCGCGAAGATGAGGATGCAGTTCGAGCTCTTGGAAAGAACGTTTTTGCTTACAAGATGCAAGCACTAATCATTGGTGGAGTATTTGGATCACTAGGTGGAATCATTTACGCACTGCCTTCATCTGTGAACCCAGGTGTTTACGTAACTTCGTTGACATTCTTTGTTTGGACAGCACTGCTGCTAGGTGGAGCAGCGACCGTGTTTGGCCCGGTGCTTGGAGCAGTTATCTTCTGGGTGCTGCAGGCATTCCTGTCGAACGTCCTGCCAGCTCTGGTTTCCAGCGGCATCTTGCCTTTCATTAGCAGCATCCAGGCCTCGACCATCAGGTTCATCCTGGTGGGTGTTGGTCTGATGCTTCTTGTCATTTACCGTCCTCAAGGAATCCTTGGCGACAAAAAGGAGCTGACCTTTGTCAAGTAGTAGCGCAAAACTGCCAGGCAAGCCTGCAGCTAAGACCACCGGGTTACACGTTGGGGCCATCCGTCCAGGCGTGCCAAAGGTGGACCCAATTGTCACCATCGACAACGTCTCGCGTAAGTTCGGAGGTCTTGTTGCCGTTGACGTTGAGCACCTTGAGATTCCTCGCGGTGCCATCACAGCTCTGATTGGCCCTAACGGTGCGGGTAAGACCACACTTTTCAACTTGTTGACTGGCTTTGACAAGCCAGACACTGGAACCTGGAACTTCGCAGGTAAATCCCTTGCTGGAATTCCTGCCTTCAAGGTGGCTCAAATGGGTCAGGTTCGTACTTTCCAGCTAACTAAGGCCTTGAGCTTGCTTACTGTTTTGCAGAACATGAAGCTAGGCGCCAAAGACCAGCGTGGTGAGAAGCTAATGTTTTCGATCTTCCCCTTTCTTTGGAAAGCCAAAGAGCAGGAAATTGAAGACAAGGCGATGGAGCTTCTGGCGAGATTCAAGCTAGACACCAAAAAAGATGACTTTGCTGCCAGCTTGTCCGGTGGTCAGCGCAAGCTTCTTGAGATGGCTAGAGCTTTGATGACCGATCCAGTTCTAGTGATGTTGGATGAGCCAATGGCCGGAGTGAACCCAGCCCTAACCCAGTCTCTTCTTGAGCACGTGCTTGCTCTAAAGAGCGAAGGCATGACCGTTTTGTTTGTCGAGCACGACATGCACATGGTTAGACACATTGCTGACTGGGTTGTGGTTATGGCCGAAGGTCGGGTTGTTGCTGAGGGCCCACCAAATGAGGTTATGAAGAACCCGGCTGTTATCGATGCTTATCTTGGTTCTCACCAAGATACTGACCTTGGAACAGTCACCGGACGAATCACGCTTCCAACCAAGGGAAAGAAGTAAATCATGGCTAAAGTTCCAGTAATTGAAACCAAGTCATTGGTCGCAGGTTACCTACCTGGAGTAAACATTCTCAATGGAGCAAATTTCTTTGCAAACCAGGGAGAGCTTGTTGGAATCATTGGTCCTAATGGTGCGGGTAAGTCCACTCTTCTAAAAGCAATCTTTGGTCTAGTCAAGGTTCGCGAGGGCGACATCTTGCTAAACGGAGAATCAATTGCCAACCTAAAGGCCAACAAGCTAGTTGCTATGGGAATCGGATTTGTTCCTCAGAACAACAACGTATTTCCTTCGCTAACCATCGAAGAGAACCTGCAGATGGGTCTTTTTCAGAACCCAAAGAGCTACTCCGAGCGTCTTGAGTTTGTGACAGGAATCTTTGCCGAGCTGGGCAAGAGACTGAAGCAGCGCGCTGGATCGCTATCCGGTGGTGAGCGTCAGATGGTTGCCATGAGTCGCGCGCTAATGATGGACCCAAAGGTACTGCTACTGGACGAGCCTTCCGCTGGTCTATCGCCAGTTAGACAGGATGAAGCGTTTATTAGGGTTTCTGAAATCAACAAGGCTGGTGTTACCACCATCATGGTTGAGCAGAACGCTCGTCGCTGCCTCCAGATCTCTGACCGTGCCTACGTGCTGGACCAGGGTAAGGATGCTGTGGTGGGAAGTGGACGAGAGCTTCTAAACGACCCGAAGGTAATTGGGCTTTACCTTGGAACCTTGGGTGAGTAACCAATAGTTTTAGCAAAAATAAAACCCCCTCGGAGAACCGAGGGGGTTTTATTGTTTAGCTAATTAGCCCTTGTAAGGAACATACTCGTTGCTGTCTTCGTAGACATAA
>ERZ1022756.534-NODE-534-length-10511-cov-12.545333_pt1 | contig 10511 bp, 10 predicted proteins | sample MGYA00520902_ERZ1022756 | MGnify/ENA primary metagenome ERZ1022756 (study PRJEB33162, sample SAMN09537601) | freshwater metagenome | isolation source: freshwater | place: Canada:Alberta | collected 2017-07 | study: EMG produced TPA metagenomics assembly of the... | reverse complement strand
ATTGTCGGATAAACTTATCCACAGCACACTTGAGTGGAAAGGGTGTCATTTTTTTGACACCAACGATTGAGGAAGCAAAATGGCCGAGTTTATTTACCAAATGATCAAGGCGCGTAAGGCGCACGGCGACAAGGTCATTCTTGACGATGTAACTTTGGCGTTTTTGCCTGGAGCCAAGATCGGGGTTGTTGGTCCAAACGGTTCTGGTAAATCCTCAGTACTAAAGATCATGGCTGGCCTAGATTCTCCTTCTAACGGAGAGGCTCGATTGAGCGAAGGTTTTTCTGTTGGCATTTTGATGCAGGAGCCAAAGCTAAACGAAGATAAGACTGTCTTGGGGAACGTTGAAGAAGCTGTTTTTGAAACCAAGGCCAAGCTCGATCGTTTCAATGAAATCTCAGCAGAACTTGCTAACCCTGACGCAGACTACGACAAGCTTTTGGAAGAAATGGGAGTTTTGCAAGAGCAAATCGATCATCTCGACGCCTGGGATTTGGATTCACAGCTAGAGCAGGCGATGGATGCCCTTCGTTGCCCGCCGGGGGATACCCCAGTTCACAATCTCTCTGGTGGAGAAAAGCGTCGCGTCGCTCTATGTAAGTTGCTGCTTGAAAAGCCAGATTTGCTTTTACTTGATGAACCAACCAACCATTTGGATGCTGAGAGTGTGCTTTGGCTTGAGCAGCACTTGGCAAAGTATCCAGGTGCGGTGCTTGCCGTCACGCACGATAGGTACTTCTTGGACAATGTTGCCGAGTGGATTTTGGAACTGGACCGCGGTCGCGCTTATCCCTACGAAGGCAACTACTCGACTTACCTTGAGAAAAAGCGCGAAAGATTAGAAGTTCAAGGCAAAAAAGATGCCAAGTTAGCCAAGCGCCTATCAGATGAACTTGAGTGGGTTCGCTCATCTTCAAAGGCTAGGCAAACTAAGTCAAAGGCCCGTCTGGCTCGATACGAAGAAATGGCATCTGAAGCCGACAAGACAAGAAAGCTGGATTTCGAAGAAATCCAAATCCCACCAGGCCCAAGGCTTGGAAATGTAGTTTTAGAAGCCAAATCGCTTGTAAAGAAATTCGGCGATCGCACGCTTATTTCAGATCTTTCATTCACTCTTCCGAGAAACGGAATTGTTGGAGTTATCGGACCAAACGGTGTTGGTAAGTCAACGCTTTTCAAGATGATTATGGGCGAGGAAAAGCTCGACGGCGGGGAACTAAAAATTGGTGAGACTGTGAAGATCTCCTACGTCGATCAGTCCCGCGCTGGAATCGATCCAGACAAGAGCCTTTGGGAAGTAGTTTCTGATGGTCTTGACTACATTCACGTGGGCCAAGTTGAAATGCCGTCTCGGGCCTATGTTGCCGCTTTCGGATTCAAGGGACCAGATCAGCAAAAACCTGCCGGCGTTCTATCCGGCGGTGAGAGAAACCGTCTGAACCTTGCCTTGACGCTGAAGCAGGGTGGGAATCTTCTTCTTCTCGATGAGCCAACTAACGACCTAGACGTTGAAACACTCGGGTCACTTGAAAATGCCCTACTTGAGTTCCCGGGTTGCGCTGTGGTGATCACACACGATCGCTGGTTCTTAGACCGCGTGGCAACTCACATTCTGGCTTATGAAGGCACCGATGCTGATCCAGATAACTGGTACTGGTTTGAAGGCAACTTCGAGTCCTACGAAGCAAACAAGATTGAACGCTTAGGTCCTGAGGCTGCCAAGCCTCACCGATCTACCTACCGAAGACTGACAAGAGACTAGCGACCGGTCCATCGGGAACCCGGACCATACCCTCTTGGGCAACGGTTGCAAGAAGTACTCCATCTCGACTGAAGATTTTTCCCAGTGCTAGTCCGCGACTGTTTTGAGCGGCAGGGGATTCTTGAACGTAAAGCATCCAGTCATCAACTTTGGCTGGAGCGTGGAACCACATAGCGTGATCCAAACTGGCAGTTTTCAGTCCTGGTTTAGCCCAGGAAATTTTATGACGTCGATAGATACTCTCGAGCAATGTGAAATCGGATGCATAGGCAAGTGCTGCCTGATGAAGGGTTTGGGATGCCGGCAAGGTTCCTATTGCCTTTAGCCATACTGCCTGGTGAGCCACTGCTTCACCTTTTACTTCGAAGTAGATTGGTGACTCGACGTGACGCATGTCGAAGGGTCTTGCCTTGGCCCAGTACTGTGCAACGGGGTGAGGGATACTTCCTAGAACTTCTGCAGCGGATGGAAGATCTTCTGGGTCAGCCATTCCTTGCGGCATTTGCTCGTGGTGTGTAAGTCCTGGGCTCTCGACCTGGAAAGAGGCAATCATTGAAAAGATTGGCTCACCTTTTTGGTATGCCTGAACTCGTCTCGTTGAAAAAGATCTTCCGTCCCTTAGCCGGTCAACCGAAAAGGTAATTGGAAGATCAATATCGCCTGGCCTTAGGAAGTATCCGTGCAGTGAGTGAAGCACCCGTTCTGGATCTACAGTTCTAGTTGCCGCGACGTGGCATTGTGCCAAAACTTGACCGCCGAATACTCTTCCGTGAGGCATCCACTGTGATGGGCCAATAAAGATGTCCTCTTTAGTTCTCGCTCCACCGGCATCCTTGATATCTAGAGCGAATATCAAATCTGCTAATGGGTCTTCTGGTGGCTGCACCTTGCTCACTAAAATCGGTGTCCTAACTTGGGTGGGTAGCTTTCAGAGGTAAGTTTAGTTCTCTAATGAAAAACAGTTTCCAGCTTCTTGATGAGCAAACCGCTCTGGACCTCAAGTCCTATCTAACTAGAGCTAAGAAGATGGACCCCAAGGGCACAGTTCGCCTAAGGGCTTTTGGTACTTTGCTCACCGCATATGTTGCCCCTCTGTTTACAGCCAGCATCCTTGATGATGGACCGACGGTGCTAGGCCTTCGAACTATGGAACTCAAGTCCGAAGCCGAGATCAACATTTTGGTGCCCATTCAGGCTGTTTTAGATCGAATTGCGTTCGAGCTTGAAAAGCCAGCAACAGGAGAGCGATTTGTTTTTGACATGGCTTCAACCGAGCGAGTTCCATGGGCTGGGGTATCACCGCCTAGAACCGGTTGGGTTGAAGCTGGAACGCTTCGCGAAGAGTTGCTGACTACTACGGCAAAAAAGGGAATAACAGAAGTTGCTGAGACCATTCCAGAATCAGTTGGCGGGCCCATCGCTGCTCGCATTCGTGCTGAAGTCTGGGGTCGTGCCATCGATGTTGAGTCCAAGGTTCCCGCAGGTGCTGCGTTTGCTGCGGCAGGACTTGGGTTCTTGGTCAAGGACCAGGATGTACCCGTTTTTCATTCGCAGGGTTGGGTAAGACTCTCAACTGAGTTTGGTCACGTGCTCTCTAAAGAAGCCAAGCACTTTTAATCATCGAAGCTGTTGAGCATTGCAGTGGCAGCGCGATCCAAATAGCCCCAAAGCTCAGCTTGTTGAAGTGGCGCTAGTTCTAACGAATCAACTGCGGTCTTCATGTGTAGTAGCCAGCGCTCTCGGGCCAGCGGGTTTATCTTGAAGGGGGAGTGTCTCATTCGAAGGCGAGGGTGTCCTCTGGTTTCCTGGTAAGTGGTTGGACCACCCCAGTACTGTTCGAGAAACATTCTTAGTCGCTCGGCGGCTGGACCCAAATCATCTTCTGGATACATGGGCCGCAAAATCTCGTCTGTTGAAACACCCTCGTAAAACTTATCCGTCAGCTTCTGGAAGGTTTTCGTGCCACCAATTTGATCGAAGAAGTTACCACCTACTCGCTCACCAGATAATCCCTTGATGCGAACGGTTTCAACCCGTGCTGCGTCTTCGAAATCATTAGTCATCTACTTAGTCTTTGCGTTTCGTTTTTGGTCAGGGAGTGAAAGCTTTATCCCGGCTTTATCCAAAGCTGTCTTGACTTCCTGCCTTAGCGCGCGAGTCAGTGCATCCTTTTTGGAAGGTCTAACCTGTTGAACTAGACGGAAGACGACTTCTTCACCTGCGAGTGCTTGGATTCCCCAGATCTCTGGCTTACCAATCAACCCGGTCTTCAGGCCTGGAATCTCCGCCAGCTTTAGAGCTGCCGCCTCAAGCACTTTCTTAGCCTTGTCGAGATCAGAGTTGTAGGCCAGCGGAAGATCGAGAATTATTCTTGACCAGCCTTGTGATTGATTGCCAACGCGCAGTATCTCCCCGTTACGGACATACCAAACGGTTCCCTCGGCATCTCGTACCTGAGTGACTCTAAGGCGGATTGATTCAACTACTCCGGTTGCAGTTCCTAAATCAACGAAATCTCCAACTCCAAATTGATCTTCCACAACGATAAACAGCCCAGCAATAAAGTCCCTAACTAGACTCTGAGCTCCAAATCCAAGTGCCGCTCCTAATATTCCCGCACCCGCGGCTAGTGCGCCGATGGCGATGCCAAGTTCGGAGAGGATTGCGATTAGTGCGCTAATTGTTAAACCTGCGGTTAGGAGATTACTCAGAACTAAGCCGATGGTTCTAGCTCTTTGAACTATGCGAGCACGGGCCAGTGGCGATGAATCCAAGGCTTTGGTATCAGCGGCGCCTTCGCGCTTTTTTACCCCCTGTGTGACAGTAGTGACAACCCTTCGAATCATCACCAGAAGTAGCCAGCGTAGAAGGACTAGCCCTACAACTATCAGAGCGATTCGAATCGCAAGGCCCCACTCACCATAAACTTCTTGAATCCAAGCCATGGCTTAGCCCTTACTATCGGTTGCTTGAGCAGTCAGAGCACGTTGAACATTTGCCAGGTTCTCGACAATAATGCGTCTAAGAGCCGGCTTTGAGTCAAGCTCTGGATTCTTCAAGAACTGTTCTGTTTGATTCGCGAGGCTGCTGGTGACGATTGCCAATGGATACAGATTTACCAAGAGGTACTCAGCCATGTGGTAGCTCTTGCTTTCCCAGATCTGAAGTACTTTCGAGAAATACTGATCTACAAACGGCTCCAACACAGAAGTATCCAGGACTCTACCGAACGCCAAACTAGCTGAGTTAACTAGAGCATTACTCATCTGATCCGTGTCGACCAATTTGTCGAATATCTCTTGCTTGGATTTTAGATCCGGCAGTCCGGCTATAGCTGCAGCGTGAGCTTTTTGGCCATTTGCAGTGTTGTCAGCTTCTAGTTCAACATCAATACGCTCTTTTGTGACTTTTCCTCCAACTGATAGGGCAGTCAATAGCTCCCAGCGAAGGTCGGTGTCTATTTCGAGGCCATCTAATTGGGTCTTACCGCTTAGCAAATCGGCAACCTGGGTTAGCTGCTGATTGTCTCTTGCAAACTGGGCAAAGAACTTGGCGAATTGAAGCTGAGCATCTGAACCAGATTGAGCGTTCTGCGCTAATCTCCAAAGACCATCAGCTACCTTGAGCTGGGCTTCGAGCCTGTGCTGTGGTGAGACATACAAATTAGCAACAGTTAGTAACTGTCTAAGAAGCGTCATCATGGTAGTGGATTCTGTTTCTTCACCGATGTGTGCAAGCACCAGTTCAATAAAAGCGCGGCCGGATGTTTCACCGTCGCGGGTAGCATCCCAGACCGATCCCCATACAAGTGCACGAGCTAATGGATCCTCGATCCCAGAAAGCTTCGCAAGTGCAGTAGCAAAAGAGTGTTCATCAAGACGGATTTTTGCGTAGGTCAGATCGTCATCGTTTAGCAGCACAAGCGCAGGACGCGCTTTGCCTACGAGTTGTGGAACCAGGGTTTTTGCTCCCTGAACATCAAGTTCGACTCTTTCGGTGCGAACTAGCTTGCCCGCGACTTCGTTATAGAAGCCAACAGCCAAACGGTGTGGCCTTAGATATGGATAGTCAGCAATCGCGGATTGCAGAATTGCAAAGGAATCGATGATCCCATCCTTTTCTTCGATCTCAGGCCTTAGAAGGTTTACTCCGGCAGTTTCAAGCCACAGCTTTGACCATTCGGATAATTCGCGACCGCTTTCGGTTTCCAGCTCCCGAAGTAGATCCTTTAGCTCAGTGTTTTGGTAGGCGTGCTTTTTGAAGTACGAAGACACTCCTCGCATAAAAGGTTCTTGACCTACCCAGGCAACGAGCTGCTTTAGAACAGAAGCGCCCTTGGCGTAAGTGATGCCATCAAAATTGACCTGAACATCTTCCAAGTCATTAATCTCGGCAACAATCGGATGCGTTGATGGAAGCTGGTCCTGTCGGTAAGCCCAGGACTTCTCCAAAGATGCAAATGTCGCCCATGCGCCATGCCATTCAGTTGCCTCTTGGGTTGCAAGAGTTGAGGCGTACTCTGCAAAGGACTCGTTGAGCCATAGATCGTTCCACCAGCGCATTGTTACTAAGTCGCCAAACCACATATGGGCGAGCTCATGCAAGATAGTGACCACTCGACGTTCCCGAGTAGCATCCGTGACTTTGGATCTGAAGACGTAAGTTTCAGTGAAGGTCACAGCGCCAGCGTTCTCCATAGCCCCAGCGTTAAATTCAGGAACAAATAGCTGGTCGTACTTTTCGAAAGGATAAGCAACGCCAAACTGTGACTCAAAGAACTCGAAACCTTGTTTGGTTTTTTCAAAAATGTACTCAGCGTCTAAATGCTCAAAAAGCGATTTGCGACAGAACACTCCAAGGGGGATGACCTTCCCGGAGCTTGAAACCAACTGGTCGTTTACTTCAACGTAGGGACCTGCAACCAGGGCTGTTATGTAGCTAGAGATTCGCGGAGTTGGTTCGAAGTTCCAAACTGAAACACCTTCTCTGAGTTCATGTGGTTCAGGGGTAGGCGAGTTAGAAACAACCTTCCAATAGCTCGGTGCTGTGATGTTGAAAGAAAACGTTGCCTTTAGGTCTGGTTGCTCGAATACGGCAAACATTCTTCTTGAGTCAGGAACTTCAAACTGCGTGTATAGGTACACCTCTTGATCAACTGGATCAACGAACCTATGCAAACCTTCACCTGTGTTGGTGTACTTGCCTTGCGCAACTACAACTAGTTCATTGTCATTGGAGAGAGAAGGTAGCTGAATGCGGATACCGTCAGAAACTTTGGTTGGGTCAAGTACTTCGCCATTTAGCACCACCGAGTGAACTGCACCGGTAATCGCATCGATAAAGCTTGAAGAGCCTTCCTTCGCGCTGAATTTAACTCGGGTCGTAGACCCGAACAATTCGCTTCCTTGAGTCAAGTCAATTTCTACGTGATAGCTGTGAACATCGAGAATGTTTGCGCGTTCGACAGCTTCTGTTCTTGTGAGGTTTTCTCCGGGCACGTGTTGCTACCTTTCTGGCGGGTATTTGTTCAAAGCCTAACTGGGAGCCAACAGGTGTGAAACAATAACCTTGTGATTGAACCAGTTCTAGCCTTGGGGGGCTCTGCCGAAACGGCATTGACGCTCGCCGAGATTGGCGGTCTATTACTTGGGCTTGGGATTCTTGCTTTTGCAGCAGCCAGAATTCGCTTTTCTGTCGTACCTATCTATCTGCTTGTTGGGTTAGTTGTTGGACAAGGTGGCCTTGGGCTGATCAGCCTGAGTCAAGACTTTTTGGATTTGGGTGCGCAAATTGGTGCAATCTTGCTTTTGCTACTTCTGGGTCTTGAACACTCCGCGCCTGATCTGGCAAAAGCATTTAAGGAAAGAAAGTCCGCTGGAATTTTTGACGTCGCGGTCAACTTCATCCCTGGTGCTGCTTTAGCCCTGCTTTTTGGTTGGGGGCCGCTAGCCGCGCTAGCCCTGGGTGGAATCAGTTACGTTTCCTCTTCGGGAATTGCATCTGAGCTGATCCGCGAATCGGGATGGCGTCGCTCTGAGTTATCGCGCCGAATCGTCACGATCCTGGTCTTTGAAGATTTGGCCTTGGCTCCGTACCTGCCTTTGCTTACCTCCTTGGTACTTGGTTTATCGGCAGTAGCGGGATTGATATCGGTCTCGATCGCACTGATCATAACCGGCATCATTTTGATCATTTCTTACCGCGGTAAGGCGCAGTGGTCGAGAATTCTTAACCCTGATGTTCCGAGTGCGCTACTGCTTACAGTGTTTGGCTCGGCTCTATTGGCTGCAGGTGTTGCAGACCTTGCTGGCTTCTCAGGTGCGGTTGCTGCCTTCTTGGTTGGACTGCTACTAACCGGAGAAGTAGCAAACACTGTTCGAGGTCGCCTCGGATCCCTTAGGGACTTGTTTGCAGCAATCTTTTTTCTGTTCTTTGGTCTGTCTACAGACTTTTCTGATCTGGTTGAAGTATTCCCAGCCGTTGCGGTCTTGGTGGTTTTCGGAGTCGCTGGCAAGTTCGCGGTTGGCTGGTGGATTGCAAAAGATATGAACGATAAAAGCATGTGGGTGCGAGCCGGGGCATTCCTAACCCCGCGGGGTGAATTCTCCATGGTTATTGCTGCCCTTGCTGGACCGGTGGTGCTATCGGTTAGCCTCCAGGCAATAACCTTGAGCTATGTCTTTTTGACCGCAATCATTGGTTCGCTGGTCATACGCTTTATCAGAAGCGGATTCGATAGGGAGATCAAATGAGAATTCACATCGCCACTGACCACGCAGGACTCGAAACTAGCCACTTCCTTATTGAAGCCCTAAGCGCAGCAGGCCACGAAGTTTTTGATCACGGACCAAAGTCCTTCGATCCTCTGGATGACTACCCAGCCTTTTGCATTAATGCTGCTCTTGCCGTAATTCACGATCAACAAGCAGGGGTGGAGGCTTTGGGTGTTGTGCTCGGTGGCTCAGGCAACGGCGAGCAGATAGCAGCAAACAAAGTTTCTGGAATTAGGGCAGCTCTAGTTTGGAACCAGGACACTGCAAAACTTGCCCGCTCTCATAATGACGCCAACGTGATTGCAGTGGGAGCTAGGCAGCACACGCAAGAAGAGGTGCTTGAGTTGATTCAAACCTTTATCCAGGAACCATTTAGCGGGGATGAGCGTCACTCCAGGCGCATTGGCAAGATTGCAACCTTTGAGCAAACCGGAGAAGTGCAGCTTTAGATGCAATTTAGTTTTTCGAGTTTTAACCGACACTTTCTCGCACCCTTTTCTGCAGCAGCATTTCTTGGCTGGGTCTACTTCCTAGTCAGCTCTTCTGCACTTCCTGATCCAGTGGCAATTCACTGGGGCATTACTGGACAAGCTGATGGTTTTATCTCCCGTGACTCATACTTGCTGGTGGTAGCGCCAGCAATTTTGATCCCTTGGGTATTACAGACCCTTTTCTATGTGGTTCAGAAGAAACTGCCTATAATTCGGAATTTCGTCGGTGCAGTTTTATCGTTTATTTACTGGATGTTATTTGTGATTATGCTCTCTGCAACTGCAACCCAAATTGGTATTTCCAGTGCAGCACAATCAAACTTTCCAATTTCCTTGATTGCGCTCTTACTGATCCTTATCCCATTTAGCCTTTGGTTCTCGCTGGCGTTTCCCTCAATTGAACTCGGAAATGAGTTGGTCGTTAAGCTTCGCGGGATAAAGGTACTTAGTGTTCCCATGAAGGATGTGGAGACAGTCGAGACGGCTTCGATGAGCTCCTGGAATTTCGGAGGACTGGGTATCCGAGTATCGGGGAAGACCTTAGCTTTCATCCCAAGCAAAGGCGAAGGTGTAGTTTTCAGTTTGCGATCCGGCGAAAAGATTGCAGTTCGCAGTAAGCAAGCCGGTGAAGTAGCCAGTACCGCGCTAGCAAAGCTTGGTGGCTAAAAGTGCCCGAGGGTCACTCCATTCATCGAGTTGCAAACACCTTTAGCGCGGACTACCTAAATTCAAAAGTCAAAGTGTTCTCACCCCAGGGGCGTTTTGAATCAGATGCAAAATTGGTTTCTGGTCGAAAGCTAGTTGAATCAACCGCAGTTGGTAAGCAGCTATTTCTTACCTTTGACAATGACCTGACTATTCGAATCCACCTGGGTATCTACGGTAAATGGAACTTCTACCAAGTACCAATGACCAAAGCGCCAGAAATCTGGGGTCAGGTTAGAGCTCGTTTTGGAGTTAAGAGCGCCTCGGCAGATCTTCGAGGCCCAACCGTATGTGAGGTTATCGATCAAGAAGCGGTGGCTTCAGTTATAAAGCGGCTAGGTCCTGACCCTCTAAATCCTGATCCAACTGGGGCTGAAGCATTGCGATTTGTATCCAAGGTGAAATACTCCAAAGTTGCAATTGGAGCGGCGTTAATGAATCAGGCTGTTGTAAGCGGTATCGGAAACGTTTACCGGGCCGAGCTGTTGTTTCGAGCAGGGTTGAACCCAAAAACTCCTGGTGAAAAGATAAGCGAGGGCGCTCTGGTAGCCATTTGGGATGACGCCGTGAAGCTAATGCGAATCGGTGTCAAGAAAGGCGTGATGCTTACCAGGGATGATCACCTCAGCGGTAGCGTGTCGGTGACGGATCGTTACTTTGTGTATAAGCGTGAGGGTCTTGAGTGCAGGGTGTGCAATAAGAAGGTAGTAGTGGAGGAGTTTTTAGCTCGAAAGCTCTACTGGTGCCCGAAGTGTCAGAGGTAATTGGAGCGGGTGACGG
>ERZ1022756.533-NODE-533-length-10524-cov-4.838284_pt1 | contig 10524 bp, 13 predicted proteins | sample MGYA00520902_ERZ1022756 | MGnify/ENA primary metagenome ERZ1022756 (study PRJEB33162, sample SAMN09537601) | freshwater metagenome | isolation source: freshwater | place: Canada:Alberta | collected 2017-07 | study: EMG produced TPA metagenomics assembly of the... | reverse complement strand
AGGTTAGAGTGCCTCGCGGATTTGCGGGACAGCAGATATTTGTGCGAGCAGACGCCGCCACCCACACCGGCATCATCTTTGTAAACGGCAAGAAGGTCGCGGAGCACACCGGCGGCTACATGCCATTTGAGGCAGACATCACCGATCTAGTTTCTGCCGGTCAAGAGGTATTGCTAACCATTGCGGTGAGCAACATCCTGACCAACGAGACCATCCCTCCAGGTCGCGTTGTTACCCGTGACAACGGAGTGAAGCAGCAGACCTACCTGCACGACTTTTACAACTATGCGGGCCTTGCTCGCAGTGTCTGGCTTTACAGTGCTCCGCAAACTCGAGTGGTTGACGTGACAGTCATCACTGACTTCGAAGGCTCAACCGGAACCGTTTCCTACACAACCGAACTAACTGGTGCTGCCGATGTCACAGCAAAGCTGTTTGATGAGGCTGGCCAGTTGGTAGCAACTGGAACTGGCGCGTCTGGCTCAATCAAGGTGCCAAACGTGAAGCTTTGGCAGCCCGGCAACGCCTATCTCTACGACCTAGTTTTGGAGTCAAGTGTTGGTGGAGCAGTGGTCGATGAATACTCCCTGAAGGTTGGAGTCAGAACCGTAAAGGTCTCAGGGAACAAGTTCCTAATCAACAATGAGCCCTTCTACTTCACGGGCTTTGGTATGCACGAGGACCACGTTGTAAAGGGCAAGGGGCATGACAACGCGTTCCTAGTCAATGACTTTGAACTTCTAAAGTGGGTCGGAGCCAACTCCTTCCGCACCTCGCACTACCCATACGCCGAAGAGGTCATGGACTACGCAGACCGTCACGGTTACGTAGTAATTGATGAGACCGCTGCCGTTGGATTGAACCAGGGATTCGCCGGAATGTTTGGTGGCCCAAAGCTTCCAACCTTCGGCCCAGAAACTGGCAACGAAAAGACTCAGGCAGCATTGCTGCAGGCAATTCGCGAGCTGATTGCTCGAGACAAGAACCACCCGTCAGTGGTGCTCTGGTCAATTACCAACGAGGCCGAAACGGGTATCCCAGAGTCAGTTGAGTTCTTCAAGCCAGCCTTTGACTTGGTTCGTGAGCTCGACCCAACCAGACCTCACACCTACATCAATGTGATGACTGATCCATTCAACAAGTGCTTGATTGCACCGCTGGCAGATGTCATCTGCCTTAACCGCTACTGGGGTTGGTATGAGGATCACTCCGACCTACCAAACGCTCGCCTGCACCTTGAAAAGGAACTCAAAGGTTGGACCGACAAGTACAACGTTCCGATCATCATCACCGAGTATGGCGCAGACACTTTGGCCGGAGGCCACTCGATCCACAACCTGCCTTGGAGCGAGGAGTACCAGGTCGAATACCTCAGAGCTAACCACGAGATCTTTGACAAGTTCCCTGGTGTAGTCGGAGAGCACGTTTGGAACTTTGCTGACTTCCAAACCAAGCCAGGAATCTTCCGTGTGCTGGGCAACAAGAAGGGCGCGTTCACTCGTGACCGCCAGCCAAAGTCTGCAGCCCACGAGCTTCGCAGCCGCTGGTCCAAGCTCGGTAACCGCAAGCCAAAGAACTAGTTAGAAAGAGACAAATCGATGGAAAAGGACATGAGGATTGCGAAGGCTGAAGTCTTCGTTCACTCACCAGGACGCAACTTTGTAACCCTGAGGGTAACCACCGAAGGTGGTTTGGTTGGATACGGTGACGCAACCGTAAACGGCCGAGAGCTAGCTGTTGCCAGCTACTTGCGCGACCACCTAGCGCCGATGTTGATTGGTCGTGACGCAGGTCAGATTGAGGACACCTGGCAGTACTTCTACCGCGGTTCTTACTGGCGCAGAGGCCCCATCACCATGACCGCAATTGCGGCAATCGACATGGCGCTCTGGGACATCAAAGCCAAGGCCGCAAACATGCCGCTTTACCAGCTGCTTGGTGGCAAGAGCCGCGAGGGTTGCCTTGCCTATGGTCACGCATCAGGCCGAACCATGAACGAGATCTTCGACTCAATTCGCGAGCACATGGAAAAGGGTTACCGCGCTATCCGCGTTCAGGCAGCAATTCCTGGTTTGAACTCTGTCTACGGTGTTGCAGCCTCAGCGAATGCATCCGCGGGAGCGGGTAAGGGTAAGGGTGCATCATCGGTGCGCTATGACTACGAGCCAGCCCGTCGTGCAGACAAGCCTGTGGAGGAAGAATGGGACACCCGTGCCTACCTCAACTTCATCCCAACCGTGTTTGAGGCGGTGCGAAATGAGTTTGGTCCAGAGCTTCCTCTATTGCACGATGCTCACCACCGACTAACTCCAATTCAGGCGGCTCGCCTGGGTAAGTCACTAGAGCCATATGACCTGTTCTGGATTGAGGACGTGACACCTGCGGAGAACACCGATGCCTTCCGACTGATTCGCCAGCACACCACAACCCCGTTGGCAGTCGGAGAGATCTTCAACACCATCTGGGATTACAAGGACCTGTTCGAAGAGCAGCTGATTGACTACGTCAGAAGCCCGGTCAGCCACGGTGGCGGAATTACCCCGCTGAAGAAGATCTTCGACTACGCAGCCGTCTACCAAATCAAGTCTGGTGTTCACGGTCCAACCGATGTTTCACCAATCGGCCATGCTGCATCGCTGCACCTTGGAATGGCGATTCACAACTACGGAATCTCCGAGTACATGCAGCACTCACCAGACACCAACGACGTCTTCCAGCCGGAATACCAGTTGGTCGATGGTCTAATCAAGCCTGGCGAATCAGCCGGTCTTGGCATCACCTACGACGACAAACTAGCCAGCCAGTTTGAGTACGAACCTGCCTATCTGCCAGTCAACCGACTGAAGCTAGATGGGACCATGCACGACTGGTAAGCCGAACAAGATGAGTCCGATTACTCGCAACGGCACCCCATCACGCATTGTCGTGATGGGGGTGTCCGGCTGCGGGAAAACCTCTATCGGAACACTCCTTGCCAGACAGCTAGGGCTTGAGTTCAAAGACGGCGATGACCTTCACCCTCAGGGCAACAAAGACAAGATGGCATCCGGAGTTCCGCTATCAGATGAGGATCGTTGGCCATGGTTGGACCTAGTTGGCCTTACTCTGCAAATGCCGGGCGGAGCAGTAGTCGCCTGTTCAGCGCTGAAGCGTCAATACCGGGAGCGAATTCTTCAAGGTGCGCCAGACACCGTCTTTATTCACCTGTCAGGGGACCGAGACCTCTTGATGCAGCGTCTGGGGAATCGCAAGAACCACTTCATGCCGGCAAGCCTGCTCGACTCACAACTTGCAACCCTTGAGCCCCTAGGCGATGACGAACACGGAATGACTGTCAATGTCGGAGGCGATGAGCTGGAGATCCTGAACGCAATCCTGGGCCAGGTTTCACTCACTCCCTAAAGCCAAACCTCAAAGTGAAATAACCCCGGCATTGCCCGAGTTGGCTATTCATAACAGAGCTAAGGGGTGAGAATAAACCAATGAGTAACCGCAAGGATGATTTGGACTCCATCCCTTACCCGGATGAAGCATTCAACACTTGGGGCGCCTCTTCCGTTGGCGTTGATCCACTTCTAGCCTCCTTCACCTCGGCCCCGTATCAGCCGGTTAGGCCGCACGTTCCCTTCTACCGCTTTGTTGCCTACCCAGACATTCTTGATTTGAGAAAAGCTGGCTATGAGATGGAGCGCTTTGTGCCGATCTTTGATCGGCTAGAGGATGTTCGCTATAAAGAAGCGCTTCAACTGAGCGAGATGCTCCACTACCCAAACCCAGCAATACCTTGGAACCCAAGAAGGGCCAGAGAGCTAGAGCTTGAAGTTAGATCTCAACTCCACGAACACGGACTTGGGGATGTTCCCAACCTATTGCGGAGATTCTTAGCTAAGGCTTTCCCTGGCGACACCATTAGCTACCTAAGCGTTGACCTAATAAACATTTTCTTCTGGGCATCAATCGCGGAGCTGGCAGATGATCTTGCGTGGCGCAATCCAAACCTCAGCTGGAAGGCAGAGTACTTGCGATTTCCAATTAGGTTCTTGGGGCTTTAGCAAAAAGGAATCAAGATCCTCTTGAGGGCCGGCAGATCTGGTTCTGCCCAGTCGAGCTTTGAGAGTTCGTCCTCTGGAACCCAGCGCAGCTCTGAGTGATCAGTTGAACTGGTGGGAACTTCGTCTACCAACTCACAAACAAAGCACACCAGATCAATCTCTCCGGTTGTGCTGCGGTCAAACTGCCTAAGGACTCTTATCTCAACCCCGAGCTCTTCTCGAATCTCACGGGTGACGGCATCTTCTAAAGACTCATTAGCCTCTGGCTTTCCGCCAGGAAACTCCCACTTACTAGGAGCTGACTTCCAGTCACCTCGCTTGCAGCACAAATACTGCCCCTGAGGGTTTTGGATTATTGCTGCAACAACGACCTGAGCCACGGTTGAACTTTAGCGCGGGAGGTTTGCCTCAATGACGGCAACGATTGCATCGTCGTCGGGCTTAGTCTGTGGGCGGAAGCGCTTGACCTCACCATTTGGCAAAATCAAGAACTTCTCGAAGTTCCACATAATCGGACCGGCTAGACCCATTGAATCCTTGGCCTTCACCAACTGCTTATAGAGCGGGTGACGCTTGCTGCCGTTGACATCAGCCTTCTGAGTCATCGGGAAGGTAACACCCCAGGTGGCAGAGCAGTACTCGCCAATTGCGGCTTCGTCCTTGAGCTCTTGCTTGAATGAGCCCGATGGGACACCCAATACGGTGAACCCGCGGTCTGCGTACTTCTTCTGCAGAGCCTCTAGCTGCTCATACTGAGTGGATAGCCCGCAGCGAGATGCAACGTTTACGACCATCACCAGCTGACCTTCAAAGTCGCTGAGGTTCTTGGCGGTGCCATTCAACATTGTTAGTGGGGTTGCGTAATCAATCATGGAAAGTGCAACCACAGAAACTAAAAACTAATTTCGCCAGCGCTAGAGCTTTAGAAAAACCGCATCCGAGCCAGTGAGCGCCAGAAAGCCGTTCTTCACAAAGTAATCCTTCACATCAGGTCTCGGGTGAACCAAAAGCACGCTCGCTCCAACTCGCTTTGCAATCAACTTTGATCGCTGAATTGCATCAAACATCAAACGCTTGCCAACTCCGTTGCCCTGGTAATCGGTGGCTACCGCTACTCGACCAAGCAACACCGCAGGTGTTGGCTTTGGCGAACCAGGAACCGCAAACTCTGACGGTTCGATATCCACCGCAGCGGCACTGAGTGAGTAGAACCCAACAATGTTTGCCTTGTCCAACATCACGTAGTTTCTGGAAAAGCCAGCGGCTTCACTTTGGATGGCGTTGACTTTGAACCATCGGTTCAACTGGTCATCACCGCAGTCAAAGTCCAGGCTGCTTGCTGATAAAAGCGGGACTATTTTTCCCATGGCAGTTTTACCTGGTTCATGCGTTCGATCGCCTCAGACTGAGCATCTGAACGCCCAGCTGAAACCTGATCCATTAGGTAGTCAAAGTCCTCGCGAGGAAGGGTGAATCGAACCTGGTCGTAGCGAGCGTCCATCGCTCGTTCGATGGAGGCGAGCACCATGAACTCGGTTCTTGAAATGCCAGCCTGCTTAGCTGCGTAGTCGATGGAAGCTTTTTGTTCTGCCGTAAGGCGAAGGTTTACAACTTCTGATTTCACGTCTCATCCAATGCTTGAGGTGTATTGCACATGTGTATACGAGAGTAGCTGCCATGTGCGGCAATCAAGTTGAAATGTGAGTGGTGTTTTGAGACCTAAAGCTTGACTAACTTGCCCAGCTGAAGTCGAACCGCATGCAGAAGATATCCCACGGCAATGAAGAAGGCGGTGATGCCAGCGACGTACACAAGCATGGATCCAATACCACCCTCACCATTTGGATTGATGAACCAGTAGGGCCACCAGTTGGTGGCGATGCCTCTGATGACCGAGAAGCCCAACCAGGCCAGTGGAAACACTGTGACCCAAAGTGCGGCGCGCAAGCGCAGCACCGGAGAGCGAAGCGCAATCAGATACTCGAGAGCAATCAGGATTGGCGCGTAGGTGTGGATGATCTCATTTGGCAATACCGGCCAGGCATAGTCACCATCGCGAACATCGTTGGCAGCATCCGCTAGCAGTGCGTGGTAGACGACTCCAACAATCACCATGGCAGCCGCAAGGCTTAGCCTTGCGATGTTCAAGAACTTGGTTTCTGCCCTGTCGGTTGCGAGGTAGAAGGCAGAGACCAGCAGCACTAGACCGGCAACAATCGCAGAGACGATAGAGAAGTAGGCGAAGTACTCATACGGCCTGAACAAACCATTAGCGATGCGATCGGTCACCTGCCAGGCAACACTCCCAAGCAAGCTAATTCCAACGGCCAGCCGAACTACTACGAATGCCAACTTATACATAAGCCCAGAACCTATCGCAGAGTGCCAAGGTATTGAATGATTGCGGTGGCAAACTCTCGAGGCTTTTCCTCATTCGGAAGATGACCTGAGTCATCAATCACAACCAGCTCAGCGTTTGAAAGCTCCGATGCGAGTCGAATCGAGTCGGCGGTTGCAACAACCAGATCGTTGTCACCTGTAATTACCAACACCGGCATGGTCAGCTCCGCCAAGCGCTCTGCAACACCAAGTGAGCGCGGAGCTTTGTTGAACTCCCAGAAGGCTCGCTCCCAACCGGCAACCTTGAGGGGAGAGGTGTAGCCGGAGAGAACCTCCGGTGTTATTTGACTTGGGTCGTCATAACTGCGGTCCAAAAGCTCCAAACCGCTAGTGGCAATCGATGCAACTGCCAATGGGCCAAGGTGGTCAAGCTGAGGGATGTCATAGATCCAGTTCCACCAAGCAGCGCCTCCGCCAGTCGAGTAAATCGCCGGAGCTTCCAGCACTAGACCCGAAAGCTTGCCTGGGTTATCGAGTGCATAGCCGGCAGCGATCGACCCTCCGGCCGAGTGCCCAACCAGCACAACCTCTTTGCCCTGGCCAAAGCGCTCAATCAACTGGTTAATGACCTCGAGCTGCCCTAGCGAAGAGTAGGGATTCACATCCCAGGATGTTGGTCGTTCCGTGAAACCAAAAGCAGCTCTGTCATAAGCGACCACATAGCCATGCTCACTTAGCGGCTCCAAGACGTCACGCCAAGAGAATGCGCTCGCCCCAAAACCGTGCAGCAGCAGGATAAGTCGGTCTGAGTTCGCGTCCCCTGCGGTGACAACGTGAACCTCATGCTCCAAAGCCTCTACGAACTGTGACCTGCCATCCCAAAGCTCAGCCGCAGCTTCCTCTTTGGACAGGGTGCCGCTGGTGTTGACCGGCACCAAGAACGGGCCAATCAAAAGGGCTGCCGCAATGGATCCAAGGATTACCTTGGTGCGCAGCCTCACTAGTAGCCCACTCGCTCTCGAGCGAGCTGCTGACGAACAAAGGAGCGGAGGTCGGCCTTGAACTGTTTTGAAATCTCTGCGTTCGGGACCATGGTTTCGGCTGCGTGCGGATAGCCCTTGAAGATTTTCAGTTGGGTCTCTACCCCTGCCAACAGCAGGCGATTGGCAAAGACCACGTCCTCGGCATAGAACAGGTCAATATCTCCAACCCCAATCCAGGTTGGTGAAAGACCAGTTAGGTATTCAGACCTACCAGGCACCGAATACTTAACCGGCTCCTTGCTACCAGCTTCGTAACCCAAGTACTGGGTCCAGGCCCAGCGGTTTGATTTGTTGGTCCAAATCAAAGAGCTGCCATCCAGCTCAGTCTTGGCGGCTGTGCGATCATCCAGCATCGGATAGAGCAGTGCAGTTGCCTTTGGCAACCGCCCGCTGTCCCTCAGAGTCAATGCGAGTGAAGTTGCCAAGCATCCGCCCGCGCTTGCCCCGGCAAGCACGATGTTGGATGTATCGATGCCAAAACTTGCAGCGTTTTCTAATACCCATTCGTATCCCGCAATGCAGTCATTTAGGGGAGTGGGATATGGATGCTTCGGCGCTACTCGGTAGCCGAGTGCGAAAACCCTCACCTTTAGATCCCTGGCGAGCTCGGAGACCATCAGGTCATCCTGTTCCGGCTTACCCAAAATCAATCCACCACCGTGAATCCAAATCAGGGCACCGGTTCCTGGGTTCTCGGGCTCATAGATTCGTACCTTTGCCCCGCCGACATTTTGGTTGCGTGCCTTGACGCCCTCAACTAAACCTGGGCCCTTGGGGGTCAACAGCTGGGCCAAAAAGACTTTGAACTTAGCGTCGAAGTCCATCTGTGGCATTTTCTTGATTGGCGCGACTAGTTCATCTGCCACTTGGCTGTAAAGATCCATCCAGCTCCCTTGCCCGAATGAATAAGACTCTATTGGCAATCCCCCGTCGTGCGAAGATACTGAGTAGATTTCAATTTCGAGGAGACGCAATGCCTAACACCCCTTCACTATTCACTTCTTCACCAGGCGCGAAGTTTGAAAAGGGCGAAATGCCGCTGCGCGAGCTCGGTGAAAAAGGCGTTCACATCAAGATCCTGTTCTCTGGAATCTGTCACTCGGACATTCACCAGGCCCGAGACGAGTGGTTTGAAGGCATTTTCCCAATGGTGCCGGGTCACGAGATCGCAGGCAAGGTTGTTGCCGTTGGTTCTAAGGTTTCTAAGTTCAAGGTCGGTCAGAGTGTAGGTGTTGGAACCTTCGTCGACTCCTGCAGAACCTGTGAGTACTGCCTAAAGGGCATGGAGAACTACTGCCTCACCGGCAATGTTCAGACCTATAACGGCCGTCACTACGACGAAGCCCCAACCTATGGCGGCTATGCCCAGGACATCGTGGTTGATGAGAACTACGTTTTGTCAGTGCCAGAGAACCTAGATCTAGCAGCAGCTTCGCCGCTGCTCTGTGCAGGAATCACCCTCTACTCACCTTTGAAGCACTGGCAGGTTGGACCTGGCAAGAAGGTTGCAATCTTGGGTCTTGGTGGCCTTGGCCATATGGGAGTGAAGTTTGCGGTTGCTATGGGAGCCGAAACCTACGTGCTTGGCCACAGCCCAGCCAAGGCAGCCGATGCCAAAGAGTTTGGTGCCAAGGAATACCTGATCACCACAGATGCATTTGAGACCCACAAGAACTCATTCGATGTAATCGTCAACACCACCAGCGCAGATCTCGATGTTGACGGACTGCTTGGAATGCTCAAGGTTGGCGGATCACTTGTGAACGTGGGCCTTCCTGGCAGCAACCAGACTTACAACCCCTTCTCGCTGGTCACTGGACTCAAGAGCATTGCCGGTGCAAACACCGGCAACATCAAAGACACCCAAGAGATGCTGGACTTCTGCGGCAAGCACAACATTGTTTCGACCATTGAAATGGTTGACGCTTCGGACCCAAGTGCCGTTGACTCCGCCTACTCCAGGGTTGTCGGATCTGATGTCCGCTACCGCTTTGTGATTGACGCCAGCACCATTTAGGGCTGTGGACAACAAAAACTATCAACACTTTTACATGAGTAGGTTTTTCCTGGAGCAAAAACTACTTGGTCAAGTTGGTCAAGTAGTTATAGGCTCTTGCCTATGAGACATCTTGTGAGCGTTTATGAGGCAAAAACCCAGTTATCGAATTTGCTCGAGAGAGTTAGCGCAGGAGATCAAGTGGTGATTACAAATAGGGGCAAGCCAGTTGCAGAACTGGTTCCCTATAAGCCAGCAACAGCAATCCTGGGTCTAGCAGAGGGCGTTATTGAACCCTGGGATGTGGACTCTGTATCTCTTGATGAGAGCGAGTGGCGTTCTATCTCATGATCCTTCTAGACACCAACGCCTTAGTCCACGCCCTAACAAAGCCTGTTTTACTGAGTTCCAAGGTGAGACGACAGCTTGAAACTTCGAGCGATGTTTATGTCTCTTCACTGAGCTTTCTGGAAATTGCAGTCAAGGAAAGAGTCTCGGGGCGCAGCCCCGCAGACTTTATCGGCTTTGCGCATCGGTCAAACTTTCACGAGCTCGAGTTTTCAGCCAAAGACGCAGCCCAAATCCCAAACTTCGGCGCCCTGCAAGGGCACGATCCATTTGACCGGGCGATCCTTGCCCAAGCCTCGAGGAACAATGCAATCTTGCTTACATCTGACAAGAAGCTGTTGGCTTTAGGTCTATCTTGGGTTTACGACAGTCAGGACTAACAATGAAGCAGCACAAACTCGGCAACCGTGAGGTCTCAAAAATCGGCCTGGGATGCATGAACGTCTCGTGGATATTCACTAACGGTGCAGCACTTGACCCAGTTCGAAGAATTGAAGAGGCAATCCCCGCCTTTCACAGCGCACTAGATGCTGGAATCACCCTGCTGGACACCGCAGACATCTATGCACCGACCTGGGATGCCGTCGGCCACAACGAAATCTTTGTTGCAGAAGCACTAAGAACCTGGAGTGCTCCGAAAGAGAAGAAGGACAAGGTCGTCATCGCCACCAAAGCCGGCATCACAAGAAAGCCGGGTGAGGTTTGGGGCAGAAACGCCAGCCTCGACTACCTACTACGCGCAGCT
>ERZ1022756.532-NODE-532-length-10534-cov-14.274835_pt1 | contig 10534 bp, 10 predicted proteins | sample MGYA00520902_ERZ1022756 | MGnify/ENA primary metagenome ERZ1022756 (study PRJEB33162, sample SAMN09537601) | freshwater metagenome | isolation source: freshwater | place: Canada:Alberta | collected 2017-07 | study: EMG produced TPA metagenomics assembly of the... | reverse complement strand
CAAGGGTGACCTTGTGGGAGAGTAGGACACCGCCGGACTTAATTTAAAGGAGATAGCCACCAATTAATTGGTGGCTATCTTCATTTAAGGAAGAATTAGATCATGACCGATGACGATAAGCGGCGCTCTCGGCCAGAGCGTTCAACCGGAAGGTCCCCAAGGGATGCTCCCGCGGGTCGCGGTCAAAGACAAGATCAAGGTGAGCGGCCGATTTGGCAGCAACGCGTTGAAATGCAACGAGATCCAAATCGCGAAAAATCCCCACTAATTCCCGAATCAATCACCCCAAACGATGTTGATATGGTGGTTCGAGTTCAGCTCAAGACTCTAACTGCCGAGAACGCTGAAATGGTTGCCAGGCATCTGGCCATGGTTTCTTTGCTGATTGACCAAGACCCGGAACTTGCTCACAAGCACGCATTGTCGGCAGCTCGAAGAGCTGGCCGAATAGCCGTAGTTCGAGAAACCGTCGGAGTCACTGCCTATACGGTTGGAGACTACCCATTGGCACTGCGTGAGCTTCTTGCTCACCGCAGAATTTCAGGCTCAAATGATCAGCTGCCTCTAATTGTTGATTCCGAAAGGGGCATGAACCGGCCCGATCGGGCACTGAAAATGTCACGCGAGGCCGACAGGAAATCCCTTACTCCGTCAGTTCGAGTCAATCTGGCTATTGCAACCAGTGGAGCAAGGCTTGATTTAGGGGAAAACGAACTTGCTCTTTCCGAGCTTGAGATTCCAGAGCTCAATCCTGCGAAAGTGTTTGATTACTCACCTCCGCTCTTTCGCGCTTACGCCGACACCCTGGAAGTTTTGGGTCGGAGTGAAGAGGCGAAGAAGTGGGCTGATTTGGCGCAACGGGCCGAAGTTGCTCTAGCTGGAGAGCCAGAAGATGTTTTCGAGGTAGTTGAAGAAATCGAGATTCCAAAATTCACCGAGCGTCCAAAATTTGACCCAGCTTCCAAGCCTTCGTTTGAGAAGAAGCCGTTTGTCAATCGCGGGAGCGGAAAATCAAACCGCGGTTTTGAAGGACCAGGACCTTCTCGCAGGAGCGCACCTCGTGGTCGCTAAGGTTTTCGATCAGTTTCAGACCCTACTACTAGATCTAGACGGGGTTATCTACGAAGGCGAAAGCGCCATCGTGGATTCAGTCGAATCGATAACTGCCGTTCGAAATTCGGGAATCAAGGTCGGGTACATCACTAATAATTCTTCTCGCAAACCTGAAACGATTGCGAATCAGCTCCGCGGTTTCGGTCTTGAGCTTTCTGTTGAGGAAGTAATCTCTTCAGCTCAAGCGGGAGTAGAACTACTCTCCACCATGATTCCAGCAGGATCTAAAGTGTTTGTGGTTGGAGGAGAAGGCCTTCGATCAAAAGTCATTGAAGCGGGCTTCGCAATTGTCGCCTCAAGTGATGACAACCCAGCAGCCGTTATTCAAGGGTTCGCCCCCGATGTCGCATGGAATGATCTAGCTGAGGCAAGCTACAGCATTCAGCGCGGTGCTAAGTGGGTTGCAACAAATCAGGACTGGACCATTCCTCGAGAGAAAGGTTTAGCCCCTGGAAACGGAACGCTGGTATCTGCCGTTCACACCGCCGTTGGCCAGCTGCCGGTAGTTGCGGGTAAACCCGAGCGGGCAATCTTTGAAACAGCTATGCGTGAATTCAAGACGGAAAGTGCGATCTATGTTGGAGATCGTCTAGATACCGATGTCTTAGGTGCAAACAAATCAGGGCTCGGCTCGGCTCTTGTTATGACTGGAGTCACAACTAGAAAAGAATTGCTTGCAGCAAAGTCTGATTCGAGACCCAAGTACGTTCTTGGAACCTTGAACGATCTATTGAGCCCTTACAGGGAACCAGTGAAAACTAAGCGTGGTTACAAGCTCGGCGATTCAGAAGTTGAACTTCTCGGGGAAAAGGTTGTGGTTAGCTTCGGAGACCCGAAGTCACTTGATGCCCTAAAGGCTGCCTGCCTAACAATCTGGTCCAGTGGAACACCGATTCACTTACTCGATGTTGAGAGTGCTCTTTACGAATAGGCTGGTAGCAAGAAATGAGGAAAGCATGTCAGAACTACTAGAGGATCTATCGGGCGAAATTGCCAAGGCACGACAGTTGCCACTTGATCAGCAGCCTGCTGCCTTCGAGGTAATCCGCCAGAAGCTAGAGGCCATGATTGCCGACTCAAGGCCACAAGACGCTGAGTAATTTACGTATCGATTTATTGCTTGTTGAGCGCGGGCTTGCAAGATCGCGTGGTCACGCAGCTGACTTAGTCAAAGCAAAGCGCGTGCTAATCGGCACCAGAGAAATCACCAAGCCAAGTCAGTCCGTTGCCATGGATGCTGAGATTAAAGTACTTGCAGCTGATGAGTATGTATCACGTGCTGGACTGAAGCTAAAAGGCGCCTTAGATGCTTTCGGTGCGTTGGAAGTTGTTGGCAAAACCTGCCTTGATGTTGGGGCATCAACCGGGGGATTCACCGACGTTTTGCTTCGCCACGGAGCAGCAAGGGTTGTGGCAATTGATGTTGGTCACGAGCAGTTTGCCCCAGAGCTTCGAAACAACCCAAGAGTTCAGTCTTTCGAGGGCATCAACGCTCGTGAAGTGAGCTTAGAACAGCTTCGAGAGCTTACTGAAGATGCGAATCTTGAAATTGACCTTGTGGTAGCCGATCTTTCCTTTATTTCTTTGACTTTGGTTCTTCCGGCCCTTGTCAATCTCGCCCCTAGATCCGATTTTGTGCTACTTATAAAGCCCCAGTTTGAGGTTGGAAAGCAATCCCTTAGCGCCTCGGGTGTGGTTTCCGATCACAGACTTCGGGCCATGGCCATCAAGCAGGTTGTGGATTGTTGTCGCGAGTTGGGCCTTGGAATGCTTGGATTAGAGCGATCAGAATTGCCTGGAACTCACGGGAACATAGAGTACTTGCTTTGGATTAGTACTTCACAGGCCCCAAATCAGTCAAAATGGACTGAGAGAATTGAGCAATTGGCCAGGGAGAGTAAATGACGAATCAGAGACTTGTTCTGCTGGTTTCTCATACTGCCCGTGAAGAAGCCCTTTCCGCGACCCTCGAATGCGCGAAGGCCTTGGTTAATGCAGGGATAACTCCAGTGATGGAGCAGCAACAGCTGCAGTCGACTCTTGAATATGCCAAACGTGTCTCATCTCAAGTGGGAGCGTCGGTGTTGGAACTTGGCAAGGACGCCCAAGAAACGGATCTGGAACTGGCCGTTGTGCTTGGAGGAGATGGAACAATCTTGAAAGCTGCGGAATTAGTTCGCGCTTCCCAAACGCCCCTTCTTGGAATCAATCTAGGCCACGTCGGTTTTTTGGCCGAGAGTGAAAAGAACGAGATTGGCTCGACAATTGCAAGGGTCGTAGCAAAGGATTACCTAGTCAAGGAGAGGCTAACCCTTGATGTCAGCGTGATGGTCGACGGTAAAGAGGTATATCGCACTTGGGCTTTGAATGAAGCAACAGTTGAAAAAAGCGCAAGGGAGCGCATGCTCGAAGTGGTTGTAGAGGTAGACGGCAGACCGCTATCTAGCTTTGGCTGCGACGGAATCGTTATCTCCACACCAACTGGCTCAACGGCGTACGCGTTCTCTGCAGGAGGGCCAGTGGTATGGCCTTCAGTTGATGCACTTCTAATGGTGCCACTTAGCGCCCACGCTCTTTTTGCGAGACCTCTCGTTATTAGCCCCAACTCGCTAGTTGCAGTTGAAGTGCTCAAGCGCTCTGCAGGAGCTGGAGTGCTGTGGTGCGATGGCAGACGAACTACAGACCTACCAGCAGGAGCTCGAGTTGAAGTAAGAAAATCAGATAAGCCAGTTCGACTAGCGCGATTACGTCAAGGCCCATTTACGGATCGTTTGGTCAGAAAGTTTTCACTTCCCGTTGAGGGTTGGCGCGGACCGGATTCTAAAAAGGACTAGCACTTGATAGAACAAATTCGCATACGTGATCTAGGAGTCATCAGCGAGGCAACTCTTGATATGGGTCCTGGCCTTACTGTCTTGACCGGTGAAACCGGTGCTGGAAAAACCATGGTTCTAAACGCCCTTGGATTACTGCTTGGTGCAAGATCAGATGCAAGTGCAATTCGAAAAGGCCAAGATCAAGCATTTGTCGAAGGTCGCTGGCTGCTTCCTAAAGATGCACTAAATCGCATCACCGAAGCCGGTATCGAAATCGAAGATGGCGAGTTGCTTGTCTCTAGATCTATATCTTCAGAGGGTCGCTCAAAGGCAACTGTTTCGGGCAGGTCAGTTCCAGTTGGTGTCTTGACTGAAATCGGTGAGCATTTGGTGGTGGTTCACGGTCAGTCCGATCAAATCAGACTCAAATCTACTGCCGCCCAGCGCGAGGCTCTCGACCAGTTCGCTGGCAGCAATCTGGCAAAGCTACTTTCCGAGTACGAGGAGACTTACTCTGCCTGGAAGATGGCTGCTAACCGTCTGGCTGTTTTATCCACCGAATCATCAACTAGGGCACGTGAGGCAGATGAGATAAGGGCGGCTGTTGAGGAGCTGACAAAGTTAGATCCAAAGCCTGGTGAAGATCAAGAGCTTTCCGAACTTGCCGAGAAGCTAACTCATTTAGAAGAGCTTCGCATCGCAGCAGCCAATGCTCACGAAGAACTAAGCAGCGAATCATTCGAGGATGGTAGAGATGCCATAACTTCAATAGGTAAGGCTAGACGTGCACTCGAGCAGGTTAGCAACCACGACCCAGAACTTGAAAAACTTGCCGAGCAGCTCAAAGAGATCGGCTTTTCTCTCAACGAGACCGCAGCGAGCATCTCTAGCTACATCGCTGGACTCGACAGCGATGGGGCAGCCCAGCTTGAAACAGTCCAGTCGCGCCGGGCTGAGCTTTCTGCCGCAATGCGGAAATACGGCCCGAGCCTGGATGAAGTTATTGCCTACCTAGAAAATTCTGGGTCTAGGTTGCTTGATTTGGATTCTTCCGATGAGGCAATTGCCAAACTTGCTCTCGAAGAGCAGCACTACAGCAAGCAAGCTCATGACCTGGCTGAACAGATCACTGCGATTAGGACTCAAGCTGCCGCGGCGCTTTCAACAGCAGTGACCGCTGAACTTTCAGCCTTGGCCATGAACGGCGCCAGTTTGGATGTTCAAGTTTCAAGACTGAACGAGCTCTCAACCCACGGGATTGATCAGGTGGCATTGCTGCTTAGTGCCTATCCAGGGGCTGAACCTAGGCCAATTGGTAAGGGCGCTTCCGGAGGAGAGCTCTCGAGGATCATGCTTGCCATCGAGGTTGTTTTGGCCAAGAGCGAACTGGCGCCAACTTTTATCTTTGACGAGGTTGATGCCGGAGTTGGTGGTGCGGCTGCGACCGAGGTTGGAAAGCGCCTGGCCATGCTTGCAAGAAACGCTCAGGTTATTGTTGTGACTCATTTGCCACAAGTGGCCGCTTTCGCCAATCGACACCTTAGGGTCCTAAAGTCCTCAACGGCTGAATTCACTGCCACAGACGTTGTTCGCCTTGAAGGAGAGCAGGTTGTTGAGGAGCTAGCGCGTATGCTGTCGGGTTTGAGTGAATCTGAGTCGGGAAGATCTCACGCCAAAGAGCTTCTAGATTTAGCCCAAAGCGCTATGGCGAAGTAAGTTTTTTCGTGTCGCGAGGCGATCTTCAAAAACTGCGCCAATTCAACTAGTAAGCTGTAATTCCATGGTAGAAACCTTGGATCCGGGCAGAACTAGACATATCTTCGTCACCGGAGGGGTCGCCTCTTCACTTGGAAAAGGCCTTACAGCTGCCAGTCTTGGAAATCTCCTTAGAGCTCGCGGTCTATCTGTGGTCATGCAGAAACTCGACCCATACCTAAACGTCGATCCCGGAACTATGAACCCTTTCCAGCATGGTGAGGTCTTTGTCACCGAAGATGGAACTGAAACTGATTTAGATATTGGTCACTACGAGCGCTTTTTGGACATCAATTTATCTCAAGCTGCAAACGTCACAACCGGCCAGGTGTATTCAACTGTTATTGCTAAAGAGCGACGCGGGGAATACCTAGGGGATACCGTTCAGGTAATCCCTCACATAACCGATGAGATAAAGCGTCGAATGAGATTGCAGGCTAACGAAGACCCAATCCCTGATGTGATCATCACCGAGATTGGTGGAACCGTTGGAGATATCGAATCGCAACCATTTTTGGAAGCCGCCCGTCAAATTCGCCACGATGTTGGTCGTGACAATGTGTTCTTTGTTCACGTATCGCTGGTTCCATACCTTGGCCCCTCAGGGGAGCTAAAAACCAAGCCAACTCAGCACTCTGTTGCCATGCTTAGATCCATCGGTATTCAGCCCGATGCCATAGTTTGCCGTTCTGATCGTGAACTGCCTGAGTCCATCAAGAAAAAGATTGCTCTCATGTGCGATGTGGACATCAAGGCTGTTGTTAACGCTGCCGATGCACCCAGCATCTATGCCATTCCAACTGTTTTGGACAACGAAGGCTTGGATGCCTACATAATCAAGGCTCTGAACCTAAAGGCAGGCGAGATTGACTGGAGTAGGTGGAGCAGCGTTCTAACCGCAGTCCATGAACCAAAGCACGAGGTGACAATTGCACTAGTTGGCAAATACATTGACTTGCCAGATGCCTATCTATCGGTGACCGAGGCACTGCGTGCTGGCGGCTTTGCTCACCAGACCAAAGTAAATATTCGTTGGGTTCAGTCAGACGCTTGTGAAACTGCAGAGGGTGCACAAGCGCTGCTTTCAGACGTCGATGGCATCTGTATTCCGGGTGGATTTGGCGTGCGCGGAATTGAGGGAAAGCTTGGTGCTTTGAAATTTGCAAGAGAGCAAAAGATTCCAACTTTAGGACTGTGCCTGGGTCTTCAGTGCATGGTTATTGAGTACTCCCGGAATGTAGTTGGCCTAGATGGCGCATCATCAACAGAATTTGATCCAAACGCCAAGCATCCAGTTATCGCAACGATGGCCGAACAAGTTGACATTCTGGCAGCAGGTGAAATGGGTGGCACCATGAGACTGGGTTCTTTCGAGGCCAAACTTTCGACGGGTTCAATTGTTTCTGAGGTTTACGGAAGTGAAACCGCCGTAGAACGCCATCGGCACCGTTATGAAGTCAACAATTCATATCGTGAGCAGCTAGAAAAAGCCGGAATGGTCTTTTCTGGAACTTCGCCTGATGGGTCACTTGTTGAGTTTCTTGAACTTCCAAGACAGGTTCATCCGTACTATGTTTCCACTCAAGCTCACCCAGAGTTCAAATCTCGTCCAACCAAAGGACACCCGCTGTTTATTGGTTTAGTTGAGGCAAGTCTGAAGCGCCAAGAGGCAAGCAGACTCTTTGAGGTCAAGGATGCCTAAAGACCAACCGGTCGACATTGCGGCGCTAAGCAGCCGCTTAATTCACAAGGGTATGGTCTGGGATTTAGTTGCCGACACCTTTGAATTCAATGGGGAGTTGCTCACTCGCGAATATGTTAAGCACACCGGAGCAGTTGCGGTTTTGACCATCAACGACAAAGACGAACTTCTGTTGATGAAGCAGTACCGAAGACCAGTGGGTAGTTTTTTGATGGAGTTTCCAGCAGGTCTTCTAGATGTTCCAGGAGAGGCAAAACTTGATTGCGCAAAACGCGAGCTTGCCGAAGAAGCTAATCTGGCGGCAGGTATCTGGGAAGAACTGATTAGCTTTCATGCCACCCCTGGAGGTAACAGCGAGAGCATAACAATCTTTGTTGCCAAGGATTTGAGTAATGCGAACTCGGACTACGTAACCTCTGGCGAGGAGAAGGACATGCCACAAACCTGGGTGTCAATCCAGGACGCATTGGCCAGCGTGCTTAGTTCCGATATCAAGAGTCCAACCGCAGTGGTTGGCATCATGGCGTATGCCTTAAAGACAGGTATTTTGGCTAAATGAAAACGCTTACTCAACTAGTTGAGGAGTATCTTCGCCACCTGAGTATCGAGCGCGGTCTTGCTAAAAACACTGTTGCGGCTTATCGAAGAGACCTGAACGGCTACCTTTTGTTTCTCGAAAGAAACAAGATTTCTGAACCGAGTGCAATAAGCGAAACTACCGTGACCGATTACCTCCGATCCATTGCCGAATCTGGGGCACTGGCCTCGAATTCAGTTGCGAGAATGCTGGCTGGGGTGCGTGGCTTGCATAAGTTTTGGCTTTTTGAGTCCATAACGACCGGCGACCCAAGTGCTCGCGTGAAGCCACCAAAACTACCCAAGCGATTACCCAAAGCCATCAGTGTCTTAGATGTTGAAAAGCTAATCAATGCTTCTGGACCTGACCCTGAAATTCAAGATGCAACCGGGTTGGACATGGCTCGGGTTCGAAATCGAGCCATTTTAGAATTGCTTTACGCAACGGGTGCACGAATCAGCGAACTGACTGCTTTGAACTTGGATGATTTATTGGATCCGACAATGATTCGGCTATTTGGTAAGGGATCGAAAGAAAGGGTGGTACCGGTTGGCAGTTTTGCGCAACGTGCAATAAGTACTTACCTCGTTCGATCCCGCCCGACATTGATTGGCAAGGGTAAGGGAACCTCTGCTCTGTTCCTGAATCAGAGAGGAACTAGGTTATCCAGACAGTCCGCATGGCAAATCATCAGCGATGCGGCAGACCAGGCCAAAATAATGGGCGAGATTTCCCCTCATACCCTGAGGCACTCCTTTGCCACCCACCTTCTTGAAGGAGGAGCAGATGTTCGAGTGGTGCAAGAGCTGCTTGGCCATTCCTCGGTGGCCACCACTCAGATTTACACCCTCGTGACAGTTGATGCCCTGCGAGAGGTATACGCCACTAGCCACCCTCGGGCCAGGAAATAGAGACTATTTCGGGCAGGTAGGCTATTAGCTCGGGAGGATTCATGGCACAGCGACCAGTAAAACGGCCAAAGTTTGAAATCCCCGCACCGCTTTCTTCTCACGGTCCAGCGCGAATTATCGCGATGTGTAATCAAAAAGGTGGCGTGGGTAAGACCACAACTGCCATAAACCTAGCTTCCGCCCTTGCAGGGTATGGTCGCAAAGTCCTACTCGTAGATTTTGATCCCCAGGGTGCACTTTCGGCAGGTCTAGGAGTTGTGGCCCACGACATCAAGACAATTTACGATCTGATGATTGAAAAAGACCTGAAGGCTCAAGACGTCATTGTGAAAACCGGCGTAAAGAATCTTGATGTAATTCCTGCCAACATTGACCTCTCGGCTGCTGAAGTCCAGTTAGTGAATGAAGTTGCCAGAGAGCAAATCTTGGCCAGAATTCTTCGACCAATTCTTGGAAACTACGATGTGATTATCATCGACTGCCAGCCTTCACTAGGCCTTTTGACCGTGAACGCACTAACTGCCGCTCACGGAGTTTTGATACCACTGAACTGTGAGTTCTTCGCTCTTCGAGGTGTTGCACTGCTTATCGAGACCATTGAAAAAGTTAAAGATCGACTTAACCCAGCAATAAAACTCGATGGAATCCTGGCAACCATGTATGACCCGAGAACGCTTCACGCCAGGGAGGTAGTCGAGAGACTCTACGAAGCTTTTGGCGACCAGGTCTTTGACACCATAGTCAATCGCACTGTGAAGTTCCCAGATGCCACAATCGCAGCCTTGCCAATTACCGAATTTGCACCCACATCAGATGCGGCCGAGTATTACCGGACCGTCGCCAGAGAGCTAGTAGCCCGTGGCAGCGCCCCATAGCCCGGAGGTGCTGGAGCCTCCCAAGGACACCGGCTTTGCGCTAACACTGAGTAACTTTGAGGGTCCATTTGATCTTTTGCTGTCGTTGATTTCCAAGCATGAGATGGATATCACCGAGGTGTCACTTTCTAGGGTGACAGATGAGTTCATTCAGTATGTGAAGCAACTAGACGAGCATGAGGAAATGGAGCAGGCCAGCGAATTCCTGGTCATTGCTGCAACCCTTCTCGATCTAAAGATTGTCAGCTTGCTTCCTAAGGGCGAGCTGGTCGATGCAGAAGATGTTGCCCTTCTTGAGGCTAGGGATCTGCTATTCGCACGATTGCTTCAATACAAGGCCTTCAAAGAGGTTTCGAGCTGGTTCTCCTCCAGATTTGAAGTTGAGGCTAAGCGCTTAGCGCGCGATGTTCCAATCGAGACCCGCTTCCGGGAGAGCACACCTGAACTGGTTTGGACAATGACCCTTGAGGAGTTCCACGCCCTATCTCAAGACGTGTTTACTCCTCGAGAGATCCCAGGAATTGGACTCACTCACCTTCACGCACCAGCAGTCAGTATCCGGGAGCAGGCTACCGAAGTTATTCTTAGGCTTCGCAAAGCTGGAAGCTTGACATTTTTTGATTTGATTCGCGAAGAATCAGATCGAGCAGTTGTGGTGGCAAGGTTCCTTGCCGTATTGGAGCTGTATCGCCTATCGGCGATTGCAATGCACCAAGATGGACCGCTGGCGGATCTTGAGATCACTTGGCAGGCCGACCACTTTGATGATGAACAACTAGCAAGTC
>ERZ1022756.531-NODE-531-length-10536-cov-4.782273_pt1 | contig 10536 bp, 10 predicted proteins | sample MGYA00520902_ERZ1022756 | MGnify/ENA primary metagenome ERZ1022756 (study PRJEB33162, sample SAMN09537601) | freshwater metagenome | isolation source: freshwater | place: Canada:Alberta | collected 2017-07 | study: EMG produced TPA metagenomics assembly of the... | reverse complement strand
ACGATACCCATCTCTCCGTTGAAGTCATACTCCCAAACGTGATCCAGAATCTGCGCCTTGGTCAAAACTCTGTTCGGGTTCTGGGCTAGGTAGCGCAGCAACTGGTATTCGGTGGGGGATAGGTCAACAAAGTTTCCGTTTACGCTCACCTCGTGAGCGTCCTCGTTGATCTCTAGCTCGCCTACCTTGATTGAGGAGGCGACACTTTGGTCCTTGCCGGTGCGCCGCATGATCGCTGAGATTCGAGCCATGATCTCGTCGAGGCTGAATGGCTTAGTGACGTAGTCATCTCCACCAACGGTCAGACCGGTGATCTTGTCCTCGGTGTCATCTCGTGCGGTGAGGAACAGAATTGGGGTTTCGATACCCATGGAGCGAATCTTTTTTGTCACACCAAATCCGGAGACATCGGGCAGCATCACATCCAAAAGGATGATGTCTGGCTGCTGCTCAACAATCTTGTTGATTGCGTCAGTGCCATTTGGTGAGGTTAGAACTTGGTGGCCTGCAAACCGAAGGCTTGCGGAGAGTAGGTCGCGAATGTTTGGTTCGTCGTCAACAACTAATACCTTGAGTGGGTTCATTCGGTCAGTCTCCACTCATCGACTGGATGTTTCCTGAGAGTTATCTGGGCTATAGCTGATTAGAGTCAAGAATCTCATAGGAGTAGCCCTGTTCTGCCAGGAAGCGCTGACGATTCTGAGCAAAGTCCTGCTCAACCGTGTCGCGTGCGACCAGGGTGTAGAAGGCGGCGGTGCGTCCGTCCGCCTTGGGCCTCAGCAGTCGACCTAGGCGCTGCGCCTCCTCTTGCCTGGACCCAAATGCTCCGGAGATTTGAATCGCCACCGAAGCTTCTGGGAGGTCCACTGAGAAGTTGGCAACCTTTGAAACCACAAGAGTGTTCAGTTCGCCGCGTCGGAACTTGGCAAATAGTTCCTCACGCTCGGCAACCGAGGTTTCGCCTGTCAGCTTCGGAAGTCCAAGTGCCTGAGAAACCTCCTCGATCTGAGTTAGGTACTGACCAATGATCAGGGTTTGCTCACCCGCGTGCTTCTGAAGCAGTTTCTTGATGATCGGCAGCTTCGCCTTGGCTGTTGCAGCGATTCTGAATCTGGAGTCCTGGTCCCCGATCGCATACTCCATGCGCTCTTCATCCGGCAGGTCAACCCTGACCTCAAAACACTCGGCCGGAGCAATGTAGCCCTGGGCTTCAATCTCCTTCCAAGGAGCATCAAAGCGCTTGGGTCCAATCAGCGAGAAGACATCAGACTCGCGTCCATCCTCACGCACCAAAGTCGCTGTTAGCCCGAGCCTGCGACGGGCTTGCAGATCAGCGGTCATTTTGAAGATTGGTGCTGGCAGCAGGTGAACCTCGTCATAGACGATGAGACCCCAGTCTCTGGCGTTCAGAAGTTCGAGGTGAGCAAACTCACCTTTGCGCTTGGTGGTCAAAATTTGGTAGGTGGCGATTGTGATTGGCGCAATCTCTTTGGAGGATCCTGAATACTCGGCAATGTCCTCTTCGTTGAGCGAGGTTTTTGCTAGTAACTCGGTGCGCCACTGCCTTGCAGAAACTGTGTTGGTCACCAGAATCAAGGTGTTGGTCTGAATCTGCGCCATTGTTGCAGCGCCCACGATGGTCTTGCCGGCTCCACAGGGCAGCACCACGACTCCTGAACCACCAAGCTCGAACTTCTTGGCAGCTTGGGCCTGGTAGTCCCTCAGAGTCCAACCTGTTTGATTCAGTTCAATTCTGTGCGGAGTGCCGGGTGTGTAGCCAGCGTTGTCCTCGGCGGGCCAGCCCAGCTTTAGAAGCTCTTGCTTTAGTTGCCCGCGTGCCCAGTCTCGCACCCGGTAGCCGGATTCGATTTCACCCTCGAGTAGGTCTGCAATCTTTCGGTTTGATGCCACCTCAAACAAGATCGCCTTACTGTCTGATCGCAGGGTCAGGCCATGCTCATCTCTACCGATCGCGAGCCGGCCGAATCTTGAGATGGTTTCGGTGATTTCTCGAGCAACGCCATCTGGAACTGGAAACTTTGACCAGTGGTTGAGTACACCCAAAACATATTCGGCATCGTGCCCCGCAGCTCTTGCATTCCAGAGCCCGAGCTTGGTGATGCGGTAGGTGTGAACATGCTCCGGAGCGCGCTCTAGCTCGGCAAAAACTGCAAGCTCGTGGCGGGCTATTTCTGAGTTGACATGGTCAGTCTCCAAAAGCACCGTGCGGTCGCTTTGAACAATCAGAGGTCCTTGAGACATCCGTCTAGTTTATGCGAGCCAGATTGCTATCACTCTGGAAAGCGGAAGCGTTACCTCTGCCTGTTTGACCGCGTCTCTTCCTCGCACTCGACCACCGGCAACTCCCAATGGTTCGATCAGGTGTTCTTTTTCGGTTCCGTCTGGGTAGCCAACTCGAAGACCGACCTTCATCTTGTTCTTGAGTGCAAACTGCAACTGTCGCATGACGTCATCACCCTCAGGAGCTTTTGCTTCCTCGCTGATTAGTCGGTTAGCAAGGGCCAGGTAGTCCATCGTCACAACCTCAGGCTGCGGAAGCTCCTGACGAGGTGACACAACTTTTCCAAACTCATCCACCATGACCGCCAGGTAGCCCTGGGCACGAAGGTTGAAATAAACCAGCTCCTGATCAAGTCTCGAATAAAGCGAATTGCCTTTGACTTCAAAAAGCAGCGGTCGAAGTGAAGCTTGAGCGTAAATCTGGCGCAAGAGAATCTGATCCTCTGCCAAAACTAGTGAGCCCTGCATTGAAGCGGCGACGGTGAGCTTGCCAAACTTCTGTTCAACATCCGCAAGCAGATAGCTCACCGGCTGTGGAATCGGACCCTTGCTGTTTGAGGTCAGGAACTTTGTGATTTGCGCAACGCTCATGCCGGATTCAAGTGCGTGGCAAATCGATTGCGGGCTGAGCCTGAACATGGACGCCAGTCCTAGGTCCTCGGCAATTGCCACCACATCCATCTGACGATGCATGGCGGGGGCAAGCGGCCCGAGTGTCATGATGCTGAGATCGCCTTGCAGCACAAAGCTGTCCACAGCCTTTGGCAATTGCGCAGTAATCCACTTACCTGATTTATCTGCAAGCGCTGAGGTTGGAATGCCCTGATCGGTTAGACCCAGCACTTCAGAAAAGCGCAGCAGCTTTATGTGATTCGGATCGCGAAGCGGATAATCCTTGGCAACCGCCTCGGCAAGGTTTCCCGCAGAGGTGATATCGGGCAAATCCCAGATGGCGGATGCCAACCACTGCCACCTGGATTTGTTGTCTTGCTCCAGCCAATCTAGGCCGCGCTTGGTGGAAGCAAATCTGGAACCGTGGATTGCGATCAGGCCGGCCTCGAGCGCGAGCTGAAACCTCAGCTGCAGTCGAGCCGGTTCCATCTTGAGCGTCTCACCAATTTCTTTGGCGTCTGGCATTCGAAGCCCGGATCTCACGACGCTCAAGAGTCGGCGCTCGCAAGCAAAGATCAACTCCGTGATTGCAAGCAATGTTTCGTAGGAGGCAAGCGCTGGACCATGCTCGCTGGTAAGCGGCTGCTTGGCGGCAATCGGGCTGAGCTGATTGGCAAGTTCTATCGCGTCAGGAAAAGGGGTTTCATAGCCGAGAAAGTTTTTGGACCAGGCTGGATTCGATTTTCCGGCTTTCAAATCCGCTAGCTCAGCTGATGTGAGCCTGCGGATTCTGCGTTCCAGCTCTCTTCTTGAGAGCAGCAACTTAGCCAGGTCGAGCATGTCTGAAACTGAGTTAGCACCGCAGGACTCAATGAGCTTCGCAAGGTTTGCAGAGTCCAGTTCCCTGAGCTGCTGGGCAAGCGGGATTAGATCGGTCAACTATCCACGGTTCTCTCGGCTTTTTCGCACCACGGTCACGACCAGTAAAGCCATGAAGAGTATGAAGCCGATGGGCAAACCAACCAGGGGCAATTGAACGATGATCGGCGCGATTTGCTCAACCTCAAACAGTGCTAAAACCAATGTGGTGAGGATTGCCAGAATTGAACTGAGGATGACCGCGACCGTCATATAGGCCAGCGTCGTCTCAAGCTGAGAGCGCTTTGGAGTTTGGGCCATCCGACAACTCTAACCTTTCGGATACACTTATCGCCGATCCAAGGAAAGTGGTGGAGTATGCCAACCGGCAAAGTTAAGTTCTTCGACGACGACAAAGGCTTCGGCTTTATCGCAGGCGATGACGGCAGTGAAGTGTTCCTGCACATCTCTGCGCTGCCCGCTGGAACCACCTCGATTCGTCAGGGCACCAGAATTGAATACGGCATCATCGATGGCCGCAAAGGTGCTCAGGCGCTCAGCGTTCGAATCATCGAGGTTCCGACCCTGCAGGCAGTAAACCGCAAGCCTGCCGAGGACTTGGCAATCATCACCGAAGACCTAATTCGACTACTTGACCAAATGGGTGGAAACCTAAAGCGTGGCAAATACCCGGAGCCAGCCAATGGCAAGAAGGTAGCCGCTCTGCTGCGCAAGGTGGCTGACGAGCTTGAAGGATAAGCAGGCCGTTGCCCTGGAGGTCCTGACCCAAACCGGTGAACCGGGTTCGGTTGGGGAGTTTCTTGGTGAGTCTGAGCTGACCAAAGGTGCAACTGAGCTTCGTTTTGACTGCACCCTGCGCGGCTATAAAAACTGGTACTGGTCTGTGGTTTTCACCCAGATTGACAAGCGCAAAGAAGCCACCATTTCTGAGGTAAACCTGCTGGCGGGAGAAAATGCCCTACTTGCCCCAGCTTGGGTGCCATGGGCAGAGCGACTTTCTGAATTCAAGCGTCAGCTGAAGGAATCAGGCAAGGCCAAGACCGATGCCGAGGCAGATCAGATTGTTAGGGACTTGACCTCAGCGTTTGGGGACCATGGTCAGGCCGACGAGACCCAGTCCGACACCGACCAGAGCAGTGTGAAACCACCAGCCAAGACCCGCGTCAGACAGCGTCGGATAAAGCGCGCCGAGGACGACCAGAGCGATGACCCAACCGAGGGTTCCGAGTAACACAACCTTTCGACTGTCCATCGGGTCGACCTGGGGTTGATCTTTTCGATTTACCGGTTTGACGTAAACCTTCATTAGAGGCGCTCCAGTACAAAGTCGATGCACTTCAATAATGCGGCAACATCGCTTGAATCAGTCGCAGTGAAGGTCGCAACTCGCAACTGATTCCTACCCAGCTTTCGATAAGGGTCGGTGTCGACAATTCCATTTGCTCTCAAAATCTTTGCAACCAGGGCTGCGTCCACGCTCTGATCAAAGTCCACAGTCACAACAACCTGGGAGCGGTGAGCGGGGTTAGTTACGAATGGCTGAGCCTTAGGGTGAGCATCTGCCCAGTTGTAGATCAGGTCGGAGGATTCCTTAGTTCTGGCTGCGGCCCAAGCTAATCCGCCAGATTGGTTCATCCACTTGATTTGGTCGTTCAGCAGATACAGGGTGGCAATTGCCGGAGTGTTGAGGGTTTGGTTCAACCTCGAGTTATCCAGGGCAACCTTCAGGCTCAGCGACTCCGGGATGTAGCGTCCAGAGGCTGCAATCCTTTCGATTCTTTCAACCGCTGCCGGGGAAACTAGCGCGAGCCAAAGTCCGCCGTCGGAGGCAAAGTTCTTTTGCGGAGCGAAGTAGTAGACGTCGGTTTCTGAAAGGTCGAAGTCCACACCGCCGGCAGCACTGGTGGCGTCGGTCAGCATTAGCGAACCTGGGTCCCCGTGTATTCGAGTGACCGGTGCGATAACCCCAGTAGAGGTCTCGTTGTGCGGGTAAGCGTAAAGATCTACGCCAGCCTCTGCGATTAGTTCTCCTCTTGAACCAGGCTCTGCCTTGATGATGGTTGGGCTCTCAAGCCAAGGGGCCGATAGTGCGGTTGCAAACTTTGACCCAAACTCTCCGTGAACCAGCGCCTGAGCCTTCTTCTCGGCGAGCGAAAAGGCAGCCGCATCCCAAAACATGGTTGATCCACCGTTTCCCAGGATTACCTCATAGCCGCCAGGAGCGCGGAAAAGCTCCAGTAGTCCATCCCGAATCTCGCCAACCATGTTCTTGATGGGTGCTTGCCGATGGCTGGTGCCCATTAGGGCTGCGCCATGTGACATGAAGTTGGCGAGCTGCCCGGCTCGAGTTCTTGACGGCCCACACCCAAATCTTCCATCTTTAGGAAGCAGTTGAGGATCAATGATGATTTCGGCCATGGGGGCAAGTTTAGCTTTGGCACCATTAGTCTGGCTTCGTGACAGACCTAATTGACACAACGGAAATGTACCTCAAGGCCATTTTGGAGCTTGAGGAAGAAGGCATTGCTCCGATGCGTGCTCGAATTGCCGAGCGCTTGGAGCACTCTGGCCCTACCGTTTCCCAGACTGTTGCTCGCATGGAGCGCGACGGACTGCTGCACCTTCGGGACGATCGCCAGCTCGAATTCACCGATGAGGGTCGACTAACCGCCATCGAGGTCATGCGCAAACACCGTCTCGCAGAGCGCTTGCTACTTGAGGTAATCGGACTGGACTGGGAGTTGGTTCACGAGGAGGCTTGCCGCTGGGAGCACGTCATGAGCGAGCAGGTGGAGCGAAAGCTACTCACACTTTTGTCTGACCCGACCACATCCCCATATGGGATGCCAGTTCCAGGACTTGAGCTTTTGGGCATGCCCGGCGTTGTTGCAACAGAGGTAACTGCGGTGTCCGAGGCTGGCAGCGGTGAGTTCACCCTCGCCCGAATCGGTGAGCCGGTTCAGCTCGATGTCTTGCTGTTGCGCCAACTGCGTGAGCTGGGCCTTACCCCGGGGGCAAGGGTTCGAGTCGAGTCCAATGGGCAGTGGTTTTTGGCCAGATTAGGAGCCGACGAAGGCCTCAATTTGGATGCTGCAATCGCCGCTCACATATTTGTAAGCTCCCAGCCTGCTTGAGTTATACTCGCCAAGCGGAAGTTCCAATGACTCACTCGGAGGATTCCTTTTGACCCAACCTGCTGACCAGCAGCATTCGCGCAAAGCCGTCAGGCGTGCGCGGGCAAAGACGAGAAAGCGCTCAGAGCGCTTGTCTTTGCGCACCCTGGTCACCATGACTTCTGCCATGGGATTGCTTGCAACCAGCGCGCTTCCCTCCTACGGATTTGACCCAGAGACCACAGCCCTTGCAGGCATAGCTAGAGACAGCAGCCTCAAGGTTTCTCAGGACACTTTGCAAGGACTATCACTTGCCAACGCAGAATCTGTTGAGTTCACCCGCGGAGAGTATTCCGAGGCAGAGGCCTCCGAGTTCCAGGTGAACCGCCCCAGAGCGCGAATCTACAACGGCCCACTTGCCGAGGATTACATCCTGAATCCTCGCTTCACTTCGATCACCAGCGGCAACATCATGAAGGCTGCGGCTGAGTTGGTCGGAACCCCTTACGTCTTTGGCGGAGAGACCCCGAGCGGACTGGACTGCTCCGGTTACGTGCTGTTTGTTTACTCCCAGTTTGGAATCGCTCTGCCACACAGTGTTTACCAGCAGTCCAAGCTTGCCAAGAAGATTTCAGCCGATGAGGCTGTCCCGGGCGACATCGTGGTCTTCAATGACTACAGCCACAACGGCATCTACGCAGGAAACGGCATGTATTACCACGCGCCTCAGCCTGGGGACCGAGTCAAGCTAGCTCCGATTTCGGTGACCCGCTACCACTTTGTACGCCTTGTCGACATTGTTGGCTAACTAAAGCGTTAGCTAAACACTCGCGTTTCTTTACCGCACTTTCCGCTAATCCAGTTTTACTCTGCTTACAGCTGTTGACCTTGGTTAGAGCGGAGGGAGTGACTATGCCAGCCAGAAAGCAATCCAAGCTGGGCAACTGGATCCATCTTCACTGTCAACCCGTTATATCCGTCGGGAGTTTTTCGCGCGCTGCTTTTTGCAGCGCGTTTTTTGTTTCCGGAGGTCTTCTAGAAATCCTGCGAGCCGCGCGGGATATTTCACTAAGGAGAAAAGCGTGCGCACCCTTGTACTAAATGCTGGATACGAACCCTTGGCAGTCGTCTCATTCAAACGAGCCTTGATCTTGGTTCTAAATCAAAAGGCAACCATTTTGGCCGGAGCTCAAGGTGAGCAGGTGCGCAGTGCGAACGAGGAGTATGAGTTACCAACCGTGATTCTGCTTCAGCGCTACGTCAGGATTCCAAACTCTCGCAAGATTCCAGTGAGTCGCAGGGGGGTGCTGCGCCGCGATAGCCACCGCTGTGGCTACTGCGGCAAAGCTGCCAACACGATTGATCACGTGCTGCCAAAATCTCGCGGGGGAGCCGACAGCTGGGAGAACCTAGTTGCCTGCTGCTTACGCTGCAACAACCTCAAGAGCGACAAGACCCCGGCTGAGATGGGCTGGGAGTTGCGCATCACACCAAAGATGCCATCAGGCGTTATCTGGACGGTGCGTGGCGTGGAGCGCGAAGAGCCGCACTGGCAAGAGTTCCTGCGTTATCCGCAGGCGGCCTAGCCAAAGATTTCTAAATCTCGCTGTGGGTTTCGATTCTTGAGGCCAGCACCTTGTCGATGCGCTTGCCGTCCATGTCGATAACTTCAAGCTTCCAGGACTCCCAGAAAACCGAGTCTCCAGGGTTTGGCATGCGGCCCAGGATCAGAAGAATCAAGCCGCTGAGGGTGTGGTACTTACCCTTATCCTCTTCCGGCACAGACTCAAGTCCTAGGCAGTCCTTGAACTCAGGGATTGGAATAGCGCCATCAAGTAGCCAGGAGCCGTCATCGCGTTGAACAGCGGCCTGACTCTCGTCGTCAAACGGAGCCATTTCACCGATCAATGCGTCAAGAATGTCCTGCAGGGTAACTAGACCCTCAAGCTCGCCGTATTCATCCACCACGAATGCCACCTGGGACTTGGTGACCTTGAACTGGTCAAGCAGGTCCATACCGGTGAGCGTCTCTGGAACATACATGGCTGGCTGAAGGTTGTCAGTCAAATTCAACTTTCCACCGCGGGCAACTAGGCCGAGAGCGGCCTTTGCGTTCATGATTCCCACGATGTGGTCTAGGTCGCCGTCGCAAACCGGAATCCTTGAGCGACCGCCGTCGGCGATTAGGTCAAGGTTCTCTTTGTCGGTGTCATGGATGTTAACAAACACGATGTCCGAACGAGGCACCATCAAGGAGCCAAGCTGGCGGTCGTCCAGGCGGAAAACGTTCTTCACCATCTCGCGCTCTTGAGCTTCGATTAGTCCAGCAACCGAACCCTCTTCGAGGATGGCTTCAATCTCGTCCTCGGTAACAGTTGCGGCTTGGTGGCGACCGATACCAAAGAGTCTGAGCATTGCATTGGTGGTGAAGCTCAAGAACTTCACGAAAGGCATTGTTAGTTTTGCCAGCAGCAACATCGGTGCAGCAACCCGTGCAGCAATCTCTTCAGGTCGCGACTGTCCAATGCGCTTTGGGACCAGCTCACCGATGGTGATTGAGAAGTATGTAACAACTAGAACCACGAGGATTGTGGCCAATGGTCCAGCAACTGCCTCAAGCATTCCCCATGACTGCAGGGTGATTGCCAGTGGAGCAGCAAAAATCGACTCACCGACGATTCCGGATAGAAGACCGATCGAAGTGATACCGATCTGAATGGTGGACAGGAACTCGGTTGGGTTCTCACTGATCTTTAGCGCGATGGCGGCGGACTTCTTGCCCTGCCCTGCCATTGCTGTGAGTTTGGCCCGCTTAGAAGTCAGAAGAGAAACCTCTGACATTGCTAGGAGTCCGTTTATGAAGATAAGAAGGAGCAATAGGAAAATTTCCAAGGTATTGCTGCGGTCACCCCAATAACTAATAGTTGAAGGGACATCATTTCAGAGAAATGATGGAAAAACAATTCAGTTTTGGCTAGAAGTTGATAAAAGTGGCCTCGAGAAGAATCGAACTTCCGACACACGGTTTAGGAAACCGATGCTCTATCCACTGAGCTACGAGGCCTCAGGCGGGTTATAGATTACCTGCAATTGAGAGACGTTTGGCAATCGCCCTAACTCACCACCGATTCAAAGTTGAGTTTCAAGGCTCTCCAGCACATTCCTTTTTGGCTTTATCCCTTTGCAGGGCAAGCCGCCAGGGCGCAGCTCGATGTTGCTCCTAGGATTTAGCCCGTGGAGCTATCGACATTCGAAAAAGAGTTATCAGCGCTGGGTGGTCAAAACCCGCTGGTGACATTCGAAGCTTCAACTTTCGGGCAGGTGGACCTCACCCGTGCCCACCCTGGAGGTCTTGCTCAGCTGGTTTCAGCCCGGGTCACCACAATCTCAAATCTGGTTAGGGATGGCGTTGCTCAAAACAGGTCCCTCTCTGCCACAAGAAGAATCAGAGCTAAGACCAAAAGGATTCGGGAGAGCTTTGGCCTAGAGAGCTGCTTTATTGCGGGAGGTCTGGTAGTTGACCACAGCACCGGTCATAAGATGCCCATCCTGCTCTGGCCAACCACCCTGATTGCCAAGGGCGATGACTATGAGGTAAGGATTGCCTCGGACGCAATCTTGAATCCAGTCC
>ERZ1022756.530-NODE-530-length-10542-cov-6.005340_pt1 | contig 10542 bp, 5 predicted proteins | sample MGYA00520902_ERZ1022756 | MGnify/ENA primary metagenome ERZ1022756 (study PRJEB33162, sample SAMN09537601) | freshwater metagenome | isolation source: freshwater | place: Canada:Alberta | collected 2017-07 | study: EMG produced TPA metagenomics assembly of the... | reverse complement strand
ACACTTACTGTAATTCCTGCCCAGCAACTCTTGATTACCTTAAGTGGTACTGACACTGTAGTTTATGGCGGCGCCAATGCTGCTCCAACCGTGGTGTCCGCTAAGTATTCTGTACAAAATGCAAACTTAAGTTATAGCGTGTATTCCTTAGCCCTAACTCAGTCTGGAAACAATTGGGTTGGTACTGATACGGTTAATGGTGGTCAAGTGACTAATTTTGTTGCCAGCTCCAATCGCTCCCAATACAGTAGCGTTGGTAACTATGCTACTACTGTGACGGGAATCGTAAGCCCAGCAAACCCTAACTATACGAATGTGGTGGTGGCTAATGGTCTGCTGACTGTAACGCCTGCGACCCTGACGATTACAGCCGCTAACGATAGTAAGGCTTATGGCGCTACTATTACTGCAAATGGAGTCAGCTTCGTTGGCATCAGCGGAGTCTCTGCTGCATCTGCAAGTTATATTGCAAGTGGATTATTGGGTAACGATCAAATTAACTCAGTAAGTTTGACATCGTCTGGTGCGGTTGCAGCTGCAACCATTTCTAATAGTCCTTATGCGCTGGATATCAACAATGCACAAGGCGTTGGTTTAGGCAACTATAACATTGCCTATGTCAGCGGTAGTCTCAGTGTTAATCCAGCAACATTAACGATCACTGCAAGCAATGATGCAAAAGTCTATGGTGCAACCACTACATCAACTAACACGCTTGCCTATGGTAATGGCAGTGTTGTAACCAGTTCTGGTTATACGGTGACTGGCCTCGCAAATGGTGACATTATCTATGGGTTGACACTCACTTCTAATGGCGCGTTAGCTACTTCCCAGGTTGGTGGAGGCAGCGCTACAAATGGTCGGTATTCGATTACTCCTAGTTCTGCTTCTGGTAGCCCGGGCCTGAATACCAATTACAACCTTGTATATGTTGATGGATTGATGACCGTTACACCAGCTGCATTAACTATAAGCGCTGCAAATGACACCAAAGTGTATGGCTCATCTACAACGGCACTCAATCAAACGTATAGTAATAATTCAACCTCGACCACGTCTGGATTTAACGTTCAAGGTCTAGTCAACGGTGATGCAATTACCGCCATTACCCTAACTAGCCAAGGTGCTGCTGCCACTGCTGCTGTTGGAGGGGGCTCTCAATCTGGAGCGTATGCCATTATGCCTAGCGCAGCAGTAGGTAGTCCCGGTCTGAGCAATAACTACTCCATTACTTACATGCCGGGTTTGATGGCAGTTACGCCAGCAACCTTAATCGTAAGTGCAACGGGAAGCAATAAGGTGTATGACGGCAGTACAGCTGCCACGGTGACTTTATCTGGGAATACGATCGGAAATGATGCGGTAACAATTGGTAGTTCTGCCGCAGTATTTGCTGACAAGAATGCTGCCTCTGGAAAGACGATTACGATAACGGGATTATCGCTATCTGGAGCTGGAGCGACAAACTACACCTTGGGTGGGGTAGGGTCCATCACTACCACCGCCGATATCACTCCAGCGACTCTGGTGGTGACAGCAACTGGTAATAACAAGGTATATGACGCCACAACCGCTGCTACCGTCAATCTAACGGGCAACTCGATCGGCTCTGATCTCGTTACTTTTACGTTATCAGCTGCTGCCTTCGCCGATAAGAATGTTGGTAGTGCTAAGGCCATAGCCATTACCGGAATTGCACTATCTGGCACCGATGCTACTAACTATACCTTAGCGGGCGTTAACTCAATAAGCACAACAGCCAATATTACGCCAGCTAGCCTGGTCGTAGCGGCTACGGGTAACCATAAGATCTACGATGGCAACACATCAGCAACCGTTGTATTTAGCCTTGGCGGCATTATGGCTAGCGATGCTCCAGATGTGACTCCAGCTAGTTATATTGCTACATATGCCGATAAAAATGTTGGGACTTTAAAATCGATTGCAGTATCGGGTATTACGTTAACGGGTTCTGCCGCCACAAACTATCTATTTAACTCGACGGCAACTGCTACCGCCGATATCACCCCAGCGACTCTGGTGGTGACAGCAACTGGTAATAACAAGGTGTATGACGCCACAACCGCTGCTACCGTCAATCTAACGGGCAACTCGATCGGCTCTGATCTCGTTACTATTCATAGGACAGGTGCCACCTTTGCCGATAAGAATGTTGGTAGCGCTAAGACCATAGCCATTACCGGAATTTCCCTCTCTGGTGTGGATGCTGTCAACTACACCTTAGGAGGCGTAAGCTCAATGACCGCCGCCGCCGACATCACTCCAGCTAGCTTGGCCGTGACGGCTACCGGCAACAATAAGATCTATGATGGCAATGTATCGGCAACGGTTTCTTTGACAAGTAATGCCTTCGCCGGAGATGTGGTTGATCTTGCTTATACCGGAGCAACTTTTGCAAATAAAAACACCGGAACTGCGAAGACAATTACTGTAGCTGGCTTATCGATCTCGGGTGCAGATGCAGTCAACTATACGGTAGCTGGCTCGGTTAGCACTACAGCGAATATTACCCCTAAGACCATATCCGCAAACTTTAGCATTGTTGATAAGGTATATGACGGTACATCGTCGGTCTCCTTTACGGCGAATGCGATTGTTGGCTTAATTGCTGGAGATAGCCTATCTTATAGTGCTGGTAATGCAAGTTTTGCTGATATCAATGTCGGCACGAATAAGCCAGTAGTGATCTCTGCGATTACTCTCTCGGGTGCCGATGCTAGTAACTATGTCTTGAGTAATTCTCAGGTCAATTTTGTTGCTAACATTACGCCGGCACCATTAACCATCACTGCTGCAGCAAAATCGATTGTTTATGGCGATCGAGTTCTACCGGCACTTACTTATACGCACTCCGGTTTAATTGGTGGCGATGCAATTACTGGCGCATTAGCCGCCCCAAGCAACCTCAGTCTGTTTAATGGTAATGATGGTTCAGCCAGCCCAGTGAGTGGTGGCGGCATCAGTTACTCCATCGGATTAGGCTCGATTGCTGCCGGACCAAACTACCAAATCACCTACGTTCCTGCAAACGTAAATGTGACACCAAAGACAGTTACCATATCGACTGCACCAATTGCCGCCTTAAGTTATGGAACAGCCTTTAATCTCAGTTCAGTCGCTGCTACTGCAAGTGGCTTAATTAATGGCGATTACATCTCTTCAGTAACTGCTGAATTTGTCCATAGCGGTAGCCGCGTCAGCACTCTTTCTTCTGCAATGGCAGCAGGTTCTTATCCTCAATCTATCGAGATAGTTCCCGGTACCGCTACTGGTAGAGGTTTGTCAAACTACAACCCAGTATATGTGAGGGGCAATCTTTCCATTAATCCCGCGCCATTGACCATTCGGGTTGTGGATGATGCCAAACTAGTTACCACTGCTGATTCTGCGGCTTATAGTGGTGTGATTGCCAGCGGATTTAAGAATGGTGAAACGCTGGCCAACCTCGGCGGTGCTCTGGTCATAAATCGCTCTAATGCGAGCATCCAGTCTGTAGGCTCCTACGCCGGGGTGCTCAATGCTTCTGGCTTTAGCTCAAGTAATTACGCCATTACCTACATTCCTGCTAATTTTGACATTCTGCCAGCAGAGACTCTATTGGTAAAAATGGGTAATGGGTACACTGCTTACGGTAATGCTTCGGCATATTCACCGGTTGCAAGCTATTTAACTGCCAATAACACCCTGATTGCGTCTTCAAATGTGTCCTCTGGGTTGACTGTAACGACTAATGGAAATCAAGTTCAAGTGAGCGATGGGGCGGGTGGTCAATATAGTTTTGTCGCCAGCCCAATCGGAGGGCAATTGAGCTCATCGGGCGCTTTAAAAGCCGGCTCTTATTTATTAGGTGCAGAATCGCCCGTGATTACTGGCTCGAGCTTTACTAGCGCATACGTGGTTGGTGCCGCCACCGTATTACCCAAGGCACTTGCCGTAGGAGTTGACTTCACAATTACGCCAATCACAAAGGTATATGACGGCAACACATCCATCGTCTCTGCCGGCTCTGCAGTTGTTAGAACAGCTGCCAGCAATATTCGTGCAAGCGATTTGATCCAAGTTGCATCTAGCGGATCATATGCGCACAAAAATGTGGGGACAGGATTGTCTTACACCATTGATATTAATTTGACCGGCACTGATGCTGGAAACTACTACATTACCGGTGGATCTAGTGCTGCTGGCAGTAATGGCGTGATTACTCAATTAATCACGCCAGTGAGCTGGATTGGCCCTGCAGCAGGTGGTTATTGGTCAAATCCAAGTAATTGGGCTGGCGGTGCAATTCCAGATTTTGCAAACGTTCAATTCACCACGATCCCGACGGGCGTGAGCGTTGTTTATGATGCAGGCCTAACAACCCCAGTTCAAACTACCGTGTCGAATAGTGGCAACATTACGTTTGCAAGTTTGACAGGAGGAGCACAATCCATAGTCATGAATATCAATGGCCCGGGTTCAGTAACAATTTCGGATGGCGCCTCAATCCGATTGGCAGGTGCCAGCAGTTCGTATTCGGGTAATACAATTTTGGGATCTGGCTCTAGATTAATTGCCGCTAGCAATAATGCAATTGGTATAGGCAATATTCAATCCAATGGTGGAGAGTTTGGTATCGCCAGCTCGGTAGTATTGCCGCGGATCGCCGCGACAGGTTCTATGACATTGCTTAGCAGTATTGAAACTGTCGGAGCACAGTCATACGACGCTTTAACAATAACTTCAACGGCCAATGGTCTAAGTGTATTGGGAACTAGTCCGCAGACTACTGTCCTGAAATCAAGCAATGCTGATATTCAATTGAATGGAAGTATTAATGGGATCGCTGATAAGGTCCAATCGCTTACTATCAATGCAGGCACTGGCAATGCCACTATTGGTGGCAGTATCGGTAACCAAGCTCGCCTAGAACATCTCTTCGTTACGGGCGGTCGTATCAATGTATTAGCCGATATTTTGACCAGTAATAGCCAAATCTACAATGGTCCTGTTTATATTGGGGATGCTAGCTTTATTGGACAAACTCCAAGCGTTGGTTTCTTATTCACGAACCAATACCGTCGTTATTTTAGTTACAGTGGATCAGGCACGAGCAGCGTTATTAGTCATCTCAACAATGATCCAATTTACGTTCGTACCTTAATTTCTGAGGATCCAGAGATTACATTTAATGGCACTGTCAATGACACCGTGGCAAACACGCATACATTGTTACTGGCTGCTATTGCACCGACAAGCTCTAGTCTGTGGAGTAATGCATCGAGCATTAATTTCAATCAAGGCGTTGGCAATACCGTGCCACTCTATAGTTTGAATGCTCAGGTGATAGTGGAGCGCTCGCAAGTAGACTCACTAAGTTCCCATATTGGATCTATACAGGTACGCGATGGCGTTGAAACCTACTCCGATCAAACCTATCGCGCGAATGCCATGTTCGCCCGCTCTAGTGCTCAGCCTGGAACTGTTGCATTCTCGGTATTCGATCCAAATGCAGCGATTAACTATCTCTTGCCGATACAAACAGTGACTAATAGTTCTTGCCAAGGATCTGCCTGCGGACGGATGAATTTGCAAAACCCGAATCATTTAGATGCTCTAGTCATTAATGGAGATAACAACTATGGCAATAACCAAAACATTACTCAAGGAGCGGGATATTGGTTGGCGCCAGCAATTGAAAATAATGCTTTGGGATACGTAATCCCAGTCAGATTACAAAATATGGAAATCCGTAATCCCCTGCCATTCTTGCAAGGCGCTCAGAATGTCTTTGCGGGTCAAACAAGTATAAGTACGGGAAATGCCGGTACTGTCAAGGTATCCATGGTTGGACAGGACAGTCTGCGATCGTTCGATAGCATTGCTGATATACCGTCGCCCACTGCCAATTCACTCAACATCATCATCCAAGTGCGGATCAATGGTGAGCTGTTGAACTTTGCTACGAGCGCCTTAACAACCGGATTTGTATTTAAGATGCCTGAGGTACTTACGCCTAGATATACCTTTATTAGCCAGCAATTGGCAGCAGATGGTCTGCCTAATACCCTCAAGTTAGCAGTTGTGCAGCCGGATGGCAAACCATTACCATCTTGGCTCAAATTTAACCCTGAGACCAAAACCTTTACGGCCGATAGCGTCCCCGAGGGCACTCCAGATATGCAGTTAAGGATACAAACCGTTCAAGATGGAAGCATCATTGAAGAAACCATTGTAATAATTGACTTACCTAATTGACCATTTTAGGCCTGTCTGATGGGGTGGGTTGAAGTTAAAGCAGCCGCAAGTCTTAATGAGACCTCATCCGATCCGATCGGTAAGCTATTTGGGTCGATTGGGTAGAATTCAGGCTAAAATTTAGCCCTTACAAGGAGTTTTATGAAGCGCATCATGTTGTTGGCTAAATTGCATAGGGCTGTCGTCACAGAGGCTGATTTGCACTACGAAGGTTCATGCGGGATCGATGAAAACCTCATGGAAGCGGCTGATATGCGCGAGTTCGAGAAGATCGAGCTTTACAACATTAATAATGGTGAGCGTTTCTCGACCTACATCATTAAAGCGGCGCGCGGCTCTGGTGCCATTTCACTTAATGGCGCCGCAGCCCGTAAAGCCCATGTTGGTGACCATTTGATTATCTGTACCTATGGCCCCGTCGATGACCATGAGGTCGTTAGCCATATTCCTAAAGTAGTCCTATTGGACGACCATAATCGCATTAAAGAGATCAAAAAAATTAGCCACTAATCGAGTGGCTAATGTTTGTAGGCTTAATTCCAGCTTGATAAAACTTAGAAGGGCAGCTTGGCGTCCGGCTTGGCTGCCAACAGCGCAGCCTTAAACTCCGCCTGAATGCGCGCAATCGCCGCATCACTATCCGCCTCAAAGCGCATCACCACGACCGGCGTTGTATTGGATGGACGTGCAAGGCCAAAGCCATCCGCATATTCCACGCGTACACCGTCGATGGTGTTAATTGAACTTGCCGTTGCAAACCGTGCATTGGCTTTGATGCGTTCCAGAATCGCAAAGGGCTCACCTTCGGCGCAAGGCAGTTGCAATTCAGGGGTGCAAATCGCGTTGGGCAACTGATTGAGGGTATCGCTGGGGTTGGCTTCTTTACTCAGAATTTCTAATAAACGCGCACCGGTATACAGACCATCATCAAACCCAAACCAGCGGTCTTTAAAGAAAATGTGCCCGCTCATTTCTCCGGCGAGTGGGGCTCCCGTTTCTTTGAGTTTGGCTTTCACTAAAGAATGCCCGGTTTTCCACATCAGGGGCTCGCCACCGTGCTGAGTAATCCAAGTACCTAAATTGCGGGTGCATTTGACGTCATAAATAATCTGCCCGCCGGGATTACGGGATAAAACGTCTTTGGCAAATAACATCATTTGCCGATCGGGGAAAATCACCTGCCCATCCTTGGTCACAACGCCTAAGCGATCAGCATCGCCATCAAATGCCAGGCCGAGTTCGTTGTCGGTGGTACGTACATTGTGGATTAGGTCTTGTAGGTTCTCAATGTGGGCGGGGTCGGGGTGGTGATTCGGAAAGTGCCCATCCACCTCACAAAAAAGTTCTTGTACTTCACAGCCCAAGGCCCTAAAGAGCTTGCCTGCAAAGGCGCCGCCGACGCCATTGCCGCAATCGATGGCGATTTTCATCGGGCGGGCTAATTTGATGTCGCTGACAATGCGCTCCAAATACATCGGCAAAATATCAAAGGTGCTGCGCTTCCCCTGACCTGTAGCAAATTGCTTTGCTTCAATGCGTTTGTAGAGGCCTTGAATTTGCTCGCCATAAATCGCAGCAGTGCCCAAAACCATCTTAAAGCCGTTGTAATTGGGTGGATTGTGGCTACCGGTAATCATGATGCCGGACTTGGGGCTTCTGCCATCCAGCACATGGTTGGCAGCAAAGTAGACCATCGGCGTTGCCACCATGCCTAAATCAATCACATCGAGGCCGGTTGACAGTAGGCCCTCGGTTAAGGCTTCAATTAATTCTGGGCCAGAGAGGCGACCATCACGACCAATCACGATGACATCTTCACCAATCGCACGCATTTCACTACCAAATGCTTGGCCAATCAAGCGGGCTACATCGGCATTTAAGGTTTGATCAATGATGCCGCGAATGTCATACGCTTTAAAGATGGAAGAGGAGAGTTGCAATTCAGGTTCTGCCTAGTTAGAAATATCAATAATCGAGTTAAGGCCTTCGCAGGCCTCTTGAAATAGTGCTGGCGGAAGGCTTTTCCAGGGATGAGGTCTTGCAGTCCGCTGACGCCAATCAAACGATTTTGGTTGATGGGTCAATATATAAACCGGCTCGCTGCGGCCAATTGAAAACTTTATAGCAAATGGATTGGTTTCATTGGATTTTGTATGCGTCATGGGCAAACCAATTACTATCCCCGTTCTTTCATTAAATGCTTTTGGTGAAATAACGAGCATTGGGTGCTCGTCTTTCATTTCTTTTCCGAGTTGTGGATTAAAGTTTATCCAAATCATGTCCCTGCGCTCAGGGACCCAAGCTTTCAATTTTTCTATCATCAAATAACTTCTTTCCCAATAGGTGCTGCAGTCATAACTTCGCCGCCATGTATTAGAGGGTCAAAAGCTTTTAGCTTTTGACTTAGGCTGAGCTTTGGTTTGCCAACTACCCGTAAAAGAACGCCGTTCTTAACGACCTCCACTGAAATTGGCATCCCTTGCGTTAAGCGTGCAGCCTTAGCTACTGGCAAGGTGATTCTTACGCCCAAGCCATTTCCCCATTCTTGAATGGTTTGCTCTACTTTTAGTGCTGGAGCCATATCTACCTCTTAAAATGTTTATACAAGTATAAACAATCTATGAAACTCAGTCAAGGATTCAAATAGGTGTGTTGGCTTATGAGTTCAATAAATTAATGCGCGCAGCCGTTACGGCATCGATGTGTTCGCTAGCAACGATGTTGTTTGCATGGCTTGCTAAGGCTTTCTCAATCGGTTTAGCCAAGACCTTGCCGTATTCCACGCCAGGCTGATCAAAGCTATTGATATTCCAGAGCGCGCCAAGGCTAGCGGCGCGATTCTCATATAAGGCGAGGAGAGCCCCCAAATAAAAGGCGTTGAGTTTGGGAAGCAACAGTAAATTGCTCGGGCGCTGACCGGGGTAGACGTCATTGGGATTGCTTGCTGCTTTGCCGTTGGCTAAGGCCTGCGCTTGCGCTAAGCAGTTCGATAGCAAGATGCGGTGGTGGGCTACGGCTTCTGGGCGATCGCTCATCGGCTCGCGCACCGCAATAAAGTCAACCGGAATGATTTCAGCACCTTGGTGCAGCATCTGAAAGTAGGAGTGCTGTGCATTGCTGCCTGCACTACCAAATACAACCGGCGAAGAGTATTGGGCCGGCTTACCATCGCGATCAACGCTCTTGCCATTGCTTTCCATGTCGAGCTGCTGCAGCCATTTCGGAAACCAATCCAAGGCATCGGCGTAGGGGATGGCCGCATAGGAGGTAATGCCGCGGGTCTTTTGTTGATGGAGCAATGCTAAGGCCATGATGGCCGGCAGATTCTCTTCTAGGGGCGCATTCTTAAAATGCAAGTCCATCGCCTCGGCACCCGCCAGGAATTCTTGAAAGGTCTCAACGCCATACTGCAAGGCAATCGGCAGGCCGACCGCGGACCAAACGGAATAGCGACCACCAACCCAATCCCAAAATGGGAAGATATTCTGTTCTGCAATACCAAATGCACTCGCAGCAGGCACATTGGCAGTCACCGCATACAAAACATCAGCGATATTACTTTGGCTGCAGCCACTCTCTTTTAGCCAAGTCAGCACCGCTTTGGCATTCATGGTGGTCTCTAGCGTGGTGAAGGACTTGGAAACAATAATCACGCGCGTAGTTTTGGCTTGTGCGCGGGTCAAAATGCGGTCCAACTCGGCTGTATCAATATTGGCCAAGAAATGCATCCGCATGCCGCGACTGGTAATGCCGGGCACATGGGCTAGCGCTTCAATCGCTAAGCGGGGACCAAAGTCCGAGCCACCAATACCAATGTGAATCACATCCGTCACCCCAGCCCACTGCGAGCAAAGGGCCTCGATGCGTGACCATACTGCAGCAACAGCAGGCATCACGTCCTTGCCATCAATTAGGACCGGGGTTTTGCGGAGATTACGTAAGGCCGAATGCAGGGCAGGGCGATTCTCGCTGACATTAATGTGTTTGCCCGCAAACAGATCAGCAATAAACTCCTCGAGCTTGGATTGACGCGCATCCACAAACAGCTTGGCCCACGTTGCGGAATCGATCCCTTGATAGGCAGTATCGAGCAGCACATTGACTGCGGTATGGCTGTTTTGCGGCATCGAGCGGGGCTGTAAAGGCATGGGTGGATTTTATCAAGAAGGGTAGGGAAATTCGCTAAATCCTTGAAAATGGTACGATTTAAGCCATAAAAATAGAGACACACCTCAAATCGACTTAGGAAAAGCAATGGAGCGGTTGGATTGCGTCGTGATCGGC
>ERZ1022756.529-NODE-529-length-10545-cov-6.651954_pt1 | contig 10545 bp, 13 predicted proteins | sample MGYA00520902_ERZ1022756 | MGnify/ENA primary metagenome ERZ1022756 (study PRJEB33162, sample SAMN09537601) | freshwater metagenome | isolation source: freshwater | place: Canada:Alberta | collected 2017-07 | study: EMG produced TPA metagenomics assembly of the... | reverse complement strand
TGGACCAAGTAGAGCCAATTATTTGGGTGTCCTTATTTGATAAAATTGCAAAGGAATACATTATTGTTGTAATAAAACCAACGGACATAATTACAAACAAGGCAGACTTTACAATTACCTTGATTAACTCGTTTTGGCTTTTTTTTATTGTCGCATCTAAATCATTAACCGCAGCATCCTTTTCTATTTCAATCGCTTCTCTTAGCTTGTTTGAATTTTCTAATTCAGCCTTGACTTTATTTGAAAGTTCTTCAATAGTATTTTTGCTTTTAATAGTTTGGGTAATATCAGTAGCGATCTTCATGATCTTAGTTATTTCACCAATCTCATTAAATATAGGATTATAAGTAGCCTGCAAGTAGATTGGACTGCCATCTATTTTTCGCCTTTCAAATTCTCCTTCATAGAACTTTCCTTCTCTAAGCGTTTCCCAAAATTTAGTGTAATCGTCAGACTTTGAATATTCGTAGCTTACAAAAATAGAATGGTGTTTTCCGATTAGCTTATTGTGTTCGTCTTCACCTAAGCCCATAGCCTTCAAAAAAATAACATTTACTCCAAGGATAAAACCATTAAGGTCAAAGTAAATAATCGCATTGCTGCGATTAATTGCCTCCATTCTACTCAATAGTTCTTCCTTGCTTAGGTTTTTCATTCCCCTGAGTTAGGCTTTTTAAATATCTTTTCCGCTGCACTAATTCCTAAGGCAGCAGCAGACAAAGCAGCCACCGAATAAACCAAAGCCTCTGAAGGCTCATTTACCGCATCGTGATTTGCGTAAAGAGTATAGCACAAAGCTACTGCACTAAATACTCCTACAAATCTTTTACTAGAAGCCTGTCCATTTTCAGACAAGAATCCTGCTGACCATTCAAAAAACTTTTTCATCTTCCTTGACCCCTGTATTTTTTAGGCTTGTTTAATGCTTTAGAGTAGGCTTTCTTAGCCTTTCCGTTTCTTCTTTTTCCAAAGGTCACCTTGACCTGCGCACTACTTCCTTTCTTCATTCTTCTTTTGGTCAAATTTACCTTTCTCGTTCTTTATTTTGTAGATCAAATAGATAATTGATAGTATAGAAATGATCCATGTGAAAAACATATTGACAAAGCTAATCCCGATCACCTGAGAAACATTTGCAAAGATGGCTACCAAGGTAGAAGGAACTCCTAGTTCATCGCTTTTCAAGATATTCATTTTAGGATTCGGTTGGAATTACACATAGATTCAAAGGCATAGGAGCAACAACCTGTATAGCAATTGATACCCCGGCTGTAAAATCATCAAAGCGTTCTTGAAAGAATTCCAAAGCTGCATTAGGTGCAGTATTAAAGCTGTAGTCATTGTCAAGTTTTAATTTTGCTAGGAAGTCCAAAGCCACAAGCATCTGATCACTTTGGATCTGAAGTCTGTTGCTCTTGTCTTCCGTCAATAGATCCGCAAAAAGAAGGACTAGATCATAACGCATCGTAGTACCGCTGTACACCGAAGGCTTTACCACAGTCCAAAGAACCGGGTACTGAATCTCTCCTCCATTATCTACATAATCGTAGATGTCACCCTCTCCGAAGGTTCGGATCATTGGGTGCGCTTCTTGGATTGCTTTTAGTTTTTTGACTAGGTCTACTAGAGTCATCTTGTTTGGATAGAAATTCTTTTAGCTTCTTTTCGTTTTTGGAATAAGCCATCTTTTAGAATGGTTTTTTGTATCTATTGCCTTGGTATCTTTCGCTGTATGGTCTGTGATCTTCATAGTCACCCCTGCCCAAATTGATAGCTACCTTGTACTGATTAGATACAGGCTGAATAGTAGTGACATCCGATCCCGGATTCAAGTACTCAGGGTACAGGGTAGAATTAGCGCATAGGAAATTGATTGCCCTTTCTGCGTACCATTCTGCATATCCCTTGTAGTATTGGCTGATGCTCTGCAATTCTGCAAAGGTAGGCTCTGTGATGTTCTCTGATTTTCGCTTTACTACCCCTTTATTCACGAATTTGTACTGCATCGCCATAGGCAATTCACCAAGCACATAATTGAAAAGGGTATCTGTAAGAAAGTTGTCTAGCAAATTTTTGTAAACAGCATTACCACCTTGACCTATAGTTCCTGCTACAATTAGATCTAGGATCTTATCATAAAGCGCAGTCCCACAGATAGGATGGATATACCTATCTTGAGTCATCTTGATCACCTGAGTTACATTCTTCAGGTCAATATTTGCGGAGGCTACTGTGAAGTCCTTAAAGGACTGCTCCGATATCATCAATACATTTGCGCTCATCGTGATGTTTTTTCTACTACTACATTTCTTTTCCACTCATGACGGCAGAAAGGAGTTCTTCTTCCTGTGTTTGGGTTGGTGTACCATCCTCCGCACAATTGAAAAACGCTATAGCCTAGCTGATTGGATATATTTTGAATCTCTTCTCTAGTGAAGAATAAACCGCTGCCATATAGCCTCTCACACAAAGGTCTTGATCCGCTCTGTGCCGCAGGTACATTTGGTCTCTCTTCGTAGCTGTAAAGCACCTTAAAAGAAGTCACAGGCTGAAGTCTCTTGATAGCTGCATCTCCTGTTCGGGTTACGGATCTAGTGATCAAACCTTCACGGCTGATCTTCTCCACCAACACCTGATCATCAATCAAGGTATTGATTCTTGAGATCACGGATGCTTCATCAATCCCTACTATTTTAGCTAGTTGTGGAATCGTGATGTTTTCGTTTCTCTGGATCTGAGTCACGATCTTCTTCTGAACTTCATTAAGTAGGTACTCAGCAAATAGATCCTGCTTGATAAAATCATCCATTGAAGAAAAGTGCATTTTTGAACTTTCAATTACTTTGAATTTATCCTTCGCAATGCCTTTGCCTTCAAACTTTTCTAGGATCGCTGCATCGTGTTCTGAGATGCTACATTGAATGTGGAGGTGATCTGAGAATCCTTGGGTAGGATCTGTGATAACTTCCGTAGGTGTTACGATTTCAGTTCTTACAGGAAGTCCGATTAATTGGCGCAATTCATTGACATCCATAGATTCAACTACCTTAGTAGCAATCAATGGGGAAAGGCTGTTCAATGAGTTGATGATGTCCTGTGATCCTTGGCTTTCCTTCTTCTCGATAGGTGCAAGTCCTAGCTTCTCACGGATTTCATCCTGAGTCATGTTTGTGCTTATGATCTGCTCGCTAAATGTAAATGCAATAGGCTCAGTCTTCTTGATCTCTAGTTCAACTATGATATCATTAAACTTCAGCAAATAGTTAAAAACTTCCTCAAGGGCTTGCTGCTTTGAGTTTACATAGGTGTTCTGGAATAGTTCAGAAGCCTCTCTCATTTCAGATCTTCCGCCTAGCTGCCCTTCAGTCTTGACCCCAAAAAGCATTGGGCTAGTAACTTTATGACCGGTGAAAATCTCCTGCTGAACAGTCTTATTTAGTAGGTCAAAGTGCTTATCTAATTCTGTACCCGATAGATCAATGATCGAAGGTTCGTTCTCCTTGCTATCATTGAAAGCAAGCATGAATTTTCCTGCATTCTTTGATCCTGAGAATTTATCTTTGAATTGTCTTTCGATCCTATCCTCTTCTTCTTGGCTTACCTTGCCACCATTCAAGTTGATTAACTTGCTAGAGAACATCCCGTTGTTTATGGTGTTCAAATGGTACTCCCCGATAGAGATATCTAGTTCAATGTAGGAGATGGCACCTCTGTAGTCCGGAAGGCTGTAGGTATTTGCTCCTGCTCTGTATTCCTTAAAGTAAAGGATCTGCGTACCTGTTGTATTGTTTGGATCAAAAGCCGGGTAGGTAGTAAAGTCAGGTCTAGGGTTGACATTATCGTTTTTTATCCAATTGTCAGAAACATAAAACTCACTATTGTCTGCATTGGTTCTCACCTTGTAGTAGTCTACATGATAGAGTTCTGCAATCTCACCCGTGCCTTTAGTCCAAATCACTTGAAGGTAGTATCCTCCAAAAATAGATAGATCCGTGACTAGTTTTTTGGTCAATTCATTTAGACTTTCCTGCTTGGTGTTGATTCGATCAATCAAGCCGAATGCCTTTGCCTTCTGCATCTCATCTTCTGACTTGACAGTCCACCCGTTGCCACAGATGTAGTCTACCTTTCCGGTAATGATAGCGTTGTTTTTTGCGCTGTTATTGTAGATCCTTAGTAGATAGTTCGGGTAGTCATTTCTTTCCCCGTAGTAAATCCACTCTTTCCCTTTTACTTCTTTGTAAATAGGCAGGGGAACTTGATCAAACTTTAGAAATTTTATCATGCTGTTGTATAGGTCTTATAAGTACCATTGTAGCCGTTGTATCTCACCACTCCTGTAGTGGATAGATTAGGTGCAGTTAATTCCATTTTTCCTGTAGCAATAATATCAGCACCGCTTCCCGTTTGGGTTACATAGTACCGCCAAAATCCAACAGTTGAAGAACTGAAAGAGGCTTCGCTTATTGCAAATTCTGAATATCTTTCTTTGAAATCGCTCACATCTGTAAGGTTTAAAGTCACTTCTTCCTTTGTTACTTCATGCTGAAATAAAAAGGTGTAGGCATTGCTGCTTGTTTCTCTTTTATCAAATAGGGCTATGTAGATGAAGCCATCTGCCCCCTGCTCGATTATTACCATACCTATAAATATTAAAACCTTCAATCGTGTACACAAAAAAAACAGCCCCAAAATTAGGGCTGCTTTTCACATCTAAACAACAAACCAAATATTTAGTCCAAAGGAACAGATCCTGTAAATAGTGGAGCAAGTTCCTTTTCGTTACCTGTAAAGGTCAAGGTGTAGCCATTTCGATCACCGAAAGCAGTACCTGATCCAGATCCGCCACCGGTCAAATCAAGTCCGTTAACTTCACCAAGTGCCCACATCTTATCATTGTTGTCTTTTACCAAGGCAACAAGTCTATTTTTAGCAAGAAGAAGGATCTCATTTCGAGTGTTCACTTGCAATTTATTGAGGATGATCTCCAAAGTTTGAGCGTAGAAAACTGTGCCATTTTGAACATTGGTATTGACTGCCTCTGCAAAGTTTGAACTTTCTTTAACTAGTTCGTACTTCCAGAAGTATTTACCTGCATCCATAGTCACTCCTGTGTAAGTGCCTGCTGATCCTGTCCAAGATGCAATATCTTCTACGGCTGCGAAATACACCTCTTTAAGACCTCCAATAGAGTCCTTGCAATCGAGTGTATAGTTCTGAGTTAATGCGCAAGCCATATATTTTTATATTTTAAGATTTGTGAAAGGGCAGGAGTGAATCCCCTGCCCATGATTTTAATTAAGGTGCAACATACTTCTTCCAGAATACTACTTCATCCGGGAAGGCAAGCTGAACACCCAATTTGAATTCTACTACGAATCTCATTTCATCCGCTTCTTTTGCGTAGAACAATTCGAAACGATCTTGCTCATTCAAAAGGTCAGTACCTAGGTACATATTAGACATAGACAAACCTACTAGGTAGTCAGTTCCGTTCAATCCGTTAACACCGATCAACTTCACATTTGTACCCGGAACGATCAATTCCATGTTTGCAGCATCTACAGGGTAGTGGAAGTAGTTACCTTCTCTCAAGGCAATTACATACTCTCTGAAGGTATCATTACCGCAGAAAATTACTACATCTGTTTTGTCCAATAAAGCAGCAGGAAGTGCAAGGAATACTGCATCTACAGCAGCAATAACATTTGAAGAAGTCAAGGTAGTTACCTGAGCAGCATTACCATTGATTGGATCACCTGCACCACCAAAGCCTAGAGCGTTGATGATAGTACCAAAGCCCATGAACTTGTTCAATTGAGCGTTTTGGCTTCCTGTGTCACCCTGCCAAATAGCAGTTTCCAAAGCAGCACCAATTCTCTCTACTTTCTGAGCAGAATACTCAGCAGCGTATGCCATGTAGTCATAAGTAGATCCTTCTCTCAAAGCCTTCTGAGTGTACTTAGCTTCAAATGCCTTAGGGCAGATGCTTTCCTGAATCTTGATTTTACCTACAGTGATAGTTCTCTGAGTGATGGTAGTAGTTCCAGAAGAAGAGAAACCACAAGTTCCGCCTGCTTGGAATACCGCATCGGTAGTCATGATGTTGATAGTTTCAGCGGATTTGATACCCACCTGAACATTACCAAGAGCCTCGATCAAAGAGGCAGTTTTTGCTGAGAAGATAGCAGCAGAAGTAAGCTGCAATTCGTTCTCCTTTACATAGTTAGTTAAACCTGATAAATCTAGTGCCATTTTATTTTTGTTTTAATTTTTGAAATGCGTTTTGAAGGCTGTTATACCTGTCTACTTTTTCTACTTTCATTTGCTTTGCAAATTGGTTTGGGCTAGTGATAGCTTTATCACTTGGTTCTTTTGCCAAAGATTCAAGAACTACGGCAGACATTTTTACCGCTTCCTTTACTTCTTCCGCTTTCTCTTCCATTGCCTTAACCTTTGCAGTCAATTCTTCTACCTTTTTTTCAAGGTCACCCATTGCTTGCTCAACCTTTGCCATTGCTTCATCCATTACAGGCTCATCTACAGCAGGTACTTCTTCAGCAGCTTCGATCTCAATTTCAACCTTTGCTTCTGCTTCCTTTACCTCTGCAATTTTACCTTCTTCAAGGACTACCACGATTTCTCCGGATTCAAGTTGATGCTCTCCAATAGGTGCAGGGATTTGCGCCCCGTCTTCACCAATTACAAAGATCGAACCTGCCTCAAGATCATAGGCAACCGCTGTGCCATCTACTAGCTTACCTTCAACCAATGCGAAGGCAGCCTCTTTCTCTTGCTCAGAGAAAAGAAGTTTTTTGATTTCTACTAGTGCGTCTTTTGCGTTCATATAAGTAAATATTAAATTGTTTTTAGTGTTCAATTTGGCTAAGGATTTTGAAGATCTGCTGCATGATCTGCTCTTCCTGTGTAATCACCTTATTGGTCTTCTCATATCGGAAAAGTCCCTCCACGGAAAAGCCTTTGAAAGTGCCTGCCTTGACCTCATTCCAGATCTTGTCATTATCTACTTTGAAAGATCCGAACCATGATCCATTTGAAATGTCTTCAAATCCCTTCGGAGGCATGATTCCCTTCTCCCGATCAATGATGAAAGATTCAAACATATAGACCCCATCTACCGGGGTAGCGTGTTCCACATTTACCTTCGATTGGTAGCCCTTCTTGAAAAATCTCTGTACTATCTTCTTGATCTCCGCAGCCGAAAAAGAAACATAGTATTCCTCATCTTCATCCCTTCTGTAGATCGGTAGATCCGCAATCATCAAAGCACCCGTAACGATTCTCTGCTCTTGGTTTTCAATATTAAATTTGTTAAATCCTACAGCCCTGAAATCTTCTTGGTTCATCTTGCTTTCTGCCCATCTAAGCATAGGCTCTCCACCCCATAGAAGGTAAGAGATAGTCCCACAGGCTTCTGTATCTTCAGGGTTGTAGTATTCGGCTGCCCTGCTTAGGTAGGAATATGTTCTTCGGATGGTCTCTCTCGACAGATTTTCTCCTGCCATTATTTGAGTCGCACGAACTTTTCCCACCTGAGTAGCGCATCTATTCCCTACTGCCTCATTCAAACGGATTCCCCGTTCTGCGTTATCCTTGGCTGATTGAGGGTAGTCATTATATGAATCTTCTTGAAATCTACCTTCCCATTGAGTCGAGCAGATAGCTACCGCTTGATCAGATTCCTTCCCTTCATTGATCATGTATTCAATGCATCTAGGAAGAAAGTCTTCTTTGCTTTCCCCTTGTCTAGGCTCTACAAATTGCTGAGAAAAGGCTAGGAAGTTTTTCTGAATTGCAGGGTATTCTACTAGGGCTATGAAGTCAACTTCTTCTTCGCCTTCGATCGTATCCCCGATCATCATTTCATATAGTGGTAGTTTCTTTTCCATATCTGTAAGTATTAAAATCCTGCCCTTCGTTCAATATCTGCTACTCGCTTCTGAGTTCCTGTCACATCACTTTCTACCACATAAGCCCGTAAAGGTTGGGTAGGTTGCATAGCTGCACCAAGTGCCGTGATCGGGCTGTTTCCTATCGTAGGAACTTGAGCCACAGCAGCAGGAGCGGAAGCATTAATTGAAGGAGCAGAGGCAGCACCGCCTCCCGGTACTTTGGTTTTTGCAATCTCCCTCACATTCTTGATACCGCCTGCCACCGCAATAGCAGCAGCAATTGCAGCACGAATAGGGGAAGAAGGATCACCGGGAATCAACTGAGAAACATAGGCTTTCTGCGCACCTAGATAGGTGTCAATAGTAGTAGCAGCGATAGCCGTAGCCTTTCCTGCTGCCGTGTTCTTACCTACTAGACTTGAGACTGTATTCAATAGTCCTGCTGCCATTGCAGCGTTCTGCATCTTGGCTTCATTCTCTTTCCGATCAATCTCGATCCGTGCATCTGAATAGCCTTTTATAGCTTCATTGTATTGCTGTTCTGTGATCAATCCCTTTTGAAACTGCTCAAGGGATAGGGCTTCTTTTCTATCAATCAAATCCTTCTGGATCTGGAAACTAGCATCTGCCTCCTTCATCTGCATATCCAATTCAAGCAAGGCTTTCTCTGCGTTCTGCTGATCAATGGTTAGCTGAAGGGCTGCAAGTTGCTGCTGCTCTTGTTGGGCTAGTTCTAGCTGAAGTGCAATCCTTTGTTCTCCGGTTAGCTTCTCATTTGATAGGACATCCTGTCTTTTGCTTTCAAAGTCAAGAAGGATCTGCTGCCTTGCCTTTTCATTTTCATCTTTTATGCCTGCCAAACGGATCTCAGTACGGATATCGTTTAGCCTTTTCTGGAAGTCTTGCTCCCTAGCATCCGCTTCTTCTTTGTATTGCTTATCAATCTCAGCAAGTCTGTTCTGCCGTGCCATTTCTAGGCTGCCGTCATCCTTGATCCCTGCCTCTTTTAGCTTCTTTCTTTTCGCTTCAAAATCCTTCTCTACCGCTGCTTCTTCCTGCTGTCTCTTATCTAGCATTTCTAGCTTTGCATCTTCTAGGATGCCTTGCGCTTCTAATTCCAAAGCCCTTCTTTTATCGGCTTCAGCCTTTGCCTTTTCCGCTGCTGCTTTGCTTTTATCCGCTGCTGCTTTCTCTTGCTCCCCTTGCAACTTGTAGAAGTTAGCTGCCTCGACAGCGTTTTCTGTTAGGAGTTCCTTTTGCCGTTTCTGCTCTTCATCCGTTAATTCTCCCTTTACTTTTGCAGTCTGCTGAAGTAGGGCTAGTTCGTTATTGATCTGCTGCCTTCTTAGATCATAGATCTCCTTCTCTTTTCCGCCTTGGGCAGATAGTAGTTTGATCTTATTGTTGATGTCATCATTCAACTTCTCATTTGACTTTCCAAGGGCTTCAAGATTTCTTTCCGCCTCATTTGTCAATCCTATAAAGTCCGTGAATCCCGTGATCAATCCGCTGATGAATTTTCCTAGTTCCTCAAAAACAGGGAATAGTTTCATCATCACTTCCTTCACCTTATCAAAGTTTGCAATCAGCAAACCTAGGGCAGCTACTAAAGCACCTATTCCGGTGGCTATGATCGCCTTCCCGAATCCTTTTGTGGTTTTGGTCAGTCCATCCGTTGCCGTAGTAGCAGACTTTGCAGAAGCACCCAATCCCCTGAATGAGATCTTTAGCTGTTCTGTGACTTTTCCAATGTCTTTGAGTTGGGATAGACCTTGAGACAAAGCCAAAGCACCCTGTACTTTTAGGAGTGCCTTTTCTACTTCTTCGGATTCCCCACCGAATAAAGCCATAGCACCCTGAACTGCTGCAATTCCTCCTGCTGCCGTGCTTGCTGCTGTAGTTAATGCCTGAAACCTTTTGCCCGGATCGAATAGCTGTGCTGCCTCATTTGCTGCCTCTATCTCATCACGAATCAAGGCTACCTTCTGCGCTGCTTGTACGGCTTCCGTAGAGAATTCCCCGTACTTCTGCCGTGCTACTTGTAGTTCTTGAGTCGCTTCCCTTAATTGTTTCTTTAAGGGTTTGACATCCGCATCTAAAATGATCTTATTCTGTTCAGCCATTGGTTGGGGTTTTTAAAGGTTAGGGGAATCGTTTTGATTCCCCATGTTTACTATTCTGCTTCTGCTTCTTCCTTCGGGTTCTGCTCCTGCACTTGCTGCGCTAGGAATTGGATAAAATCCATCCCGTACTTTGTAGGCATTTCCCATGCCCATGATTCAAGCATTTTGATTTGGTCTTCGTTAAGCGTTACTTTCATCTTGTGTTTGGTTTTGGTTTTGTGATTCTAAATAAGCAGCGATAATCTCCTCAGTCCATACGGCATTTGCTACCGCTTGCACTTTGGCATCTTCTCCGCTGATGTCATTGCTAGGATTGACTACATGACGATGGAAGGTGCGGCTAATTTCTGCGCCGTCTTTCTCGATAATGTTTGCAGTCCTTACTTGAATTGCATTGCTTTCAAGTATTTCTATTTTGTCGATAATTGTTTTTTCTGTTAAAGCCATTTTTTATACGAAATCTGTCTCTTATACACATCTCCGAGCCCACGAGACAGGCAGAAATCTCG
>ERZ1022756.528-NODE-528-length-10551-cov-7.232184_pt1 | contig 10551 bp, 6 predicted proteins | sample MGYA00520902_ERZ1022756 | MGnify/ENA primary metagenome ERZ1022756 (study PRJEB33162, sample SAMN09537601) | freshwater metagenome | isolation source: freshwater | place: Canada:Alberta | collected 2017-07 | study: EMG produced TPA metagenomics assembly of the... | reverse complement strand
GAACGCAATACGACCTTGAGATGATTCAAGAGATGGGATATTGCAATGGCATTGAAAACTACTCAATGCATATTGATGGTCGCGAACCCGGACAACCTCCATTCACTCTTCTTGATTATTTCCCGAAGGACTTCTTGTTGATTATCGACGAGAGTCACGTTGCTGTTCCTCAGTTGCATGCTCAGTTTGCTGGTGACAGAAGCCGTAAAGAGACACTTGTGGAACATGGCTTTCGGCTTCCGAGTGCCAAGGAGAACAGGCCCCTTCGCTTCGAAGAAACCATTGAGCGAATCAACCAATGCATTTTTATGTCCGCGACTCCTGCACCATTTGAGTTGAAGCACAGCACAAAGGTTGTGGAGCAGATCGTTCGACCCACTGGTTTGGTGGACCCTGAGGTGATCGTTCGTCCGAGTAAGGGCCAGATCGATGACATCATTGAGATGGTGCGAGGGCGCATCGAGGTTGGTGACCGTGTTCTGATTACTACCTTGACGAAGAAAATGGCTGAGGACCTCACGGAATATCTCCTCGAACAAGGACTCAACGTTCGCTATCTCCACAGCAACATCGACACATTGCAAAGAATCGAGATTCTTCGCGGACTTCGACTTGGTGAGTTTGATGTTCTTGTTGGTATCAACTTGCTTCGTGAAGGTTTGGACTTGCCGGAAGTTTCTCTCGTCGCAATTCTTGATGCGGACAAAGAAGGGTTCCTTCGTAGCGAGACGTCTTTAATTCAGATGATCGGTCGTGCTGCTCGAAATGTTGCCGGTCAAGTAGTGATGTATGCCGACAAGATCACTCCTTCGATGGAGAGAGCCATTGGTGAGACACGGCGTCGCCGTGAAACACAGATTGCCTACAACCTCGAGCACGGAATCAATCCTCAGACAATTCGTAAGGCGGTGGGGGATATTCTCTCTGTCATTACTGGTGGGGACGGCACTGCGCCAGTCCCTGGCAAGGGTCAACGTCGCAACCGTGAGCGAGACAAGGTCAAGGCCGAGATAAAGTCCCTCCCTCAACAGGAATTGCAACGCCTGATTCAGACGCTCGAACAAGAGATGAACGACGCCGCAACAGACCTCAAATTTGAGTATGCCGCACGTCTCAGGGACGAAATCAATGACCTGCGGCGTGAACTTCGTGACGCTAAGTGACGGGTGAGTAGCCTCAGTGCGTGGCTGACAAAATCATCGTTCGCGGAGCTCGTGAACACAACCTGAAAAACATCAGTCTTGAACTGCCCCGTGACAAGCTCATCGTCTTCACCGGCCTGTCGGGTAGTGGCAAGAGTTCCTTGGCGTTCGACACAATCTACGCAGAGGGTCAGCGTCGTTATGTGGAGAGCCTGTCCGCGTACGCACGTCAGTTCCTCGGGCAAATGGATAAGCCAGATGTCGATGTCATTGAGGGTTTGAGCCCAGCCATCTCGATTGATCAGAAGTCTGCATCGCGCAACCCTCGTTCCACTGTTGGCACCATTACAGAGATTTATGACTATCTGCGTCTTCTGTACGCACGCATTGGAGTGCAACATTGCCCCACGGATGGCACGAAGTTGCAGCGTCAAACTCCGTCTCAAATCGTTGACCGAATCATGAAACTTGAAGAGGGGACACGCTTCCAGGTTCTCGCTCCCGTGGTTCGCGGACGTAAAGGTGAGTACGACACCCTTCTCGCTGATCTTGCTGGTCAGGGTTTTGTTCGTGCACGTATCGATGGTGAAGTGCGCGACATAGCCGAGTTTCTCGCATCGGGTGAAAAGTTGGCCAGATACGAGAATCACACGATTGACATTGTTGTTGATCGCTTGGTTCGTCGAGACGACATTGATCGCCGTTTGACTGATTCTCTTGAGACCGCGTTGAAACTCGCAGACGGGGTCGCTGGTGTTGAACTTGTTGGTAAAGATGGCGAAGAGAGTGAGACCCTGACATTTAGTCAGCATCTTGCCTGTCCGAAGTGTGACGCGAGTTTTGAAGAGCCCGCACCACGTAACTTCTCGTTTAACTCGCCATACGGCGCATGTGAGAACTGCGATGGTCTCGGTACCAAGTTTGAAGTCGATGCTGAACTCGTCATTCCTGATCCGTCGATGTCGCTGCGTGATGGCGCTTTGGCTCCGTGGCGCAGTGCTCACACTCAGTACTTCCATCGAATGTTGGTAGCGCTTGCTGAACAAGAAGAAATCGACATCGACAAGCCGTGGTCAAAGATCCCTGCCAAACATCAGAAACTGGTGTTGCATGGAAAGGCCGGTGCGATGCAAGTGAAGTATCGCAATCGATTTGGAAAGACCCGTCAGTTCAGCACCTCGTATGAAGGCGTTATTCCGTGGATCAAGCGTCGCCATGTTGACGCCGAGAGCGATTGGACTCGCGAGCAATTCGAAACCTACATGCGCGAAGTGCCTTGCCCTGTGTGCGAAGGCGCCCGATTAAAGCCAAGCTCACTTGCGGTCACTGTTAATGACAAACACATTTCAGCCGTTTGCGACATGTCAATCGGTGAGTCCGCATCATTCCTTGCTGGGCTAACCCTGACCGATCGTGACGCGATGATCGCTGAGCGAATCACAAAGGAAATCAACGCCCGACTCGGATTCCTTCTTGACGTTGGTCTCGATTACCTCACGTTGTCTCGTTCAGCTGGAACTCTGGCGGGCGGTGAAGCGCAACGAATTCGTCTCGCTAGCCAAATTGGTTCTGGTCTCGTAGGAACCTTGTACGTGTTGGACGAGCCAAGCATCGGTCTACATCAGCGAGACAACAGGCGTCTGATTGAAACGTTGCTTCGACTCCGTGATCTTGGAAACACCGTGATTGTGGTTGAGCACGATGAGGAAACAATCAAGGAGAGTGACTGGATTGTCGACATTGGTCCTGGAGCGGGCGAGCACGGCGGCGAAGTTGTTTACAGCGGTCCTGTCGCTGGGATAGCGAAGGCGAAAGACTCCGTTACTGGCCGCTATCTGACAGGGAAAGCTTCCATTGCGGTCCCTGAGAAGCGACGCAGTCCCAGTGGTGAAGTCATCACCATCCGAGGCGCTCGAGAGCACAACTTGCAAGAACTCGATGTGGAAATTCCATTGGGCTGCTTTATTGCGGTAACGGGTGTGTCGGGAAGTGGCAAGAGCACCCTGATTCGAGACATTTTGTTGCCTGCGATGATGCAACGTATCTATAAGAGCAAAGAGGCTCCTGGTAAGCACCGAACAGTTGAGGGCATCGATGCCATTGACAAGGTGATTGATATGGATCAATCGCCAATCGGACGTACTCCGCGTTCGAACCCTGCGACCTATACAGGCGTCTTTGACTCGATTCGTAAGCTCTTTGCTGCAGCACCTGAATCAAAAGTTCGTGGCTACCAGCCCGGTCGTTTCAGTTTCAATGTGACGGGTGGCCGTTGCGAAGCATGTTCGGGCGACGGAACAATCAAAATTGAAATGCACTTTTTGCCAGATGTGTATGTGCCGTGTGAAGTGTGTAAGGGAGCTCGCTATAACCGCGACACATTAGAAATCACCTTCAAGGGAAAGAACATTGCAGAAGTTCTGAATATGCCAGTGTCTGAAGCTCTTGATTTCTTCTCTAATCAACCGTCGATTGCGCGGTATATGCAGACTCTTGTTGACGTTGGTCTTGGCTATGTACGCCTAGGGCAATCTGCGCCAACGTTGTCTGGTGGAGAGGCTCAGCGAGTCAAGTTGGCAAGTGAACTGGCAAAACGTTCAACCGGACACACGATGTATTTGCTTGATGAGCCCACAACCGGTTTGCACTTTGAGGATGTTCGTCGTCTCCTGACAGTGTTGTCTCGACTTGTCGATCAAGGAAACACTGTTTTGGTCATTGAGCACAATCTTGATGTGATTAAGACTGGTGACTGGTTGATTGATCTTGGTCCCGAGGGTGGCAACGGTGGCGGAACCATTGTTGGCACTGGTACTCCCGAGGAAATTGCAGCGATCGCGGAAAGTCATACAGGTCGTTATCTTGCGCCATTGCTTGGTCTTCCCGTACCTGTTCAGACCTCATCAAAGAAGACGGGAACAAAAAAGCCTCCAGAGAAATCTGTGGCAAAGAAGGCTGTTGCGAAGAAAGCTGTTGTTACCAAGAAGTCTGCCCCAGCAAAGACGCCAGCCAAGCCAAAGAAGTAGCGATGTCTGTCCAACGGCCTCCGGCGGGTTCCATCCCCACCTCACCGGGTTCCTATCAGTTCAAAGATGACATTGGCCGTGTCATCTATGTCGGTAAAGCTTCGAATCTTCGCCAACGCCTGTCGAATTATTTCCAAGATCCTTCGCAGTTGCATCCAAGGACAGCTGCAATGGTGCAGACGGCACAATCGGTTGAGTGGATCGAGGTGCGCAATGAAGTTGAAGCTCTCATTCTCGAGCACTCCCTTATCAAGCAACATCATCCACGCTTCAATGTTCGTCTTCGCGATGACAAGAGTTATCCATTTTTGGCAGTGACCGTCGACGAGGCGTATCCGCGAGCTGTTGTTATGCGCGGAACCAAAAGGAAGGGTACGCGCTACTTCGGTCCGTACCCGCATGCATGGGCTATCCGTGAGACATTGGATCTCCTACTTCGAACCTTTCCGGTGCGCACATGCAGTCAAGGAAAATTCAATCAACATCAACGTCTTGGTCGTCCTTGCCTCCTGTTTCATATTGAAAAGTGTTCCGGTCCTTGTGTTGGTGAAGTGCAGCCTGAGGTCTACGCAGACCACGTGAAACAACTGATTTCTTTTCTTGATGGCGACACAGATGCGGTCGTTCGTGGCCTTCAAGATGAGATGGCTGCGGCATCTGCATCCCTTGAGTTTGAAAAGGCCGCGCGAATTCGTGATCGGCTCGGAGGCGTTCAACGAGCATTAGAGAAGCAGCAAATGGTGGGAGAGCGGGATGAAGATCTCGACATCATCGGCATTGCTGATGACGAATTAGAAGCTGCAGTTCAAGTGTTCTTCGTGCGCAAGGGTCGCGTCGTGGGTCGTAAGGGTTTCATCATGGACAAGGTGGAGGAGCTTTCTCCAGGCGGAGTAGTGGATCGAGTGCTTGAAGAGATGTATGGCGACCAGCCACCATTAGGTATCCCTTCTCAGGTCCTGGTTCCAGTGGTTCCTGATGATGCTGAAACATATGCAGAGTGGCTTCGACATCTGAAGGGAAGCATTGTTCAGATTCGTGTTCCTCAAAGGGGAGACAAGAAGGAACTGCAAGAAACTGTCACGGTGAATGCTCGGGAAGAATTTGTGCGCCATCGAATGCGTCGCGCAACTGATCACAACTCTCGTAGTCGTGCCCTCTCTGAACTTCAAGATGCTCTCGGATTACCAGAAGCTCCCTTGCGCATTGAGTGCTACGACATGGCTCACCTGCAGGGGACTGACTATGTCGGATCGATGGTTGTGATGGAAGACGGTCTTCCGAATAAGCGGGAATATCGCCGATTCAAAGTAAAGGACGTCCCTGGGAACGATGACTACGCCGCAATGCGTGAAGTACTCACTCGAAGATTGTCCGCATATATCGAAGAGCGAGACCAGCCAGTGGGTGAGCGTGGAGAGCGTCCAGGAAAGTTTGCATACCCACCTCAATTGCTATTGGTTGATGGCGGTAAGGGACAGCTTGGTGTTGCGATTGAAGTGGTGCATGAACTGGGACTTGCAGATGAGATTCCGGTTGCGTCGTTGGCGAAACGATACGAAGAGGTCTATGTGCCAGGTCGCAGTGAGCCGATTCTTCTTTCGCGTGGAAGCGAAGCATTGTTCATGTTGCAGCGGATTCGAGACGAGGCTCATCGGTTTGCAAATACTTTCCATCGAGAACTTCGCGGAAAGAGAATGGTCTCCTCCTCGCTAGAGGGAATCACTGGTCTTGGCGATGCACGCGCGAAGCGTTTGGTCAAGGAAATGGGCGGTGTCAACGCTGTAAAAAAGGCAAGTCTTGAGGACTTGACAGTGTTGTCTTGGCTGCCAGAGGCTGTCGCGGTGGCTATCTACCAACGCTTCCATCCTGAGACCTAAGGTGAGAGCTATGTCGGATAACGGTCTTTGGGATGAGCATGCCCAATGGTGGATCGATGGCTTCACGGATGGCGCTGACCCTGAATACGTCCAGCAGATTATTCCATTGGCCCTAGAGGAGCTTGCCGGACGTGTCACTGTTCTTGACGTTGGATGTGGTGATGGCCAAATCGCTCGAGCGCTGACCCAACAAGGGTCTCAGGTACTTGGCATCGATCCGACACAGATGCACATCGACATTGCGAATGAACGCGGAGGTGGCCCGACCTATGTACTTGGGTCGGCGACTTCGTTGCCTGTCGAGGATTCTTCTCAGGACGCTGTCGTTGCTTGCTTGGTGTTCGAACACATCGATGAAGTTGATGCAGCTATTGCTGAGGTAGCACGTGTGTTGAAGCCTGGTGGACAATTCAGTTTCTTTCTGAACCATCCGCTTCTTCAAACTCCTGGTAGCGGCTGGATTGACGACCACATCATTGACCCACCGGAACAGTATTGGCGCATTGGGCCATACTTGGTGGAAGCAGAATCAATAGAAGAAGTCGAGCTCGGTGTATTTATCCGATTTATTCATCGTCCAATCAGTCGCTATATCAACACTTTGCTGGCTAATGGATTGATGTTGGAACGGATGCTTGAGCCGTCACCTCCTCAGGGCTTTCTCGATCGGGCGCCTGAGTATCAGTTAGCTCACACCGTCCCGCGTCTTTTGTATATGCGATTGGTGAAGCGGCATGACTGACATTCTGGTTGTCACGGGTCTTTCGGGGGCGGGTCGCTCTCAGGCAGCTAATGACTTGGAGGATCTCGGTTGGTTCGTCGTCGACAACTTGCCCGTTGTTCTCATCGACAAAGTTGTTGAACTATCCGGTGAGGCTGGCGGTGAAATCGTCAAGTTGTGTTTGGTGGTTGGCAATGCCCGTCATCAAACGGCAATTTTGGAAGCCGTGCGATCACTGCGTGAACAAGGACATTCTGTTCGCATCCTTTTCTTGGAGGCTTCCACGCGTGAACTGGTGAGGCGCTATGAGGCAACTCGCCGCAAACATCCAATGAGTGACGGACTGATGGGGCTTGAGGAAGTCATTGAGTCTGAACGCATCGCCATCAATGGCGTCAAAGCTTTCGCCGATTTGGTGATTGACACAACAGGGCTCACTGTTCACAACTTACGAAATCAACTGGTCCACTTGTTCGGACCCGAGAACCCAGGGGATGCACTGCAGGTGTCCGTTATGTCTTTTGGTTTCAAACACGGTGTTCCAATCGATGCAGACATGATTCTGGATGTGCGATTTTTGCCGAATCCACATTGGGATGAAAATCTGCGGCCCTTCAGTGGGCTCGACCAAAGCGTAAAAGAATTTGTCCTTGGACAAGATCTCAGTGATGAGTTCCTTGAACGTATTGATGGTCTTATCGGTCTGATTTTGCCTGCTTATATGCAGGAAGGGCGCAGTTATTTCACAATCGGGATCGGCTGTACCGGTGGCAGACACCGCTCGGTGGCCATGGTGGAAGAAGTTGCAAAGAGGCTGACTGCTGCGGGATATCACCCCCGAGTCACTCATCGCGACATCAACGCCTGACTGATCCTGTCCGATGGGGGCGGGGGAACTAGGGTCTAAGGCGGTGCGGAGGGGTTCCTGTGCGCCTTCATGAGCGAAAGGAACTGTCGTGACAGTACGTGTAGGCATTAATGGTTTTGGCCGTATTGGTCGTAACTTCTTCCGTGCGGTAGCAAGCCGCGGAGCAGATATCGAGATTGTGGCTGTGAACGATCTCGGATCGTTGAAGACAATGGCTCACTTGTTGAAGTACGACTCGGTTCTCGGCGTCTTGCCCAACGACATCAAGGCTGTCGACGGTGGAATCAGCATTGATGGCAAAGTCCTTAAGGTTCTTGCAGAGCGCGATCCGAAGGCTCTTCCATGGGGAGACCTTGGTGTTGACCTGGTGATTGAATCCACGGGCATCTTTACTGACCGTGACAAGGCAGCGATGCACCTTGAGGCCGGTGCTCCTCTGGTCATTGTCTCTGCTCCTTCAACAGGTGCAGATGCCACCATCGTGTACGGGGTCAATCACAATGATTTCGATAAGTCCCAGCACAAGGTGATCTCAAATGCTTCATGCACCACCAACTGCTTCGTTCCTATGGTGAAGGTTCTTGATGATGCATTCGGCGTTGAGAACGGTCTGATGACAACGATCCATGCGTACACGGGTGACCAGTCACTGGTTGATGGCCCTCATAGTGATTTGCGTCGTGCACGTGGTGCTGCCATCAACATCATCCCCACAAGTACCGGTGCTGCTCGTGCTACCAGTCTTGTCATGACGTCAATGAAGGGCAAGCTCGACGGCACCTCATTACGTGTACCAGTTCCAACAGGATCCGTCACTGACTTCGTAGCTAACTTGAAGAAGCCCGCCACTGTTGAGGAAATCAATGCTGCGTATAAGGCTGCCGCTGATGGCCCACTGAAGGGCATCCTTGAATATACGGATGCACCGATTGTCTCTAGCGACATCGTGACGAACCCGCACTCGTGCGTTTTCGATAGCGATCTCACAATGGCAATGGGTTCACTTGTGAAAGTTCTTGGCTGGTATGACAACGAGTGGGGCTATTCGAACCGCCTCGTTGATCTCACCCTTCACGTCTCTAAGTAGGCACTACTCGTGTCGCGTGTTCCGGTCCTTGAAGACCTGGGTGATGTATCGGGCAAAAGAGTTCTCGTTCGTACGGACTTCAATGTTCCGATGGAAGGCCCAGATGATGCTCGGGTCATCACGGATGATTTTCGTATCCGTGCGGCATTGCCAACCATTGAGTGGTTGACGTCGCGCGGTGCCACTGTTGTTTGTGCGAGCCACCTTGGACGCCCCAAGGGCGCCCCAGTTGCCAAGTACTCAATGGAGCCTGTTCGGCGTCGTCTCGCTGAGCTTGCGCCCGGAGTTGAATTGCTGGAGAACCTGCGTTTCAATGCAGGTGAAGAATCCAATTCCCCTGAGTTTGCTGCTTCCTTGATCAAAGGCATTGATATGTATGTCAATGATGCATTCGGTGCAGCTCATCGTGCTCACGCCAGCATTGTTGGCCCGCCACGCACGCTTCCTTCTGCTGCCGGTCGTCTTCTTGAAAAGGAAGTCGAAGTGATGGGTGGTCTTCGTGATCATCCAAAACGGCCTTTCGTCGCTGTCTTGGGTGGAGCAAAAGTGAGCGACAAGCTTGGAGTCATTGAGTCATTGCTTCAGATAGTTGATTCTCTGGTTATCGGTGGGGGAATGTGCTTTACGTTCCTTGCGGCAAAGGGTTATCCAGTGGGTGATTCCATTTGCGAACTCGACCAAATTGCTACATGTCGTCGTCTCCTGGACTCGGGTAAAGAGATCTATCTTCCAGATGATCTTGTGGGTCTCGATGCCAACGGAAATTTCGCAACCTTTGGGCAGCGTTTGCCCGATGGTGCAAAAGGACTTGATATTGGGCCGGGTTCGGCTGCCGCATTTTCCGATGTGATCATGGATGCTCGCACCGTCTTCTGGAACGGCCCAATGGGCATGTTTGAAGACGAGCGTTTTGCAGCAGGAACTCGCACTGTCGCCGAGGCGATGGCCGCGACGAAAGCTTTCACGATTGTTGGCGGTGGCGACAGTGCTGCCGCACTTGCGCAATTCAAACTTGATGATGAAGTTGATCACGTGTCAACCGGTGGCGGCGCATCACTTGAACTTCTCGAACTAGGTGACCTTCCTGGTCTTGCTGCTTTAAGAGGTGCACCAAATGTCAAGTAACAAAAGACAACCAATCATTAGTGGTAACTGGAAAATGAATCTGAATCATTATGAAGCGATTCAGTGCATTCAGAAGATGGCTTATCTCGTCGGTAAGGACGACTTCGATGCGGTTGATGTCACGATTCATCCGCCATTTACTGATATCCGAAGCGTGCAGACCCTGTTTGAAGGTGATCACATGCGATTCATTCTTGGTGCACAGCATTGTCACGAAGAAGACAAAGGTGCTTTCACCGGGGAAGTGTCTCCTGCGTTCCTTTCCAAACTGAATGTTCGCTATGTGATTTGCGGTCACAGTGAACGGCGTGAAGTCTTCGGGGAGACCGATGAGATTGTCCATAAGAAGGTCCGCGCAATTCTTGCCAACAAGATGATTCCTATTGTCTGTTGTGGAGAGACTCTGGAAGAGCGAGAGGCTGGTTCAACGAGCGACAAAGTGCTTGGCCAGGTCCGGGCTGCTCTTGCCAAGCTCACTCCAGAGCAGGTGTCCTCCTTGGTCATTGCTTATGAGCCGATCTGGGCTATTGGTACTGGGAAGACAGCCACTGCTGAAGACGCCCAGGAAGTCTGTGGAGCCATCAGACGCGAGATCGGAGTCCTGTTTGGCGCAGAGACTGCCCAACAGGTTCGTATTCAGTACGGAGGCTCTGTGAAGCTGTCTCTTATACACATCTCCGAGCCCACGAGACAGGCAGAAATCTC
>ERZ1022756.527-NODE-527-length-10556-cov-9.499381_pt1 | contig 10556 bp, 7 predicted proteins | sample MGYA00520902_ERZ1022756 | MGnify/ENA primary metagenome ERZ1022756 (study PRJEB33162, sample SAMN09537601) | freshwater metagenome | isolation source: freshwater | place: Canada:Alberta | collected 2017-07 | study: EMG produced TPA metagenomics assembly of the... | reverse complement strand
TGGCGCTGAACGCATCGACTGGATCGCCGTGCAACAGGATATCGACTTTCACAAGGTCTGCAGACTGCTCACCAGTTGGTTCGTAATCGAGGGATGCATAACCGCGAGTCTTTGATTTCAGCTGATCAAAGAAGTCAAAGACAATCTCGGCTAGTGGCAGTGTGTAACGCATTTCGACACGATCTTCTGAAAGGTAATCCATACCTAGTAAGTTGCCTCGACGAGTTTGGCAAAGTTCCATGATCGAACCCACGAACTCACTCGGAGTCAGAATCGTTGAACGCACCATTGGCTCGTTAACTTCGGAGATCTTTCCGCCAGGGAATTCACTTGGATTGGTAACAATGATTTCTTTGCCATCTTCCATGACAACGCGATAAACCACGTTAGGAGCTGTTGAAATCAAGTCAAGATTAAATTCCCGCTCTAAGCGCTCACGCACAATTTCCAAGTGAAGTAGGCCAAGGAAGCCACAACGGAATCCAAAGCCAAGTGCAACGGATGTCTCTGGTTCGTAAACCAGCGCGGCATCGTTAAGTTTTAGTTTGTCTAGCGCTTCACGAAGTTCAGGGTAATCAGATCCATCAAGCGGGTATAGGCCAGAGAAAACCATAGGCACTGGATCGCGGTAGCCACCAAGAGATTCAGCAGCTGGCTTTGCGGCCAAAGTAACAGTGTCACCAACTCGTGATTGGCGCACATCTTTCACGCCAGTAATCAAGTAACCCACTTCGCCAACACCAATAGCTTTTGATGAAACTGGGTCAGGTGAAATCACACCTACTTCTAACGTTTCATGAGTTTCGCTAGTGCTCATCATTTTGATGCGATCGCGCTCTGGAATTCGACCATCAATTACTCGGACGTAAGTAACTACACCTCGGTAAGTGTCATAAACCGAATCGAAAATTAGTGCGCGGGCTGGAGCATCTGGATCGCCAACTGGAGCCGGGACTTGCTTTACAACTTCGTTAAGTAACTCTTCGACGCCAACGCCAGTCTTCGCGCTTACCTTTAAAACGGTCTCTGGGTCGCAGCCGATGATGTGCGCAATTTCGGCTGCATACTTTTCTGGCTGTGCTGCCGGCAAGTCAATCTTGTTTAGTACCGGGATGATCGTCAGATTGTTCTCTAGGGCTAAGTACAGGTTGGCTAGCGTCTGCGCTTCAATGCCTTGGGCCGCATCCACTAAAAGAATCGCACCCTCACAAGCGGCCAGGCTGCGACTGACTTCATATGTGAAATCAACGTGTCCTGGAGTATCGATCAGATTCAATACATATGTTTCGTTGTCGTCTGCAACGAAAGGAAGGCGAACCGCCTGGCTCTTGATAGTGATGCCTCGCTCGCGCTCAATGTCCATGCGATCTAAATACTGGGCTCGCATGTGACGTGGGTCCACGATGCCAGTGATCTGGAGCATGCGATCTGCCAAGGTTGATTTACCGTGGTCGATATGGGCAATAATGCAGAAATTACGAATAATTTTGGGGTCTGTGGCACCTGGGGTTGGGGGGTTAATTGCCTTCGACATTCGCTCATAATCCCACACTTCGGCACAATTTGAGCATTCGGGTACTTCGCAGGTACTCTAGGGGTTCGAACACCAATAAACGAAGAGGCAAAAAGTGGCCAATATCAAGTCGCAGAAGAAGCGTATTTTGCAGAACGCTGCTGCCCAGGAACGTAATAAGGCAGTACGTAGCGCGCTAAAGACCAAGGTTCGTCGTTTCCGTGAGGCGCTAGCCACCGGTGATGAAGCAGCAACCGCTACTGCTCTTCGTGATGCCAGCCGCGCATTGGATAAGGCAGCCTCAAAGGGTGTAATCCACAAGAACCAGGCAGCTAACCGCAAGTCAGCATTAGCTTCAACTGCCGCAAAGAAGTAACTTAACTTTTAAAGGAACCGCCTTCGGGCGGTTTTTTTATTGCCCGCTTTCGGATGTTTAATCCTTAGCTGCTCGACATCGAGCACTAATCCTTCGGCGCTCGGATCGCCATGAACTCTTTTTCCATGTGATACAAAGTTTGCGAACTTTCTAATGAACGACCCCCAGGAATAGCGACGTCGTAAACCGTTCCCTTACTTGACCGATCAGCAAGTGCTAGAAGTCGAGCGGCTGCTGCTAACTGATCAGGATGCCATTTTGCTTTTTGGGCACGTAAGAATCGTAACTTCCATGGCGGCACACCAACTAGTGGCGCTAATTCATTTTCACTCATGTTCGCAGGTGCGCTTGCGTACTTGATTAACGAACGCAGTCCGCTACTTATTGCCGAAACTGCCGGCACCGCTGCACTTGAATCATTAGTCATCGCCCATCGAAACTTTTCTAGTAATTCAACTGGCTGGGCATTCCACATCGCATCACTTAAATCCCAACCCATTACGCCAACAACGCCTGCGTAATACTGTGAGACTTCTACTTCATCAATAACATCTGCTTCAGTGTCTGCACACAGCTGCGATACCGCTGCCAGCAATTCGCCTAAACCAGAACCGATTGAGGCTTGCAGCGCAGTGATCGCACCCGCAGTTGCTTTACGGTTGTGTCTACGAAACTCGGCAATTATTGCTGCCTCAAGATCTTTGGCTTTTAATTCGCCACAAGCAGCTTCAAGGACGTTTGCTTTTCGTATGGTGTCGAGTAACTTCTTTCCCTTGACTCCGCCAGGGTGAGTTACTACTAAGCGAACATGTTCTGGTAGTTCTGCAATTGCCGTGAGCAAGATAGTACCAACGTCATCTGTTGCAGCATCAATTCCTTGCACCACAATTACCGTGAGTTCACCAAAGAGTGATGGCGACAAAGCGTTAGCAAGTTCGCCGGCTGCGCTCTCATTTCCGGCGATGATGTCTTGACGCACAGCAGCTGGATCAGCTTTGCGAGCGGAAGCCATGACGCCTTCAATAACCCGCTGTACCAAAATCGCTTCTTTGCCTACTGCCAAAACCACTTGGGCTTGATCAGTCGCGGAAGCTTTTGCCATGGATTCAATATGTCACGAGCCACTGACTATCGTCTGGTCGCCACCCGAATCTGTGAATCCTGCACAGTTATCGCTAAATCTCCTTGCAGGTCAGTACGAAAAACTTGGCTGCCAGTTAACTCATACAGCGAGATAGTTTCTGGGGCTGGGTGCCCATAGTCGTTGTCCTTACCTGCTGAAATGAATGCGACTTCCGCATTTGCCCAACTCGCAAAGTCACTTGACTGGTAACGCGAACCATGGTGCGCCACCTTTATGACATCAAAGTCGATTGCTGGAAGATCTCTGGAAATCTTTTCTTGCGCTGGCGGTTCGATGTCCCCGGCCAGCAATATAGAAACTCCATTTACTTCCACCGCCAATGCCACGCTGGCATTGTTAGCATCGCTACCTTGACCCGTGATTAATTCACTTGGCCAGATACACGTGAACAAAACTCCATTAACTGCAAAACGTTCAGGGTAGGTCATGACGGTTGCATTCAAATTCATGCGGTTTAAGACACCTTGGACAAACTTGGTAGTAATTGGTGGATCATTGAGCGGACTAACTCGAATTTGACCAATCGCTCGATTACCAATGGCGCCTTCAAGTCCACCAACATGATCGGCATGGAAATGCGTCAACAAGAGAACCGGGATTCGTTTTATGCCCAGATCCTTTAGACAGCCATCGATCGCTGCTGAGTCTCCCCCAACATCAACTACAACTGCCTCGTTTGGTCCAACGCGAATCACCGTTGCATCCCCTTGTCCGACATCGCAGGAAACCATTACCCAGTTTGGAACTGGCCACTGCTTGAAGGTAAATGATGGGTTGATCCAAAGGAGAACTACTGCAGTGATCAATATTGATAGGGCCTGACTTTGCTGCGCCTTAGAAAGCAGGCGCCAGACAATGCCCACTTGAATTACGCCAGACACGCAAATCAGTGCCAGAACAACTCCAAGCTCTCCCGAAGGCCAAGGAATTCTCAGCCATTCAGCTGCTGCACTAAATTTCGCCACCATTGCAATAAGTTGTGCGAAACAACCTGCCAGCCAGGCAATTAAAGTTCCAAGAACTTGCGAAAACGGAGTCACCAGTGCTGCAAGCAATCCCAAAACCATGGCTGGGCCAGCAAGTGGCACTGCCAACATGTTTGCCGGGATTGAACTTAAAGATATTGGCGAACCCAGCGCAACCAAAATTGGAAACACCGAAAACTGGGCGGCAATCGTTACGGTCAAGGTTTGAATAATCCAAAGTGGCACTCGCTTTGGAACAGTTCGATCAAGGAAAGTTTGGATTCGGTTCACCCAAAGAATTAAGCCTGCGGTAGCTGCGACTGAAAGCGCAAAGCCATAAGAAACTGCTAACCAAGGATCCATTGCAATTAACGCAATGATTGCCACACTTAAGGCGGGCACCGGAGATCTATTTGATTTGGAGTAAGTCGCCGCGAGCGCAACTAAACCCATGACGGTTGCTCGCAGCACACTTGGTTGCGGTCTAACTAAAACTACAAACGCAAGTAATGCAAAAACCGTAATCAGGTATTGCCAATTTCGATTAACTCGAAACTTTCGAAGCACTGCAAGCACTACAACAATTAGAAGTGTCACATTAGTTCCAGAAACTGCGATCAGATGAGTAAGCCCAGCGGCTTTCATTTGTTCAGCCAGTTCCGGCTGCAAGGCGGAACTATCACCTAATGCCAGGCCTGGCACTAGTCCTTTTGCTGATTCGGGACTTAGTCGTAAGGATTCGTGTAATCCACTGCGTAGCTGTGAAGCCAGCATTTGGTATCTAGGTGCTGAATCAATCAATTCTGGTGATTCCAAAAAATTGAGATACCCAGCAAATGGTTTCCCGACAGGTGCGGCAGATAGTTTTGCCGAAAACTGAATGCGTTGGCCCGGGATGTAATCTTCGGCAACGGAAATCAATTCTGGATTTGAGATAAACGACAGAACAGGCGATCCAACACGGAAAGTTTGACCTCGGGTGGTTACTGAATCTATTCGAAGGGAGATCCGCAAAAGCCTTCGATTGTTCCAGTCCAAAGCCTCTTTGCTTTGAGTGATCATTGGGTCTGAGGTGATTGTTGCGATCCCTGAGATCACTGAATTTGATTGACTGGCTTCTGCAATTGGACCAGATACCAAAGGCACAATCCGAATTACTGCAATCGAACCCCCGAGCAGGGTTCCTAACAGAATCATGGCTAATAATGTTTTGGTTTCGATCTGACTTTGGGAAAAGCGTCGAATGAATACTCGCGCTAGCAACAAAAAGGAAGCGCACATTGCACTTACCCACACCGGATTGGCTAGTCCCACGGATGTGATGACAATTGCCGAAGAAAGCCAAGTGGCTAACGCTAAAGAACTGAGTCGAAAGTCCACTTAAATTCGGACAAGTGGCTTTAAGTTCGCAAAAACTTTAGGACCGATACCGGGAACCTCTTGCAACTCTTCAATGGAATGAAATCTCTGGTTTGATTCTCGCCAAGCGATAATGCGACCCGCCATCACTGGGCCAACACCAGGTAGTGAATCCAGATCAGCTTCAGTTGCAAGGTTAAGGTTTACCCGCGGATCAGAACTCAAGTTCATTGACTGGGTATTGCCAACAAAAATCATTTGGCCATCTGACAATCTTTCGGCCAGATTAAGTGAGGTCACATCCGCAGTTGGGATTACTCCCCCAGCGGCCGCAATGGCATCGGCCACTCGTGATCCAGCGGGCAGCGTCACCAGTCCAGGTGAAATCACATCCCCTTTGACGTCTATGACGATCTGATCAAATCCTTGTGGAGAGACTGCAGCTTGGGAGTTGGTAGCGATTGGAATTCCTGGGCTGGCAACTTCCGGTACTGCAACAGCTGTAGGCCGGTTTAGCCAAACCAGGCCAGCAGTCAAGATGATCGCTGCAATGACGATCTTGAAAATTGGATTAACCGCTTGTTCTGGTGGCGTAACCAAAATCTGTGCAGGTTCAGGGGTAGCGGAATACTCAGCTCTGCCACCCAGCAACTTTTGTAAACGATCTGATGCGGCAGAAGAAAATTTAGATTTGCCAACGTGTAACTTCTGCATGATTTGGACCCTAGTTTTTAGGGTCGAGTAAATCCCAGAACTTTAATGTTTGTGGAAGAGCTAAACCTGTGGACTAACCACTACGGCCAATGCGCCTGGTCCCACATGAGTTCCAACAACTGCGCCAGCTGAGGTCACAGAGATTGATTCCACTCCAGTTTGTTCCTTTAATTGCACAGCAACATTGTTCGCAACTTCTAGTGCCTCAACATGATGGATAGCAATCTCAGATTTAATTCGCGCGGCAGCACTCACAATCTCAATCATTCGCGCGATCGATTTTTCACTGGACCTAACCAATTCTTGCTGCTCAACTTTTCCATTAATTATGTGTAGTAGTGGCTTGAGATTCATCGATGCGCCCATTTTTGCCTGCATTGCAGTAATGCGCCCACCTCTCTCTAGGAACTCAAGCGAGTCAACATAGAAAATTATTGATGCTCCAGCACATTTGCGTTGGATCAAGGAAAGCACTTCGGCATGACTGCCACCAGAGTTAGCAAGTTTGGCGCCGGCTTGGACTGCAAATCCAAGCATCATGGCTATCCCGCGAGAATCAACTACGTCGACTGGAAAATCAACTTTACGACTAGCCAGCACAGCAGATTCGTAAGTTCCCGACAACTCACTTGATAAGTGCACGCTAACTATTGATTCATGACCTGCAGCATGTAACTTTTCAAATACTTCGACAAACACTTCTGGATTAGGTCGTGACGTCGTTACTGACTTTCCGGCGCGAAGAGCTGTGGCAACTTCATCTACGGTTATGCCGCCAACTTCATTGAAGGCAATACCATTGCTAATAACTTGAAGTGGCACAACTTCAATTGCCAGTTCGGACACAACTTCAGCAGGCAGGTAGCAGGTGGAGTCAGTGACAATGCCAACAGACATGTTTTAACCGAGCACTATGTTGACAAGCTTTGGTGGCTTAACGACAACAACTTTGATGTTCTGTCCGGCAATTGCCTCAATCACTGAAGCTTGACTCATAGCCAATTCCCGCATTTCATCCTCAGTGATGTTTGGTGAAATCTCTAAGCGCTCTTTAATCTTGCCGTTTACTTGAATTACGCATTGCACCGAATCTTCAACCAATAGCTTTGGATCTACTTGAGGCCATGGCGCTAGCGCAACTGTTGGCTGGTGACCAAGACGGTCCCACATCTCTTCGGCTGTGTATGGCGCGACTAGCGAAAGCATGATTGCTACTGCTTCGGTAGCTTCGCGAGATGCCGGATCAGTTGGACCACATCCAGAATCAATTGCTTTGCGCGTCACGTTAACTAATTCCATAGTGCGAGCTACGGCAACATTGAATCGATATGTTTCGACGGCTAGTTGGGCATCATTAAGCGCTTTGTGAGTGGCTTTACGAAGCGCAAGATCACCGGAAGCGAAATCGCAGCCTGGTTCACTTGTTACGTCACCTGCGAGTCGGTATGCACGAGCAAGGAATTTCTTGGCACCACTTGGCGATACATCTGCCCAGTCAACATCATCTTCAGGTGGTCCAGAGAAAACCATCGCAAGTCGAATTGCATCGACACCGTGTTCGTTTAGCTCATCACTTAGCTTGACTAAGTTGCCACGACTCTTACTCATTGCAGAGCCATCCATCTGGACCATACCCTGATTCAAAAGGCGCTTAAAAGGTTCAACGAAATCAACCATCCCCATGTCGAACATGACTTTGGTGAAGAATCGGCTGTAAAGCAAGTGCAAGATGGCGTGCGTAACGCCACCAACGTATTGGTCAACTGGCAGCCACTTCTTCGCCTCTTCTGGATCAAACGGCGCGGTACTTAGTTGTGGGTTCAGATAACGCATGTAGTACCAAGATGAATCCACAAAAGTGTCCATAGTGTCGGCGTCGCGTCGCGCTTGACCGGAACACTTAGGGCACGGCACATTCGCCCAATCATCAGCAGCGCCAAGAGGTGAAGTTCCCTTTGGAGCTAAATCAAGTCCGGCTGCATCTGGCAATTTAACTGGCAATTGATCCAGTGGGACTGGTACTTCGCCACAAGATGGACAGTGAATGATCGGGATTGGAGTGCCCCAGAAACGTTGACGGGAAATCAGCCAGTCACGCAGTCGGTAGTTAGTGGCTGGCTTACCAAGCTTCTTTGCTTCAAGTTCAGAAATAATCTTTGCGATCGCATCGGCTTTACCTAGACCGTCAAGGTTTCCGGAGTTGACGTGCGCACCGTCGTCAGCAGTGGCTTCGCCAGTTACAGCAGGATCAGTTTCGGATTCCACGACAACGCGGATTGGTAAATCAAAAGCTTTTGCAAAATCAAGATCTCGCTGGTCGTGAGCAGGAACCGCCATGATCGCGCCAGTACCGTAATCGGCAAGTACATAATCGCTAGCCCAAATCTGTAGTCGCTCGCCGTTGACTGGGTTTATTGCGTAACGATTTAAGAAAACACCGCTCTTTGGTCGATCTGTTGCAAGTCGGTCCATGTCGCTCGTTGACTTAACTTTTTCCAAGTATTCCTGGAAGGCCGCTTCACTTTCAGTCCCCTGAGCTAATTCCGAAGCTAGAGCTGAGTCAACGGCAACCACGAAGAATGTTGCGCCATACAAAGTGTCAGGACGTGTTGTGTAAACAACTACTGATTCGTCGCGACCTTCGATTTCAAAACTAACTTCCGCGCCTTGGGATCTTCCGATCCAATTGCGCTGCATAAGTAAAACTTTTTCTGGCCATTCGCCTTCAAGTTCTTTCATGTCATCAAGTAGTCGATCGGCATAATCCGTAATCTTGAAATACCACTGATTCAATTTCTTTTTTGTTACCGCAGAGTCGCAACGCTCGCATTCGCCGCCAACTACTTGCTCGTTTGCAAGCACGGTTTGGCATGACGGACACCAGTTAACTGCAGAATCTTTTCGGTAAGCCAAACCACGTTCATACATTTGCAAGAAGAACCACTGGTTCCATTGGTAATACTCTGGGTCGCAAGTATTTAGAACCCGATCCCAATCAAATGAGCAGGCGTAACGGCGCATCGAAGCTTTCTGAATTGCAATATTTTCGTAGGTCCAAATTGCTGGACTTTCATTTCGCTTAATTGCCGCGTTCTCAGCTGGCAAACCAAAGGCATCCCAACCAATTGGGTGCATAACGTTAAACCCCTTGTGAACCCAATAGCGCGAGATCACATCACCAAGGGCATAGGCCTCGGCATGACCCATATGCAGGTCGCCAGATGGATACGGGAACATATCGAGCACGTATTTAGTTGGCCGATTGTCATCAGGGCGACCGGATCTAAATGGGGCTAATTCATCCCAGACTGGAAGCCATTTCTCCTGAACCGCGTGAACGTCATAGAAATTGGGATCTGGGGTAACCTGCTCGCTCATGATCCCTAAGAATACTGGGAAATGCTCTATGTCTAGAATCGGGATTGTGTCTAAGCGCGGGTGGATCTTATTTATCGCGCTAGGAATCATTTGGGGCACGCCTTATCTGTTCATTCGAATCGCAGTAGTTGACCTATCCCCTGCAGTTGTAGTTTTTGGGCGAGTCATGATCGCCGCCGCAATCCTGCTCCCGATTGCAATTCATCAAGGTCATGCTCGATCTTTGCGAACGCATTGGAAGGGCATTCTGACATTCGCGGCCATTGAAATGTGTATTCCATTTGGTGCACTAGGTGTGGCAGAGAAAGAAATTTCGAGTTCATTAACAGGACTACTGATCGCCACTGTCCCTCTCATTAATGCTGTGATCTCACGTCAGCTTGGCCTGGACTCAGTTTGGGATGCCAGAAGAATCATTGGACTATTTGTTGGCTTCTTTGGCGTTGGGATGCTTGTTGGTTTCGACATCAGTGCCAGCAACTACTGGGCAATTATCTTGTGTCTCGTAGCAGCTGCAGGCTACGCACTCGGGCCGATCATTATTACCAAGATGCTTAGCGATGTTGCAAGCATCGGTGTCATCGCTTGGTCACTCTTAGTAGCGGGATTGATTTACTTGCCAGTCGTAACTTACGAAGTGCTCAACGATTCGTGGCGAGCACCTGGGATAACTGACGTTTCGCAAGATGCAATTCTAAGTGTTATCGCACTCGGTGTTTTATGTTCTGCAATTGCATTCGTTGCCTTGTTCGCGCTCATCAAAGAAGTTGGGCCAACTAGAACAACGGTTATCACTTACATAAACCCGGCAGTTGCAATCATTCTTGGCGTAATTGTTTTGAGTGAGCCAATAACTACTGGCATCATGATTGGCTTCCCGTTAGTTCTAATTGGATCAGTGATGGCAACTAGAAGAAATGTTGCTGCGGTCGAGAATGCCAGTAACTAGCGAGCAGTAAATCCGCGAGCATATTGATTAGGCCACGGAATTTCATCGCCAAGATCTGCGGCGGCTTGAATTGGCCAGCGTGGATTACCAAGCATCGCTCGCGCAATCATTACTGCAGATACTGCGCCGTCTGACAAGATTTCTTCAGCTTGTTCACC
>ERZ1022756.526-NODE-526-length-10570-cov-4.495863_pt1 | contig 10570 bp, 7 predicted proteins | sample MGYA00520902_ERZ1022756 | MGnify/ENA primary metagenome ERZ1022756 (study PRJEB33162, sample SAMN09537601) | freshwater metagenome | isolation source: freshwater | place: Canada:Alberta | collected 2017-07 | study: EMG produced TPA metagenomics assembly of the... | reverse complement strand
TCCAAACTGCATTGCAACACTAGCACCTTTGTAGTCAACCGCAAGCGTTAGAGGTAACCAGGAAGGAAAGTTTTCCTTAGCCAGCTCCATGGCCTTGACTCGCTCTTGCGGATCGATTTCTAGAACCAACACCGATGGCCCCGCTCCAGAAACCACGGCTGCGTGACCGTTATCACGCAGCAACTGAATCAACTTCGAGGTTTCTGGCATAGCCGATGCTCGGTAGTTCTGGTGCAGGCGGTCCTCGGTTGCAGCAAACATAAGCTCTGGGCTCTGAGTCAAAGCAGCAACCAACAAGGCTGAGCGAGAGACGTTGAAGACTGCGTCGGTGTGAGGCACTGAGTCAGGCTGCAGGCTCCTAGCGAGCTTGGTTGACATTTGGTTTGGTGGCACCAAAACCAACGGAGATACCCCACGGTGAACCGTTAGCTTCTTGTGGTGCGGGCCATTGTCATCAACCCAAGCAATTGTGAGTCCGCCAAACAATGCCGGCGCGACGTTGTCAGGGTGCCCCTCGATATCGGTTGCAAAACGAAGCAACTCGGCCTCAGTAAACTCACGCTCTCCGCTGAGTAACCCTGCCGCCAGCATGACTCCTCCTGATACCGCAGCGCCGGAAGAACCCATGCCTCTGCCGTGTGGAATCTGGTTGTGGCAAACCAGCTTCAGAGCTGGTACCGGCTTCCCAACCTTTTGAAACACAGTCTGGATGGTTTGGTAAATCAGGTTGGTGGAATCGGTTGGAATATCCGTCGCACCCTCGCCGTGAACCTCAATTTCGAGGCCGCTTGAAATCACTTCAGCGGAGTACTCGTCATAAAAGCTCAGAGCCATTCCGAGTGTGTCAAAGCCAGGACCGAGGTTGGCGCTGGTCGCAGGAATCTTTACGGTTACCTTCACTTGTTTCGCTCCAAGCCCAATAGACCTGCCACCGAGTCTGCGGTTGCCGCAACCTTCTTCGGCTTAATCGCACGGCCTTTGTCATCCTTTAGCGCCCAGTCTGGGTCTTTCAGACCGTGACCGGTAACTGTTACCACGATTGAGTCAACCTTAGGCAGCTGTCCTAGTTGGGCAGCCTTGTAAAGACCAGCCGCTCCAGTGGCGCTGGATGGCTCAACAAAAACACCGGTTTCCTGCGAGAGGAATCGGTGCATCCACAAGATTTCCTTGTCACTTACTGCACCAAAAGCACCATCGGTGTCAGCCTTGGCAGCTTGCGCCAGGTCCCAGGACGCAGGGTTACCGATGCGAATTGCTGTGGCAATGGTCTCTGGCTTCTTTACCGGCGATCCCTGAATAAACGGCGCGCTTCCTGCGGCCTGAATTCCCCAAAGCTTTGGGAGTTTTTGAATTCGGCCGATGTCGCGCTCCTCGCGGTATCCCAAGTGATAGGCGGAGATGTTACCCGCGTTACCAAGTGGCATGGCGTGAAGATCTGGGGCAAAACCGAGCGCATCAAAAACTTCAAAGGCCGCAGTCTTCTGACCCTGTAGTCGGTCTGGGTTCACGGAGTTGACCAAGAAAACTGGGTAGCTTTCGCTGAGCTCACGCGCTAAGCGCAAGCAGTCATCGAAGTTTCCCTTGACCTGCAAAATCTGTGCTTTGTGAGCAACGGCCTGCGAGAGCTTGCCCCAGGAAATCTTTCCTGCTGGAACCAAAACCACGGACTGCATTCCAGCTTTGACCGCATAGGCGGCTGCAGCGGCTGAGGTGTTTCCGGTTGAGGCAGCGATCACTGCCTTGGCACCGCGGGCTGCAGCTTTGGAAACCGCAGTGGTCATGCCACGATCCTTGAATGAGCCGGTTGGGTTCATGCCCTCGTATTTGAGGTGAACAGACCCAACGCCCAACAACTTCGCCAGAGCTGGAGCTTCGATTAGTGGCGTGCCGCCCTCACCCAAGGTGACGATTGGGTCAGACTCGCTGAAGGGAAGCCTGTCCATGTACTCGCGGATTACTCCGCGCCACTGATGTGCCATTACATTCCCTCCACTCGGATTACCGAGGTCACATTTCTGACTGCCTCATTCTTGCGAAGCGAAGCTACAACCTGCTCAAGGTCAGACTCTGAAGCCCTGTGAGTCATGACCGTAAGCAGCGCATCTTCTTCCGCCGGGGTCTGGCTTACCGTTTCCACGCTCACGTCATGGGTGGCAAAAATCGAAGCGATAGATGCCAGCACGCCAGGAAGGTCCAATACCTGAAGGGTGATCTGATACCTGGTTTCAATCTCTTGAACTGGAAGAGATTCCAGGTCGGCGTGGACGGAGTCTGATAGTCCAGGACCGCCCGCTAGGTGACGCTTGGCCGCGGAAACTAGGTCGCCCAATACTGCGGAAGCGGTTTGAGTTCCTCCGGCACCAGCGCCGTAGAACATCAACTGTCCAGCAGATTCTGCTTCAACAAATACTGCATTGTAAGCACCGCGCACGGCTGCCAATGGGTGGGTTAGTGGGATGAGAGTTGGGTGCACTCTGGCAACCAGACCCTCGCCAACTCTCTCGCAAATCGCAAGCAACTTAACGGTGTAGCCCGCCTGGCGCGCTGTCTCGATTGTGATCGCGGTGATAGCCGAGATGCCCTCGCGGTAAACCTTCTCAACTGGAACTTCGGAGTGGAACGCGAGGGAGGCAAGAATCGCAGCCTTGCTCGCAGCATCGAAGCCCTCGATGTCGGCAGTTGGATCTGCCTCGGCATATCCAAGGGCGGTTGCTTCCGCCAAAGCCTCATCAAAGTCAGCACCGGTTGATTCCATCCGATCGAGAATGAAGTTTGTGGTTCCATTCACGATTCCCATGACGCGATTTACCTTGTCGCCAGCTAGCGACTCTCGAAGCGGCCGAATGATAGGAATTGCCCCACCCACTGCTGCCTCGAAATAAAGCTGTGCACCGAGCTGCTCCGCTAGATCGAAAAGCTCTGGACCATGCGCGGCAATCAAAGCTTTGTTCGCTGTTACAACATCGGCTCCAGATTCGAGCGCCATCCGAACATATGTCTTCGCAGGCTCAATGCCCCCGAGAAGTTCAATCACGATGTCAGAGCCAAGTATCAACTTTTCTGCATCGGATGTAAGCAGATTCTTTGGAATTACTGCGTCACGCGTGAGATTTGGGTCACGGACCAAAACTCCAGCCAACTCAACATCGGTTCCAACTCGCTGAGCAAGCTCATCACGGTTTTCAATTAGGAGTCGAGCGACCTGGGAGCCGACAGAACCGGCTCCGAGCAGAGCGACTCGAATTGGACGGTAAGCGGTTTGCATTAGCCTGCCTTGCCTGATTCGTAGCCAGCATCTCGAGAGAGCAAGTCCTGCTCCGTCTCAGCTTTCACCAAAACTCGAGAGCTGCCTGATTTGACCGCTACCACTGCTGGTCGCGTCAAGAAGTTGTAGTTAGAGGATAGGGAGAAGCAATACGCTCCGGTAGCAGGAACAGCTACCAAGTCGTTTACCGCAACATCGGATGGGAGGTAATCGTTGCGAACAACGATATCTCCGGATTCACAGTGCTTCCCAACCACTCGCACCAGTGCCCCGGTTGCCGAGGAGTTGCGGGAGGCCAGCACTACTGAATACTCCGCCTCGTAGAGTGCCGTGCGGGCATTGTCGCTCATGCCGCCATCCACGCTCACATATCGACGGACTGAAGGTGAGCCACCCTCGGTGACCTGCACATCCTTTATGGTTCCGACCGAGTAAAGAGTGATCCCGGCCGGTCCAGCGATAACTCGTCCTGGTTCAAAAGCGAGCTTAGGAATCTGGATACCGAGCTCTTTGCACTTCTGCGCCACAGCTGAGGTGATTCGGTCAGCCATTTCAGAGAGCTGCATTGGGTGATCGGCACCGGTGTAGCTAATGCCGAAGCCACCACCGAGATTCAGCTCTGGAACATCTCCACCTGCGAGAAGTTGTGCGTGAAGTTCCAACAAGCGCTCTGCAGCAGCAATGAACCCATCGACCACAAAAATCTGAGAGCCGATGTGAGAGTGCAGCCCCAGGAACTTCAGGTGCGAGTGTGAGCGAATCTTGGCCACCAAGTCAGCCACGTCTGAAATAGCAATTCCAAACTTTTGATCCTCGCGAGCGGTAGCCAAATACTCGTGGGTGTGGGCGTGAACTCCGGAGTTGACCCTCAAGCGAACAGCCTGGGTTTTTCCCTGAGCTGTGGCAACTGATGCGATTCGCTCAATCTCTAGTTCGGAGTCAATAACGATTACACCAACGTCAGCGGCAATTGCTCGACCGATTTCAACAAGGGACTTGTTGTTACCGTGCAGGCCAATTCGCTCTCCAGGGATTCCAGCCGCAAGCGCAACCGCAAGCTCTCCCCCAGTGGAAACATCAATTGACAGCCCAGCAGCGTCAACCCACTTGACCACATCGATAGTCAGCAGTGCCTTTGATGCGTAGTAGACCTTCGCGCTGGTGCCATGCTTCTGAGCAGCCTCACCAAATGCCCGCTTGGCTGACAGCAGCCGAGCTTCAAAGTCTTCTTGATCGATTACATAAAGCGGTGACCCGTGCCTACGGACCAATTCGCGAGCGCCGACCGAACCGATGTGAAGTTCACCTGTTGCATCGCGCTGAGCAGTGCGTGGCCAGACTCGGCTATCCAATGCATTGAGGTCTGCTGCCTCGGCAAGCCAATCTGGGGCCAGAGAATTCTTCATCACTACATCCGCTCTGGGGCAGATACACCCAGTAGTCCAAGGCCAGTCAACAGAACTGTTCCGGCAGCATTGTTCAACCAAAGCCTGGTGCGGTGAATGGTTTCAACCGGGTTCTCCCCCATTGGAGTTACTCGGCAGTTGTCGTACCAGCGGTGGTAACTACCCGCCACCTCTTCTAGGTAGCGTGCTACGCGGTGTGGCTCGCGGAACTGTGCAGCCTGAGATACCAGCCTTGGAAACTCGCTTAGCTTTGCCAGCAGTTCAGACTCACTGGCGTGGGCAAGCAAGCTGGGCTCAAATTCGGAAGTGTCCACATTGAGAGACTTAGCGTTCTTGGCAACCTGCTTAGTTCTGGCATGCGCATACTGCACATAGAACACAGGGTTGTCATTGGTTTTCTTGGTCAGCTGCTCTAGGTCAACATCGAGCGATGAGTTGATTGAGGAGCGAGCCAACGCATAACGAGCGGCGTCAACGCCAACCGAGTCCACGAGGTCCTCCATGGTTACCACTGTGCCGGCACGCTTGGACATTCTTACTGGCTCGCCACCGCGAACCAGATTCACCATCTGGCCAATCAAGATCTCGAGGTTTTCCCCTGGCTTATCGCCAAAGGCTGCACAGAGCGCCATCATTCTTGGAACATAGCCGTGATGGTCAGCACCAAGCATGTAGATGCAGCGGTCGAAGCCTCTAGCACGCTTGTTTTGGTAGTAAGCGATGTCACCTGCGATGTACGCCGCTTCACCGTCGGACTTAATCACAACTCGATCGCGGTCATCACCAAAGGTTGTTGAGCGAAGCCAAACTGCTCCGTCCTCTTCGAAGATGTGACCCTTTTCGCGCAAGAGATTTACCGAGCGCTCAACTTCACCCGATTCATAGAGCGAGTTTTCGTGGAAGTAGACATCAAAATCAACCCCAAAGTCATGCAAGGAAGCGCGGATTTGCTCAAACATGAGCTCAACGCCGGTAGCCCTGAATAGCTCTTGAGCGTCTTCTGGCGAAAGCTTGAGGATGTCTGGGTGTAATGCGGTGACCTGGTTGGCGATGTCAACGATGTACTGCCCTGCGTAACCATCTTCCGGCGCAGGTTCACCCTTGGCAGCAGCAACCAAAGACCTAGCAAAGCGATCTATCTGCGCACCGTGGTCATTGAAGTAGTACTCGCGAGTAACCTCAGCGCCAACAAACTCCAAAATCCTGGCCAGCGAATCGCCAACTGCCGCCCAGCGGGTTCCACCGAGGTGAATTGGACCTGTTGGGTTGGCTGATACAAACTCCAAGTTCAGCTTGACGCCCGCGAGTTCGGTTGACTTTCCAAAAGCAGCACCGGCTTCGACGATTTCCTTAGCTAGGGCTCCAGCCGCTGCATCAGAAACGAAAATGTTTAGAAACCCTGGTCCAGCGATTTCTACCTTTTCAACACCTGGAGCTTTTGAAAGCTCAGGGGCGAGTAGCTCAGCAAAGTCACGTGGCTTCAGTCCAGCCTTGCCCGCCAGCTGCATTGCAACGTTGGTGGCCCAGTCACCGTGATCGCGGTTCTTTGGGCGCTCCACCACTACTTCACCCGGTACCTCAGCGAGCGCAAGTGAGCCAGCTGTGCTGAGCTTGGAGAGCGCTTGCACAATGGCTTCAGAAAGTTGCTCTGGGGTCACGAGGAGTCCTAATGCGAAAAATCCGGCGGTGGAGTTAGGCGGTGCCTAAATCATACCGCTCGAGGCCTATTGGCCTAGAGGAATCCCTTGTCGAGGGTGGGCTAGAAAAAACCGCTCCACCCGCCACACTACGGTGAACTGCTTTAGGCGCTGCCCTTCAAGAGCTCGCCCAGCAAGCAAATGCTAGGCTGACCTCAATCTGAGCCCCCATAGCTCAGGGGATAGAGCACCGCCCTCCGGAGGCGGGAGCGCAGGTTCGAATCCTGCTGGGGGCGCTGCAGTCCTAGACTGAAAACATGACAATTTCGCCACAGGAACTAGCTTCTCGTTTTCCAAAAAACTTCACTCTGGGAGCCGCCACTGCATCCTGGCAAATCGAGGGAGACAGCGCTGGCCGCGGCAGATCGATTTGGGACGATTTTGCAGATGTCCCGGGAAACATAAAGGACGGCACCAAGGCTGACCCGGCCTGCGATCACGTCAACCGCTTGGAAGAAGACTTGGACTTGCTGGCAAAGCTTGGATTTGCTGCCTATCGCTTTTCGGTTTCTTGGCCAAGAGTGATGCCTGGGGGAAGAACTCCCTCCGCTAAGGGGCTCGATTTTTACGACCGTCTAATTGACGGCCTGCTGTCTAGGGGAATTAAGCCAGCACTGACTATGTATCACTGGGACTTGCCGAGCGAACTTGAAGCTGAAGGCGGTTGGAACAAGCCAGGCATCGAAGAGGACTTTTACAACTACGCAAACCTTCTCGCATCGCGCTATGCAGATCGAGTGGACCGTTGGGCAACCCTCAACGAGCCCTGGGTGTCAGCTTTCTTAGGCTATGCAACCAAGATTCACGCTCCAGGGCTGGGAGATCCAGCTAAGGGATTAGAGGCGGCATACCGCCTAATGACCGCCCACGCAGCTGGCATGACTGCCCTGCGCGAGAACGGTGCAAAGAATGCTGGCACCGTCTTGAACCTGACCAGTGTGATTGCCGACAGCCCAAGTGTGGAAAACGTTGCGGACTATGTCGATTTGCTGCAGAACCGATTCTGGCTAGATCTTTTGTCTGGTCGTGGACTTTCAGATCTACTGCTTGAGCGCACCAGGGATATCACCGACTGGTCATTTGTTTCGCAGAGTCAACTTTCAGAGATTGCTAAGCCAATTGACTGGCTGGGCATCAACTATTACACCCCGTTCCGAGTGATCGAGGCTGGATCCTCGAATGGAGCAGAAGCGGTCGGACAAGACTTCTCGCTATTTCCGGGAGCTCCTGTAGGCGGTCAAATGAACCCGCTAGAACCTCGGACTGAAATGGGCTGGGAGATTCACGCTCCTTCCATGACCAAAACTTTGCTGCAAACCAGCGAGCGCCTTAAGGGCGTGCCACTGTTTGTCACTGAGAACGGCGGTGCTTTTGACGACAAGTTTGTTGACGGCCAGTGCGATGACCAGGACCGATTGGATTACTACGCCAGCCACATCTCCGCATGCGCAGATGCGATTGACCAAGGCGTTGACCTCAGGGGTTACTTCGCTTGGTCACTGCTGGACAACATTGAGTGGGCTGAAGGTCTAACCAAGCGATTTGGAATCGTTCACGTTGACCCAAAGACGCAGGTAAGAACGCCTAAGTCGAGTGCGTACTACCTTCGCGATCTGGCAAACGCCTTGAACTAGCCCTTTACGGAACCAGCTAGCAAACCTCTTACGAAGTAGCGCTGGAGTGCAAAGAACACAATTAGCGGCACGACCATCGAAACAAATGCTCCAGCGGTCAGTAGCTCCCAGCCAGATCCGCGCGTACCCACCATCTCGGCAAGACGAATGGTCATAGGAGCTACCTCCTTCTTGCCACCACCGAAGGTAAGTCCTACGAGCAGGTCGTTCCAAACCCAGAGGAACTGGAAGATGGCAAAGGATGCAATCGCTGGTACTGAAAGTGGCAGCACAATCTTCGAGAACAATGTGAACCAGCCAGCACCATCGACACGGGCGGCCTCGATCAACTCTCTTGGGATTTGAGCCAGGAAGTTGTGCAGCAAGAAGATCGCCAATGGCAAACCAAAGATCGTGTGAGCAATCCAGATCGGAATGTATGTGCCAGTGATGTCAAAATCAGGAATCACTGTTACTCCCCCAATTTCAACGCCCTTTGCAAATAGCTGAAGCAGAGGAATCAGGGCAAGCTGAATTGGCACTACCTGGAGCGCAAAGATCGAAAAGAAGATGAAGTCGCGACCCTTGAAGTTGAACCATGCCAACGCGTATGCAGCGAATACGGCCAAGGTAATTGGGAACACAACCGCAGGGATTGTTACAGCCAGTGAGTTGAAGAAGAACTGGAATAGTGGCGGATTAGTGGTCGAACCCTCAAACAAAACCTGGGTGTAGTTCTCAAAGGAAATGTTTGGATTAGTGAAGAACGTCCACCAACCCGAAGTGTTGATGTCCTTCTCCGGGCGAATTGATGTCACCAACAAACCAAAGGTTGGAATGGTCCACAAAATCGCGATGACCCAGGCTGCAAATGCCGCAATCGGCGAGCTAAAGATATTCTTTGCCTTGGCCTTGACCGAGGTCTTGTTCACTAGAGAAGTCATTAGCGCTCCGTCCTCTCTAGGCGAAGTTGCCTGATGTTGTAAACGATGATTGGAATGATCGCCACGAACAGGATGATCGCCAGCGCAGATCCCTGTCCGTAGTTCATTTGCCTAAAGGACTGTGAGTACATCTCGTTTGCAATCACGTTGGTTTGGAAGTTTCCACCGGTCATCGTTCTAACGATGTCGAAGACTTTCAGTGTGCCAATCATGATTGTGGTGAGCACAACGACGATGGTTGCGCGAATCATTGGCACAGACACCAGATAGAAGCGCTTGAACGCGGTTGCGCCATCGAGCATGGCTGCTTCGACGATTTCATCCGGGACATTTTTGAGAGCTGCTGAAAGCACGACCATTGCGAATCCGGTCTGAATCCAGATCATTACAACAATCAACAGATAAGTGTTTAGCGGGGCCTCAAGTAGCCAGTTTGGAGGAGTAAGCCCGATGGCTTTGAAAATAGCTGAAAGCAGACCAATCTCCGGCTGGCCCTCACGTGGTTGGTAGTTATAAACGAACTTCCAAATCACACCCGCACCCACAAATGAGATGGCCATCGGCATAAAGATTAAAGATTTGATTGCGGCAGGTCGCTTCATGCGATCTGTCATATACGCAATCGCCAAACCCAGAAGGGTAGAGATCAACGGAACAGTCAAAGTCCAAATCAAGGTGTTTACCAAAACCACATTGATCTCAGGGATAGTGAATGCCCAAATGTAGTTGTCAAAACCAACGAAGGTCTCTGACTCTTTATCCATAAAGGACATGATCAGAGTTCGGAAGGTTGGGTAAATCAAGCCAATCAAAAGCAGAAGCAGAGCTGGGACTAGGAACACCAGGTACTTGAGCCACTCCTGGGTCTTTACCGAAGACCGGGAGCCAAGCAAGAAAATCAGAAAGACAATTGCGGAAAAGCTCAAGAGAGCAAGCGCTAGCAGAGTGAAATTCTCTGCGATCACATCAAATGGGGTTTTTCTTGCCATGAGGATAGCGAGAGAGCTCATTCTTGAATCCTAACTGCCTGAAGAATGCTCTGGGGCCCGCCGAAAGACGGACCCCAGAGCTTCATTTTGAATCAGATACTGCTGGTGACCTTAGTAAGGCCAGGTTGCGTAAATCGCGTCTAGAACAGCCTTGTCAGACTTGTTCTCTGCGACCCATGCGGTCATTTCCTTCCAGAATGAACCTGCACCAACCTCAGCTGGCATCACGTCGGAGCCATCGAAGCGGAAGGTGGAAGCGTTCTGAAGGATCTCAACAGCAACCTTGTTTACTGGGTCAGCCACGTTAGCGGTGTCTAGACCTAGGTTTGCGGAGAACCAACCACCCAAAGATGCCTTCTTGTTGTTCCAAGCAGCAGTGGTTAGGTAGTGGTGAACAGCGTGTACCTCTGGACGGTCAGCGAAGATTCCAACGAACTCGCCGCCACCAAGAGCTGGCTTGTTGTCAGCCGATACACCTGGGAAGTAGAAGGTGGTGATTCCACCCTCAGTGGTGGTGTCCTCAGGAGAGACGATGGTTGCACCAAAGTCTGCTGCCAAGATTCCACCGATGAATGATGCCTGACGGTGCATTGCACAGGTGCCGTCAACGATGCCTGCTCCACCATCCTGGAAGGTGGTGGTAGCGATCGAAGCAA
>ERZ1022756.525-NODE-525-length-10570-cov-6.266001_pt1 | contig 10570 bp, 10 predicted proteins | sample MGYA00520902_ERZ1022756 | MGnify/ENA primary metagenome ERZ1022756 (study PRJEB33162, sample SAMN09537601) | freshwater metagenome | isolation source: freshwater | place: Canada:Alberta | collected 2017-07 | study: EMG produced TPA metagenomics assembly of the... | reverse complement strand
GCCACCATATCGCGAATCAATCCGCCGCCAATCGCGGTAATCACACCGAGGATTACTGGGGCTAGCGGTAAACCGAAATCCATATTCCAGGCCTTATCGGCCCCCTGAATCCCAAACAAAGCCGCGCCGAATCCATCCAAGTAGAGCATCCAGCGGTAAATCTGCGGCTGGGTAAAAAAGGCTTCCAAGTAAAAGGCAATCGCGCTGGCAACCCACAAATAAATCGGTAGGCTTGCCCAAAAAACCGGGGTTTCTAAAATCAGGTCGCGCAGAGTACCGCCACCGATCGCGGTGATTAATCCCAATACCATCACACCAAACAAATCCACGCCCCGATCGGCAATGGCTAGCACACCAGTCACTGCAAAGGCGACGGTGGCGATGATGCCGATCCAAAAACTGAGGTTTTCCATAGGGTGCAGTCTAAAGCACTTCGCAAGCGCTGCCGATTTTTAGGCAATAAAAAACCCGCTCCGAGGAGCGGGTTAGTCAATGACCAAGATTGCTCTTGGTCATTTAATACGCAAATTAATTGGTTTGCGTATTCATTGTGTCACCGCGTAAGGTTGGGTAACGTACGTGGTCGATCAGGTCTTGAATATCTTTACGTGGAGCTGGGGTTACCAAGCTCACCAAGATAATCGCTGCAAAACCGAGCGGCACGCCGAATACACCGGCCCCAATTGGTGCAATACCGTACCAGAGTTGAACTGGTGAGGTAATGTCAAATACACCACGCAACCATGGCTGAGTCATGATCATGTAGTACATGGTGATGCCTAAACCAAGCACCATACCAACGCAAGCACCCGCTTTGTTTGCACGCTTCCAGAAAATACCAAGGGTAAGTGCTGGGAAGAACGATGCAGCAGCAAAGGAGAACGCCGCGCCGACCAAGAACAAGATGTCAGCCGGTTTCTGAGCCGCAACATACGCTGCCGCCAGAGCCACGACTACCAAGAGCGCCTTAGAAATCGCAACGCGACGGCTAGCAGGTGCATTTGGATCGATCATTTTGTAGTACAGGTCATGTGACAGTGCGTTAGCAATGGTCAACAGGAGTCCGTCAGCAGTCGACAGAGCCGCAGCCAAACCACCCGCTGCCACCATGCCGGAGATCACGTATGGCAAGCCACCGATTTCTGGGGTTGCCAGAACGATGATGTCACCACCAATGGTCATTTCAGCCAACTGGAAAATACCGTCTTTATTGATATCCACTACGGATAACAAAGTCGGATCTACCTTGGTCCACGCTGCAATCCAGGCCGGCAATTTATCAAATGGCGTTCCGACCAGTACTGAGAAGACCTCGTACTTGACCAAGACTGCCAAAGCAGGCGCTGTGAAATACAGCAAGAAGATGAAGAACAAGGACCATGTCACTGATTCACGAGCTTGCTTTACCGACGGAGTCGTGTAGAAGCGCATCAGAATGTGTGGCAATGCCGCTGTACCCACCATCAAACAGAAGACCAATGCTAAGAAGTTACGACGTGAGGTATCGAAAGCCGTACGGGCCTTTTCGTCACCATCTGGATTGCCCGCAAACTGCTGAGCATGACGTGGCATGTTAGCAAGTTGGTTAGAGCGGTTTGTTGCACCAGTACGTTGTGTTGTCCACAATTTTTTCGCCGCGTCTGCATCTTTTGGAACGGCAGCCAAGGCTTTTTCAGCTGCTGCGATTTCAGGTGCAGGTGCATTTGCAGCCTTCAAATCAGCAACCTTTTGCTCGGCAGCTGCTTTATCCGCAGCCAATGCAGCAGGAACGTCTTTCAGCTTCTCGCCAAGAGCGTCAGCGCGTGCTTTGAAAATGGCACGTACTTCAAGCTCTTTTGGATCCTTGATCAGTTCAGCTTCTTTAGCAGTCACTTTTTCAAGTTGATAGCCGTAGACTAACTGGGGAATCGGATTGCCGGTTTGCTTAACGGATAACCAAACAACGGGAATCATGTAAGCAATGATCAAGATGATGTACTGCGCAACTTGTGTCCAAGTAACCGCACGCATACCACCCAAGAACGAGCAAACCAAAATACCGCCCAAGCCTAAGAAAATACCGATCTCAAATGGCACGCCAGCCAAACGGGTTGTAATCAAACCAACGCCGTAAATCTGGGCAACCACGTATACGAAACCGACCAAAATCGTCGCAAGAATACCGATAAAGCGAGGTAAGTTGCCGTCGTAGCGTGCACCCAAGAAGTCTGGGATCGTGAACTGACCGAACTTACGCAAGTAAGGGGCCAAGAACAACGCAACTAAACAGTAACCACCAGTCCAGCCCATGATGAAGGCTAAACCGCCGTAACCGGTCAAGTACAAGGTACCAGCCATACCGATAAACGACGCGGCCGACATCCAGTCCGAACCCGTTGCCATACCGTTATAGACCGCTGGAACGCGTCGACCAGCTACATAGTATTCCGCAGCGTCATTGGTGCGGCTCATAATGCCAATACCGGCATAGAGCAAAACCGTTGCGCCTAAGAACACGTAACCAATCGCTGCACGACTTAAACCCATTTGCTCTGCAATACCCAAAGCCAGAACAAACAGCAAAAAGCCGCCCGTATAGTAGGTGTAAATCTTATTTAGGCCTTTTTTGAACTCGGCATTACTTCCGCCGCCGCCAAAAACACTGCCATCTCCGCCACTAGGTGTCATTCCAGCCATGATTAGTCCTCCTCCACTTCAGCGCAATCGTATTCTTTGTCAAGGTTGTTCATGTAGTGCGCGTAGTAGGCAATGATCAGAACATAAGTCACTAAAGAGCCTTGTGCCCCAACCCAAAAACTAAACGGCCATCCAAAAAATGTAAAACTTAAATCACGGGCATAAAAGCCCACAACAAAGGTCACGATGAACCAGATGGCTAACAGAATTGCCGTTATCCGTAGGTTTTTGGACCAATATTGTTTATGCGATTCTGTTAATTGCATAACAGTTTCTCCTTTAGTTAAAAAAATACATCTACTACTAATGCACTACTTAATACACACTACTAAAAACCACTAAGCACCTAAACCGGTTTCCCGCTCGAGCTGCTTAGCAAATTTGGGCTCAAATTCTTTGAGGTGACGAATAATTTTGGTGGCCTCTTCGGGCTGGTTGCGCTCGGCATAGACCCGCGCTAACTGATACCAGGCATAGGGGCTCATCGGCTGTAATTTGGTGTTTTTCTTCAGGGCCTTAATGGCCTCATCAAAACGTTCAAGCTGTATTAATACCAAGCCAAGGCCGTACCAGGCTTGGTCTAAATTTTCATTGAGCTTAATCGCCTGGCGAAAGCTGTGCTCTGCATCCTGAATCTGCCCTGTCTCTTCTTGCAAGAAGCCCAGGTTGTACCAAATGGCCGCAGTTACATCAGGCTTCAAAGTTAAACGCTTGTAGTCTGCAATCGCGCCGGCCTTATCACCATGCTCGGTCTTCATGTAAGCCAAGCTGGTAGTCACGTAGCCGTCGTGCGGAAAGCGCCGTTTCATTTCTTCAAATACATCCATCGCCTGATTTTTTAAACCAAAGGTGATTAATGCACTGGCGCGCCACTTCATCAAGTACCAATCGAGATTGCGTTTGCTTACTGACATATCTCAATCCCAATGGTGATGCAGTGCTCGATCTTAGCTAAGGTCACTGCAATGTAGAAAACGCTCACAATACAAAAGGCCACAAAGGGCACTTGCCGGTCGAGAACCTGCTTGGGCGAAATGAAACGCGCAAGAAGTATCCATGGCTTATTAATAATGCCGATCAGTTGGTAAAACAAATTGGTGTCGCGCTTATGTCCAGCTAATACATAGAGCAAGCCTTGGCCAATCAGACCTAAGCCGCCGATGTACAAAATCAACTGAGCGATGTTCAAAGATAAAAGCACTAATAATCCTAAAAGTTACAAAAAGCTCGGAAGCCTTGAAAGTACATGGATTATGGTGCTTATGGCAAGGTCGCCAAATCGGTGGTTTCCCCTATAAAACCGTTAAAAAATGAGGGTTTTTAGCGCTTACGCTAGCGCGGAATCCAGTTCGCCTGACGGGCAATACTCCGTAATGATGCCCATGAGCTGGCTTCCCGCTTCAAATAGGGCCATAGGCGCATCAAGAGCTCAGCGGTCGCAAAGGTGTCGGCAGCGGCCTGATGGCGCACCGCGCATTCAATACCAAAATGCCCCAGCCAATCGTCTAAGGCTCGCAAACTAGGGTTTACCCCTGTAATTTTCGCCAAGGGCTCTATATCTAACCATTCATTTTGAAGTGGCTTTAGTCCCGCCAATGCATACGCGCGACCCAGCATCGCCTCATCAAATGCCGAATGAAAGGCAAGCAATGGGCAATCGCCAAGCCAAGCCCGGAACTCTTCTAAGACCTCGAGCGCCGGCCTTCCCTCTGATTGCGCCTGGGCACCAATGTGGTGAACCAAAATATTGTCTTTACTGCTGGCGAATTCTTGTTTGATTACCGCCTCATAACTATCGCCAATCACAATCGAGATGCGCTCAAAATCCGGACTCACGTCCAGCGCCACTGCCGCAATTGCTAGAAGCCGATCTGAGTGCGGATCTAAACCACTCGTTTCCACATCGAGCACAATCCAGCGGCGTACTTCAGGCTGCCTTGCCTTAAACAAGGATCGCAGCCCATCAAAGAGTGGTGCATCTTTTAGATTAGCGAACATAGTCCAGCTGTAAATGCTGCTGCAAAGCGCGCACCTTGAGTAAGGATTCTTTAAGGATGCTGCGATCGACGGAGTTCAGCTGATCGATGTCAATCACATTGGGGTTGCCGTTGATTGTGACCTCACCAATCTGAACAGCGAGGCGCTGGGTTTGCAAAAACTCGAATGCCGTAATCCAAGCAGCACTTTCTGCCTCTGGAACATTAAGGGCTCGCCCCACTGCAGCCAAACGCTCCCGCGTATTGATGGCTTCAATGCCATACGCCAAAGAAAAGATGCGCGCCGCATCGACCATCAATGCAGTGCCTTGCAATTTAAGGTCGATGGTTTTTTGATCGTTGATCTCAGTTGGCTCAATTGCGCCAAACCAATTGAGTGGTACCTGCGAATTGAGGGCATTTTCAGCAAGCAATTTAATAAAGCGCGGAATGGCAGCCGCTTTCACGCGAACAAGTTCTTTGAGCGGAATCAATAAATCGGCATTGCCAGCAAGCGCACGCAGATCAAAAAAGATGCTGGCTTTTAATAAGTCTTCCGGATTGCCTTGTTCGATCCAGCGGTCAAAGCGATTCAGCCATTCCTGCTGCGACAAACAGAGCTCTGGGTTGCTGGCCATGATGTTGCCTTTGCACAGTGGATATCCGCATGCATCGAGGGCTTCATTCACTTCCCGAGCGAACTGCAGGTAAATCAAGCGCTGTGCTTCATCCTCTCCGTCGGCGTACACCAGGGCATTGTCTTGATCGGTTGCAATGGTCTGTTCGCTGCGCCCCTCGGATCCCAAGGCAATCCACGCAAAGCGGCTCTGATTGATGGGGTATCGACTGGCAACCATAGCAATCAGTTGCTCCGTCAACACATCATTTAAATGGCTAATGAGTGCAGTTAACTGGCGCGCTTGCACACCCTGACCTAACAAGTTGCGTGCAAAGGTCCGAATATCATCAGCACATTTTTGCAAACCCTGCAAATCTTCGGTTGCTCGGATTGCGGTGCTGATATTGCTAAGTGATAAGCGCTGTAAGGAAAATAAATCCCGCTCAGAAATAATGCCAACGAGGCGACCATTCTCCAAAATTGGCAAGTGGCGAATATTAAAACGCGACATCAATAAGCCAGCCATCTCGGCAGTGTCATCAACGCTTAAGGTTTTGACTCCCGTCGACATCACGGCTGATATTGGCGTATTGAGATCTAAATTGCTCAGGGTCACGCGCGACAAGACGTCATACCGGGTCAAGATGCCGACGATGGTTTGCTCATCCTCGCAAACTAGAATCGACCCGACTTTTTTCTCATGGATCAGGGTCAGCGCTTCGCGCAGGGATGCATTTGGGCTAGTAATGAGGGGCTTTTTTAAACGCAAATCACCCAGCCGACTCTCCAGCGATTGCTCGGCTAGAGCCTGCGAGGCAAACGAATTACGCAAGGCGGTTCGGGACTCCTGTAGCAAGCCCCAAATGCGATTACTTAAAAAATCACTGAAGGGTTTGGATCGCCCCTGCAATTGGCGCATCGCAGCTACTGGAAAGAGCAAGCAAAAACAATCGTCTACCGCACTGTAGGTAGTAGAAACCGGCCGATTTGCAAATGCCGAACCAATCGAAAACAAGCTGCCAGCATCGAGCAAGAAAGCGGTTTCTTCAATGCCTGGAATGTCGCGGCGGCCGGATACGCGGCCTTGCCTAATTAAATAGAGAAATTTCGGAGCCCCATCCGCTGGAGACAGGATGACTTCTTTTGGCGCAAAGTAGGCCTCACGCGACTGACTTAAGAAATAATCCACATCTGCTGTGGTCATTTTTGAAAATGGCAGGCTTTGCATCACTTGCTGGCGCAAGTTTTGCACCAGGCTGTGGGAGGGAGAAATACGTGAAGGAACGCGTTCTGCCATGGGTGAATCCGTACTCAAATTAAAAATGCATCAATGACCACCAACTGGGCTCATTTAGAATAGCAAAGCCTAATACTTATCATATGTCCTATTAATAGACTTATCAATACAATACGAATTCCCTTCTGAAATACCAAGGTACCTTGAGCCATGAACCCCACCACCGTTAATATCGTCAGCAGCCTCCTATTCGGACTGGCTGTAATTCATACCTTTTCCACTAAGTTTTTTGAGGGTTTGGCACACAAGCAGCCGAACCATGCCGGGGTATGGCATTTGCTGGGCGAAGTGGAAGTGGTGTTCGGGTTTTGGGCCATGGTCCTTGTTTCTTTCTTTTTCATTCACACCGGACCCGATGCCACGATTGCCTATTTAGAAAAGCTCAACTTTACTGAGCCACTCTTTGTATTTGTGATCATGATCATTGCAGCTAGTAAACCCATATTGGAGCTGTGTTTATTTTTAGTTCTGCGCGTCACGGCAATACTGCCGGTCAAAAAATCGGTTGGTTTTTTATGGGTCACGCTGACCCTCGTCCCTCTGTTGGGCTCCTTTATTACGGAACCAGCCGCCATGACGGTTGCTGCATTACTACTGCGCGACTACTATTTTTCTAAAAAGATCTCGCCCAAATTGATGTATGCGGGACTGGCAGTACTCTTTGTCAACATCTCCATTGGTGGTGCCTTAACCCCCTACGCAGCGCCCCCCATCCTAATGGTGGCTAGCACCTGGAATTGGGATCTGTGGTTCATGCTCGAAAATTTTGGCTGGCGCTCTGCTGTTGCAGTGATTGCTAACTCCACTTTGCTGACATTTTTGTTCTACAAAGAACTGCGTGGCTTCAATATCCAGCCCAATGAAAAGAAAATCGACGCCATTCCGGTGAGCGTCATTTTTATTCACTTGGCCTTCTTAGTGGCAGTGGTCATTTCAGTGCACCACTCGGTTTTATTCATGGGCTTGTTTTTATTCTTTGTGGGCTACACCGCCGCATATGCACGCTACCAAAACAAGCTCATCATTCGCGAAAGTTTGCTGGTTGCGTTTTTCTTGGCAGGGCTCGTTGTCTTAGGCAGCCAACAAAAATGGTGGCTACAGCCCCTTCTCATTAATCTCGATTCAACCACGGTCTACTATGGCGCCACTGTCCTTACAGCCATTACAGATAACGCGGCGCTGACCTATTTAGGCTCGCTGGTGGAGGGCCTGTCCGATGAGTTTAAGTATTCGCTGGTCGCAGGCGCCCTCACTGGTGGCGGCCTAACCGTGATCGCCAATGCACCCAATCCAGCCGGCTACTCGATCTTGAAGTCCAGCTTTGATCAAGGCGCCATCAGCCCACTGTATTTATTTCTCTACGCCGTTCCGCCAACCATCATTGCCATCATCGCCTTCCGCTTTATTTAGGGCATCGCCTGCATGCCCAAGCTGATTGCATTTGATGCCTATGGCACCCTCCTCGATGTCTATTCGATGGGGGTGTTGGCAGAAAGGCTTTTTCCGAGCCAGGGTCAAGCACTATGCGTTCTCTGGCGTGACCGCCAAATTGAGTACACCCGCCTGATTACGATGAGCGATCCCACGGGATCAACGCGCTATCAATCGTTTTGGGATCTCACTATTGCTGCGCTGCGTTTTTCCTGTAAGCGCTTAGCACTCCCATTAAGCCAGGATCACGAATCGCAACTGATGGGGCAATACGCTAAGTTAAGTGCTTTTCCAGAATGCCAGGCAACGCTGAGTCAAATTAAACAAGCAGGCATCGCTACCGCTGTTCTGTCGAACGGCAATCAAGCAATGCTTTCAGAGGCATTGCGGGCAAATCAACTTGATGCCCTACTGGATAAAGTTCTTTCCGTTGATGAGGTACGCCAATTCAAAGTAAGCCCTGCCAGCTATGGTTTATTAACCAGCCATTTTGGATGTGCGCCCAAGGATGTTCTCTTTGTCTCGAGTAATGCCTGGGATGTGATTGGTGCCGGTTGGTTTGGGCTTACTACATTTTGGGTTAATCGCCAAAACCTGCCTTTTGAAGAAATCGGCCACAAGCCCACTTATACTGGGTCTAATTTAAACGACGTGCTGGCCAACTTGCCTGCGTAACGGATAGTCTCCCACCAAAGGATTGCCTTGGAATTCACATCCCTCATCGATTTGTTTCTAAATCTCGATAAGAACCTAGCCATCGTTGCCAATCAATGGGGTGTTTGGATTTACGTCCTGCTCTTTGCCATCATCTTTGTGGAGACCGGCTTTGTGGTGATGCCATTTTTACCAGGGGACTCCTTACTCTTTGTAGCAGGCGCTCTCTGCGCAGTCGGTGGTATGGACTTATACGTATTAATGGCATTGCTCACTACCGCTGCCATCTTGGGTGATGCCCTCAATTACTCCATCGGACGATTTGTGGGTAATAAAGTCTTCTCTTGGGAAGACTCACGCTGGTTCAATCGCAAAGCATTTGATCAAGCGCATGCCTTTTATGAAAAGTATGGCCCCATCACGATTGTTCTCGGTCGCTTTATGCCTTTCATCCGCACTTTTGCTCCCTTTGTGGCTGGCGTTGCCCACATGCGCTACCCCATCTTTGCTTTTTACAATGTCTTTGGCGGCATTCTGTGGGTTTGTAGCTTAACTGCTCTGGGTTACTGGATTGGCGAGCATCCTTGGGTAAAAGCCAACTTTTCCCTTGTTGCCCTTGCCATGATCATTATTCCTGGCCTGCCAGCACTGTGGATTTTTAGTAAAGAGGTGTTTAAAAAGATTCAGGCGCGGCGCAACACACCTTAGTCTAGGGCCGTCAGTTATTTAGTAGTTAAATTTACGATAGTATTAGTACTTATCTAATTGATTGGTCTTCATCATGCCTCAACGCTCTCTGCAGTTCGCCCTCATACTGATTGGACTTCCCCTCATTAGCCACGCTCAACCTAGCGGCTTTGGGCAGAGCGATGCAATTCGAGCCTCTGTCAGTATTGTTGGCATTAATCAGCTCAATACTGATTTAAAGGCATCGGGTAGTTTCGGTCGGTCAAACGCTAGCGCTTCTTTTGGCCTTATCAAGCCAGTTTCATCTAGCACCTCAGTGGGTATCTCCGTTCGATACGAGCGTGAGTTTTGGAGCTGGAGCAATATGCAAAACTACAGTGCCAGCGGGAAAAATCCTTGGTCCACTATTGATACTCCAGCATTGAGTATGGTGTACGTACACAAACTCGATTCTGACTGGAGATTGAATATTGCCCCTACCGTGGAGTCATCTGGGGAGCAGGGAACCAGTGCCAACAATTCACTTACCTTCGGTGGCATCCTGAGTGCATCGAAGCAGTTGTCCCCCACCCTGAATCTTGGACTTGGCACTGGCGTCTTTCGTCAAATCGACACAAACCGTATTTTTCCTTACTTAGTAGTTGACTGGAAAATCACCGAGCGCTGGAACTTAAATAATCCATTTCCAGGAGGTCCCGCAGGAGGTGCTGGTCTCGAGCTAACCTATGCAGCCACTCCAAGTTTTAAAGTTTCGGGCGGCGCTGCTTATCGAAGTTATCGCTTTAGACTGAATGACTCCAGTCCTTACGCTGGCGGCGTTGGTGAAAATCGTTTTGTTCCCATTTTTGCGAAATTCTCATACGCATTTGATCGGCAAACCCGATTAGATCTGTATGCGATTGCGAGCGTTGGGGGCGCACTTTCGGCAACGGACGGAAGTGGGAACAAGGTGTTTAATACAAACTACAAGACGGCTCCGGCAATCGCGCTGAATTTAGTAACGCGGTTTTAAGCACCCCTTGTTTGTAAGCCATGTCCAATTTTGCGAGCCAGTCCCTTTCCAATGTAATTACAAGAATTGGGCAGTTAAGCTTTAAAGCAGGGTATTAGGGCAATTCCGCGCGGAATATTCATTCAAAATATGAACTGCCTGTATCAGGCTGTGCTTTAAGTTATTTGCTACAATGCCAGTTCGGCGATTTAGCTCAGTTGGTTAGAGCGATGGAATCA
>ERZ1022756.524-NODE-524-length-10612-cov-4.847873_pt1 | contig 10612 bp, 8 predicted proteins | sample MGYA00520902_ERZ1022756 | MGnify/ENA primary metagenome ERZ1022756 (study PRJEB33162, sample SAMN09537601) | freshwater metagenome | isolation source: freshwater | place: Canada:Alberta | collected 2017-07 | study: EMG produced TPA metagenomics assembly of the... | reverse complement strand
ATTCCCTTAACTACTAGTTTGCCTTTCCATTGTTCACGAACCCATTTGAGGTCATCAAAAGTTACTGTTGGGTCAAACATTTTGTCGAGCAGTTCGGCAACAGTTCCGTTCCAACTATCAAGGGAGGCAAACTTCAGTGGATCTGTAGTCAAGAAGTTAATCCACCAAGCCGGCCTTGGTAGCGCATCAATTACTGTGCCTAGAGTAAGCGCTGGTGGAATTGTCATACCGTTGCGCTTGTCACGAAGACGTGCGCCGGCAACTGGAACATCAACGGTTAGCAATAGCGTGTCAAAACCTGCAGCAGCAGCGCGTTCAACTAGTGCCATACTCCTGTCGCGATCTTTCCACATGTAGAGCTGAAACCAGTTTCGGCCGTTAGGCGCTGCGGCCTGAACTTCTTCAATGCTTCTTGTGCCCATTGTTGAAAGCGAGAATGGAATGCCAGCTGCTTCGGCTGCTTGGCACCCTGCTATTTCACCTTCGGTGTGCATCATGCGGGTAAACCCAGTTGGTGCAATTGCAAAAGGCATTGAGACTCTTTTACCAAGCACCATAGAACTTAGATCAACATCGGAAACATCGCGCAGAATTCTTGGTTGGAATTCAATGTCCTCAAACGCCTGGCGAGCACGTGCTAGCGATATTTCTTGATCGGCTGATCCATCGGTGTAATCAAACGGCGCGGTAGGTGTGCGCTTCTTTGCGATGGTGCGCAGATCATAGATGGTGTGTGCTTCCTTAAGGCGGCGCTCAGTTGCATTCCAAGTTGGAGTCTTGAACTTCATTAGCGGAGCTAGGTCTTTTGGATTTGGAAAGCGGCGCTTGATGTTTCCCATTAGTTTCCTCCTTTGGAATTTGGTGTGTACTGCTTTATTTTGAAATTCATAGCAATGAGTGCGCGTAGGTCTTCGAGTGCGCCTTCTAGCACACCGGCTGCACGGGCCTGAATAACGAGGTTTCCAATCGCTGTTGCCTCGACTGGGCCTGCGAATACCTCTAAATGTGTTGAATCAGCAATCATCTGATTCAGCAATTCGTTTTTACTTCCCCCGCCAACGATGTGGATACGTTCGAGCTTGGTATTGGTGAGGCGCTCTAGTTCTGCAATTACTTCAACGTACTTTGCTACCAGCGAATCAAAGATCACGCGAACAATCTCTGCCTCGGTTTGTGGCACCCACTGAGCGGTGTCTTTACAAGCTTCTTGAATTCTTGTAGGCATGTCTCCAGGAGCGACAAATCGTGCGTCATTCACGTCAATCACTGAACGCCTTGGAAGTTTTCTGGCTTCCTCAATGAGTTGTTCAATCTGGAAAGTCTTTCCGTTTAGTCTCCACTCGCGTGTAGCTTCCTGCAGCAACCAAAGCCCTGTCACGTTTTTCAAAAAACGAATTCGGCCATCCACTCCACCCTCGTTGGTGAAGTTTGCTTTTCTTGCGGCATCGGTCAGAATTGGCTCGTCGAGTTCCACGCCAAGCAGACTCCAAGTTCCGCTTGATACGAATAGTGAGTTGGGCTTTGTGCTTGGTACGGCAACGAACGCTGAGGCGGTGTCGTGTGATCCAACTGTCACCACCTGGGTAAGCGGGTCTAGCCCGGTCTGGTCTTGCACTCTTTTGGTGATTCGGCCAAGGTAGGTTCCTTCGCTAACAATGTCGGCCAGCAGGCGCTCCTGAATTCCGATTTTTTTGATTAGCGAGCTTTCCCAGACCTTGGATTTTGGATCTAAAAGCCCGGTGGTCGATGCGTTGGTGCGTTCGGTCAGCTGTGAACCACAAAGCCAAAAATTAAACAGGTCCGGAATCATGAGAGCCTTATCGCTCTTATCCATCAGGGCGCTTTGTTCGGATTGGTCCACAGCAAGTTGATAAAGAGTATTAAATGGCAAGAACTGAAGTCCCACCTCCTTATACAGATCCGCCGAACTAATCTTGCCTTCCACGCTTTTGACGCCGCGGTAGTTTCGGTCGTCGCGGTAGTGGTGTGGGTCGCGAATTAGTTCACCCTGGTCATCAACCAAACCGTAGTCGACTGCCCATGAGTCAACGCCAATGCTCACGATTCCGGAACCAGCTAATTTGGCTAAGCCCACCATGACATTGTTTCTAAGTGATTCAATGTCCCAGTAGAGACCATCACCGCGCGCAATTGGTCCATTTCCAAACCGGTGGACTTCCTCGTACTCAATCTTGTCTTTAGAAATCTTGCCAAGAATAACCCGACCGCTAGAAGCGCCTAGGTCAACCGCGGCAAATGATTTCTCCTCTGACATTTGGCTACCTCAGGAAAGCGGCAGCAACGCCCGCGTCAACCGGAATGTGCAGACCAGTGGTGTGACTTAGATCCCCTGCGGTGAGTGCAATAACCGCGTTAGCAACATCTTCTGGAACAACTTCACGTTTTAGGAGCGTGCGCTGTGCATAGAACTTACCCAGGTCTTCCTCTTTCACGCCGTAAACCTTGGCGCGTGATGCACCCCAACCTTTGGCAAAGATTCCTGAACCTCGAACAACACCATCGGGGTTTATTCCGTTCACACGAATTCCGTGCTCGCCAAGTTCTGCAGCTAGTAGGCGCACCTGGTGTGCTTGATCCGCCTTAGTTGCAGAATATGCGATGTTGTTTGGCCCGGCAAAAACCGAGTTCTTTGAAGAGATGTAAATAATGTCGCCACCAAGTTTTTGGTCCAGCAAAATTCTGGTTGCTTCGCGCGACACCAGGAATGAACCGCGTGCCATGACATCGTGCTGCAAATCCCAGTCGCGCTGTGTTGTCTCAAGCAGAGGTTTTGAAATTGAAAGTCCGGCATTGTTGACAATCAGGTCTACTCCACCAAAAGCAAGTACAGCCTCATTTAGCGCTTTCTTGATTTCTGCTTCACTGGTGACATCAATGCTTACGGCAACTGCGTTGTCGCGACCTAGGCTTGCTGCAACTTCTTGTGCGGCGGTGAGATTTAGGTCTGCAATTACAACACAACCGCCTTCGGCAACAATTCGCTGCGCAATTGCCTTTCCAATTCCACTGCCGGCTCCGGTTACGAATGCAACTCGAGTTGCAAGCGGCTTTGGCTTAGGCATGCGCTGCAACTTGGCTTCTTCAAGTGACCAGTATTCAATGTTGAATTTTTCTGCATCGCTAATTGGGGCGTAGGTAGAAATTGCTTCGGCACCACGCATGACATTTATGGCATTTATGTAAAACTCACCAGCCACTAGGGCGGTTTGTTTGTTTGCACCGAACGAGAACATGCCAATACCCGGTACCAAAACAATAAGTGGGTCAGCGCCCCGCATAGCCGGTGAGGACTTAGTAGCGTGCTTCTTGTAATACGCCGCATAATCGGCACGGTATTGACCGTGGAGCGCAGTTAGACGAGCTTTTACTTTTTCTAAGTCCGCATTTCCCGGTAGATCTAAAATCATTGGCTTTACTTTGGTGCGCAAGAAGTGATCTGGGCAACTGGTACCTAGGGATCCCAACTTCTTTAGTTTTGCGCTTCCCATGAATTCCAAAACTGCGTCTGAATCGTTGAAGTGGCCAACTTGTGGCTTATCGGTTGATGCAATTCCGCGAATAAACGCAGCAAGTTCAGCAGCTCGTGCTTTTCTCGCCGCAGGTTTCAATGGCTGGAATTTGGCTACCTTTTCACCGAATGGCTTCTTAAGGCCCTTCTTGGTGATGTAGGCCTCTGCGGTTTTGATGATCTCCACAGAGTTAGCTTCAGATTCTTTACTGGTCTTTCCCCACGCCGTGATTCCGTGGCCTCCAAGAATACAGCCGATAGCCTGAGGGTTCTCTGACTGAATTTTTGCAATGTCTAACCCCAGCTGAAAGCCTGGGCGACGCCAGGGAACCCAGAGAACCCTGTCGCCAAAGATCTTTTTTGTCAGCGCTTTGCCGTCTTTAGCTGTTGCAATTGCAATTCCGCTATCGGGGTGAAGGTGGTCAACGTGATTGACGTTGATTAGTGCATGCATTGCGGTGTCAATTGAAGGGGCTGCGCCACCACGGCCATGTAGGCAGTAGTCAAAAGCTGCCACCATCTCATCTTCACGAGCGACACCGGGATAGACATTATTTAGACCGCGAAGTCTCTCCAGCTGAAGAACTGCGAGTCCTTCTTCTTTAAGGGTTCCAAGGTCGCCACCAGAGCCCTTGACCCACATGAGCTCCACGCTCTTACCCGTTGCGGGATCGTGACCTAGGCCCTTGGCTGATGTGTTGCCACCTGCATAGTTTGTGTACTTTGGATTACTGCCTAGCCTGTTGCTTCTTGCTAGAAGCTCGTCTACGTGCTTGTTACTCATTGATTTAAGCGCCCCAGCCTGCCTGCTGTCCGCCTACGCGAGATTCAGCAATTGATTTTAAATATCCGGATTCGTTGAACGCCTTCACTGGGTCAGCGTTTAGTCCTTTTGACTCTCTCCACTTTGCAAGCAGAGGTCGGACATCAGTGTAAAAAGCCTCCATAAAGATGTCGTTTGCGCCAAGCACATCACCAGCGCGTTGTGCTTTGTCAATCGCATCGCGATCAACCATCAATGCACGCGCCGTCATAGCTTGGACATTGATTACGCTTCTTAGCTGACCAGGAATTTTGTCCTCGATGTTGTGGCACTGATCAAGCATGAATGCAACGCCCGACTTGCCGCCGTAGCCACCGCCACGAATCACTTCATACATGATGCGAAATAGCTGGAATGGATCTGCGGCACCAACGATTAGGTCATCGTCAGCGTAGAAGCGGGAGTTGAAGTCAAATGACCCAAGCTTGCCAAGACGAAGTAGCTGCATAACTATGAATTCAATGTTGGTTCCAGGGGCGTGGTGGCCGGTATCTAAACAAACAACAGCTTTATCGCCAAGTGCGCTCACCTGAGCATAAGAAGTTCCCCAGTCTGGAACATCAGTGTGATAGAAAGCGGGTTCAAAAAATTTGTATTCAAGAACTAGGCGTTGGTTGTCTCCGATGCGTGCATAGATTTTCTCTAACGAATCAGCCAAGTTGTCTTGGCGTGTGCGCATGTCATCTTGGCCCGGATAGTTAGAGCCGTCAGCTAGCCAAATCTTTAGGTCGCGAGAACCGGTTTCGTTCATGACGTCGATGCAGTCAAAGTGATGATCTATAGCACGTTGACGAACTTTAGGGTCGCGATGTGCGAGGCTTCCAAGTTTGTATTCTTCATCTTGAAAGGTGTTTGAGTTTATAGTTCCAAGTTCAACGCCTAGGCCATTTGCGTGCTTACGCAACTCGCTAAAAGAGTCGACTTTATCCCATGGGTAATGAAGTGCCACAGTGGGCGCAATACCTGAGTACTTGTGTACTTGAGCTGCATCTTCAATTTTTTCAAAAGGGTCACGTGGCACGCCGGCTGAACCAAAAACTCTAAAGCGTGTGCCGGAATTTCCAAACGCCCATGATGGTAGTTCGATTGCCTGATCGTTTAGTTGAGCAAGTAACTCTTGCTCAGTTGGTTTGCTTACCATTTGAATCGCCTTTTTCTATAAGTAAAAATTTATAAAACTGTTCTTACCCTTAAGGTAAGTAGAAAACATCTTTTAGCTGTAGAAAGCCCTCGTCTGGACGGCGACCCTCTGGAATTTCAAAAAACTCAGCCATCATTTCCTGCCAACGAGCATTCACGTCTTTGGTAGCCATACCCGCTAGGGATGACTGGTAATCCGGGGTTTCAAAGTATCCAAATAGTGTTGCATCACTGCGGTCAAGAAAGAGCGTGTAGTTGTGCCATCCCGTTTCGGAAAGCGCGGCCAGCATTTCAGGCCAAACATTCTTGTGATGCTCAACGTACTCGTCGAGACGATCTTTGCGAAGCTGAAGCCTAAAGCCCACTCGTTGCATAGAAATTTTCCTTTTTGAAGAGATTACCGTGGTGGGTGTTGCCACCCACCACGGTAAAACTCATTGTTTCAGCTCTTAGTAAATAACCTTGAACTCTGCGATGTTGTCCTTCGTGAAGGTGAACGGGTCACCTAGGAAGACAATGTTTCCATCGACCACAGCATAGGTCTTGCCGCCCGCTTCGAAGCTAGATCCAACAGCACCATCAAAAGTGCCATTCTTAGCTGCAACAGCTGCGTAAACAGCTACGTAGCCAAGGTCAATCGGGTTCCATAGCCCAACCTTCTCAACGGTTCCATCTTCAATGTAAGGAGCCATTTCGCTTGGAAGACCTAGACCGGTCACCTTAACGTTTGCTCCCTTTGCCTTCTTCTCAGCAGCAGCTGCAAGAACACCCACTGTTGTAGGAGAGATGATTCCTGCTACATCTGGGTACTGAGTAAGAATTGCGTTGAATTGCTGTGTTGACTTGGTTGCATCGTCGTCTCCATAGAATGTCGACTTGTCAACGGTTCCGCCAACCCAAGACATGTTTGGGTAGTTCTCTGTTAGGTAAGGTCCCATAGCTTCGATCCAAACATTCTGGTTTGCAGCTGTGGCTGAAGCTGAAAGAACTGCGATAGAGCCTTTTTCGCCAACTGCTTCGGCAATCCAGTCAACTTCTGCAGTACCAATACGGTCTGCAGCTGAAGGAAGGATTGACACAACGCGGCTGTCCTTGGACTCTGCTGCAACGTCAGCATCGGAAGTCACAATAGTGATTCCAGCTTCTTTTGCCTTCTGTAGAGAAGGGACGATAGCGTTCTGGTCTGCAGCTGAAATTACGAGAACGTCGTAACCCTGCTGAATAACCTGGTTGATAAATTCAACCTGCGCAGGACCAGTTGCTTCGTTTGGACCGATGTAGTCACAAGTTGCACCAAGCTCTTCACAAGCCTTCTGTGCTCCTTCATTCCACGCGGTGAAGTAACCAATGTTGATTGCCTTCGGCATGATTGCAATCTTCAAGCCTTCTGAGGAGCCTGAGTCTCCCGCTGGTGCACAACCAGCAAGGCCAAGCGCCAAAACTGAAGCTGCAACAACAGATAGTACCTTTGCTACTTTCTTATTCATATTTTTTTTCCTCATTCTTTTGTTTTATTTTTGGCGTGCTCGCCCTTGAGTTTCGGATTCGCACAAATTCAGTAACCTTAGGAAGGATTACTGAAATTAACAACAGCCCGCCGCTTACTATAAGCAGTGCGTTGGCTGAAAAACCTACTAATTGAAGTCCAGATCTCATGACTCCTAGTGAAACTACGGCTGCAAGAACACCCCACATGGTTCCAACGCCACCTGCGATTGCAACTCCACCAAAGAGAACCGCGGCGATAACGCTGAGTTCGTATCCGACTCCGCCATCTGGGGACGCACTGGCAAATCTAAGGGTGTAGATGACTCCGGCCACTCCGGACATCAATCCTGAATAGGCAAAGAGTCCCAATTTCACTCGATTTACCGGTACTCCACTGAACTTTGCTGCCTCAGGGTTGATCCCAATAGCAAAAACCCATCTTCCGGTTTTTGTGTGATGCAGAACCACCCAAGCGGCGGCGGCCAGAATAACCAGAGGAATTGTCGACCAGGGCAAGAAGGTATTAGGTATGTTTCTGAACCCGAGTGAAATCCAGAATTCTGGAAGCTGGTTAACCGGTTTGTTTTCAAGAAGAACCCAGCAGAGCCCTCGATAAAGAGCGAGAGTCGCGATAGTAACTGCAAGCGACGGCAAACCGAAGAATGTCACAAGAATCCCATTAAACAGACCTGCTGCAAGACCAACTGCTAACCCAATTAAAATCGCAATTTCGAAGGGAAGCCCTTCCCTAAATGCAAAGCCAATTGACGCACTGGAGAGACTCATCATTGATGCAACAGATAGGTCAATTTCACCGGCGATTATTAGGTAGGTCATTGCGGTTGCAATAATGGCGATTTCGGCAATTGATGCAATCACAAAACTTAGGTTGGATGCGGTTGCAAAGTACTCGGAGCTAAAGCTGCCGATAAAAATCGCGAGGACCAGGAATAGTACTACCCCTTTGTCCCAAGACAATTGAATCTTTGGAAGCGAGAAATTTGCCATTATTTATTCCCCATAATCGAAGTCGACTTAACCCTTGTAGACAAATATCTGTCGAGTCCAATTGCAGCAATTATCAAAATTCCATTTACCGCCAGCTGCCAAAATTGCGGAATACCCAAAGCCCCAATGGCAAGCAAAATTTCTTGAAGCAGGATTGCTCCAATAACTGCTCCGTAAACAGTTCCAGCACCACCAGCAATAGTTACCCCACCGACGACGCATGCCGCGATAACCACCAACTCCAAGCCAAGTCCGGAATTGGTGCTGGCACTATTGAATCTCGCCAGCATAACTGCGCCAGCGAGTCCCGAAATAGCTCCAGTTGCTAGAAATGCGAAAAACACCCTTCGATTGACAGGTATTCCCACAAGTTCGGCAGCTGCGGCGTTTGAACCAATGGCGTAAAGGTCTCGAGCTGCCCTAACTCGATACATCACAAAACCAGCCACCAGCATGAGAATGATTCCGATAATGAATAAGTACGGAACCCCGAAGAACCTGTTTAAGCCCAACCAGTTTAATTCCTCGGGAACGTCGCTCTCGACAATTGTTTGACCCTTCGCTACTTCGTTGAAAATTCCGCGCACTACATACATGGTTGCCAAAGTAACAACCAGGCTAGGAAGTCTTAGATAAGCCACTAGGTAGCCATTCACGGCGCCGACAGCGGCTCCAATCAACAGGGCTGCCGAGAGAACAACAATCAATGGATAGCCTTGTGACGAAAGATCACCAATCATAAACGCTGTAAAACCAATAACTGAACCAACGGAAAGATCTATGTGTCTCATGACTAGAACAAAAGTTTGGGCCACAGCTAGCACTGCAACTATTGCAACACCCAAAAATATGTCATTTACCACGGTGACTGTAAAAAATTGTGGATTTGCAAATCCTGTCCCAAAGTAAACAAGCGCTAGCGCAAAGAAAACCGGTAACTCTCGAGAGCGAATCAATTTACTTAGTTTTTTCATTTTGCAGACACCGCCCCTGTTGCAAGTGCAATTACTTTTTCTGGTGTTGCATCTTCCCGATTAAGAATGGCTGTCTGTCGTCCTTCTCGCATCACGATAATTCGATCAGACATGCCAAGGACCTCAGGTAGTTCAGATGACACCATTATTACAGCAAGCCCTTGCTGCACTTTTTGCGAAAGCAGTTTGTGAACCTCGGACTTAGTGCCAACATCAATGCCGCGAGTTGGTTCATCCACGATCAGCAACTCTGGATTAGTCGCAAACCACTTTCCGAGCACAACCTTTTGTTGGTTCCCGCCGGAGAGTTTCTCAACAGCGTCCTCTACTGATGTGTACTTTAGCTGCAGGGTTTGCCCCCAAGTAATGGCAACTTCCTTTTCCTTTTTTGCTCGAATTAGGAAGGCTCTTGATAGCTTCTTTAGGACCGTGATTGCAGTGTTGGTACTGATTGAATATGGCATGAGAAGGCCCTGTTGCCTTCTATCCTCGGGTACGAATGCGATTCCAGCATCCATTGCTTTCGAAGCACTTCCTCGGGCAAGTGATTTTCCGTTTAGAAAAACACTGCCTGTGTCATATTTGTCTATTCCAAAAATGGCTCGAACAATCTCGGATCTTCCTGAACCAACTAGTCCCGCAAGTCCGACTATTTCCCCTTTTCGAACTTCAAAATTTATTCCAGTGAATTGACCGGCTTGACCGAGGTTTTCAACCTTAAGAACTACATCGCCCAGCTCGGCCGGCTGTTTGGGGAAGAGTTCGGAAACCTCGCGGCCAACCATCATTTTGATAATTTTATTTTCATCTATGTTTGAAATGAGGTCTGTTCCAACCGTTGCACCGTCGCGCATGACTGTAACTCTTTGACATAGCGCAAAGACCTCGTCCAACCGGTGACTCACAAATACAACTGAGCAATTCTGCTCTTTTAGGTTGCGAGCAACACTAAACAACCGCTCAACTTCTTTCGAAGACAAGGCTGCGGTTGGCTCATCCATAATGATTACCTGGGCATTTATTGACAATGCTTTTGCAATTTCAACAATCTGCTGGTCCGCGATGGACAAGCCTCGTGCTCTTCTTCCAGCGCTTAATTGCACGCCAAGTTGAGCAAACAACTTTTGGGCCTCTTCCTCCATGGCTTTCCAGTCAACAAATCCTGCTTTACTGAGTTGGCGCCCCACAAACACATTCTCAGCAAGGGTCAGATCTGGAAATAGGCTCGGCTCCTGATAGATGACCGCTATTCCTTGGTCTCGAGCCAATCTGGTGCTGCCCTGCTCGAAATTTTTACCATTCAGGACAATCGATCCGGAATCAATTTTGTGAACACCCGCTAATGCTTTAAGTAGCGTAGATTTTCCAGCACCATTTTCGCCCAATAGAGCGTGGATTTCACCTGGGTAAAGCGTGAGATCTGCACCGGCAAGTGCCTGCACCCCACCAAACGCTTTGGCAGCCTTGCGCATCTCCAAAATGGGCTGCTGGCTGAAGGACATAACTTGAACCCCATTGTTCGCGAATATTAATGAATCGTTTCAATTTCTTAGACACAATCTACGCTGTTGAACCTCTTCAATCGAATCAAAAAACGATTCGTAATTGAATCGTTACAATTTTGGCTAGTATTTATTGAACGTTCAATTT
>ERZ1022756.523-NODE-523-length-10613-cov-3.861243_pt1 | contig 10613 bp, 7 predicted proteins | sample MGYA00520902_ERZ1022756 | MGnify/ENA primary metagenome ERZ1022756 (study PRJEB33162, sample SAMN09537601) | freshwater metagenome | isolation source: freshwater | place: Canada:Alberta | collected 2017-07 | study: EMG produced TPA metagenomics assembly of the... | reverse complement strand
CATTTTGGTTAAACCATTGCTGCGCAACTTGATAGTCTGCTGTATTGATAAAGGTGTCGGTATTGCGAGGTAAATTGTCTTTTTTACAAGAACTGACAAACAAAAAAGCAACAAGTATTGTAAAATACAAGCTTTGCCCCGAAAGCTTTAAGGTATTGGTAAAATTGTTTTTCATAATTAGCTATTTAGGTAGCTAAATCTAAAAACAATTTTTAATACTTTTTACAAAAAGAAACTCAAAAAGGTTGTAAAAAAATTATGGAAAAACCTTCTTTCTTTTATTGCAAAGCAATGATAATTAATGTGCTAACTTTGAAGTGTTTAAAAGCCCAACTCATTGGTAAACTAGTTCAAGATAAAAATTATGGCATCAGCAGCAGCAATCAAAAAAGCCTACATCGATTTTGTGTTAACACACGATGAAAAACCTAAATCTGTTTACAGTTTTACAAAAAAGCTGAAAATCACAGAAGCTGATTTTTATACTTTTTACGCTTCTTTTGAGAGTATCGAAAAGTCGATTTGGGTAGAACTGATAAGCGAAACCATTTCCGAAATTCAAAAACAAGAATTGTGGGCACAATATTCATCTCGGGATAAAATACTTTCTTTCTTTTACAGCTATGTAGAATTACTAAAAGCCAACCGTAGTTTTGTTACTTACAGCCTAAAAACACAAAAGAAAAAACTAGGAACGCCTGAAGTTTTAAGCGGGGTAAAACCAATTTTTGAAAACTTTGCCGAAGAGACCATTAACGAAGGTTTGGAAAGTGGAGAACTTGCTGAACGTAAATTTTTGAGCAATCGTTACAAAGACGCCCTTTGGATACAATATGCATTCATTTTAAACTTTTGGATTGACGACAACAGCGAAGGTTTTGAAAAAACAGACGAAGCCATAGAAAAAGGAATACAAGTTACATTTGATTTGTTCCAACGCTCGCCAATTGACAGCCTTTTTGAGTACGGTAAATTCTTAACTCAAAATGGCAAACTTAAAGAAAAGATGGGATTTTAAATCCGTATGAAAGCACAAGAAACTATGCCTACCACCAAGGTAGAGCGGTCGGCGAAATTTGTAAAAACAGGTTTCCAGATTGGCGGAAATTACATCAAACACTATTCTAAAAAATTATTCAATCCAGAACTTAGTCGTGATGAATTGAACGAAGATAACGCTGCCGACATTTACAATTCGCTAAGCGAGCTCAAAGGCTCTGCTTTAAAAATTGCACAAATGCTAAGCATGGACAAAAACATCTTGCCTAAGGCTTATGTAAACAAATTTACGCAATCGCAATACAATGCACCGCCTTTATCTGGCCCACTCATTGTACGCACTTTCACCAAAATTTTTGGCAAAACGCCAGAAAAAATTTTCGATAAGTTTAACATCAAATCTACCCATGCGGCATCAATTGGCCAAGTACATGAGGCGGAGCTGAATGGCAAAAAATTAGCCATCAAAATCCAGTATCCAGGCGTTGGCGACAGCATCTCATCCGATTTAAAATTGGTAAAACCTTTTGCTTTTCGCCTATTGGGTATGAGCGAAAAAGAACTGAACATTTACATTAAAGAGGTGGAAGAACGTTTACTCGAAGAAACCGATTACCTCTTAGAAGTACGTAGATCGGTGGAGTTTTCTGTCGCTTGTAGCCAACTTACCGACGTGGTTTTTCCAACTTATTATCCTGAGCTTTCGGGCAACAGAATCATTACCATGGATTGGATTGAGGGTTTGCACTTGAAAGAGTTTTTACAAACCAATCCTTCTCAGGAAGTGAGGAATAAAATTGGGCAGGCACTTTGGGATTTCTATAATTATCAGCAACATGAAATGCGGAAAGTACATGCCGATCCGCACCCTGGAAACTTTATCATTACCAATGACAACAAATTAGGGGTAATAGATTTTGGCTGTATCAAAGAAATGCCAGACGATTTTTATGAGCCATTTTTTAGCTTAACCTCAAACAATTTATTCGACAATAAAGAGGCAACCATCAAAGCTTTCCGCCAGTTAGAAATGATACTGCCAAATGATACGGCGGCACAAATTGAATTTTATTACACGGCCTACAAAGAAATGATTTCGTTATTTGCTAAACCCTACAGTACCCCAACTTTTGATTTTAGCCAGGTCGATTTTTTTGAAGGCTTGTACAACTATGGCGAAAAAATTGCCAAAATGCCCGAATTTAAACAAGCCCGTGGGGTGAAACATTTCATTTACATCAATAGAACAAATTTTGGGCTTTACAGCATTTTACACGAACTTAAAGCGACCGTAAAAACCCAAACTTACACCCCAAAATTTAAGTAAATACCTTTTACCATCAACCAGCGATGAAAATTTTACTAACAGGCGCAAACGGATATATTGGCACTCGCCTTTTGCCCATGTTGTTGGAAGATAAACACGAAGTGGTTTGTATGGTGCGGGATAAGCGAAGATTTGCGCTGGAAAGTTATTTTGGCAACGACGTAAAAATTGTTACTGGCGATTTACTAAACCCAGAGACTTTAAATGAGCTTCCCTCGGATATTGATGTTGCCTATTATTTGGTGCATTCGATGTCTGGTGGTGCCGACGATTTTACAGATTTAGAACTACAATCTGCACAAAACTTCGCCAATGCCATAAAAAAAACCAATTGCAAGCAAATCATTTACCTTACCGGCATTGTAAACGACAGTGGGCTTTCTAAGCATTTAAGTTCTCGCCTTGCGGTAGAAAACGAACTCAAAACTTCGGGTATTGCTTATACTTTTTTAAGGGCAGCAATTATCATTGGATCAGGTTCTGCATCGTTTGAAATTATAAGAGATTTGGCCGAAAAATTACCTGTAATGGTAGCACCAAAATGGGTAAGTACCAAATGCCAACCCATTGGCATAAGAGATGTTTTAGGCTATTTGAGTGGGGTTTTAGGAAATGAGAAAGCCTACAACCAAATTTTCGACATTGGCGGCCCAGATATTTTAAGCTATAAAGAAATGCTCATTCAATATGGAGTATCCAGAGGGTTAAAAAGATACATCATTACCATTCCGGTGCTTACGCCAAAACTTTCTTCTTTGTGGCTTTATTTGGTTACCGCCGTGCCTTATGCGTTGGCCCGAAGTTTGGTCGAAAGCATGAAAAACGAAGTGATTTGTGAGAACGATCTCATCAAAAAGATTGTACCTCGCCAATGTCTTACCTATCACGAAGCCTTGAATTTGGCTTTCAAAAAGATAGAACAAAATTCTATTGTGAGCAGCTGGAAAGATGCGCTAAATCGCGGTTATCTCGAAACCAATTTTATGGATCAAGTAAAAGTTCCACAAAATGGAACCGTAGATTATAAAGTAAAAATGCCTTTTAAACGCAACGCGGAAGAAGTTTTCGAAAACATTTGGGGAATTGGTGGCAACAGAGGTTGGTATTATGTTGATTGGATTTGGGGCTTACGTGGTTTTATAGATAAATTGGTTGGCGGAGTGGGTACCAGGCGTGGACGTACCAGCAACACCAGTTTACAAGCTGGCGATGTATTGGATTTTTGGCGAGTTTTGTTAGCTGATAAAAAAAATCAACGCTTGTTGTTGTACGCAGAAATGAAAATACCTGGCGAAGCTTGGTTGGAGCTCAAAATTATCCAGTCAAACGGTAAAAATTACTTGTCGCAAATTGCCACTTTTAGGCCAAGCGGATTGTGGGGCCGTATTTACTGGTATGCGATGTACCCTTTTCATTTGGTTATTTTTAACGGAATGGCCAAACGCATTACACAGTTCAAAACAATATCTTAAAGCAAAATTTTATTGCTCACTTCTTTATCAATGGTAATAAAACCTGGATACTTTACTAAACTTCCAGCAACAAGTATTGACGGTTTAATCTTTATTGTAACCAATCCTTTTTGCTCCTTTCCATTGGCAGCACCAGATAAAAAGCCGCCAATATCTTGCAAAGTTTTTCCATTGGCTAAAAACTGATAAATATTAGTGCTTAACTGTAAAGGCACATCTATACTTTGCTTGGCATTGATACTTATTCGTTGGTTTACAGTTCCTGTTGCAATTTCTTGTTGGTTAATTAAAATGATGTAATCAAAATTATTTATTGCAGCCAAATCGTTTGTAGGATTTGATATTTGTACATTTAATGTAGCTTTTAAAGGCACATCCTTACGCAAAAAAGCAAATGCCAAAGAAGGAATGTCAATCACATTTAGGCTTTTATTGCCCAATAATTTATCCACGTTAGTGCCTGCAATGGTAACATTACTGGCGTTTTTAAGCTTATAATCACATTGACCCAAAGCTTTTAACTGCTGCGCCTGTTTGTTTAGGCCACAAGAAGTGAAAAAAGCCAATAAACAGATCAAAAAAAGTTTATTCATGTTTTTCTAACAATTTAACGTCACTAAATTTATGATTTTAATGCCATTTTTTACAAAAAATAAAACAAAGAAACACAATTAAACCCAATGCTTTAAAAAATTAGTAATTTAGAGCATTAACACGATGTCATGATTTGTAGAAATGCTCTTTTTGCCTGTTTACTTTTAATGGGCAGTTTAACAAATGCACAAACCACAATGAATGCTGCCGAAATTGTAGCAGGATTTGACCAATTAAAAATAAAAGGTGCTGCGCTGTATATTGCCGCACATCCTGACGATGAAAATACGCGTTTATTGTCCTATTTAGCTAAAGAGGCAAAAGTAAAAACAGGTTATTTGTCTCTAACGCGGGGCGACGGTGGACAAAATTTAATTGGCAATGAACAGGCCGAATTGTTGGGTTTAATCAGAACACAAGAATTGTTGGCGGCCAGAAAAGTTGACGGTGCCGAGCAATTTTTCACTCGAGCAAACGATTTTGGCTATTCAAAAACACCTGAAGAAAGTTTCAAAATTTGGAATAAAGAACAAATTTTAGCTGATGTGGTTTGGGTAATTCGCAAGTTTAAACCCGATGTCATCATTACACGTTTCCCCGAAGATTCAAGGGCTGGACATGGCCACCATTCAGGTTCGGCAATTTTAGCTAAAGAAGCATTTTCGGCCGCTGCCGATCCAAAACGTTTCCCTGAACAACTCAAATTTGTACAACCTTGGCAAGCCAAACGCTTGGTGTGGAACACTTATAATTTTGGCAATAACAATACTACCGATCCAAAACAACTCAAAATTGATGTCGGTTTATACAATCCATTATTAGGTAAAAGTTATGGCGAAATCGCCGCAATTAGTCGAACAAACCACAAAAGTCAGGGCTTTGGCTCTGCATTACAACGTGGCGAATCTTTCGAATACTTTAATCACATTGCTGGCGAACCTGCAAAAAACTCATTATTCGACGGCATCGACATCAACATCAACGAAAAAGAAGTCAACCTTTTGTTAAACAGTATCCAAGAACAATACCAGGCAAAAGCACCTTGGCAAAGCGTAGCAAAATTACTTGCACTAAAAAAAATAACACAAAATAATGCTTCATTTAAACAGCAATTGCTTGATCAACTAATTATGGCTTGCGCTGGGGTTTGGGTAGAGAGCAATGCCATAGAAAATGTATATGCGGCCGGCGATTCAATACCTGTAAAAATTAGCGCCATTTACAGAAGCAACAACCAGTTTCCGATTACAATTTCGTTAGGCTTACCTAACCAAAGTAGCATAAAACTAGAAGAAAATAAACTGGCAACTGCCGATTATAAACTTGCCACACAACAAAATAACAGCACTCAACCTTACTGGCTTAAAGCAAATCATCCCATCGGACAATATGAAATTGCAAACCAACAGGAAGTAGGTTTCCCCGAAAACCCAAATCCCATTGCTGTTCCAATAAGCCTGCTCATCAATGGCGAAACCATAAAAATAAATAGTCCAGTTAATTTTAAATTTACGCACCCAATAAAAGGTGAAAAATATCAGCCAATTGTATTGGCACCAACTGTTACGGCAACCTTGAGCGAAAAAGCTTATATTTTTATCGGCAATAATGCCAAAACAATAAACGTAGGGCTAAAATCATTTGCCAACAACAGCGAAGGTTTTGTACAACCTCAATTGCCAAAAGGATGGAAAAGTAATCCTGAGAAAATAAATTTCAACTTGCTCAAAAAAGGTGATGAACAAACTGTTTCCTTTACCATAACACCAAGTACCGAACAAAATAATGGCACATTAAGTTTACAGGTTTACGCCAACGGAAATACAAGCGACAAGGGTTTAAAAACTATCAATTACGAGCACATCCCACACCTCACTATTTTTCCGAAAGCAATTGCCCGCTTAGAAAAAATTGATTTAAAAATTGCGGGTAAACGGATTGCCTACATTGATGGTGCAGGCGATTTAGTTGCCGATGCGCTGAAACAAATTGGATACGATGTAACCAACTTAAGCACCTCTCAAATTGCAAACACCGACTTGCAAAATTTTGATGCCATTGTTACTGGCGTCCGTTTGTACAATATTAACGAGGATGTTAAAACCATACAGCCTAAATTATTGGCATATGTAAATAATGGCGGTACATTACTGATACAGTATAACGTAAATAATGGATTAAAAACCCAAAATATTGGCCCTTATCCATTTAAAATTAGCAATACTCGGGTAACTGAAGAAGACGCAAAAGTAATTTTTTCTGCACCTGCCCATCCTGCGCTAAATTATCCAAACAAAATCACAGAAAAAGATTTTGAGGGCTGGGTACAAGAGCGCGGACTTTATTTTGCCACAGCAATAGACCCAAAATACCAAACCATTTTAAGCATGGCCGACACCAACGAACAGCCCAGCGATGGTGCATTGCTTGTTGCCAATTACGGCAAAGGGAAATTTATCTATACCTCGCTTGTGTTTTTTAGAGAACTGCCAGCAGGTGTGCCTGGCGCTTTTAAACTATTTGTCAATTTGTTAGCCCCTAATCCATAAAATGATGGAAAAAAAAGACCAAGATTTACCTCCATTTGTGAAAACCTGGAAACAGTTTTATATCATGCTAATGGTATGGCTTGTGCTGCTTATTGTTTTGTTTTACGCTTTTACCCAATACTTTAAATGAGCAACATTGATTGGGCAGTACTATTAGTTACTCTTGTAGCAATTGTGGGCTATGGCGTTTATAAAAGTCGGGGTGCACAAAGCATGCAGGCCTATTTGTTGGGCAACCAAAGTTTGCCTTGGTACACGGTTTGCCTATCGGTAATGGCTACACAAGCCAGTGCAATTACATTTTTATCGGCACCAGGCCTAGCTTACTCATCGGGCATGGGCTTTGTACAGTTTTATTTTGGCTTGCCATTGGCGATGATTGTATTGTGTATTGCCTTTGTACCTATTTTTCACCGTTTAAAAGTTTACACCGCTTACGAATACTTAGAACAGCGATTTGACTTAAATACACGAGCCCTAACTGCTTTTTTATTTCTCATCCAACGTGGCTTATCTACGGGCATCACTATTTATGCCCCGTCTATTATTTTATCTACCATTTTAAATATCGATACTACATTCACCACCTTGTTTATTGGCAGTTTAGTTATTTTTTATACTGTTTATGGAGGCACAAAAGCAGTGTCTTATACACAAATGTTTCAAATGACTATTATTTTTTGTGGAATGTTTGCTGCCGGAATAATGGTTGTTCACCTTTTGCCCGGAGATATTGGATTTAGCAAAGCTGTTGCTATTGCTGGTAAAATGGGCCGTACAGAAGCCATAGATTTTAGCTTCGACTGGAAAAATCCCTATACTGTTTGGAGTGGTATCATTGGCGGTTTTTTCTTGCAACTTTCATATTTCGGTACAGACCAAAGTCAGGTTGGGCGCTACCTAACCGGCGCATCGGTGGGGCAAAGCCGATTGGGCTTATTGATGAACGGCTTGGTTAAAATACCAATGCAATTTTTAATTTTATTGATTGGTGTTTTGGTTTTTACCTTTTATCAATACAATAAAGCCCCTGTTTTTTTTAACAGTTACGAACTGAACAAACTAGAAAACAGCAGTTACCAACCCCAATTACAAGAAATAAAAGCAAAATATGATGTTGCATTTAAAGCCAAACAAAACGAAGTAAACAAACTTACCACAGCTTTGGCCAGTAACAACCAAACTGCAATTGACCAACAACGCATTGCCGTTAAACAAGCAGATGAGGAGACAAAAAGTATCCGTAAGGAAGTAACCGACTTAATGCTTAAAAATGACCCCGCAGCCGATGTAAACGACAACAATTACATATTTTTAAGCTTTGTAACGCAATACCTCCCAAAAGGATTGATTGGCTTGTTGATTGCAATTATTTTTTTAGCATCCATGGGCTCAACAGCAAGTGCTTTGAACTCTTTGGCCTCTACCAGTGTAGTTGACATTTATAAAAGATTAATCAACCAAAATGCTAGCGACAAACAATATGTCAAAGCATCGAGAGTGAGTACCGTAATTTGGGGCTTAGTATGTATCGTAATGGCGCTATTTGCAAGTAAAATTGGCAACTTAATTGAAGCAGTAAACATTTTAGGCTCATTTATTTACGGCACCATTTTAGGAGTTTTTGTGGTAGCTTTTTACTTTAAAAAAGTAAAAGGAAAAGCAGTTTTTTATGCTGCTTTGTTTGCAGAGTGTATTGTTTGTATTTGTGGTTATCAAAAACTAGTCGCTTATTTGTGGTTAAATGTTATTGGTTGCTTGTTGGTTATACTGGCTGCAGTTGTTCTACAATTTTTAATCAACAAAAAAGCCGCGGCACAAATTAATGTGCCAGCGGCTTAAGTTTTTATGAAAAGTTAGCTTATTTTTTTGCTTCAGCCAACAATTGAGTGCTTAAACGAATATATTCTTCGTTTTTTGCTTCAGTTGCAGCTGCAATAGCTGCTTGGGCAGAAGCTTGTGCACCGCTTTTATCGCCCATTTTCAATTGAATTCTGCCTTTCCATAATTTGATATGAGGCGCTTTTTGATCTGCTTTTTCGGCTTCCGTGATCCAATTTAAAGCAGTTGGCAAATCTTTTCCATTCTGAAAATAATACTGAGCAGCGGCGTAATAAGGTTTTTTCTCGCCTTTCATTGCAGCATCAATGTTGGCCATTACTTTCTCGTCGATAGAAGTAGTGATATTGATTGCTATGGCAGTTTTTTCCCACATTAAGTGTAATTGTGCTGATGTAGCTAAAACATTTGCAAATTGCATAGTAAAGGTTTCTACTGGCTCTTTTAAGGCAATTGGCTTCACTTTTACACGCAATACATCTTCAGCTTCTTTGTAGTCGTAAGCACCCCATTGTTTCACATTTTTGTTCAAAATAAAAGTCCATTCTGTTTTACCAGGAATAGTAAAAATACTATATTCTCCAGCAGGAACATTAGTGCCTTCAATAGTTACGTCATCAGTAAACTTTATCACGGTTGCATTGTTGGCACCGGTACGCCAAACTTTGTCGTACTGCTCTAAACCACCAAAAATTTTACGCCCTTTCATGTTTGGTCGAGCGTAAGTCAATGAAATTTTCCCTAATGCAAAATCTTGCACGATTGATTGTGATGTACTTGCCGGAGGCATTTTTAAACCTTGTGCTTGTAAATCAGCTGTAAAGCCTAAGGTTACAAATAGCAATAAGATAGTTTTAATTGTAATTTTCATGATTGTATTTTTTTTCTTTGATAAAGCTAAGCATAAGCCATTACAAATGAACAGATAAATTTTAATTTTTTGTCATAAAAATTCAATACTTATATGCTATATTCAATTGTAGTATATTCGTACATTATTTACACAGAATGAAAAAAATAGTCGGAATTTTAGGTTGTGGTTGGTTTGGGATGGCTTTGGCAAAAGCCTTACAAGCAGATGGTTTTGAAGTAAAAGGCTCAACAACTACAGCAGCAAAGTTTGAACTACTAAAACAAGCTCATGTTATACCCTATTTAATCGATTTAGACAAAGAAAAAGCTAATTTAGCTGCCGACTTTTTTGAATGCGATATCCTTTTTATATGTATTCCGCCAAAGGTAAACAGCGCTGCGGTACCTTATGCAACAAAAATTAAAAACATAGCCAATTGCGCTTTAAACAAAGTAAAACATTTGGTAATGATCAGCTCCACCGGGGTATTTGAAGATGGCAACTTTAGTGTAGATGAGCATACTGTGCCACAACCTAAAAACGCAGCTGGATTGGCATTGCTAGCGGCTGAAAACGTGTTGAAAGTTGAACACTCCTTTACTTCTACCATTATTCGCTTTGCGGGATTAATAGGTCCTGAAAGAAATTTAGCTAAACATTTTGCCGGAAAAAATGACATTGGTAATGGTTTAGCTCCAATTAATCTCATTCATTTAAGCGATTGTATTGGCTTATGTAAAAAAATTATTGAAAAAGAGGCTTTTGGAGGTATTTACCATGGCGTCTCACCTCATCATCCTAGTCGTAAAGAATTTTACACTCAGGCTTGTATTGCTTCAGGGTTTGTGAAACCAACTTTTACAGCTGAGAAACTGAGTTGGAAACAAGTTGACAGCATAAACGTTCCAGATATTTTGGACTACAAATATTTGTATAACAATTGGGATAAGTATTTAAAAGAATTGAAACGGTTGGCGGGG
>ERZ1022756.522-NODE-522-length-10621-cov-14.386712_pt1 | contig 10621 bp, 10 predicted proteins | sample MGYA00520902_ERZ1022756 | MGnify/ENA primary metagenome ERZ1022756 (study PRJEB33162, sample SAMN09537601) | freshwater metagenome | isolation source: freshwater | place: Canada:Alberta | collected 2017-07 | study: EMG produced TPA metagenomics assembly of the... | reverse complement strand
CAAATGGCAGCTGGGTATCTCAAGCACCTAGCTGGAGATCAGATCAAAGTGCTTTCGGCTGGTACTCAACCAGGTACTGATATCAATCCAATGGCAATGGCGGTAATGCTTGAAGAAGGAATTGATCTCTCCACTGCAAAGCCAGAAAAGCTCTCCGACGATAAGGTCTTGGAATCGGATTACGTGATCACAATGGGTTGCGGAGATGCTTGCCCATACTTTCCTGGCAAGACATACCTTGACTGGCCCCTTACTGACCCAAAGGATCAGCCGATTGAAATCGTTCGCGGAATCCGCGATGAGATTAAGGTAAAAGTTGAAGAGCTAATCAAGAAGGTAAAAACTAGCGCTTGACGCTTTTTTTAACCTTGGTCACTACCGCCTTGGCTTCTTTCTTTACGGCCTTTACTTCCTTTTGTACATCACGCTTAACGGTCGCAGCTTTTCGACCGATATCCTTGGCTACTTTTTTCGAGTCAGCGCCTAGATTTTCCTTAACCTTCTTGGCAACCCAAACAGAACCTTCAGCCACTCCTCGGCCCAGCTTTTCACCTATAGAAAGAATTTCTCTTTCGAGACTTGATACTGCCTGAGTCTCGGCAACCTTGGCTAGCCATGCAAGGTAAGGACCAAAGCCCTTACCGTTTAGTGAGTACTTCTTGCTCGCACCTGAACCAGTTGCCTTTACTAGCTTTGCTTCACTCAAGGAAGCAAGAATAGTTGTGACCTGAGCGGAGGTTAGCTTTGTTGCTTCGGCTGATTTAGCAACGGTGGATGCTGGCTTGCTAGCTAGGTTCTCAAGAACTAACCGTGCCTTTGGATCTGCAATTACTTTGAAGATGTCGGTCATTATTTGTTTTTTCCTAACTCAATTGCCCGAGCTAAAGCAGCCCGAGTTGCCATTTGTATAGTGCCTTCCACGTTGTAAGCGTCAAACGTGTTGGTTGCTTCCATAGTTGTTCCATTGGGTGAAGTCACTTGAGCTCTCAGGGCTTCTGGGGTTTCACTAGATGCGGCAAGCAATGTAGCCGAACCCAAGAAGGTGGCGCGAACCATTAGGTCCGCTTCCTTATCGCTAAATCCAAGTTCCTTAGCGGCAATCATCAACTTCTCAGCAAAGTAGAAAACGTAAGCCGGCCCTGATCCTGAAATAGTGCTCAAGGCGTTGATTTTGTCTTCATCAACAACGAGAACCTGACCCACAGTGCTAAACAACTCTTTTGCTAAAGCTAGCTGGCCATCACTGGCGCTTTTGCCTTTGGCAATTCCGGTCACGCCGTGACCAACAATTGAAGGAGTGTTTGGCATGGCTCGAATAACCGATGCCTTTGAATCAATAGCGTGTTCCATCGATTCGGTCGTCACGCCTGCTGCAACTGAAATAATCAGGGCACCTTCTTTTATTGTGTCCTTGATTTCTGTAAGAGTTTCCAAAACCTTGGCTGGCTTGACTGCAATCAACAGTATGTCTGCATCCTTGGCAGCTTCGGCGTTGGCCGAATCTGATGCGTCCAGGGCAAAACTTGCGATGGAAAACTTATCCTGAAGCGCTTTAGCGCTTTGAGTGGTGGCGGTGGAGGCGGTTATAGAATCGGCAGCGGTGCCGGCGGCAATCAGCCCACTGAGAATGGCCCCGCCCATAGAGCCCGCGCCAATTATGGCGATCCGGTTGTTTTCCATAGTCCAAGCTTAACCTCCATTGCTATCGGTGGGTCAGGGTAGTTTGGTATACATGGCCAAAGCAAAATCTGAGTACTCATGTGTTGAGTGTGGCTGGTCTACAGCTAAATGGGTTGGCCAGTGTGGCGAATGTCAGGCTTGGGATACCGTCCAGCAAGCTTCTCTGGGCAAAGGCCGAGGCATTGGAGTGGTTCGCTCAATTAGGCCTGCTCTAATCGGCGATAACTTCGCTGCAAAACCAATCACCCAAATCTCAACCGATCAGGTTCACTCCAGACCAACCGGTGTTGGAGAGTTTGACCGCGTGCTAGGCGGAGGCATAGTTCCAGGGGCCGTTGTATTGCTTTCTGGCGAACCCGGAGTTGGTAAGTCAACGTTGTTGCTGGAAGTGGCGGCCAATAGCGCAAAGTCAGGCTTGAAAGTCTTGTACGTCAGCGGCGAGGAATCAACTGGTCAAATCAAACTTCGTGCCGATAGAACAGGTGCTTTGTCAGAGAATCTCTACCTGGCTTCGGAAAATGATCTAGCAACAGTTCTAGGTCAGATTGATCACCTAAAGCCTGAACTATTAATTGTTGACTCAGTGCAGACAATCATTGCCGGAGAAATTGATGGAGCCGCAGGTATGCCATCTCAAGTTCGAGAAGTTGCGGCAAATCTAATTCGCGTTGCCAAAGACTCTAACCTGCCGATTATCTTGGTGGGACATGTAACTAAAGATGGAACCGTCGCGGGACCGCGAGCACTTGAGCACCTAGTGGATGTGGTTTGTCACTTCGAGGGTGATCGACAGACTTCCCTTCGCTTTATTCGATCCTTCAAGAACCGGTTTGGTCCAACTGACGAGGTCGGTTGCTTCGAGATGACCGGCGATGGAATCTCTGAAGTTCCAGATCCAAGTGGGCTATTTCTGTCTCGTTCCGAAACTGAAGTTTCAGGAACCTGTGTGACTGTAACCCTTGAGGGCAAACGAGCGATGATTTCCGAAATTCAAGCTTTGGTTGTTAAGAGCTCTACCGCCCAACCACGACGGGTAACAAATGGCATTGACTCCTCTAGGGTCGCCATGATTTTGGCAGTTCTTGAAAGACGAGCGGGTCTTCGGCTCTCAGAGCTAGATGTTTATGTTTCAACTGTTGGCGGGGTAAAAGTATCTGAGCCATCAGCTGATCTTGCGATCGCCCTTGCAATAGCCTCTGCGATCAAGGACCAGCCAATTTCTCACGATGTGGTTGCCTTCGGCGAGATCAGCTTGGCTGGGGAAATCAGAAAAGTAAACCAGGCGGTTATTAGACAAAACGAGGCAAAACGACTTGGCTTTACGAAAGTGATTGATTCAAGCTTCACGCAGCTAAGCAAAGCTTTAGCCGCGGGACTAAAAAGCTAGTTCAGGACAAACTGCTGGGCGTTAGTTGAAAGCTCGCCATTGACATCAACCTTTAGGTGGTAGCTAGCGCCACCAGTTGTTACCGGTGGTTGATCTGCCCCACAACCCGAGTCGCTTGAGAAGACTTTTTCCCACGGTGATACTGGGCTTGCAACGGTCTCTCCAGAAGGCAAGCTCATGTTGCTATCTTCAAGTCCATCTCTTGAACACTGAGCGGAGCTCCAAATATCCTGGTCGCCACTTTGGATTGTGAAGAACTGGACCTTAGAACCTGCGTTGAAGGTGCAGTCGACTGTATTTGTGTTTGTAAGTGTGAACCAAATATATGGCGTTTCATCAGCTGCGAAAGCACTCTGAGTTTCGCCAGAGGAGTTTCCAACCTGGGCCTCAACAACAACGGTTCCCGGAGGGCACATCTGACCTGGCTCAACAACAACACTTGACTCTGTCATGCCCTCAGGTAGTTGAACCTCCGCTGAGTTAGAACCACCAAGCCAAGAAGAAATCGAACTGACACCTGCCCAAATCAGCGCCATTATTAGCGCCAGCAAAATGGCAGCCGCAATTCGGCGACGACGAAACACTTCTGGGGACGGTCTTGAAGATCTAGGCATCTGGGACATGCCTTCAATTTTAGGATTGAGGCAAGCGATAACAGCCTAGGCGTGCGGGTGTCGCCCAAAGTATTTGGGTTTGCCCTTGCTAAATCAACACTCTGCGTTTGCTAGGAGATGCGTTCCTAGAAAATCAAATCTTGATTGCTTTGAACCCTTTTTGCTAGGCAACTACTGGCGCTGATTCACGAACATTGCTCACGAATACGAATTCGCCATCTATGAAGTCAACCTTGATGTGGCTGGAGTTCTTGAGCTCTCCCTGCAAGATTTGCTCGCTGATTTTGTCTTCGATCTCTCGCTGGACTGCACGGCGAAGCGGCCTTGCGCCAAGAGCTGGTTCCCAACCAATCTCCATTAGGCGCTTTTTCGCTGCCTCTGATAGCTCGAGAGTTAGATCGCGCTCTTCTAGGCGAACAGCTAGGCGCTTGATGAATAGCTCCACGATCTGCATTAGCTCGGTTTGGCTCAACTGCGGGAACACGATTGTCTCGTCCACGCGGTTTAGGAACTCTGGTCTGAAGCTGCGCTTTAGTTCCTCGTTAACCTTTGCTTTCATCAACTGGTAATCGTTGTCGGAAGAACCTTCAAGGCTAAAGCCCATGGCTCCGCGAGAGATGTCTCTGGCTCCGAGGTTTGTGGTCATGATGATTACGGTGTTCTTGAAATCAATTACACGACCTTGGCCATCCGTTAGGCGACCCTCTTCAAGAATTTGAAGAAGAGAATTGAAGATATCAGGATGAGCTTTTTCGATCTCGTCGAAGAGCACAACGCTGAATGGCTTGCGGCGAACCTTCTCGGTTAGCTGCCCTCCTTCTTCGAATCCAACGAATCCTGGAGGGGCACCGAACAAGCGAGATACAGTGTGCTTTTCTCCATACTCAGACATATCCAGTGAGATAAGTGCATTCTCATCGTCGAACAGGAACTCCGCTAGAGCTTTGGCGAGCTCGGTCTTTCCAACTCCGGTAGGACCGGCGAAGATGAACGAACCAGAAGGACGCTTGGGGTCCTTTAGACCCGCGCGCTGACGACGAATGGTCTTGGACAAGGCAGCAATAGCAACTTCCTGGCCAATGACGCGCTTGTGAAGTTCGTCTTCCATGAAGATTAGCTTTGCGCTTTCTTCTTCGGTTAGTTTGAATACCGGTATTCCGGTGGCCTGAGCTAGAACCTCAGCAATTAGTCCTTCGTCAACGATTCCTTGAGCAGCCACGTTGCCTTTGCGGAACTGCTTCTCTAGCTGCGCGCGCTCGGCGGTTAGCTTCTTCTCTTCATCGCGCTTGGATGCGGCTAGTTCGAAATCTTGACCTTCGATTGCCTTTTCCTTAGCGACCCGGGTACCCACGATACGCTCTTCGATTTCGCGAAGTTCTGGGGGTGAAGAAAGAATCGAAAGGCGAAGCCTTGCTCCTGCCTCATCGAGAAGATCAATTGCCTTGTCCGGAAGGAAACGATCGGTGACGTATCGATCAGAAAGCGATGCTGCAGCAACGATTGCACCGTCGGTTATTGAAACCTTGTGGTGGGCTTCGTAGCGGTCTCGAAGACCCTTCAAGATGTTGATGGTGTGAGGAAGCGATGGCTCATTTACTTGCACAGACTGGAAACGACGAGCGAGAGCCGCATCTTTTTCAAAGTGCTTTCGGTATTCATCAAGTGTTGTTGCACCAATAGTCTGAAGCTCTCCACGGGCAAGCATTGGCTTCAAGATCGAAGCTGCATCGATTGCACCTTCTGCCGCACCCGCACCAACTAGGGTGTGGATCTCGTCAATGAAAGTGATGATGTCGCCACGGGTACGAATTTCCTTTGTGACTTTCTTTAGTCGCTCTTCGAAGTCTCCGCGGTAGCGGCTTCCTGCAATCAGTGATCCAAGATCGAGAGTGTAGAGCTGCTTGTCCTTCAATGTTTCTGGAACGTTGCCAGAAACAATCGCTTGAGCAAGGCCTTCAACAACTGCTGTTTTTCCAACGCCCGGTTCACCGATTAGAACTGGGTTGTTTTTTGAACGGCGGGAAAGAATCTGCATTACGCGCTCTATTTCGCGCTCACGGCCGATTACAGGGTCAAGCTTTCCTTCGGCTGCTGCCTGAGTTAGGTTCTTGCCGTACTGGTCCAGAATCTGTGAACCCTTTTGTGGTGCGACTTGTTCGCCGCCAACCTGAACGGTTTCTTTTCCTTGGAAGCCTGAGAGCAACTGGATAACTTGCTGACGCACGCGGTTGGTATCTGCACCGAGGCGAGTAAGGACTTGAGCTGCGACTCCTTCGCCTTCTCGAATCAAACCCAAAAGAAGGTGTTCGGTACCTATGTATGAGTGTCCAAGTTGCAACGCTTCACGAAGCGAAAGCTCGAGAACCTTTTTGGCACGAGGTGTGAACGGGATGTGTCCGGATGGAGCCTGCTGGCCCTGTCCAATGATTTCTTGGACTTGGTCGCGCACGGCATCTAGGTTGATGCCCAGTGACTCCAGTGCCTTGGCTGCCACGCCTTCGCCCTCGTGGATTAGACCTAGAAGTATGTGTTCGGTACCGATGTAGTTGTGGTTTAGAAGCTTTGCTTCTTCCTGGGCCAAGACAACAACTCGTCTTGCCTTATCGGTGAATTTCTCAAACATCTTTCACTCCTTGTTAGGGGCAATAAATTGCCCTAGGTAAAGATGTTAACCAGCCGAAAGGGGCTAAAGAAGGCTTGTTCGCCCTAGGCGTTAGGGGCTTTTTTGCGCTTGGCGCGCTCTTGCGCCTCTATTTCGCTGTAAACCTTGCGCTCTGTGGCGTCAGCTCGGAAGATTCCTCGCATAACCGCGTAAAAGAGCAAACCCATAAGAATCGGGGGGATCATGGACATTCCGAAATCGGCTAGCCACTCAAGAGGGGTTAGGGCTACTACTTCGATTTCTTCCACAAAAGGAGTTTACTTCACCAACGGGAACAGAATAGTTTCGCGAATTCCAAGGCCGGTAAGGCTCATCAATAACCGATCAATTCCCATACCCATTCCACCCGATGGTGGCATACCGAACTCGAGTGCCTTTAGGAACTCTTCGTCCAACTTCATAGCCTCCGGATCCCCTGATTTAGCAAGTGCCATTTGAGCTACGAATCTTTCGCGCTGGATCACTGGATCAACTAGCTCTGAGTAACCGGTTGCCTGTTCATATCCGCGGATGTAAAGATCCCACTTCTCAACTACTCCGGGCTTGCTGCGGTGATCGCGAGTCAAAGGTGAGGTGTCAACTGGGAAGTCCATAACGAAAGTTGGGGACTTAAGTCCTGGCTTTACAAAATGCTCCCAAAGCTCCTCAACGTATTTGCCGTGCAGTGGGTGATCGATTTCGATCTCTAATTTGTCTGCAATCTTCTTCAGCTCTGCCATCGGTGTAGCTGGTGTGATTTCAACTCCAGCTGCAGCGGAGAGAGATTCAAACATAGAAATGCGATCCCATTCACCCGAAAGGTCGTTTTCTTCGCCGTCTTCAAGTTTTACTACCTGAGTACCAAAAACATCCTGTGCTGCATTCTGAATAAGGTTGCGAGTTAGATCAGCCATGGTGTTGTAGTCACCGTAAGCCTGGTAAGACTCGAGCATTGCAAACTCCGGAGAGTGAGTCGAATCCGCACCTTCATTTCTAAAGTTCCGGTTTATTTCATAGACACGCTCTAGTCCGCCAACAACTGCGCGCTTCAAGAACAGCTCGGGGGCGATGCGAAGAAATAGCTCCATATCAAATGCATTCATGTGCGTCTTGAAAGGTCTTGCCGATGCGCCGCCGTGCATTGACTGCAGCATTGGGGTTTCAACCTCGAGATAGTTATCCTCAGTAAAAGTCTTTCGCATCGACTGCATGACTTGAGATCGAATTTTCACTACTTCGCGGGCACGATCCCGAACGATTAGATCGATGTACCTGTGTCGAACTCGAAACTCTTCAGACAAATCATTGTGAAGATTTGGCAGCGGCCGAATAGTCTTTGCAGCCATCTTCCAGCTGCTAACTAGGATGCTTAGTTCGCCGCGCTTTGAGGTAATTACTTCACCTTCAACAAATAAGTGATCGCCGAGATCAACTAACTCTTTGTATTGCTCAAGTGATTCTTCGCCAACTTTATCCAGGCTAACCATGGCTTGAATTCGTTCGCCGTCACCGGACTGAAGAGTTGCAAAGCACAGCTTTCCTGTGTTGCGAGCAAAAACTACGCGTCCTGCAACGGCAACTTGTTTGCCAGTTGCAACATCAACTTCTAACTCTGGAAACTCAGCTCGAACTTCAGAGATGGTGTGCGTAACTGGAAGTGAGACCGGGTAAGCCTCTGAAAGCTCATTAAGCTTTTCGCGCTTAGCCATACGAACGGCAATCTGCTCTGGAAGGTCCTCGGAATCGTTTTCTAGCTGGTCAGTCATTGCTGTTTGTTTCTCCTAGAAGGTGATTAACCTGTTATCGATAAGTCTTACGTCACCCACGGTTGCGGCAACAATCATTAGCGCCTGGCCGGTGAATCCTTCTTCAATTGCTTGAAAGCTTTCTGGATTCACCAAGGCTAGATAATCGAGTTTAGCCTCAGGAGCTGAAGTAAACACGGAGCTAGCGGCGAAGTATGCGCTGGATGCTCCCCCTCCTCGCTCGGCCGCTAGCTGCGCTTCCCGCAAGGCGTGAGGCAGAGTCAGAGCTAGCTGCAGTGAAGCCTTTGACAATCTCTTATTGCGACTTGAAAGAGCGAGTCCTTTGGCATCTCTAATGGTTGGGGCTTCGAGAATCTCGATGGGGTCACGTGTGCCTTGTGGGTTCTGGGACTTCACCATCTGTCGGATCAAAAACAGCTGCTGAGCGTCCTTGGCACCAAAGACTGCGATATCCGGCTGGACAATATCAAAGAGTCTGGAGACCACAGTCAGCATCCCGTCGAAATGTCCAGGCCTTGCTGCACCTTCGTAAGCTTCTCCGGCTTTACCGGCTTTTTGAGTGACGGCGTAGTTAGCATCCGGATAGATTTCATCAACCGTTGGAAGGAAAAGTACATCCACCCCGGCCTTACTAAGGGCTTTGGCGTCAGTGTCTTCGTTTCTTGGGTAAAGCTCAAAGTCTTCAGCTTTTGTGAACTGCAGTGGATTCACAAATATGGACGCTACGACTAGATCGGAGTTGTGCTTGGCTAGTTGGATTAGAGACAGATGACCTTCGTGAATTGCACCCATGGTTGGAACGAAAGATACTTTTTTGCCTGAGATTTTTGATCTGGAGACCAGCAGCGCAACATCGGCTACCGTCCTCACTACTTTCATCTAAGCTTCCCCCATCAAATCTTCTGGCTTTATCTGGCGGTGCCCCTTGGACAAAGCTTGATCAACAGCACTTTCAATTACCGGCGCAATAACAAGTGCTGGGTTCTCAACGCCTGCTTGCTCAAGTAATCCGATTGCCTGATTAACAATCATTGCCGAAAAGTTGCTTGCCACCTCGATTGCCTCGGCATAGCTGGCGCGTGCCGAGCTTGCAATAACGATTGGCTCAGCGCCCATCTCAATAACTAGGGCTTGGGCGATAGGCAATGCAACGACCGGCGCACTAACGGCAAAGAAGCTTTCCTTCATGCGGTTTAGATCCAAGCTGGTCCCGGTAAATCGCATGGCCGGATGAATAGCAAGTGGAATTGCTCCTTTTGAAACCGCTTCGCTCAGTATCTCGTGATCAAACTCGGCTGCTAAGTGAACAACTAGTTGTCCTGCACGCCAAGAATCTCTGAGTTCAGAAACTTTTGCAGCGATCTCTGTTGCCGGAACAGCCAGCAAGACTAAATCAGCTACCTCAAGAATTTGCTCGTCCGATAACTTCTTAGCCAACGGAAGTAATGCTTCTAGTGCATCGGTGGAATCAAGAGACCTGGAGCTAACCGCAACGACCATGTGGCCTGCCGTTGCCAAAGCTTGGGCCATTGCGATTCCAGCCGGTTCAGTTCCTAGAACACCAACGTTTAGTCTTCCTTGCTTCAAGTTCTCACCGCCTGATCAGTCTCAGGGTCTTGATCCTGAGGAAGGCGGCAAATTTGCTCAGTAATGAGTGCTGCAATAACCAGAAGCAAGCTTGCCAAAAAGCCCAAGGCATTTTGGAAAACTAAGCTCTCAACAACAACCGCTCCAGAAATCTGAAAAACTACGACACCTAAGTGCCAGCTAGCAAAAAGCACTCCAGCTAAAGAACTTGCCTTAGCAAGAAGCAAAACCCTCACTGCATAAAACGGATCAACGCGCTTGGGACGTTGAGTTGAGTTTTGCTTGAGAGCATTTCGGTAGCGCCAGATTGGAACAGAAAGAGCAAGCAATACTGCCGAGATTGCAGCCAGTGTTATCAAGAGATTTGTTGGCGAAACCGGGACTTGAAGACCGCGACCAACCATGAAGCTTGCAACAAAGAATGCTGCGATAGTTGCGGGCAAAGATACCAATACAAGTAGTGAGAGTTTGGTGGGCTTCATGTCAGAACACTCACCTGCGAAATCATTGAGCTAGATAGCTCGGAGACCCTGCCGTGGCCTGGCAAGACTGCGTCTTCATCCATCAGAGTCCACGGCACCAACACAAAAGGTCGGTGATGGGTTTGAGGGTGAGGAATGGTTAGGTGCTTGGAGGATTTGAAGACATCTTCGTAAGTAATGATGTCGATATCCAAAGTTCGAGAACCCCACTTCTGTAAGCGGATGCGGCCGTGCAAATTCTCAATTCTTGTAATTACTTCCAGAAGTTTCTTTGGTCGAAGCTGAGTTGCAATCTTTATTACACCGTTTAGATAAGCGGGCAAAGACTCATCCAACCCGGACTGGGTGAGTGCAACTGATTCGACCAAGGGTGAGCGCTCGAGCACGCGAATCTTTTTTTGGGCAGCAAGTTGTTCAATCGCGATCTCTATGGTTTTTTGTCGGTCGCCTAGATTTGCCCCCAG
>ERZ1022756.521-NODE-521-length-10628-cov-9.560484_pt1 | contig 10628 bp, 10 predicted proteins | sample MGYA00520902_ERZ1022756 | MGnify/ENA primary metagenome ERZ1022756 (study PRJEB33162, sample SAMN09537601) | freshwater metagenome | isolation source: freshwater | place: Canada:Alberta | collected 2017-07 | study: EMG produced TPA metagenomics assembly of the... | reverse complement strand
TCCCACGATTCCGATTGTTAGAGCCACGGGATACAACTCTACCCGTCGGTAGCTAATGGCAGACTGTTGTTTATGTCCTTGGATTTCACGGCAATTGACTTCGAAACAGCTAATGGCTCCCCTGCTAGCCCATGCTCTGTTGGGCTAGTTAGAGTAAGGGGTGGTGAGCTGGTAGAAAGCTTTGAGTCACTATTCAAGCCACCCGCACTGTACAACTGGTTTAGCGCGGGCAATGTTGCGGTGCACGGGATAACGCCTCAAATGATTGAGTCAGCACCAGAGTTTTCAGAAATATTGGGGCCGATGATGGGATTCATCGGTCAGGATGTGCTTATTGCCCACAACGCGTCTTTTGACATGGGTGTGCTCCGAGCTGCCGCCGAGGCAATTTCCACGCCGCTTCCGGAAATTAGCTATACATGCTCGGTATCGATATCGCGAAAGACGTACAACCTAGACAGCTATCGACTTAATCAGGTGGCCTACGCAATTGGCCACGAGGAGTTTGATCACCACAACGCCCTGGCGGATAGCGATGCCTGCTCAAGAATTGTGATCCATGCTGCCGAGCGGCACGGTGCCACCAATCTGGAGGAATTGCTCGTTGCCACGAAACTCAAGCTAAAGAAGCTCTGATTGGTAAGTGGTCTTGGCCAAGTTTGTCTCTGGCCAATGGCATAGTTCTAATCATGGAACTGATTTACCTATCTATTGGCTTAGTCATGGGCGCCGTCATAGGGGCATTAGTTGCCGCTCTGCGTTTTCGAACCAAGGGCTCGGATAGCTCACTCGCTATCCAACTAGCTAGCGCAGAAGCTACAGTTAGCGGCCTAAACGCAGCCCTGCTCAGGGCCGAAGAAGATCGAAAACAACGCGAGCAAAGAGACCGTGAGGAATCTAGGCTCTTTGCAGAATTAGCACCGGTAAAAGATCGTTTAGAGCAAATGCAGATCTCAGTAAAGGCTCTTGAAAAGGAGCGCACCGAGCAATTCGGAACCATCCAAGAGCAGCTCAAGAATGCCATCGCTTCAGACGATCAGCTTCGAAAAACTACTCAGGCACTGTCGCAAGCGATGTCTTCAAACTCAATACGCGGAGTCTGGGGAGAAACCCAACTTAGAAAACTAGTTGAACTGGCAGGTCTGATTAAGCATGCGGACTTTAGTGAGCAGACAACTTTCTCCACTGACAGCGGCTCGGGTCGCGCTGATTTGATAATCAATCTGCCGGGAGGAAAATCTCTGGCAATAGATTCGAAGGTTCCATTCAATTCATATCAAGAGGCCTCTGCAATTCCGGAACTTGCCGAAGGCGATGAAGCTAGGCGCCGAGCAGAGCTAATAACCGCGCACGTCAAAGCTATGAAGGTGCACATCGATGCGCTTTCAGGCAAAGAGTACTGGACCGGCCTAAATGCCTCACCTGATTTTGTGATTGCTTTTGTTCCATCCGAGTCGTTGCTATCGGCAGCCCTAGACGCTGACCCAGCCTTATTGGAGTATGCGTTCAAAAAGAACGTGGCTTTAGCTTCTCCAGTTAGCCTGTTTTCGGTTCTAAAAACAATCAACTACATTTGGCGCCAAAACGCGGATGAGGGTTCAGTTCGAACAATGATCAAACTTGGCAAAGAACTATACGAACGAATTGGCAAGATTGCCGACCACGCTGAGAAACTCGGCCGATCAATTACCTCAACCGTCAAGGACTACAACGTCTTCGTCTCTTCTCTGGAATCCCGAGTGCTTGTCACAGCCAGGAAGCTCAATGACCTAGATGAGAACCAGCTAGGCACCAGCGTGATTATTTCACCGGCCCCGTTGGATTCGGCTCCAGATAGCATCACCGCTAGCGAACTGCAGCAAGGCACCCAGAAAGACTAGGGATTCCAAGCCCTGCAGCCCTCAAAGTAGGGCCACAGGTCGTTGGCTATACTTTTGGGAAGTGCTCACAAAGGCGTTTGCAGCTAGAAAATTTCCGGAGAATTTGATTCCCGGTATCAATTGATAATCCGCGAAGGAACCTGCATGTCTGGCCATTCAACAAAGTCACCAATTGTGACTCTGACCCCTGCTCCAACTCTTGATCGCACCTACTTCGTCACCAACTTGCACTCCGGTGAGGTAAACCGGGCAGACTCTGTCGGGGAAGAGTTGGCCGGTAAGGGTATAAATGTTGCAAGAGCGCTGCATTTGGCTGGAATCGAAGCTCCGGGTGTTGTTCCTATTGGGAATGCGGAGAAAAACATTCTTGAACGCACGGGGTCAAAAAACTTTCTGATTCCAATCTGGATTGAAGGAACAATTCGAGTTTCAACTACAGTCCTCGAGCGCGGTGGTCCAACTACCAAAATCAATGAGGCCCCTAAGCCACTAACCCACGATGAGTGGCTTCGAGTAATTGACCTAACGGAGCAGACTGTAAAAGACAATGACGCAAAGTGGTTGGTAATCGCGGGTGCTTTGCCAATTGATCAGTCAACTGGAGATTTTGTTGACCTTCACCCAATCTTTGACCGTATGGCAAAACTAGGTGTGCGCGTTGCGTTAGATACCTCGGGCGAGCCGCTGGCTTACTGGGTTAAGCAGGGTGATGCAGCGATTCTTAAGCCAAACGCTGAAGAGCTGGCCTCTGCCGTAAAGCGCTCACTCCTGACAAACGGTGATGTGATTGAAGCAGCGCGTGAGCTTTGTGCCCACGGTGTTGAGTGTGTGTTGGCCTCGTTGGGCTCAGATGGGATGCTGGCAGTGACAAAGTCCAAGGCTTGGGGAACTCGAACCACCCCTGTTGAAGTGATTAACACTGTCGGGGCGGGCGATGCCACTTTGGCTGGGTTTCTGGCGGCCATCACGAACAATCCTTTACCCGAGGGGCACGAAGACATTGGGGTCAGTTTTAACGTTCCAGTAGGTGCCATGTCGGCAGTTCAATGGGGTGCTGTCAAGGTAAGCCAGCCCACGAGCGGATTAGAAAACATCGATAATCTGCCTGAGGTGTTTCTAACGGAAGATGTTGATCTTTCAGCCAAGCTAAAAGAACCAGCCCTATACAAGGAGAGCTAGAGATGCCAGTAGCTTCACCAGATGCCTACCTAGAGATGCTAGACCGGGCAAAGTCAGCAAAGTTTGCCTACCCAGCAATAAACGTTTCTTCATCATCAACCGCAATTGCCGCACTTCAAGGTCTTCAGCAGGCAGGCTCAGATGGAATTCTACAAGTCTCTACTGGAGGTGCCGAATACTGGTCTGGTGCAAGCGTAAAGTCGATGGCTATTGGTGCTCAGGCAATGGCTGCTTTCATTCGGGAAGCTGCCAAAGGATACGGAATCACCGTCGCTCTTCACACCGACCACTGCGCCAAGCATCAGCTGGATGGTTTCGTGCGTCCACTTCTTGAGATTTCAGCTGAGCGAGTTAAGGGTGGTCAGGAGGCTCTGTTCAACTCACACATGTGGGATGGGTCTGCAGTTCCCCTAGGTGAGAATCTAGAGATTGCAAGAGAACTTCTTGCAAAGACAAAAAACATCGGGTCAATTCTTGAAATTGAAGTTGGAGTTGTCGGTGGCGAAGAAGACGGTGTTGAAGGTGGAATGGGCGAGCACTTATTCACAACTGTAGAAGACGGAATGGCTACCGCTGAGGCTCTGGGCCTGGGAGAAAACGGTCGCTACATGACCGCTCTAACTTTTGGAAACGTGCACGGAAGCTACAAGCCAGGAAGTGTTCAGCTTCGCCCGGAGCTTCTTGATGAAATTCAAAAAGCCGTTGGCCAAAGGTATTCAAAGAATCTGCCGTTTGACCTCGTCTTCCACGGCGGATCAGGTTCCACTGCGAAGGAAATATCTGACGCTGTCAGCTTCGGTGTAATCAAGATGAACATCGACACCGATACTCAGTACGCCTTCACTAGAGCTATCGCTGGACACATGTTTGAAAACTACGATGGCGTTTTAAAAGTTGACGGCGAAGTTGGAAACAAAAAAACTTATGACCCAAGAGTTTGGGGCAGGCTAGCCGAAGCATCAATGGCTTCGAGAGTTGTTGAGGCTGCGGCCCAGTTGGGCTCTGCCGGAAAGTCTGCGACCGCCTAAGAATGCGAGATCCGTTCTACGACAACGGCAACCCTAGATACATGGGTAAGTTCAAAGACGGTGAAATGCATGGTGTTTGGAAGTTTTTCCGAAAAGATGGCTCTCTCATGAGAACCGGAAAATTCAACCTAGGTAAGCAAGTTGGTATCTGGACGACATACGACCGAACTGGTCACCCGCATAAAGAAACGGACTTTGGCTCCTAGGAGCGCTTGATCTTATTGCTGGTGTCTTGGCCAGCACTCTTGAGATCCTTGCGGAGCTCCTTTGGAAGCGAGAACTGAACGTCTTCTTCGGCGGTAGTAATCTCGGTTGGAGCCCCATAGCCTTTTTCAGCCAAGTACTCAAGCACCTGGTCCACAAGCTCTTCCGGTGCTGATGCCCCAGAGGAAACTCCGACAGTTTCAACACCTTCGAACCAAGACTCTTGGATTTCGCTAGCGAAATCAATTCGGTAAGCAGCCTTAGCGCCTGCCTCTAGCGCAACTTCAACCAGTCGAACAGTGTTTGAGGAGTTGGCAGAGCCCACAACCAATACAAGATCTGATTCCGCGCCAACTTTCTTGATGGCCACCTGACGATTTTGAGTGGCATAGCAAATGTCGTCGCTTGGGGGATTCTGAAGAGTCGGGAACTTCTCGCGAAGCTTTAGCACCGTCTCCATGGTTTCATCAACCGAGAGTGTGGTCTGCGAAAGCCAGATTACCTTTTTCGGGTCCTTGACTCTTGCGTTTGCTATCCCGTCTCTTCCATCGATTAGCTGAACGTGATCTGGGGCTTCACCAGCGGTACCCTCGACTTCTTCGTGACCTTCGTGACCAATCAGAAGAATGTCATAGTCTTCTTGAGCGAAGCGCTGTACCTCGCGGTGCACTTTTGTCACAAGTGGGCAAGTTGCATCAATGGTGTTGAGCCCTCTGGCTTCGGAAGCCTTCACAACGGCAGGAGAAACCCCATGGGCCGAGAAAACTAGAACTGATCCCTCTGGAACTTCGTCAACTTCGTTCACAAAGATTGCGCCGCGTTCTTCAAGTCCTGTAACAACGTGCTTGTTGTGCACAATTTCCTTGCGAACATAAACAGGGGCGCCGTAGTGATCAAGGGCCTTCTCAACCGCAATTACTGCCCGGTCTACTCCAGCGCAGTACCCTCTTGGGGCAGCCAAAAGCACGCGCCTTTGCGAGGTATTGTTTATTTGGGTCACAGCCCAAGTCTATGAGAGATAACCGTCCCTCCCTAAGGAATAGCCATGTCGGAGAACCAATCAGGTGAATCCTCCGAATCCCGAGTTTCCAGCGAGCAAACCCCCTGGTCAGTAGCGAATTTCACCAACACTCTCAAAGAGTGGATTACCAGACTTGGCAATGTCTGGGTCGAGGGTCAGATATCCCAGATAAGCCCGAAAAAAGACGTGTTCTTCGGCGAACTGCGAGATCTAGTTGCCGATAAAGGTTTTTCAATTCACTCCAGAAGACCCGATGTTTTAGCAACGGTTGGTGAACTAACTGCCGGTGATCGAGTGGTTGCGTTGGTCCACCCTGACTTTTGGGAGAGATCAGGAAAGACCAGCATGGAAGTGTTGGCCATTCGAAAAGTTGGCCTTGGTGAGCTACTGGAGAGAATCGAACGACTACGGCAGCAGTTAATCAAAGAAGGCCTCACTCTTGCTGAACGAAAGCTACCTCTGCCTTTTTTGCCGAACCTAATTGGTCTGATTACTGGAGCAAATAGCGACGCCGAAAAAGATGTTCTGCAGAACACCAAAACTCGTTGGCCTGAAGCGAAGTTTAGAGTTCAACACACACCGGTGCAGGGAGACAAAGCTGCTCCAGAACTTGTCAAGGCAATTGAACTGCTGGATGCAGATCCTGAAGTTGACGTGATTGTTCTGGCCCGTGGTGGCGGAAGCTTCCAGGACCTGTTGGTTTTCTCAGACGAGAAAGTTGTCAGGGCAGTCGCTAATTGCCAGACTCCCATTGTTAGTGCAATTGGTCACGAAAACGACCGCCCACTAACTGATGAGGTAGCAGACGTAAGAGCCTCTACGCCTACGGATGCAGCAAAGCTAATTGTTCCTGACGTCATAGAAGAGCGAAAGAAGATATCTCAAGCTCTCGAGCGAATTGGCCTTCGGGTTGTTGGCTTTGTGCAGAATCAAATCGAGATGATTTCTTCTATCCGCTCCCGCCCAATTCTTGCTAACCCCTTCACCCTGGTGGATGATCGCGCTCTGCAGATTTCCCAACTTGAACAAAGCCTCTCGGCTCAGATGAAAAACACCTTGGATAAGCAGCAGCTCTTAGTCACCGGGCTTCGGGGTCAGGTTAGGGCCCTGTCTCCAAAGCTAACTCTCGATCGAGGCTACGCCGTGGTGCGCGATCTAGAGGGACATGTTTTGACTGAACCTAAGCAGGCTAAAACCGGCCAGAAACTCAAAATCACCCTCTCCGGGGGCGATCTTGGGGTCACGGCGGATTGAAAGTAGGCTTTATACACAATGACTGAAAACAACAAAGACGTGGCAACTATGAGCTACGAGCAGGCAAGAGACGAACTCGTCAAAGTCGTCGCTGAGCTTGAAGCTGGGTCTACGACGCTGGAATCCTCTATGCAGCTTTGGGAGCGCGGCGAGGCACTTGCCGACAAGTGCGAGCAGTGGCTTTCTGGCGCCCGTGCAACTTTGCAAAAAGCTGCTAAGGCAAAGAAAAGCTCTGCTGAATGAGCGATGCAGCGGCGCAGCGGCGGGCTAGACAGACCCTTATAAATCTTCTTCTTTCACTAGCAGCAACCGTGGGTGTAATGGTGCTACTTGTTCTGGCAGTGCCTCGCGATGATTCAAACCGAGTGCAGCCAGTTGATTATCAAGTTATTGGCGAGCAGGCTTCTACAGAGGCACCAGGAAATCTACTTATTCCAACCATCCCAGTCGATTGGTACTCTAACGCGGCACGCTATCGCTCCTCCGCTCAAGATGGTGTTGCGAACTGGTACGTAGGATTTGTTGGACCCAACAACGAGTTTGTTGCCATGACCCAAGGTCTTGATGTCAACCAGACCTGGTTGCAGCTAATGATTGAATCCAATAAACCAGCAGGTGAAGTGGTTATTCAGGGTAAAACTTGGAAGGTTTATGAGAGCGTTCGAGAGAACAACCCTCCCAAATCCAAGGACTACATGATGGTTTTGGAGTATGAGAATAACGCTGTGTTTGTCTATGGAGTTGCCCCCAGGGCTAACTTAGAAGACTTCGCGTCTCAGCTGGGCACACTAATCGATGCGAACAAGCCCTCCGAAGCAGTAAATTAGTACCAATAACATTTGAGCATTAGCCCTAAGAAAGGCTCGATTTTCGTGGAATTCCGAATTGAACGAGACACCATGGGCGAAGTTAAGGTCCCAAAGAATGCACTTTACTCGGCGCAGACCCAGAGGGCTGTCGAGAACTTCCCTATATCTGGCACAACTTTGGAACGAGCCCATATCGCCGCCTTGGCGCAGATCAAAAAAGCTGCTGCACTAGCCAACGCTCAGCTGGGGGTTCTGGACAAGGAAGTTGCTAACGCAATTGCGAAAAGTGCCGATCAAGTAATCGAGGGCTCACTCGATGAACACTTTCCGGTCGATGTTTACCAAACCGGCTCTGGAACTTCCTCAAACATGAACATGAATGAAGTACTCGCAACACTTGCAACCGGTCACCTCGGAAAGCCTGTTCACCCTAACGATCACGTGAATGCATCCCAGTCCTCTAATGATGTGTTTCCGACTTCTGTTCACCTTGCGGTTACCTCAGCGCTGATTAATGATCTAATTCCAGCCCTGGACTACCTGGCCAAGAAATTAGAACTCAAGGCAAACGCATGGTCAGAAGTTGTAAAGGCTGGACGCACCCACTTGATGGACGCAACTCCCGTGACACTGGGTCAAGAATTCGGTGGCTACGCCGCACAGGTTCGCTATGGCATTGAACGAGTTAAATCTTCTATTCCCCGCGTCGCTGAAGTCCCACTCGGTGGTACCGCAGTCGGAACCGGAATCAACACACCGAAGGGATTCCCTCAGGCAGTTATCAAGTTGCTGTCAGAGCAAACCAAACTTCCAATTACAGAAGCTCGTGATCACTTCGAAGCTCAAGGGGCAAGGGATTCCCTCGTAGAGGCGTCTGGCGCCCTGCGAGTTTTGGCAGTGAGTCTTACAAAAATAAACAACGATCTCCGCTGGATGGGTTCAGGACCAAATGCTGGCCTTGGAGAGCTTGCTATTCCTGACCTGCAGCCAGGTTCTTCGATCATGCCTGGCAAGGTGAACCCCGTTATTCCAGAAGCCGTAATGATGGTTTGCGCCCGAGTGATTGGAAACGATCAAACTGTAGCCTGGGCTGGAGCTTCAGGGAACTTCGAGCTGAATGTGGCAATTCCAGTTATGGGCAATTCCCTTTTGGAGTCCATTAGGTTGCTAGCCAACTCCTCTAAGGTCTTAGCCGACAAAACAATTGAGGGTCTTGAGGCCAACGTCGATAGGGCAAGAGCTCTTGCTGAATCGAGTCCCTCGATTGTGACTCCCCTGAACAAGCTAATTGGCTACGAGGCAGCTGCCAAAATTGCTAAGCATTCCGTCGAGAAGTCCATGACTATTCGCGAATCAGTCATAGATCTTGGTTTTATTGAACGTGGCGAAGTGACATTGGATCAGCTCGATGCTTACCTTGATGTGCTGTCTATGACCAGACCACCAAAGTAATCGCCCCCAAGAAACCAGCAATCAGGTAAGGCCCCAGAGGCATTGATCCGCCGAGTTTTAGCTTTTTACTGATTAGCAAAGCTAGTGCAACTGCACCCGCAATAAGAAAACTAAGACCTAGAGCAATAGTCGGCAACAGCGGTGAATACCAACCGAGTGCTAAGGCCATAACGGTCATGAGCTTCACGTCTCCCATACCCAGCAGTCCCATGCGGTTTATCAAAAGCGCTAGGCAAAATGTAATCAGCCCTGCAATAAAAGCCCAGAGCATGTTCCAAAATCCTGCTCCGGTGACCCCCGCCAGAATTTGACCAAGCCAAGTCAACGGAAAAGCTGGAAGGACATATTTGTTTGGCAGTCGACGCTCAAGAATATCGGTCTTGGCTAGAGGCCAAGCCGTAATGACCAGATAGCCAAGACCGAGTGCTGAAAACACTGAGGAGAGATTTTCGAACACTTAGTCAGACTACTTTCGAGTTCAAAACCTCGGAGAAGTTATCCCCAAGCGGTCACCTGTCCAGTAGCTCCGTGACTAGTGCCGCAATCGCACTGCGCTCCGAGCGTGTCAGGGTGATGTGAGCAAACAGCGACTGACCTTTGAGCGTCTCAATCACTGAAGCGATTCCATCGTGCCTTCCTACCCTTAGGTTGTCGCGCTGGGCGACGTCGTGAGTGAGGATAACTCTGGAGTTCTGTCCAATTCTCGAAAGAACAGTAAGTAAGACGTTTCTCTCCAGGGATTGAGCCTCGTCAACAATCACGAAGCTGTCATGCAATGACCGACCACGGATGTGAGTTAGGGGTAAAACCTCGAGTAAACCTCGATCCTGTATGTGCTCAATCACTTCTTTAGAAACCAGTGCACTCAGAGTGTCAAAGATTGCCTGGCCCCAGGGGTTCATCTTCTCGGCTTCAGTGCCTGGTAGATAGCCAAGCTCTTGGCCACCAACTGCATAGAGAGGCCTAAAGACCATGATTTTCTTGTGTTGGCGACGTTCAACTACAGCTTCTAAGGCAGCACATAGCGCCAACGCGGACTTACCGGTCCCAGCACGGCCCCCCATTGAGACGATTCCAATTTCCTGGTCTAGCAGGTAATCAATTGCCAGCCGTTGCTCGGCTGATCTACCCTGGACTCCAAACACTCCGCGGTCGCCACGAACTAACCTCACTTTTTTGCTTGAGCTCACACGACCAAGAGCATGTCCGCGCTCTGAGGTAATCACTAAACCGCTGTTTACCGGCAAATTCTCAATCTCAGGGTGAGTAATTTCCTCGTTGTCGTAAAGATCTGCCATTTGGTCTGCGCTCAAAGCCAGCTCACTAAACCCACTCCAGCCGGAGTCTGTTGCAAGCTCGTTTAGATATTCTTCCGCTAGCATTCCAAGGCTTGCTGCCTTTACTCGCATAGGAAGGTCCTTGGAAACCACAGTGACGTTGAATCCCTCATTGGAAAGATTCATGGCTACCGAGAGAATACGAGAGTCGTTGTCGCCAAGCTGGAATCCCGTTGGCAGCACTGACTGGTCGCTATGGTTTAGCTCCACCCGCAGCGTTCCCTTGTCTCCGACTTCAATTGGAAAGTCAAGACGCTGATGCTTCTGGCGAAGATCGTCAAGGTGCCTAAGTGCCACTCTGGCAAAGTAACCAATTTCTGGGTCATGACGTTTTTTCTCAAGCTCGTTGATTACAACGATTGGAATCACGACTTCGTGTTCTGCGAAGCGGAACATGGCTTTTGGGTCGGATAACAGCTGTCTCTTATACACATCTGACGCTGCCGACGAAGAGGATAGTGTAG
>ERZ1022756.520-NODE-520-length-10643-cov-5.832830_pt1 | contig 10643 bp, 9 predicted proteins | sample MGYA00520902_ERZ1022756 | MGnify/ENA primary metagenome ERZ1022756 (study PRJEB33162, sample SAMN09537601) | freshwater metagenome | isolation source: freshwater | place: Canada:Alberta | collected 2017-07 | study: EMG produced TPA metagenomics assembly of the... | reverse complement strand
ATTACACCTAGGATCCAAAGATAGTTTGGTGAAAACCAGATTAGGCTTCCTGAAGCAGGTTTAGCGACCCACCACCACTCGGGCTCAAAGTCGAATCCAAGTTGGCTCACGTCCAGCCCCGTCAAATAGCGTCGGAGATTAATCTGCAACGAAATTAGGTTTCCGATAAACAAGCCAAAGCCAATAAGCCAAACTTGGGAGCGAGATAATTCGAGGCCGCCTTGAATGGACTTTCTAAATAGTGCAACAGAAACTACAAGCCCAAGTAAAGGCAAGAGATACCTAGGCTGTATTACCTCGCCAACCTTTAGGTTGTTTACTGAAAGAAAATACATTGGCACAACAACAAGTGCGGCCAATACGACCAGAATTGCAATTTTTTGACGCCGGTCAAACGACCTCAGTGCCGCAAATAGCACTGCAAAGTAAAGACCGAATGTTATAGCCCACACAGTCGGGGGAATTGGTGTGTCAAGCCACCCCAGTGCCCAAAGCCCGAAGGCTCCGACAAACACGTAAGGAAGTTCAAGCAGATTAAACACTACGGTGGAGAGCTTTATGTCAGTTGGGCCAGCGCCAAGGCCTCCTTCTCCAGAGAATATAGTTTTGAAAAGAGGAAGAATGAAGACTACGAAAAAAATTAAAGAGGTTGCTAATGCGGCTCCCAGGCCCAGCAGTTTTTGAATCCTGGATATGTTTCCAAAGTTGACAGTCAGAAAAATCGCGAGACATGCGGCAAAAAGAAGATAGGCGGGCGTGTCAGCTCTTGATCCAGTCCCCATTGCAAAGCTCAGGAGAGCAAGGGATACAAATATGATTCTTTTTGGCCAATCCTTAACTACTAGCAGCCCCAGCATCGCCGAGAAAAAAAGTAACACAGAAACAATCGACCAAGATGATGGGTTCACGCTAGGAATGATGAACATTGTCAGGGGAATTGAAGTCAAAGTTATGCTCACAATAGGCACCCGTCGCAAATGTCTAGGCAGATAAACCACCGCCACAGTCAGCGCAAGAACCGCCAATAGCAAGTTGACGATACGCATTGCAATAATCGACGCCGAAATATCCTCGGTCACCAACCAGCTCATTGTCCAGTAATAGGCTTGGGGATAAAGCTCTTGTTTTAGGTTGACTCGATCTGTTTCCCCTAGTTTTAGAGATTCTTCACACAATCCGCTCTTTTCAAATTGAAATGCAAAACAAGAAGAGTTTAGGAATACAGTTTCAGGAACTAGGACTGTTTCAGGGGTGGATCCCTGCTCGCAAACACCTGAGCGTAGTCCCTGCCCACACCAAATACTGACATTGTGAAAGTCATCGTCCGGAGACGATCCCACGGGTGAAGAAATTGCCCAAGAAGATAGAGCGATGATTGCCGAAACAACTGCTGTCGCAGCCCAGCTCTTGGTTCTCGTTACGCTCAACTCATCCCTTAGGTGCTTGCCTGGCTGAAATTCTCCGGCTGCTCCAAATACCACTTATAAGTGTCTTTCAACCCCTGCTCCAAGCCTATTGAAGCTTCCCAGCCCAATTCACTAATTCTAGAAATATCAAGTAGTTTTCTTGGTGTTCCATCTGGTTTTGACTGGTCCCACTCGATAGAACCCTTGAAGCCAGTTACTGCCTTGATCAATTCCGCCAGTTCTCTAATTGGTAAGTCATTGCCAACCCCAACATTTAGAGCTAGATCATCGTCGTATTTTTCCAGCAAGAATAGACAGGCCCTAGCTAGATCATTAGAGTGGAGAAATTCCCGTTTCGGGCTTCCGCTTCCCCATAGAGTAACGGTTGGATCGTTTCTCAACTTTGCTTCGTGAAATTTACGAATTAACGCCGGAAGCACGTGTGAGCTTTCAAGATCAAAATTGTCACCAGGTCCATACAGGTTAGTAGGCATAACAGATATCCAACGGTGACCGAATTGTTTACGATATGCCTGCACTAATTTGATTCCAGAAATCTTAGCCATTGCATAAGCTTCGTTTGTCTTTTCCAGCTCACCTGTCAGCAAATATTCTTCCTTGATCGGTTGTTCAGCTAATTTTGGGTACGCGCATGAAGATCCTAGGAACAGAAGTCTCTCAACGCTCGCAGCATGAGATCCATCGATCAGGTTCGTGTCAATCTGAAGATTCTCTGACAGAAAAGTTACAGGAAAAGTATTGTTGGCCCAAATCCCACCTACCTTAGCCGCGGCTGCGATTACAACGTCAGGTTTATTTGATTCCAGATATTCAAATACAGAATTTCTGTCTAAGAGATCAAGCTCGGAATGTGTTTTGCCAATCCAGGTATGCTTACCTTCTCTTTCGATTTCTCGTACGATTGCGGATCCAACTAATCCGCGGTGTCCTGCTACATAAATCTTCATGTGTGTGCTGTCTTCTTTTTCGCCTTCGTAGAGACCCTCTGACCTGCTGCAAATGTTGCCAGCTTCACGGGATACTCCCACAACCAAGAAATAGGTCTCAGTAAAGTTGGTAGATGGGAAATTCTAACTTTACTGGCTTCTTCAACTGATTTGGTTCGGAATTCAACGGAGAGGGATTCAGGGTGCCATCTGAAACTTGAAAGCGTTGTATCAAGATACTTCAAGCGTCCCAACTTCTTAAAGTTGAGAAGCAGGTCGAAATCGAACGCCCAGTTTAGGTTTTTGTCTAATCCGCCCGTTGCGTTAAAGGCCGAACGTCTAAAGAGGCAGCCGGGTTGGGGAATCAGGTCAGGTCCGAATCCAAGAATTTTGGTAGCCCACTGTCCGGACTTGTTTGTCCAAATAACCCGCCCGTGAGAATCCACATAATCACATGAGCCGTACACCAAAACTATTTTCGAGTCGGCATCCAGGCCCTTGGCTGCTTTAGTAATCGAACCTGGACTTAGAAGATCGTCGTCTCCAAGCCAATTTATGTATTCGAGATTCGAGGGTAGTTCAGAAAAACCCCTGTTGATGGCCTCCGGTAATCCTGCTCCTGGATCAACGGAGTATTGATTCACGAGACCCAGGTCAATTAGTCCCTTGTAGTCAAACCCTCTAGGGGCTACTAGGCAAACATGTGCGTCGCCCGCAGCCTTGATGGACTCCAGGCACTGCCTTAAGTAGTCAGGCCTCTTACCAAGAGTAGGTACCACTATTCCGACTCGTTTGCTCACTTGATAGCCTCGTCCCAAACCTTTCCTCTGGGTGAATCTACAACGTGACTTTCAATGGCTTCGATATCGTGGTCAACCATAATTGCTGCTAGTTCGCGAGGTTGAACGCTGGCTTTCCAGCCTAAGGTCTTCTCTGCCTTCGATGAATCCCCGATCAAGCTGTCTACTTCTGTGGGGCGCAGATACTTCTCATCAAAACGGACGTACTTCTCCCAATCAAGGCCAACGTGTTCAAAAGACATTTGCACGAAATCTTTAACACTTAGGTCCGTACCCGTGCCAACTACAAAGTCCTCTGGCGTATCCGTTTGAAGCATCCTCCACATCGCTACCACATACTCTGGTGCATAACCCCAGTCTCTTCTTGCTTCAAGGTTTCCCAAGAACAGCTCTTTTTGAACACCCTTCGCTATGCGTGCGACAGCTCTTGTAATCTTTCTCGTCACAAAGGTTTCACCGCGGCGTGGACTCTCGTGATTGAACAAGATCCCATTAACAGCAAATAGTTTGTATGCCTCTCGATAGTTTTTGGTAATCCAATATGAGTAAACTTTTGCGACTCCATAGGGTGATCTCGGGTAAAACTCGGTATTCTCACCCTGTGGTGGGTTCGCCGCGCCAAACATTTCAGAACTCGACGCTTGGTAGTACCTTGCTTCAGGAACCGAATTACGCATCGCTTCCAAAAGTCGGATTGTTCCTAGTCCGGTGGTGTCACCTGTATATTCCGGTTCGTCAAAAGAAACTCGCACATGACTTTGAGCTGCGAGGTTGTAGATCTCATCTGGCCTAATCTTCGACAGCAGAGAGACAAGTCTTGAGCCGTCGCTCAGATCACCATAGTGAAGGAAGAGCTTCGCTTTTGGATCATGTGGGTCTTGGTAGAGATGATCGATTCTTTGAGTGTTGAATGTCGACGCCCTTCGAATGAGGCCATGAACCAAATATCCCTTAGCCAGAAGAAGTTCGGCCAAGTAAGACCCGTCTTGGCCAGTGATGCCAGTGATGAAAGCTACTTTCGTCATCGTCTTTCCTTTTGTCTAAAAGCTATATTTCGATTTTTGTTCTACGGGCGATGCGCGAAATAGCACTGTATCGAGCTTTCTCCACTTACTCTCTAGCTTCATTTTATCCCAAAAGCAGTTTTTAGTACGAATAACTTCGGTTGCACTAAGCCGGTTGTTTGGTCTGGTGCGACCGTTTGGGGGTCATAGAGATCCAAAGAAACTAGTATGGGAGCTAAATTAGGAAATCTTCAAATAGATTCCAAGCCGAATTGAAAGGGGGCCCCGATGTCTGGACTAAGGCCTTTTATTCCACCGGCGGCAATAAATCTGCTCATTCGCCTTGGTCTGGCAGGAAACAGATTTAAGCATAGTTACTCGTCCTGGGAAGAGGCTGCCGCTACCTGCACCGGATACCAGGAGAAATCAATTGCCAACCAGGTGTTGAACTCTTCACGTTTGGTGCGCGATGGGGTTTATGTATATGAGCGTGACGGTGTTGTCTTTGATGAGATTCAGTATTCGTGGGAGTTACTTTCGGCTTTATTGGGAACACCACGCCAAGAGACGTCACTTAGGGTTCTGGATTGGGGTGGCTCGCTCGGTTCTACATATAGGCAGAATCGTGACCTTTTACATGCAGCGGGTCTAGAAGTTCACTGGATTGTCCTGGAGCAGCCGCACCTAGTGGAAATAGGATCTAATGAATTCACTAATCCTGAGTTAAGTTTCATCTCAGACGTCAATTCAATCGCAGATGAGAAGTTTGATGTCGTCCTCTTCGCCAGCTCAATCTGCTACCTTGAATTCCCCAAGGAGGCAATTAAGGCGGCAGTGAAGCTGAGACCAAGCAGAATAATCTTTGATCGGACACCCCATTCAAAAACCCATAAAGACTTAGTTGGGGTTCAAAAAGTTGGCCGAGGGATTTATAGGGCTAGTTATCCAATACGAAGTTTTGCGGAAGGGAGTCTCGCTCAGATTATAGGTGATACTTATTGCTTGGTATCCGAATGGGAATCGAATCTACAACCAGACCCCCAGACTGTTGCAAAAGGGCTTGTTTTCCAGCGAAACCCTGTTCAATGGAAATGAACGCTCTAAGTCCGCTTTCATGCTCTAACTACTTGAAGCCGCGCGCTGATCATTCAGTAGCAAATTAGCTTGTATATTTGAGAAAATCTTCAAAATTGTTGATGTACTCATCTGAAGAATAGGGTTCTGAGGCAAGTACTAGCAATTTGGTCTTGTCCGAGGAATAATACTGCTCACCCCAATGAAGCGCGGGCAAGTATAAACACGTGGATCCTGGATCCAGAACAAACTCATCCCAGACCCTGCCGTCATTTACTCTTACACGTACTGTTCCCTCAAGGCACAGGAGAATTTGTTGGTTTGTCTTGTGAGCGTGATGCCCCCTCGACTCACCGCTCGGTACCCCACTCACCACAAAAAATCGGATCGGGGAAAACGGGAGGCTCTTAGGAAACTCTCCGGCCAACAAATTTCCGCGAGGGTCGGTAAATGATTCAATTGATATTACATTGGCAGCCACTTAAGCCCCCAGCTCTTCAAGGGCTTTACAAACTGCCCTAATTTCGCTTTCCGTCATTTCTGGAAAAATTGGTATCGTGACCAAGTTAGAACAGGCGTACTCAGTTACTGGTAGCTCCACAAGATTCCTGAACTCTAGATTAATTTGTTGTTTGTGATCGGGGATAGGGAAGTGTACAGACGTTGAAATTCCTCGAACAGTGAAAAATTCTAATAATTCGGATTGTTTATACCCTTCGACAGTTATGGGGCAAAGATGCGCCACAAAGCTTTCGCTGACTTGAGAGTAGAATTTGACCTGTTTTCCAGCTGCTATTGAATATCGGCGGAAAATTTCTCTCCTGGTGTTATTCCATTCACTCAAGTATGGCAATTTGACTCTGAGGATTGCGGCTTGGACTTCGTCAAGTCTTGAGTTGCGCCCAAAGGGCAATTCAATAGAGTACTTTGAACCCCATCCATACTGCCTGAGTTTCCTCACGCGTTCGATCATTATTGGATCGTTCGATGCTACCGCGCCACCGTCTCCGTTAGCACCTAGGTTTTTTGTCGGGAAAAAACTGAAAGTCGCCAGGTCACCAAAACTCCCTGCCATTTTTGAATCCTTTTTGGCACCAATTGCTTGAGCACAGTCTTCAATCAAGAAAATTCCCTTAGATTTGGCAAAATCGGCAATCTGATCAATTTCGGGATTTAGTTGACCAAACAGGTGCGTCACGACAATTGCCTTAGGTCTAACTCCGTTAGCAGCCGCTATCTCAATTGAAACTCGAAGCTGAGCAAGCGTCATCTGAAATGAATGTTCAGATACGTCAACAAACAGAGGCTCTGCTCCAATTGATGCGGCGGCAACGGTTGTGTAAGCACCTGCATTAGCCATCGTGACCACCACATCCTTGGGTCCAAGTCCAACAGCCAAAAGTGACAGCGTGATGGCATCAGTTCCGGTTGCTACCCCAACTGAACCACCACAGTTTATGTAGCTAGCCAGCTCATCTTCAAAGCTTTTTACTTCCGGCCCAAGGATGTAGTTGCCAGAGATGATTACATCATTTACTCTTTTGGTTATTTGCTCTTTTGCTTCGGCCGAAGTTCGAGATAGGTCATTAAACGGCACCCTTTGCTTTAAACTCAAACTTCCCGTTCCTTTATGTTTATGTACTTATCCCGAATTGCTTGTCCCGTGACAATACTAAGTAACCTGAACACCGTTCTTGCCGTATTCGTTAGGATGCCCCTGAATCCGACACCTTGTCTTTTGACCAAGGTTGCGGATGAAGGGTTAACGTCGTACTGACTCTCAATTGCCTTTAGGTGTTGAACGTAGCCTCCATAGATAGCGAGAAAAATCCTTCTAGTCATAGGTGAATAGTAATTGAGTTGTGAGCTAATCCACCATCTGCCAACGTGCTTGAGTCCATGAAAGTGGAAGAATGTCAAATTATAGTTATTGACTTTTACTTTGCTTGCATCAACCCTGAGTTTGCTAGAAGCCGAATTCCATGGGGCTAAATTGAATCCTGGATTGTTCAAGATTTGAATTTTTTCAGTCAAGAGAGAGAAATGATTTAGGTATCCTTGGTCCGCATACTTACCGTTTTCCGGATAGTCTTGGCACCACTCAATACACCGAGCGGACCACCAATCGAGCACTCTAATTCCATCTTCATCGTGTTTGAAGGCTAGTAGCCCAACGTTGTATGTTCCATACTTTGCTTCCAGCGATCTGAGAAACCATGGGTAATTGTGCTCAATTAGCGCCACTGAGAAAGTTTCTAAAGTGCTAATCACTGACAATGGGCTACTGAAAAAATACAAGTCAGCATCGAGGTAAACCACAATGTGGTTTTGGGGTTTACCTATTAATGCATATCTCAACAAAAATGGGGTTAGCGTGAAGTAAAACTCGACAGCACTCCTGTTTCCTTTGGCCGTGACAAGATCGGGGTAAGTTCCAATTAATCTGTCAATAGTTGTGCACTCGAGATTCAGTTCATCGGCCTTGAGTTCAAGAAGTTTGTAGGTTTTTTCGTCGATACAAACTACAAGCACTGAACTAGAGTCCCCTTGTTCTCTCATTGATTCGATTAGCGCAAGACCCCTTGACAAGTACCCTGAGTCAAAAAAAGTTACAAATGAGTGGGTTTTTTTCGAAGGCTTGGAAAGCGTAAAGGGTACTTCAACATTTTCTCTCGAAGAAATATCCATGTATTCGCGCCGATCGTGATTCATTGAGCTCAATCAATACTAACCTCACGGGAAGAATGGGTTTGATGCACAGTTCATGTTTCTTTGGCGTTAGGGACTTTGGAGGCATTAAATCAGGGGTCGAACACTAAAATGTGATGGTGTACATTTCAGTAATAGGCCTAGGCTACCTTGGGGCAACTCAAGCAATTATTCTGGCCAAGTTAGGCCACAATGTCGTTGGTGTTGATACCGACAAGGCTAAAGTAGCGTCACTTAATTCTGGGCAATTGCCTTTTTTTGAGCCTGGTTTGGGTGAACTGCTTGAAGAAATGATCCATTCAGGCAGGTTGGAGTTTTTTAGTGACTACCCAGAAAAACTTCTGGATGTTTCTGTGCACTTCTTGTGCGTGGGCACACCTCAGAAAGTGGATTCTGATGAGGTTGACATATCTGCTGTATTGCAGTCAGCTGCTGAAATAGCCAGCCGATTATCGCCCAGAGCGCTGGTTGTAGGTCGCTCTACTGTGCCTATAGGAACTGCAGAAGAAGTAGTCAAGGTAGTTGCCGAAGTCTCAGGTTTTGGGTCTGATACTAGAGTTGCCTGGAACCCTGAGTTTCTAAGCGAAGGAACTGCTATTGAGGATTCACTAAATCCAGATCGGATTGTTATCGGAGTTGAAGACCAAGAATCAGAAAGGGTTTTGAGAGAAGTTTACCAGCCGATTATCGACTCTGGGATTCCCTTTCTTGTGATGGATATTAGAACATCGGAGCTTGTCAAAGTAGCTGCGAATTCTTTTCTCGCGACCAAAATATCTTTCATTAATGGTGTTGCCGCTGTTGCTGAAAGAACCGGGGCAAGCACCAAACTCTTGGCCAGTGCTCTGGGGTTGGACTCTAGAATCGGGTCAAGCTTCTTACGAAACGGACTTGGCTACGGTGGGGGTTGCCTACCCAAAGACATAGCGGGCTTTCAGTACCAGGCTGAGGCGGTTGGGGCAACTGAATTCGCTAGTTTTCTAAGGTCAGTCAGGCTTGTAAATGACGGGCGGATTGATGCGATAGTGATGATGGCGCTTGAGATGCTTAATGGATTAAGTGGCAAGAGAATTGCAGTTCTAGGTGCTGCATTCAAACCAAATACTGATGATTTCAGGGGATCCCCGGGAGTATTACTGGCTAAGAAATTTGCGGCTCTTGGAGTTGAGGTTTCAATCCACGACCCGATGGTGAAGAAACTTTTGGGTGAAGAGCGGATTAGATTGCTCAGCTCAGTCAGAGAAGCGGTAAGAGAGGTTGACATGGTAGTTCTCGCCACAGAATGGGCTGAATACAAAACCCTTTTGCCAGAAGAACTTGCCCGTTTAGTTCGTTCTAAGAACATCATTGACGGTCGTGGAGCTTTGGAAGCTAAAGACTGGGCTTCGGTGGGTTGGGAATTTCGCTCACTTGGTGAAGGTGGAACGTCTAGTTGAGTGAAATTCCTTTACTGCTCTTGGCTTACAATCGACCTGATCAAGTTAGGGGCCTAATCGACTCGTTAAGGCCGTTGCGTCCCAAAAAAATTATGGTTGGAATAGATGGTCCATCCACTAAAGTCTTGGACGCGGCGAAGGTGGCTGCTGTAAGGGAAGAGATTGAAAAAATTAACTGGACCGACGACGTAGAAATTCGTTCCAGGGAGATTAACTCGGGTATTCGATTTGCAGTACCAGATGCTGTCTCGTGGGCAATTAGCAAGCATGGGCGAGCCATTATTCTTGAGGATGACGTCAGACCTGGACGTGATTTTTTCCAATTCATGAACTTTGCCTTGAAGGAGTATTCGGCAAGAGACAATATTGGTCATGTTTCCGGGTATAGTCCTGTGCCAAAGGATCGTTTGTCGCAGCGAAACAGCATGATCAGACTATCCAAATACCCGGAATCGTACGCTTGGGGAACCTGGGAGAGATCCTGGAGTAAGTACTCCGACTCATTGGAATGGGCTGTAAGTCTCTCGCCAAATCAAATTCGTGAACAAACTGGTTCTTGGATAAGTGGGAAGGTGTGGGAAATGAACTTCAAGGATGCGCACCTTGGAGCTATTTCTTCATGGGCGTACCGGTGGGTGGCTTCACTCTGGAAAAATGACTTGCTCTCTTTGTCCCCAAACAGAAACCTTTGTCAATACACAGGGCAAAATCATGGAACACATACTTTCTTGCCCAGAACGTTCTCTGAGTTGCCCGTTTCAGCAGTTTCCAATCTCATGATTCCCGATGTGCTAGAACTAGACATTGTTGCTGACACTTTCATCTCAGAGAAAGTCTTCAGAGCATCCCCCATCGGATTGGTGCGGAGGTACCTGGAATCAACGGTTTTGAACATACTTCGTCAAAAATAGCAATTGGGGATGAAGTGTGTAATTTTCATTAGCCATATTTTTTCTAATTGATATGTTTTTATCAAGAAAAAATTTGTTGCGCATTCCTATACTCTGCGAGAGACCGTATCAGGAATGCACTACGACCTGGGCAAAATAGGAGACTTTACTTTTGGTTTTACAATTGATTGGGGCTAATTTACAAAAAAGGAACGAATACAATCTCCGGTTGATACTCCCATTTAATATGAGTAATTCAATGTTTTCAACAATTGAACACTTGGCGGAGACGAGAGGATTTGAACCTCCGAGGGGCTTTAATGCCCCTACCTCATTAGCAGTGAGGCGCACTCGACCGGGCTATGCGACGTCTCCGA
>ERZ1022756.518-NODE-518-length-10673-cov-10.784517_pt1 | contig 10673 bp, 9 predicted proteins | sample MGYA00520902_ERZ1022756 | MGnify/ENA primary metagenome ERZ1022756 (study PRJEB33162, sample SAMN09537601) | freshwater metagenome | isolation source: freshwater | place: Canada:Alberta | collected 2017-07 | study: EMG produced TPA metagenomics assembly of the... | reverse complement strand
AACGCACCCGATGGCCCGATCTGTTCGGACCTGAGGGAAAGCGGCGCGCTGCTCGCCGCGAGCGCGGACTATCAGCACAGCTATCCGCACAGCTGGCGCTCGAAGGCGAAGCTGATCTACCGCTGCACCCCGCAATGGTTCGTGCCCATGGATCGCGCGTCGAGCGGCAGCACGCTGCGCGAGACGGCTCTGGCCGAAATCCAGCGGGTGGAATTCTTCCCCGAAAAGGGCCGCAATCGCATCGGCAGCATGGTCGAAGGGCGACCGGACTGGGTGCTGTCGCGCCAGCGCGCCTGGGGCGTGCCGATCACCCTGTTCGTGCATCGGAAGAGTGGCGAGTATCTCGTTGATTCTGAAGTAAATTCTCGGATCGTCGCGGCGGTTCGCGAAGGCGGGGTCGATGCTTGGTGCGATGAACGCGCACAGGAATATCTGGGCGGTGCCTATGCGGCCGCCGACTATGAGCGTGTCACTGACATCCTCGACGTATGGTTCGATAGCGGCTGCACCCACGCCTTCGTACTCGAAAGCGGGCGCTGGCCGGAGCTCTCCTGGCCGGCCAACCTCTATCTCGAAGGGTCGGACCAGCATCGCGGCTGGTTCCAGTCCTCGCTGCTGCAAAGCTGCGCGACACGCGGCCGCGCGCCCTATGACCAGGTCCTCACCCATGGCTTCACCATGGATTCCAAGGGCATGAAAATGTCCAAGAGCCTCGGCAACACGGTCGATCCGCTCAAGGTGATGGAAACCAACGGCGCGGACATCATCCGCCTGTGGGCGCTGTCCGTGGACTTTACCGAGGATCACCGCATCGGTGACGAAATCCTCAAAGGCGTCGCCGACCAGTATCGCAAAATCCGCAATACTTTCCGTTACATGCTTGGCGCCCTTGATGGCTTTAGCAAGGAAGAGCGGGTCACTGACGTGGCCGCAATGCCAGAGCTTGAACGCTATATGCTGCACAATCTCGCGCAGCTCGATGCGACGCTGAAGACCGCGGCGACCAGCTACGATTTCAACACATACGTTCGCGCGCTCGCCGATTTCTGTAATGATGATCTGAGCGCTTTCTTCTTCGATATCCGCAAGGACAGCCTCTATTGCGATGTCGGGCCGGCGGTGCCGCTGGGGACGGACAAGCGCCGCGCCTATCGCACGGTGCTCGACACGCTGTTCGAGGCGCTGGTGCGCTATGCCGCGCCGGTGCTGGTTTTCACGGCCGAGGAAGTGTGGGGCACGCGTTATCCCGATGGCGGCTCGGTGCATCTGCTCGAGTGGCCGGAGGTTCCGGCGGGTGATTGGATCGACGATGATCTTGCCGCGCGGTGGGGCATTGTGCGCGCCCAGCGCGAAGCGGTGACCGAAGCCATCGAGCCGTTCCGCCGAGAAAAGACGATCCGTTCGAGCCTCGAGGCCGAAGTCGCGGTCTCTGCACCGGCTTTGCCCGTCGCCGAACTGGAGGAAGTGTTCATCGTCTCCGCCGTGCGCGAAGGCGACAGCCTTACCGTCACCCGCACCGCCAATCACAAATGCGGCCGTTGCTGGCGGCATTTGCCCGATGTGGCAGAGGATGGGGCGTTGTGCGGCCGCTGTGCCGATGTACTGGGGTGAGGCATCGCGCCTCTCCCGCACCAGGATTGTTTCGACTAAGGGCCACGCATGACCACGCCTGACATTCTCCCGAACCACCGCCGTTTCGGCCTCGGCATCGCCGCGCTGATTGTCGGGTTGGATCAGCTCATCAAGTGGATCGTCACCGTGCCGCTGCAGCTGGAACGGGTTCGGAACATCGAAATCCTGCCCTTTTTCGACCTCACCTGGGTGCAGAATTTCGGGGTCAGCTTCGGCATGTTGAGTGCTGACAGTGATGGGCAGCGCTGGCTGCTGGTCGCCTTTACCGCGGTTGTCGCAGGCGGAGTCGGTTTCTGGATGTGGCGCGAACAGGCCAAGGGTGAAGTGCTGGCGCTGTCGCTGGTGCTTGGCGGTGCGATTGGCAACATCATTGATCGCGCGCGGGTCGGCTATGTGATCGATTATGCCGATTTGCACATTGGCGAGTTCCGCCCCTTCCTCGTTTTCAACGTAGCGGATGCGTGCATCACCATCGGCGTGCTTTTGCTGGTTGCGCGCGCGCTCCTCGTAGGCGAAAAGAAGGCTTGAGGCACCGGCCCGCCGGTGACATGGATTTGATCGACGGGCGTTCGGGCCCGCGAAGGGAAGTGACGAACAGCATGCGCAAGAGCCTGATCCTCGCCGTCGCCGCATCGGCGCTGACCCTCTCCGCCTGCGGATCGACGGGCCTGTTCGACCGCAACCGGCCGGACGAGTTCGCTGTGACGCGCGCTGCACCATTGGTCATTCCGCCCGATTTTGCACTGACCCCGCCCGCCCCCGGCACGCCGTCCGCGACGACGGAAAGCGCTTCGGAACAGACGCTGCGCGCGCTGTTCGGCGGCCCGGCACCGCGCAGCCAGACCGAAATCTCGATGCTCAACCGCGCCGGCGTTGCCCGTGCCGAAGCCGGCATCCGCTCCTCGGTCGGTGATCCTGCGACGGCGGTGGTCGATAAGGGCACAGTGACGCGTGATATCCTCGCCGCCCCCTCGGGTGCCGGTCAGTTCGCTCAGGCCGTTGCCGGCAACCGCACAGGCGGCTGACGCCATTTCTCAATCATAAGCGATGGTGAGTCGCGCTGCTGCCTCGCGGGCAGTGGCGCGCGCTTCGTCGGTCGTTGCGCCGGTGGCGAGGGCAACGCCCATACGCCGGTTGGGGCGCGTGACCGGCTTCGAAAAAATGCGCACGTCAACGCGGGTGTCGCCGCTCGCCAGCGCCAGCGCTTCGGCTATGCCGGTGATGCGGAACTTCTCTGCCTCGCGGTCGGCCAGCAGCACTGCAGAGGCGGATGCCGGCGCGGACAGGGTGATCGCCGGGATCGGCAGGCCCAATATGGCGCGGGCGTGCAGATCAAACTCGGTCAAATGCTGGCCGATCAGCGTGACCATGCCGGTATCATGCGGCCGGGGGGAGAGTTCGGAGAAGATCACTTCTTCGCCCCTGACAAAATATTCGACGCCGAACAGGCCGTAACCGCCCAGATTGTCGACCACCTTGCGTGCGATGGCCTGTGCTTCGGCAATGGCGGCCGCGCTCATCGCGGTGGGCTGCCAGCTTTCGCGATAGTCGCCCTTTTCCTGCCGGTGGCCGATCGGCGGGCAAAAGCTGACGGTGGCGCTGCCATCGGGCGCGCGATGGCGGATGGTGAGCAGGGTGATCTCATAATCGAAGGCGATAAACTCCTCGACGATCACCCGCGCCCGGTCCCCGCGCATGGCGGCGGTCGCATAGTCCCATGCACCGCGCATCGCGCCTGCGTCCGCAACGGTCGACTGGCCCTTGCCGGATGATGACATCACCGGCTTCACCACACAGGGGTAGCCGATGGCCGCGCCCGCAAGCTCCGCCTCTTCAAGGCTCTCGGCATAGGTGTAGCGGCTGGTGCGCACGCCCAGCTCGCTCGCGGCGACATCACGGATGGCGTCACGGTTCATCGTCAGCATGGTGGCACGGGCGGACGGGACGACTGTGAAGCCCTCGGCCTCGACATCGCCCAGCACCTCGGTGCGGATCGCCTCAATCTCCGGCACGATCAGATCGGGCTGGTGCCGCGTAATCGCCGCACGCAGCGCCTCGCCATCGAGCATCGAGAACACCTCGCACCCGTCCGCCACCTGCATCGCCGGGGCATGGGCATAGCTGTCACAGGCAATAACCCGGCAACCGAGCCGCTTGGCCGAAATCACAAATTCGCGCCCAAGCTCGCCGGAACCGAGCAGCAGGATAGTGGCGGTGGGGGTCATGCTTGGGCCTCAGGCTGAAAGGCGCAGAAAACTGCGCAAGTTCACAGTGGATTCGCGTTCCGGCAACAGGGGGAATTGCGCTGGCAAATACATGATCCGCCCATGCCACAAGTGGGCGTGGGTAGGACAGGGGTGACGATCCTCAATCGGAATACGCCGCTTCGTTCTGGTCCCCGGCTGCGCCCGCCCAAGGCAGCCACTGGTCGCCCCAGGCGCGTATCGCCTCATAGGCCGGGCGGAGCGCGAGACCCGCCTCGGTCAGCCGGTACACCGCGCGGCGCCCCTCGGGCGGGATGCGCTCCATCACCCCGGCATCGATCATCCATTTCAGGCGGGAAGTGAGCGCGGCGCGCGAGATATCGAGCCGGTCGACGAAATCGTCGAACCGCTCCACGCCCAGAAACGCCTCGCGCAGGATCAGCAGCACCCAGCGGTCGCCAAGCAGGCGCGATGCGCGGCCCACGGGGCAGGGCGAACGAGATGCGACATATTGCTTCATCGCATCAATCCATAGCCGCAGCGGAATGCGTTGCGAACCCTCCATAAGTCTGTAAACGAGACTTACAGATAGAAGGAGCTCTCCCATGTCCGAAGCTGATGCCCGTCCGCGTTTCGCCAGCAATGCCGAGGCGGTCGCCTATATGCGCAAGGTCGCGGTCGGGCGGTCGGGGTTCTCGCGCTGGCTCGGCGTCGAGCCGGTCACGGTATGGGAAGGGGAGGCGGAGTTGCTGCTGGCGATGCGCGAGGAGCTGACCCAGCATCACGGCTTCGCCCATGGCGCGATTGTCGGGCTAATGGCCGACAATGCCTGCGCTTGGGCGGCGAGCAGCGTCGCGGGCGATGTCGTCACCGGCAGCTACACCATCCATTTCCTCAGTCCCGCGCGCGGCGAGCGACTGCGCGCCAAGGGCACAGTGATCCGCCCCGGCAAGCGTCAGGTGATCGTCCGTGCTGACGTGTGGGCGGAAAGCGACGGCAGCCCGCCGGTTCACTGCGCTGCCGCGCAGGCGACAATCGTGCCGCTGGGTTAGGGGCGCTGGCGCCTACGCCACCCCCGCTTCGCTGACCCCCGCGTCGTTCCAGCGCAGCGCCTTCAGCACCGTTTCCACGATGTGCGGGGCGTTGAGGCCGGCTTCGTCATATTGTTTGTCGGGGCTGTCCTGATCCTGGAACAGGTCAGGCAGGCGCATGGTGCGCAGCTTCAGGCCCGCGTCGATCAGGCCGCTGTCGCTCGCCATGGTGAGGACGTGGGCGCCGAGGCCGCCGATGCTGTTTTCCTCGATCGTCACGCACACTTCATGCGTGGTCAGCAGGCGACGGATCAGATCCTCGTCGAGCGGCTTGGCAAAGCGCAGGTCAGCGACCGTGGTGCTGAGGCCCTTGGCGTCGAGCTGGTCCGCGGCCTTCAATGCCTCCGCGAGGCGGGTGCCGAGCGAGAGGATCGCGACCTTGGACCCTTCGCGCACGATGCGGCCCTTGCCGATTTCGAGGCGCTCCGGCGTTTCGGGGAGCGGCACGCCGATGCCGCCGCCGCGCGGATAGCGGAAGGCGATCGGGCCGCTGTCATGGCAGGCGGCGGTATAGGTCATGTGCACCAGTTCCGCTTCGTCCGCCGCAGCCATCACCACGAGGTTGGGCAGGGTGGCGAGATAGGTGACATCAAAGCTGCCGGCATGGGTGCTGCCGTCCGCACCGACCAGGCCGGCGCGGTCGATGGCGAAGCGCACCGGCAGATTCTGGATCGCGACATCATGCACCACCTGGTCATAGGCGCGCTGCAGGAAGGTCGAGTAGATCGCGCAGAAGGGGCGCATGCCCTGCGCGGCGAGGCCGGCAGCAAAGGTGACGGCATGTTGTTCGGCAATGCCGACATCGAATGCGCGGTCAGGATGCGCCTTCGCAAAACGGTCAACGCCGGTGCCGGAGGGCATGGCAGCGGTGATGGCAACGATCCTCGGGTCGGTGTCCGCCAGCTTGGCCAGCGTGTCACCAAACACATTCTGGTAGGCGGGCGGTCCCGGCGGGCCTTTTTGCTGGATGCCGGTGACGACGTCGAATTTCTGCACGCCGTGATATTTGTCGGCGCTTGCCTCGGCCGGGGCATAGCCCTTGCCCTTCTGCGTCACGACATGGACGAGGCACGGCCCTTCGGCCGCATCGCGCACATTTTCGAGCACCGGGATGAGATGGTCCAGATTGTGGCCGTCGATCGGGCCGACATAATAAAAGCCCAGTTCCTCAAACAGCGTGCCACCCATGGCCATGCCGCGGGCGAATTCGTCCGTCTTTTTCGCTGCCTTGTGCAGCGGCCCGGGCAGTTTGCGGGCGAGGCGCTTCAATGCTTCGCGCACGCCCAGAAATTCGCGGCTGGACACCAGGCGGGCGAGATAGGCCGATAGGCCGCCGACCGGCGGGGCGATCGACATGTCATTGTCATTGAGGATGACGACGAGCCGGTTGCCGGCCTGTGCGGCATTGTTCATCGCCTCATAGGCCATGCCGGCAGACATCGACCCATCACCGATGACGGCAATGCCCTTGCCCGGTGCGCCCGACAGCTTGTTGGCGACGGCAAAGCCCAGCGCAGCCGAGATCGAGGTCGAGCTGTGCGCCGCGCCGAACGGGTCATATTCGCTCTCGCTACGCTTGGTGAAGCCGGAGAGGCCGCCACCCGTGCGCAGCGTGCGGATGCGGTCACGCCTGCCGGTCAGGATTTTGTGCGGATAGCATTGGTGGCCGACGTCCCACACCAGCCGGTCGTCAGGCGTGTTGAACACATAATGGATCGCGGTGGTCAGTTCGACCACGCCGAGGCCCGAGCCCAGATGGCCGCCGGTCACGCCGACAGCGGAGATCATCTCCGCGCGCAGTTCATCAGCCAGCTGGCGGAGTTGATCGGAACGAAGGCGGCGCAGGTCGGCCGGATAGGTCACCGTGTCGAGCAGCGGCGTTTGCGGACGGTCAGTCATGACGATGATGTAGTAACTGGCCCCGCCCGAGTCGAACCAAAAAAGGGGATTGTCACGCGCGATGGTGCGAGCGTCGACGAGCGCCCGGATTGCGATTGCCCTGTTGCAATTGAGAATGATTATTATTAGTGACGCGGCGACAAGGGAGAAAACGCCGTGATTCGTAATATTGCCGCTGCATTGCTCGCGACCACAGCCGCCACGCTCGTCGCACCAGCGGCGCTGGCGCAGTCGGAACCCGCATTGCCGATGAGCGAGGAAGAGCAGCGCAGTCGTGCCGATATCATCGTGGTCGGTCAGGTGGATCACACGGCAGCTCTGCCCGGTTCGGCGAGCGTGGTGAGTGAAGAGGATCTGGCCCGCAGCCGCGCTTTCACTGTGCTCGAAGCGTTGCGCCAGGTGCCCGGCCTGTTCGCCCGTGACGAGGAAGGCGTCGGCATCCGCCCCAACATCGGTGTGCGCGGCCTGACGCCGATCCGTTCGACCAAGCTGCTGCTGCTCGAGGATGGCATTCCGTTCGGCTATGCCCCCTATGGCGACAATGCCGCCTATTTCCACCCGCCGCTGTCCCGCTTCGAGCGGATCGAGGTGCTGCGCGGGGCGGCGCAAATCCGCTTTGGCCCGCAGACCATCGGCGGCGTCGTCAACTATATCACGCCCGACGCTCCGGACCGGCTCAGTGGCAGGCTGAGCGGCACCATCGGCAACTGGGGCTATCGCGAACTCGATGCGATGGTTGGCGGCCCGGCGCTTGGCGGCGGGATGCTGGGCCATGCGACCTACCGGGTGAGCGACGGCAACCGCGAGAACCAGCGGCTGCGCATCGCCGATTTCTATACCAAGGGCGAATGGGATCTTGGCGCGGCCGGGGATATCGAGCTGCGCCTTTCCCACACGCGCGAGGATAGCCAGGTCACCTACTCGGGCCTGACCCGCGCCGAATTTGCCGCCAACCCGCGCGGCAACGTCTTTACCAACGACGAATTCATCATCCGGCGCTGGAGCGGTGTCGTCGCGCATGGCGTGGATATCGGCGAATGGGGAACGCTGCGCACCAACGCCTATTATCACTGGTTTGACCGTGCATGGATGCGGCAGTCATCCAATTCGGGGCAGCGCCCCAATGATGCGTCCGATCCGCTGTGCGGCGGCCTCGCCAATCTCCAGACCACCTGCGGCAATGAAATCCGCGATCGCGTTTACGACACCTATGGCGTCGAAACGCGACTGACGATCGAGCATGGCGGAGATTGGGGCGCCACGGAGATTGGCGCGCGTTGGCACCGCGAAGAACAGCGGCGCCAGCAGATCAATGCCGATACGCCCACCGGCCGGGTGCCGGGCACGTCGGTCAACGCCGGCCTGCGGGAGAATAACCGCCGCTTTGTGACGGCCTTTGCCCTGTTTGCGCAATCGGACATCACCCTGGGGTCGCTGACGTTGCAGCCGGGCGTGCGGGCGGAGTTTATCGATTTCCGGCGTGAGAACCTGCCCATATCGGTCATCGCCGCAGGCCGCCCGACGGGCGCGCTGACCGCAGCTAGCGAGGGCCGCTCATCGCTCGATTCGGTCGTGCCGGGCATGGGTGCAACCTGGCGCGTGACGCCTGACCTCACCGTCTACGGCGGTATCCACCGCGGTTTTGCTCCGCCGCGGGTGGAAGACATCATCACCATCGGTGGCGGTTCGGTTGATCTGGATGCCGAACGCAGCTGGAACAGCGAATTGGGTGTGCGTGGCAATCTCGTCAGCGGTCTCAGTTTCGACGCGACCCTGTTCAACCTCGATTTCGCGAATCAGATCATCCCGGCCTCGGTGGCGGGTGGCGTTGGCACGACGCTGACCTCTGCCGGCAAGACGCGGCATCGCGGTGCCGAACTGGCGCTCAACTTTTCCTCGCGGGATGCAGGGGCAACCGAAGGCGGTGATCTGTTCGCCCGCGCGGCACTCACCTGGGTTGCAGAAGCCGCCTTCGAATCGACGCGCATTGTGACTGTGCCCTGCTTCGATGGGCGGGCAACCGGTGCGGCAGTGCCGGTGCGTGGCGGTAGCGTTTCGTGCGGCGTGCCGATCGACGTGCGGGGCAACCGCCTGCCTTATGCGCCGGAATGGCTGTACAGCGCCGCTATCGGCTACGAACAGGGCTGGTTCACTGGCCAGGTCGAAGTGCAGGGTCAGTCGGCGCTTTATGCCGATGATGCCAATGTGACCGTGGTATCGCCGGACGGGCAGCGGGGCCGGGTCGGCGCTTGGGCGGTGGTCAATCTGACCCTGAATGTCGCGCCGGAAAATTCGCCGCTTTCAGGCTTTGTCGCGGTCAAGAATCTGTTCGACAAACTTTATGTGACGGACAGGGCGCGCGGCATTTTGGTGGGCACGCCGCAGCTGTTCCAGGTGGGGCTTTCCTACCGCTTCTGACCCCGGCAGCGGTTCAGGCGCAGTCGGCGCAGGTGCCGCGCACTTCGATCACCGGACGTTGCGGCGCAAAGCCCGACGCACTGGCCGCATCGCGCACATCATTGGCGATGCGGTCATTGTCGATATGCGTGGTCTGGCCGCACTGGTCACAGATCAGGAAAATGCAGTCGTGGACGCAGCCGGGGTGGCTGTTGGCGACAAAGGCATTCGCACTTTCGACCCGGCGGACCAGATCATTGGCCACGAACAGGTCGAGGATCCGGTAAACGCTGTTCGGGGCAACACGCTTGCCGCGCCGTTGCGAGACGAGATCGGCAATGTCGTAGGCGGAGGCGGGCCGTTCCTGTTCGGCAATGGCGGCATAAATTTGCGCGCGCATCTCCGTCCACTGTTCGCCTGCCGATTCGAGCTTGTCGCGGGCGGCGCGTTCCAGATCGGGCCCCGGGCCGTGATGATGTGTTTGGGACATGGGCACAATCTATGCCCGCAGCCGCGTTACGGCAAGCGCCCTGCGCCGCCTCAGCGGCGGGCGCGGTGGTTCAGATCGTGGCCGAGCGCGAGGATGGTGACGCCGACCAATGTTGCCAGCAATTCCCCGGTCATGCTGTGGCTGTGCAGGTTGAGGCCGCCCGCCATGATGCCCAGGCCGAAACAGCCGGTCGCGAACGGAGCCATATAGCCATGACGCAGCACGCCGCCGCCAAGCGCTATGGCGCCAAGCAGGATGGCGAAGACCAGGCCGACTTCATGCACCCAATGGGACAGAAAAACGCCGCCAAAGCTGGCCAACGCCGTCACCAATATGGCGCTCGTCAGGCAATGCGCCGCGCACAATGCGGACAGCCAGATGCCCGCACGGTCAAGCCATGCACGGTCGAAAGGCCGTTGGTCAGCAAGGGGCAGCGGGAGACTCGCCATGATGTTCCGTTTTCGAGGACACCGCGCCCCTAACAGCATCAACGCAAAGATACAACATAACCTTGTCGCAAATGCGAGCCGGCGAGCTGATTGTTTTGCGGACGAATTATGCTGGCTGTTAACCCGGCCTTCAGCTCGGCTTTGACATCTCGTTTCGCAGCGGTAGGAATCGCTGTGGGAATGCATTGCGTCGCATAGGGTCAAGACAGAACCGGCGATGCTTTTTGTGGTTTGATGGGGGACCAATGTCAGACAAAAATGCACTTGATCGCCGTTCTTTCCTTGGCCGCGTGGTCGGCGGGGCGGCGTTGGTTGGCGGTGCCGCGGCTTTGGTGACAGGGCCGGCGCACGCTCAGGTAACAGACAGCGATCCGACCGACGGCTATGGTCGCGGACGTGGCAATGGCCGGACAGACAGCGATCCCACTGATCGTGCGGGCAGTGGCCGCTCCGGTGTGACTGATAGTGATCCGACCGATGGTTCGGGTCGCGGACGTGGCGGCACGGGCAT